>ERZ1027233.348-NODE-348-length-17117-cov-4.682394_pt1 | contig 17117 bp, 9 predicted proteins | sample MGYA00519244_ERZ1027233 | MGnify/ENA primary metagenome ERZ1027233 (study PRJEB26926, sample SAMN06164469) | human gut metagenome | biome: ENVO:00009003; feature: ENVO:2100002; material: ENVO:00002003 | host: Homo sapiens | place: USA | collected 2012 ... | reverse complement strand
CCCTAGAGTTCGTCGGCAGCGTCAGATGTGTATAAGAGACAGATGCAACACCACACGCAGCCCGGCATACCAGCGCGCCAGCGACAACCCGTAGGGGCTCCGGCCGACCAAGCCCCACAGCACGCAGACGGGCAGCGCCACGCCGGCCGCAGGGATCAGGAACATCAAAGCCGTGCCACCGCCCAGCCGCCACGAGCCCGAAACGAACTGCATGAGCAGCCCGAACGCCCACTCCCCCATACGGGAAACGACATAAGCCCCGAACACCCACACCGGGCCGGGCAACTCAGCGATACGGGCTGAAAACTTGGATTCCATAGGGCACGAACTTTACGCTGGAAACAAAGGTATGAAAAAAAGGGAGACCCGCAGTCTCCCCTTTTCCTGTTTTTTAAATTTCCGGCCGTCAGACCAGTGTCTCCAATATCTGCACGGCATTGAGCGCCGCCCCTTTTTTGATCTGATCGCTGACGCACCAGAACGTCAGGCCATTCTCGCAGGTCAGGTCTTTGCGGATACGCCCCACGTATACCGGCTCCTTGCCGGCGATGAACAGCGGCATCGGGTAAACTTTGCCCGCCGGGTCGTCCATCAGCACCACGCCCTGTGCCCTGGAGAAAGCCTCGCGGGCTTCGGCAACCGACACGGGACGTTCCGTCTCGAGCCATATGCTCTCCGAGTGGGCACGCATCACCGGCACGCGCACGCACGTCGCCGACACGGCGATGTCCGAATGCATGATCTTGCGCGTCTCGTGAAACATCTTCATCTCCTCCTTCGTGTAGTCGTTATCGGTGAACACGTCGATATGGGGAATTACGTTGTAGGCCAGCTGGAATGCGAACTTGCTGACCGTAGGCTGCCTGCCGGCGCCCAGCTCGGCATACTGCGCGACCAGTTCGTCCATCGCCGCGGCTCCCGCCCCGCTGGCCGACTGGTAGGTCGAAACGTGTACGCGGCGGATGTGCGAGAGATCCTCGATCGCCTTCAGCGCCACGACCATCTGGATCGTCGTGCAGTTGGGGTTGGCGATAATGCGGCGCGGAGCGTCCTTCGCATCGCCGGGATTGACCTCGGGCACCACCAGGGGCACGTCGGCATCCATGCGGAAGGCGCTCGAATTGTCGATCATAATGGCTCCGTGCCGGGTGATCGTCTCCGCAAACTCGCGCGATGTCCCGGCACCGGCCGACGTCAGGGCGAAATCCACCCCCTTGAAATCGTCGTTGTGCTGCAACAGCTTGACGGTAATATCTTCTCCGCGGAATTTGTACGTCCGTCCCGCACTGCGTTCCGAACCGAACAGCAACAGGGAGTCGATCCCCAGGTCGCGTTCCTCCAAAATTTTCAAAAATTCCTGGCCCACAGCCCCGCTGGCGCCCACAATCGCAATTTTCATGTTGATATCGTTAAAAAATGACCATCGTTCCCGCTCGGACGAACCGTACACGGAAACTCCGGAGGCAAATATAGCGATTTCGGGCCGAATAACAAAAAAGCGCGGCCCCGCTCCGCCGCGAAACGCGCGGCCGGCAGGATGAACAGCCACCTCAGGTTGTCTCGGCTTCCACTCCCGCCTCTGTGCCCGGCCCTGCATCCGTTTCCATCGCCTCACTGACTTTCTGTTCGCGGTACACCTTCGGCGTACATCCGAAACGGAGCACGAACCCCCGGAAGAAAGTACTGCGATTCGAGAAACCCGATTTGTAAATGATCTCGTCGATCGACAGCCGGGTGGTCACCAGCAGCTGTTCGGCCAGACCGAGCCGGTATTCCCGGATGATGCAGGCCGGGGTTCGATCGGTCACGCCCCCCAGCCTGCGATAGAAGTTGGGCAGGCTCATCCCCATCCGGTCTGCGATGAACTGTGTGGAAAGCGACGTGTCGAGGATATTGCCGTGGATGATCTCGAGCATCCTGTCCAGGAAAACCTTGTCTTCCTTGTGGAGCAGGTGCCCCTGCGCCAGGTCGAACGCGCTGTATGCCGAACGGCCGTAATCCTTCAGCGATTCATAACGGCGCAGCAACTGCCCCACGACGTTTCTCAGGTGCGCGATGTCGAAGGGGAAGGCCAGGCAGATGTCCACCTCCGACTCCAGTCCCTCGATCTTCATCCCGGAACGCGAGGCCGACGTCAGCAGGATGACCGGCACCTGTGCCATGTGCCTGCTCCTGCGGATATGCCGGATCACACCGGTCATGGCCGGATCGAGCGTCACCGCACTGCAAATGACGACCTGTGGCCGCAACGCTGCCAGTTGCTCCGCAGCCTGCCCGAGCTCTCCCATGACCTTAAGGTCATAGGCGCCGGCGAAGAGTTGCGCGAGGAACGAAGCCATGTCGGGGTCTTCGCACACCACGAGCATCGTCGGCAACGCATCGCGGGAGGTTACGGCGGAAACAGCCGGGGCGCCGGGCATCCCGAACTGCCGGTCGGAAGCCATGTCCACCTGCAGGACTGGCTGCGTTACCCGGGCGATCTCCAGTTCGGGAAACGACAACGTGACAGTCGTAACGTCGCCTTCCGATGCGATCCGGAACTCCCCGCCCAGCTTCGCTGCCAGGTTGTGGCAGATCGCCAGCTCCATATCCCCTTTCTGCGAAAGGCCGCCCTTACCGCGGCTTTCCAGATAGTCCAGCAGCCGGTAACGGTCGGAGAGGAACTCGATCTGCCCCAGATCTACGCCCTCCCCACGATTGGAAACCACAACCCGCAGCCTATCCTGTACAACGGATACACCGAAGAAAACCTCCCCGCCCGTCTCCGAGCGCCGGAAGGCATTGGACAGCACGATATTCAGCACCATGCTCAACGTACCGCGCGCCGAGGGGAAGAGCATACCTTCCCCCACCTCGGTACGGTAGCCTACCTTGTGTGTTTCGGCATACTCGGCAAAAGTCTGCACCAGTCCGTTGCACATCCGGGTGACATCGAGCAGCTCGACGTCGTCGGGACGATCCGCCGCCCCGGCCGCCCTGAGCTCATTAAGCAAACAGGTCAGATCTTTCAATTTCAGGGCATTGCGATGAATGAATCCCACCTGCCGGAGCACGAAGCCGTCGGAGGCCCCGCACTCCAGGATCTGCTGGCAGGAACCGTTGATAAGCGTCAGCGGCACCGAAAGTTCGTTGGTCAGGCTGGCAAACGAACGGATACGCGACTCGTAGAGCAGCTCTTTGGAGTGCTGGTCGTAAAGCGCCTGCCGCCTGTGCATGCGTTCACGGCGGCGGCGCTCCAGATAGCGCCCCGTGAACGCAACAAACACACACGCGGCCGTACCATACACCACCCATGCCCAAGCGGAAGCATAGGGCGGCGGCAACACCCGGATCGCCAGCCGGCCTACGGGACTCAGCTCCCCGGTCATATTGTTCCGGTAGCGGACGTTGAGCGAATAATTGCCGGGCGGAAGGTTGGCGAAAAGCAGCCGGTTGTTATGGCGGTTGTCATTCCACTGGCTGTCGAACCCCTCGAGGTTATACAGGTACGAATAGTTGCCGCCGTTGATATAGTCCAGCGCCACGATCGAAAGACCGAAAGCCCCTTGCCGGTGGGTAAGCACCAGTTTGCCCTTGCGCATCAGCTTCGAAATGCTGTGATCCGTGCCGTCGATGGTCACATCCCGAAACCGCACCGGGGGCATATACCCCCGGTGCAGCGACTCGCCGCCCGAGACCACGACCAAACCGTTGATGCCGCCGAACAGCAGCTTCCCGGCACGGCGGTCGTAAAAATAAGCACCGTCGCTGAACTCCACGACCTCCAGCCCGTACGAAGCGCCATAGGCCACCGAACGGTGCGCAGCCGGATTATAGCGGACAATCCCGGCATTCGTGGCGGCCCAGACATTGTCGAGCGAATCGGCCAGCAGTCCGTGAATCACCCCGGTCTGCAACTGGTCGTGGGCGAACTCGACGGCAACCGCCCCTTCCCCGGGGCGGTAACACCCCATGCCGCACCCCGTTCCGAACCAGAGCGTCCCGTCGGAACAGCGCACGGCGACCGTCACGTCGTTCGCGGCCAACCCACGGCGTCCGTCCAGCGGGATCACCTCGCCCCGGCGTGCGTATTTATGGTATCGCACCGCCCCGATGCCGTGGTTGCAGAACCACAACGTCGAATCGGACTCCTCGCAGAACGAGAAAAAGAAATTCCGGCTCCGCTCCCGGCTCCCCAGATCCACGGACTCGGCCAGCCGGGCAACGGGGGCGCCTGCGTGGCCTGCAAGCTCGATGCGGTATACTCCGCTACCGATCGTTGCCGCCCACAGCACCCCGGCAGCATCTTCGTGCAAGCCGTGTACATTCGCCAACTGCTCACAGCCCGCCAGGGCATGGATGCGTCCGTCGCCATAGGAATAATAGCACACCCCGCCGTCGCCCCCGATCCACAGCACACCGCGCCGGCTCGCGGCAAAGGCATAGACTGAATTCTTACGCAGGGCGGTATTCTCGGCTATAAAATTCCGGGTATTTTCCCGTCCGAACGCCCGCTGTGCATGGAAATCGCGGATGCACAGGATCCCGTCGTTCTTCGTCCCGACCCACAGGTTGCCGCGCTCGTCGACGAACAGCGCCTTGATCGGTTTGGTAAGCTTGTAAGGCAGCATGTCATAGGTTATGGAGCGTACCGCGATATCCCCGGCCGACTGGCGGAGCAGGCCGCTGCCGTCCGTCCCGATCCATACGATATCCTGGTTCCAATCCTTGAGCAGCGAGAAAACGCCGCAAGCGACATCTATCTCCCGCAGCGTATAGCCCCCGGATTCCGACCCGGAAGCATGGAGGCGCAACACCCCGCCCATTTCGAACGCCAATACATAGTCGTCCCCGTCGCGGATAACGGCCGCAAGCTCCCCGCGCCGTTCCAGTTCCTGCGCGAGCCCGCAGATGGCCGACGTCAACTGCCGCTCGGTATCGAAACGGCAGAGGCGGCCCGCACCGTCGACGAAATAGACCGTGCGGTCACCGTCATAGCGGACGAACGAAATACCGTTGCGCACCGGAATGTGTTTCCACGCCCCCAGCACCGCACGCCCCTCGGCGTCATAAACTACCGGAGCGCAGTCCATGCCGTCGCGCCGCACGAACCAGAGCACCCCGTCCGGGTCGAGGCAAATGCGCAATACATCGTCGGCATCGACTCCGCAGAGCGGTTCGAAACGCGACTCGGAGGCGACATACCCGTACAAACGCCCTTTATACAGGAAGAACGCCTCGTCACGGCTCCGTGCCGTATATTGGTAAACACGCGGGAAGTCGGCATGCAGTTCGGCGGTTCGGGCCCGTGCATCGACCCGGTCGACCCCATAGTTGGTGCGCACCCACAGGTAGCCGTCGTCCGTAGCGACGATCTCCTGCACCAGGTTACCGGAAAGCCGGAAGTTCCGGGCATAATGCCCGTCCCAAAGGTTCAGTCCGTCACAACTCCCGGCCCAGACATATCCGTCCGCATCCTGCGCAAGCGAGAGGATGGAACAATTCGAAAACCCCTCGCGGTGCGAGATACGGCAAATATTCTGGGACAACGCCGGTACCGCGACGCACACGGCGACCAGCAACAGATACCTCAGGTGCATAAGACGGTTAGATAAAAACATACTCCGTTTCCATGTAAAAATAGGGAAAAGAAAGCAAATCGGCAATAAATCAGGGCATAACAACCGCATTTCCGATATATAATCATACTATTTTCAGATGAATTCATACTCCACAAAGGATACAAAAACATAATTTTGTATAACCGGATATACTAAAAATTTACCGGCAGGACAGAACACCCATCAAAAATCTGGAAGCCATGAAAAATTTCTACTCGTTGCCGCTCCGCACGGGAGATTCGCGGAAAGTGATTAAGTGCCAGATTTGTCCGGCGGCACAGGCCGCCTTCCGTATTTTCGCCGGAAACAACCTTGTATATAAGGGACCTTTAATATAAAGGCAATAAAAGGGGAACACTCTCCGCCACGCCGAATCCTCCGGTATTCAACGGCCACAGTCGAACTGCCGACCATCCTGCTTCGCAAACACCCGGACGGTTCATTGCCCCGGATTCGGCACCCTCCATCAACTCTACGAATGTCTGCTTACGGAAACCTGCCCACACGGGCGATCCCGTAATTTGCGGCTCCCGGAAAATCCGTTTGCCACGGCAAACCGCCGCCAGCAACCTTTCCGGCACGCTACAATCCCCGCGAACCGTACACGGAACTCGCTCCCGTCTCCGTACAGGGAATGTTTGCTCGTTTTCAAACCCGGCCTGCAAAGGCCCCCATACTTAATCCTTTAATTAATAATTATTGCCTATGAGACGAAAGATTCTCCTATCGCTGATGGCAGTCTTCTTCATGGCGGCAGCGTCGGCCCAGACCAGAACGGTCAGGGGTAGCGTTGTCGACGAGAACGACACCCCGGTAATCGGGGCGACCGTGATCGTGAAAGACAGCCCGACACTCGGCACTTCGACCGATGTCAATGGTGAGTTTGTACTCAAAGACCTTCCCGCCGGAGGGGGGGGGAATTACAGGTTTCCTATGTGGGTTATAAGACCCGGACAATAGCCATCACCCCCAATGTCCGTATAAAGCTCGAACCCGATGCCCAGGCCGTGGAAGCAGTCGTGGTCACGGGTATGACCAAGACGGACAAGCGCCTCTTCACCGGGGCATCCGACCAGCTCGTCGCCGATGACGTGAAACTTTCCGGCATGGCCGACATCAGCCGCGGCCTCGAAGGCCGTTCGGCCGGCGTCTCCGTCCAGAATGTTTCCGGTACATTCGGTACCGCACCCAAGATCCGCGTCCGCGGTGCCACGTCGATCTTCGGAAGCTCGAAACCGCTGTGGGTCGTCGACGGCATCATTATGGAAGACGTGGTGGACATCGACGCCGATGCGCTCTCGTCGGGCGACGCCACGACACTGATCTCTTCGGCCATCGCAGGCCTGAATGCCGAGGATATCGAAAGTTTCAACATCCTCAAAGACGGTTCCGCCACCTCGATCTACGGCGCACGCGCCATGGCGGGCGTCATCGTCATCACCACCAAGAAAGGCCGTGCAGGCGTCAGCCGCATCAACTACACCGGTGAGTTCACCTACCGCATGATCCCCTCGTACAACGAATTCAACATCATGAATTCGCAGGATCAGATGGCCGTTTACGAAGAGATGCGCAAAAAGGGCTGGCTGAACCTCGCCGAAACGGCCAACCGTTCCGAGAGCGGCGTTTACGGCAGGATGTACAACCTGATCTCCGCCTCCCTGATGGAGAATACGCCCGAAGCGATCACAGGCTATCTGCGTTCGGCCGAATACCGCAATACGGACTGGTTCCAGGCGCTGTTCAACAACAACATCATGCACAGCCACTCGGTGAGCCTCACTTCCGGAACCGAGAAATCGTCCTACTACGCTTCGCTGAGCGCCCTGTACGACCCGGGATGGACGAAGACCAGCAAGGTTTCGCGCTACACGGCCAACCTCAACGCGACCTATAACATTCTGGACAACCTCACCCTCAACCTGATCTCGAATGCGTCCTACCGTAAACAGAAAGCGCCGGGAACGCTTTCCAGCACTACGGACGCCGTAACGGGCACCGTGAAGCGCGACTTCGACATCAACCCCTATTCGTACGCCATGAACACCTCGCGTACGCTGGACAAAGACGCCTATTACACGCGCAACTACGCCCCCTTCAACATCCTCCACGAACTGGATGCCAACTACATGGATCTGGACGTGGTGGACACGAAATTCCAGGCCGAACTGAAGTGGGAGCCCGTCAAGGGACTCGAGCTGGCTGCGCTGGCCGCCGTGAAATACAACGCGACGGTGCAGGAACACCACATCACCGACGAATCGAACCAGGCGACGGCCTACCGCACCGACTCCCCGACGACCGTGCGCAACAACAACCCGTTCCTCTATAAGGATCCCGACAACCCCTATGCCGTAAAAGAGGTCGTATTGCCGGTGGGCGGCATCTACGAACGTGACGACCGCAAGATGTACTCGTACGACTTCCGTCTTACGGCGACTTACAACACGACGATCAAGAACGCCCACATCATCAACCTGTTCGCGGGTATGGAGGTCAACTCGGCCGACCGCCACAACACCTGGTTCCGCGGCTGGGGCCTGCAATACGACATGGGCATGACGCCGTTCTACGACTACCGGATCTTCAAGAAGGGACAGGAAGAAGGGTCTAAATACTACACGCTGGGCGACACCTACTACCGCAACAACGCCTACTACTTCAACGGCACCTATTCCTACAAAGGGCGCTATACCGTGAACGGCACGTTCCGCTACGAAGGCACCAACAAGCTCGGCAAGTCGCGCAAGTCGCGCTGGCTGCCCACCTGGAATATTTCAGGCGCATGGAACCTGCATGAAGAGTCCTGGTTCCAGAAGGCACAGCCCGCGCTGTCGCACCTGTCGCTGAAGGCGTCCTATTCGCTCACTGCCGACCGCGGCCCGTCGACGGTGACCAACTCGCGCGTGGTGATCAACGCCTACACCCCCTGGAGGCCGTCGGCCGGCGACGGCGAATCGGGATTGAAGATCGAAGACCTCGAGAACTCGTCGCTCACCTACGAGAAGAAACACGAGCTCAACATCGGGGCCGACATGGGCTTTGCCAACAACCGCATCAACCTGGTAGTCGACTGGTACAAACGTAACAACTTCGACCTGATCGGCGACGTGACAACGCAGGGCATCGGCGGTATCATCAAGAAGAAGGGCAACGTCGCCGAGATGAAATCGAACGGCATCGAAATCAGCCTTTCGACCAAGAACATCAAAACCAAGAATTTCAGCTGGACGACCGATTTCATCTATTCGCACATCCACAACGAGGTGAGCAAACTCGAGACCTCGGTGCGCGTGATGGATCTGGTGGCGGGCAGCGGGTTCACGCTGGAAGGCTACCCCGTACGGTCGCTTTTCTCGATCCCCTTCATGGGGCTGAACGAGATCGGTCTCCCGACATTCCTCGACCAGAACGGCGACGTCTCGACGACCGGCATCAACTTCCAGGAGCGTGAAAACCTCTCTTTCCTCCAGTACTCGGGTTCGGTCGACCCGACCGACATGGGGTCGTTCGGCAACGTCTTCCAGTGGAAAGGGCTCAAGCTGAACGTCTTCATCACCTACTCGTTCGGCAACGTGGTGCGCCTCAACCCCGTATTCAAGTCTTACTATTCGGATCTCACGGCTATGCCGCGCGAATTCAAGAACCGCTGGATGGTAACGGGCGACGAAAAGAAAACAAACATCCCGACGATCCTTTCCCAGCGCATGTACCACGACAACAACAACCTGTCGCGCGCTTACAGCGCCTACAACTATTCGACGGCTCGCATCGCCAAAGGCGACTTCATCCGCATGAAGGAGATATCGCTGACCTACGATTTCCCGAAAAAGCTGATCTCGAAGCTGAAGTTCCAGAGCCTCTCCGTAAAATTTCAGGCGACCAACCTCTTCCTGATCTACGCGGACAAGAAACTCAACGGCCAGGATCCGGAGTTCTTCAACACCGGAGGTGTCGCGGCACCGGTTCCCCGCCAGTTCACGCTGACCATCCGCATCGGCTTATAGTCCCTAACACTTCAAAGAGAACAACAAGATGAAAAAAAGCATATTCTATACGTTCGGCCTCGCGCTGGCTGCCATTGCCTTCGCGTCATGCGACGATTTCCTGGACAAGATGCCCGACAGCCGCGCCGAACTGGATACCGAAGAAAAGGTCGTCAAGATGCTGGTGTCGGCCTACCCGGACAATACTTATAACATGTGCGCCGAGTTCTCGTCGGACAACGTCGACGACTATGGTTCGATAAAGAGTTACAACCAACTTCAGGAAGAGCTCTACAACTGGCAGGAAGTAAGTTCGGTCGAAACCAATGAAAACCCCAACGCGGTATGGGGCGATGCCTATACGGCGATCGCCGCGGCCAACCAGGCGCTCGCGGCCATCGAGGAACTGGGCGGTGCCAAGACAGCCAAGCTCCAGGCCGCCAAAGGCGAGGCGCTCATCTGCCGCGCATACGCCCACTGGGTACTGGTCAACATGTTCTGCATGCATTACAACACCAACCACCCGGACGACCTCGGAGTACCCTATATGGAACACGCCGAAACCGAGCTGAACCCGAAATACAGCCGGGGAACGGTAGCCGGGGTCTACGAAAAGATGATCGAGGACATCGAAACCGGCATCCCGCTCATCGACGACGCGATCTACTCGGCTCCCAAGTACCATTTCAACTACAAGGCCGCCTGCTGCTTCGCATCGCGCGTCTTCCTGTTCCACGAGGACTGGGACAACGCCATCAAATACGCAAGCATGGCGCTCGGGTCGGATCCCAAATCGCAGCTCCGCGACCTCGATTACCTGGCCGCATTCCCGCGCAACCCGTTGAACGACATTTCGAAAGCGTACAACTCCACGTCGCTGAAGGCCAACTACCTTATCTCGACGGGACTTTCCAATGCCGGCGCGATTTTCTGCAACTACGGGAGCCAGAACCGTTACACGCACGGCAAGTCGATCGCCGCCTACGAGACGATCGAGACATCCGCGACCACGATGAGCCCCCTGGGCAGCAAGTACGGCTGGAAGCTCCGCACATGGGTATACGGGTCAGGGCGCTACCTGCTTCCGCGGGTGCCGTACCTCTTCGAATACTCCGACCCCGTGCAGGCCATCGGCTTCACCCACTCGCTGTTCGTGGTGGCCAGCGGCGACGAAGCGCTGCTCAACCGTGCCGAGGCCTATATCATGAAAAAGGACTATCCGGCCGCCCTGGCCGACATGAACATGTGGGCGCAGAACCAGCTCACCGCCTCTTACTACAAAGGACTGACCGAAGAGTCGATCAACAAATGGGCAGATGCCCTGGGCTACGACATGACGCCCAAGGATCCCGAAAAACCCGAGGACGACCTGAAGAACATGTATCGTACGGCCAAGAAAAAACTCAACCCGGGCTTCGTTATCGACCCCGGCACGCAGGAGAACATGATCCATGCGATTCTCTTCATGCGTCGCATCGAATTCATGCACCTGGGCATGCGCTGGTTCGACACCCGCCGCTACGGAATCACCCTTTACCGCCGCCTGATCGACCAGGACGAGGATACTCTGGTCAAGGTGACCGACACGATGACCGACGAAGGCGGCAACCGCGACCCGCGCCGCTGCCTGCAACTGCCGCCCGACGTCATCGCCGCCGGACTGACGGCCAACCCCCGGTAAAAACGATAAAAAAGATTTTCGATTATGAAAAAGAACCTCATATATTTCCTCGTATTGCTTCTCTTCCCCGCGGTACTCGCAGCCTGCTCGGAAGACGACCTGAGTTCCACGAGCGTGATCCAGCCGCCGCAAGTCGTGCAAAACGATTTCGACCGTTGGCTCGACAGGCATTACCTCGCGCCCTACAACATCGAATTCCAATACCGCTACACGGACATCGAGTCGAGCATGGGTTACTACCTGACGCCCGCCGATTACAACCAGTCGATCGCGCTGGCCAAGCTGGTCATCGCACTCTGCCTTGAGCCCTATGACGAAGTGACGGGCAGCCGGGACTTCATCCGTGCTTACTTCCCGAAGATCATCTTCCTCACCGGTTCGCCGGCCTACAAGAGCAACGGCTCGATCATCCTCGGCACGGCGGAAGGAGGCAAGAAGATCACGCTCTTCAATGTGGATGCCCTGCAAATAGCCTCGATCGACGCCAGCACGAACTACTTCAAGACGATCCACCACGAGTTCGGGCACATCCTCAACCAGACCAAGCCCTATACCACCGACTTCAAGGAGATCACCGGAACGCTCTATGTGGGCGATTCCTGCTGGGATACCTACAAAACGGACGCCTCGGCACTCCAGGTCGGGCTGATCAGCCGCTATGCAGGCTCCGAAGATACGGAAGACTTCGTCGAACTGATCTCGATCTACGTCACCCGCCCGCAGGAAGCCTGGGACAAACTGCTCACGACGGCCGGCGCCGACGGTGCGGCCATCATCAACCAGAAATTCGAGATCGTCCGCAACTACCTGCAAAACAGCTGGAACATCAACATCGACGAACTGCGCGAGTCGGTACTGCGCCGTGCGGACGAAGTCCCCGACATGGATCTGGAATCCCTCGACGACTAACTAAAAAAAACTGAGCCATGAAAAAATTAGCGATAATACTTCTGGGGCTGTTCCCCCTGGTGCTGAGTTCGTGCCTGAAAGAGGAGGAGGATTATTTTGACAAAAGCGCCAGCGCCCGGATCGAAGAGGCCGTCAAGAACGCCATCTCCGTGCTCGAAGGCGCGGAGAACGGCTGGGCCGTGAAATACTACCCCAACCCCACACAGACCTTCGGGGGGTTCAACCTTTTCTTCAAATTCGACGACGGCACGGTAACCGTCAGCTCGGAGATCGAAAGCGCGTCGACGACCGCCACCAGCCTCTATTCCGTAGGGCAGGAAGCGGGTCCCACGCTGGCGATCGACACGAAAAACGAGCTGATCAACTATTTCGCCCACCCGCGCAATCCGGACGGGTACGGGTCGAACTACAAGGGGCTGGAAGGCGACTACCTGTGGACTGTCCTGAGCGCAACACCCGAAAAGGTGATGCTGCGAGGTGTCAAATCTGGAAGCCTCTACACCCTCACGCCGCTGGAAACCAGCGACTGGGCATCCGAAATGCAGGCATACAAGAACGCTGCCTCGGACATGGAGTTCCCCTCTTATGTCTGCGTCGTCAAGGGCGACTCGCTGGAGTGTATCACCACCTCGGAGGGCAAGTTCCTCTACCGGAACCTCACGATCAGGCAGGAAACCGACAAAGGCATCGAAAGCTACGCCGCGCCGTTCATCTACACCAAGACCGGCATCGAGCTGTACGAACCGCTGACGATCAACGGGGTCACTGCCCAGAAGCTCGATCTGAAGGAGGAGTACTATTTTGCCAACGAGGACGATTCGTTCATCATTTCGGGCCCCAAACCCGTTACCTCGGACAATATCCTCACATACGGGGCGGTCGAAACGACCTTCAATACGGTCAAAGTGACTGTAACCCCATCCAATTCCGACACTTACTACGTGGCGGCGTTCCTGCCTTCGGAGATCGCAGGTTATACCGACAAGCAACTGCGGAACGCGATCTGCGACCTGCTTGCGGCCGGCGACCTCTACTCGGGTGAGAAAACACTCACGTTCAACTACCTGTACGACCAGGCGGAATATATCCTCGTCGGTTTCGGTATCGACGCAACGACCATGGCCTCAACGACCAAGATATTCCGCCAGAGCGTGACGACGGGCACACTGCCGGATACGATGGCCGACGGGTACAAGGCATGGCTGGGTACATGGACTGTCACATCGACCTCGTCCGAGAAATCGAAGACCGCGTACAGCTTCGACATCGAAATTCGTCCGAGGACGATCGACGGCACCTATCTCGTACGGGGATGGGGTTATACGGTCATCAAGGACGACTACGAAGTCGATGCGAATTACGTCAGTTCGACCAAAGGCTTCCAGTTGTTCAAACGCGAGGTCGGCACGCTCGGCGACGGCGGGGCACTGACGCTGCTCCCGCGTATCCTCAACCACCAGACAAACGCCTACGGGCTGCTCAACACGAGTGCGTACCTGCTCTACGCGAAACCGGACGGGGAAGGCAAGGGCAACATCACGGGCCGTGAGGGTTCGCTCTCCGGCGGCGGTACGTTCACGATCGTGTCCGCCGACTTCTGGAACGTCAAGAACGGGTCGAACTACTACTTGCAGGCCATGGATCCCTACACCTACCAGGATTTCTTCGTCGGGCCTTACACGATGGTACGCAAATCCACGGACTACGGGCCGTCGGGACGTTCGGTAGCCAACGCAATGGGCATCGAAGAACGGCAGGCCGCAACTGCCGTTACCATGCCCCACGACGTGAAGGTTCCCTTCCGGGCCGAAGAGTAACCCGGGGCAGGCTGCACGGCGGGACATCCCGTAAAGATGTCTCCCGGCAGGCTCCCCGCAGGAAAAAACGCGAAGGGGCGGATCTGAGATCCGCCCCTTCGCCATATCCATCGGCAACCCTGTCAATCGAAGAAATTGTCGTCCTCGGCGATCCCGGGCTCCGTAGGGCGTTCGTCGGGATCGACCTCCTCGTCGCAGTCGTAGCGCGGCATCATCGCCGGACGGATGAACTGGTCGGCGCGGCTCACGCCGAGGCGCCCGTCGTCATAGACCCGTTTCATGAAGTCGCCCACGATCGGCAGCGCCATCACGCTGCCCTCGCCGCCCGCCACGAAATGCACTGCCTGGTCTTCGCCGCCGACCCATGCGCCGGCCACCAGTTTGGGCGCCACGCACATGAACCATGCGTCACGGTTCTTGTTCGAAGTGCCCGTCTTGCCGCCGATCTCCATGTCGTTGAGCCCGAACTGCCATTTCAGCCGCCCGGCCGTACCCGAGTTGACCACGTCCTGCAACATCGTCAGCATCGTATAGGCCGTGCGCTCGCTCACGGCATCCTGCGACTGGGGGATGAAGTTGGCGATGACGTTGCCCTGCCTGTCCTCGATGCGCGTCACGAAGATGGGATCGGTATGCACGCCCTCGTTGGCGAAGGTCGAGAAGGCGCTCACCAGCTCGAAGACGTTCGACTCCGAGGAACCGAGGCAGAGAGCCGGCACGGGGTCGATAAAGCTGCGTATGCCCATGTTATGGATAAAGTCGGCCACGGCGGCGGGCTGCTTGGCCTGCTTCATGATCCACGCCGAGTAGTTGTTGCGGCTGCGGGCGAGCCCCCAGCGCAGCGGGTGCATCACGCCGTCGTACTCGACCTTGCCCGCTTCCTTGGGCGACCAGGCCGTACCGTTGGCCGTCTCGATCGTCACGGGCAGGTTCGGCACCATCGTGCAGGGCGTCAGCCCCAGGTGGTCGATGGCGAACGTATAGACGAAGGGTTTGATGGTCGATCCGATCTGCCGCTTGCCCTGCTTGGCCATGTCGTACTTGAAATAGCGGAAGTTGGGGCCGCCGACATACGCCTTGACATACCCCGTGCGGGGATCGAGCGCCACGAACGACGCGCGCATGATCCGTTTGTGGTGCAGGATCGAATCGCGCGGGGTCATCAGCGTGTCGCGCTCGCCCCGGTACGTGAAGACCTTCATCGAACAGGGTTTGTCGAACGCCGCCATGATCTGTTTCGCGCTCGCCCCGGCATCCTCCATCTCGCGGTAGCGATCCGAATAACGGATGGCATGCCGCATGATCCGCTCCCGCTCCTCGCGCGTCGCGTCGATGAAGAGGGTCTTCGTATTGCGGTACTGCGCGTCCATACGGGGCTGGATCACGCTCTGCATCTGCTTCTGCACGGCTTGTTCGGCATATTTCTGCATCGTCGAGTTGACCGTCGTGTAGATCTTCAGCCCGTCGCGGTAGATGTTGTAGGGCGTACCGTCGGCCTTGCGGTTCTTGCGGCACCAGCCGTAGAGCGGGTTTTCCTCGTACTCCTTCACGGCCTGGTCGTAATCCCATTCGGTGTAGAACTGGTTGCGCTTGGGCCGCTCGGCGTTCATCACAAGGCGCAGCATCTCGCGGAAATAGGTCGCCGTGCCCTCGTTATGCGACACGGGCTTGTAGTTGAGCACGATCGGCAGGGCGCTGATCGAGTCGCGCTCCTTGCGTGTCAGCGCCCCGGCATCCTCCATGCGCGAAAGCACCAGGTTCCGCCGCGCGAGGGCGTTCTCGGGGTTGCGCACGGGCGAATACCGCGTCGGGGCGTTCACCACCCCCACCAGCACGGCCGCCTCCTGCACGTTCAGTTCGTGCGGCTCCTTGTTGAAGAAGGTCTGCGCCGCCGACTTGATGCCATAGGCGTTCGAGCCGTATTCGACCGTATTGAGGTACATGGCGGCGATCTCCTCCTTCGTATAGTTGTATTCGAGCTTCAGCGCCGTGATCCACTCCTTGAGTTTCGACACGACGAGTTTCGACGAACGGACGATACGCCCCCGGTTGCGCACCGTGTCGCGCGGGAAAAGGTTCTTGGCCAACTGCTGCGTGATGGTCGAACCGCCGCCCTGCGACGTATTCTGCAACAGCACGGTTTTCACCGCCACACGTGCCAGCGAAGGGATGTCGATCCCCGAATGGGTGCGGAAACGGGCGTCTTCGGTTGCGATCAGCGCCGCGACGATCGGCGGCATGTCATGCCCGTCGAGCCGGATGTGGAATGCCGAATCGGCCGGGAAAAGGTCTTCGTACTGCACATAAGAACGGTTCTGCACGAAGAAGGAACCGATCACCTTGCCGTCCTCGGAGTAGATTTCGGTGGCCAGGTTGCTGCGCGGGTTCTCCAGCTCCTCGAACGAAGGCATGCGCCCGAACAGCCCCAGGGCCGTCAGCAGCAACATGACCGCCAGCAACGCAAAGGGTGCGAAGACCACCCCCCATATCCATTTTATCGTTTTCGGGCTGACGCCCGCCTTTTTCCTTTGTGCCATAGGCCTGAAATTTGCGCTAAAGATACAAAATTTATTACAATCAGAACGGCAGCCCCACGGCCGCGGCCCACCAGACGCCCCCGGTGCTGGGATGGTAGACCGACAGCTTGAAGGTCGACGTCGCCGACGCAGGCTGGCGGAAAGCATTGATGTCGAACACGATGTCGCCGCCGACCGACCATATCCGCCGCCAATCCATGCCTTTGCCCGCAGGGCGGCGGAACTGCGCGTAGTCGCCGCCTGCGTTGAGCCGGATACGCTTGAAATAGAGCACCGACCCGATGCCGCCCTCGGGATACCACACCGGCAGCTGGTAGTCGAGCGACACGGCCGTATAATTGTTCGACACGATGTCCGCCGACGAGAAGCCGCGCGGGATGAGCCGCGTCGACTTGTAGCTCAGGGGCGCATAGCCCGCAGGGAACTTGTACCCGCCGACCGAAGTCTGGTAGGTGGCCGCCACCTTCAGCGAGTTGTGGGCGGCCAGGCCAGGCAGGTAGGCCTGACCAAAGAACGAGATCAGGTCGCTGAAATGCACGTTCGCGGGGGTGAACGTATACCTGTCTCTTATACACATCTGACGCTGC
>ERZ1027233.346-NODE-346-length-17203-cov-4.829834_pt1 | contig 17203 bp, 8 predicted proteins | sample MGYA00519244_ERZ1027233 | MGnify/ENA primary metagenome ERZ1027233 (study PRJEB26926, sample SAMN06164469) | human gut metagenome | biome: ENVO:00009003; feature: ENVO:2100002; material: ENVO:00002003 | host: Homo sapiens | place: USA | collected 2012 ... | reverse complement strand
TCTACACCCTAGAGTTCGTCGGCAGCGTCAGATGTGTATAAGAGACAGGCTCTATGTGACCAGGCGTTACAACCTGGTCACGATGAAGGGCGCCACGATCACGGAGATCATCGCCGGCATCGAAAAGAGCTACGGCGTACGCATACGCATCATGTCGCCCGACGACGGCAAACGCTACGACATCAACTACCTGCGGAGCAATTCGCTCGAGGAGGTCGTCGACATCGTCGAGTTCATGACCGGAACGCATTGCGAGGTGATCCGCAACGAATGATACGGGGCCTGCGGCCGACCACCGCAGGCCTTTTGCACCGCACAACCCGGAACACGCTTCACGAACCTTAAAATATGAAGAAAAATTCCATCCCCAAGCTGGAATTGGTATTTCTTCTCCTGTTGACCGGCATGTGTCCGCAGGCCCATGCTACGGATGACGGCAGAAATGCCTCGCCACAAAAGACCTACGCTGTGGATCTCACGCTCGGATCCGCAACGGTGCTGACCTTCACGGAGGCCGTCACCTCACAGACGGGCGTACTGTTCTCCTACGAATCGGCACTGTCGCAGATGCCGCTCGGCGACGTGTCGGTGCATGAAACCGCGGCTCCGCTGGAACATATCCTGGAAAAGGTATTCAAGGGACGGGGATTCCGTTACAAGGTCGTCGACCGCATCGTGGTGCTGACCTACGACACGGATTCCGCGCGTTCGCAGCTGGTACTCGTGACGGGGCGCGTCAAGGACGGCTCGGGGATGCCGCTGGTCGGCGCCTCGGTCGTCGTGAAGGATACGATGCGGGGCGTTTCGGCCGGGGCGGAGGGCAATTACCGGATCTTCGCCGATCCGGACGCCACCCTCGTTTTCTCATACATAGGCTATGCCGACCGGGAGGAACGCATCGGGACGAGGTCGGCCATCGACGTCGTACTGGAGGAATACGAAGCCGTGCTCGAGGACGTAGTGGTGGTCGGATACGGCACGCAGTCGCGCAGGACGGTGACTGCGGCCATCAGCAAATTCGACGGGCATCTCCTGGAGGGTATCCCCGTCAATTCGGTCGGCGACGCCCTGAAGGGACGCGTCCCCGGCGTGAGGGTCGCTACGACCGATGCGACACCGGGCGCAGACCCCAAATTCCTGATCCGCGGCGGATCGTCGATCAACCAGTCGAACGACCCGATCGTGCTGGTCGACGGCGTAGTCCGCGAAATGGCCGGGCTGAATCCCAACGACATCGAATCCGTTTCGTTCCTCAAGGACGCCGCGGCGGCGGGCATCTACGGTTCCCGCGCGTCGAACGGCGTGATCCTCATCACCACGAAGAAAGGTTCGAAACACCTCGGCCCCCGGATCGTATTCGAGGGGCAGTGGGCCTGGGCGTCGCCCGCCACGAAGTTCGACCTGATGAACGCCCGCGATTACATCCTCACGGTGCGTCCGGCGCTCATGGAGGGGTATTGCGGCGGCATGGATCCGGCATCGGTGCTGGGCGGCGAACAGTCGGCAGGCACGGGCAATACGGCCAAATCGCTCTGGACGACCCGTTACCTCCGGCCGGACGAACCGGTTCCCGCCGGCTACCAATGGGTCGAAGACCCGGTGAACCCCGGGCGCATCATCGTCTTCGAGGACAACGACCAGCAGAGCCAATGGTTCGGCGACGCATGTTGGCAGAATTACTACGTCGGCATCGACGGGGGCGGCGACAACATCCAATACGCCGCCTCGGCGGGTTATACGGACGACAGCGGGATCGGGATCACGACGGGCTATTCGCGCTTCACGTTCCACGGCAACACGACTTTCCAGGTGACGCGGCGGCTCAGGGCCTCGACGACATTCGACTATTCGCAGATCGAGCAGCAGACCTTCGAGAGCGCGCCGCTCAGCCTGCGCAACTCGGTCATACGCGGGCTCTCCGTCCCTAACACCCACCGCGACTGGTACGGCGAGGAGGCGGGCGAGGAGCTGGCGGGCACGCCTGCGCTGGGCACCAACAACACGACGATACCGGCCGCCTACTACGCCTATTACTACCACAATGCCGGGTCGACGATCAAGCGTTCGACGGCCACGATCAACCTCGACTGGGAGGTGTTCGACGGGCTGCGCCTGGTCGGGCAGTTCACCAACTACAACCGCCATACGCGCAGCTATTTCTATGTCGAGGACAACCCCACGACGGGCTCGAACATACGGCCCATGAAGGAGGGCTTTTCGGAGACCAACCGCATGGATTTCCAGGCCTATGCCGACTACAAGGGTACGTTCGGCAACGGGCACCGCCTGGGTGCCGTGGCGGGCTACGAATACATGCTCGACAAACTCAACAGCTTCGACGTGCGGGTGCAGGGCGCCGTGTCGGACAAGCTGCCCGTGCTCGACGCCGGGACTTCGAACATCGCCAACTATCCGAAGAGTACCCGCACGCGGGAGTGCCTGATCTCTTATTTCGGGCGTGTGAACTACGACTACGGCGGGCGTTACCTCCTCGCCGCGACGATGCGCATCGACGGTTCGTCGAAATTCGCCGCAGGCCACCGCTGGGGCTATTTCCCGGCGGCATCGGCCGGATGGGTGGTCAGCAAGGAGGGATTCTGGCCCCAAAACAGTGCGGTCAGCATGCTCAAGGCGCGCGTGAGCTACGGGCTGACGGGCAACAACGGGATCGGGCTGTACGACACCTACGGCAGCTACAATTCGCTCTACACCTACAACGGCAACGCGACCACCACGACCAATACGATGCCCAACAACGGCCTGATCTGGGAGAAGACCCTCCAGTTCAACGCCGGCATCGACCTCGGGCTGCTGGACAACCGCATCACGCTGGCGCTCGACTATTACAACAAGGAGACGCGCGACCTGCTGTTCGACGTCAGCCTCCCCAATACGACGGGCTACAACTCGGTTTCGACCAACCTGGGGCGCGTCAGGTTCTACGGCACGGAGCTGTCTCTGTCGTCGGTCAACATCGACCGCAAGGGTTTTTCGTGGAGGACGGATTTTACGTACAGCTACAACATGAACCGCGTGCTCGAACTGCCCGACAACGGCAATCCCCGCAACCGCATCAACGGCATCTCGGTCGGTGATGGGAGCCAGTTCGGGGGCATCGCCGAGGGCGAGCGCATGGGGCGTATCTTCGGCTATGTCGCAGAGCGCATCATCGAGACGCAGGAGGAGGCCGACGCGGCCCGGTACGACACGCAGTCGCGCGGCTACCGGCGCAGCGACCGGCGGCAGATAGCCGGGCGCAAGGACATCGGCGACTACGAGTGGAAAGACCGTCCGGGATCGACGCGCATGGACGGCCGGCAGATCATCAACGCCGAAGACCAGTTCCTGCTGGGGTATGCCCTGCCCCACTCGACAGGCGGCATCGGCAATACGTTCCGCTACCGGAACTGGACGCTGAACGTCTACATGGACTATGCCCTGGGACATTCGGTGCGCAACGACATGCAGATGCGCTATTTCCAGTCGACGATGGGCAACTGCAACTACAACCTGGTGAACGAGGTGAAAAAATGCTGGTCGCAGCCGGGCGACGACACGCGCTACGCCCGTTTCACGGCCAACGATACGGACTGGGGCAACCGCAACTACGGGCGCACGTCCGACATATTCGTCGAGAAGGCCGACTACCTCTGCCTGCGCGATGTTTCGCTCTCGTGGTCGCTCCCGAAGGCGTGGCTGCGCAAACTGCACATAAGCGACGTGACGCTCACCGTCTCGGGCAACACGCTCTGCTACTGGACGGCCGTGCACGGGGTCTCGCCCGAGGCCGCGACCACCGGCGGCCTCTACACCGCGTCGTCGACCTACGACACCGGGTTCAGTCCCTACCCGCCGACGCGCAAAGTGCTCTTCACGGCCAAACTCACGTTCTGACACCCTACTGCCATGAAAACGAAATTCGGAAAGACTATAGCCGGAGTCGCGCTGCTGTTCTGCGCATACGGGGCGGGCGGCTGCCACGGCGACCTGGACATCATGCAGGACAACAAGCTCTCGGCCAGCAACATGTGGAAAGAGGAGAGCGACGCCACGTCGGCCACCTACGGGCTGTACGTCTACCTGCGCAGCGCGCTCAAGAGCATGAACGACGTCTACCTCTGCTGGGGCGAGCTGCGCAACGGGCTGTGGGGCCCGGGGACGCACAACACGCTCAACGGCGTCGACCAGTCTCAGGTGCGCACCAGCACCATGAGCTCGGTCAACGAGTATGCCGACTGGACGGCGCTCTACACGACGGTCAACCAGGCAAACCTGGTCATCAGGCATGTCCCGGCGATGGGGCTGAAGGAGAAACCGCGGGCCTTCTGCCTGGGGAACGCCCACTTCATCCGCGCGTACTGCTTCTTCCAGATCGCACGCATCTGGGGCGATGCCCCGCTGCCGCTCTGGGGCTACGAATCGACCGACACGGAGCTGTTCCTCGGACGCACCCCCGTCTCGGAAGTGCTGATGCGCGTGGAACGCGACATTGCCGACGCGGAAAGGTACGTCGCCGATACGTCGGACAAGACCGTGGCCACGCCGGCCGCCGTGGCGATGCTGAAGGCCGACTATGCTCTGTGGATGTACCGTATGCAGGCCGGGGGCGAGGCTTACCTGGCGATGGCCCAAGAGGCGCTCGGGGAACTCGGCCTGTCGGACGCCCTGCTCGAGCCCGCGTATGCCGATATTTTCAGTTCGTCGAACAAATGCGGCCGCGAGGTCATTTTCGCCGTGCACCAGGATGTGTCGGAGGCCCTGAACGGCCCGGCCTACTACCTCGGCTGGAACGAGAGTTACGTCGAAGCGGCCTACCGCAATAACCCCGTCCCCACCACCGGGGGCAACCAGTGGTGGTGGTATACCGACACCTACCGGGCCCTGCTGCAGGCCGACCCCGCCGATACGCGTGCAGCGCTGACCTGCCGCACGGCCGATTACGGCACGGGCGGCCGCAGGATCGGCTGGACGGAGAAACTGATGGGGCGCGTGGACAACGGCACACGCATTTTCGACTCGGATTTCATCCTTTACCGCTACGGCGAAGCCTTCCTGATGGCGGCCGAAGCCCGCTATTACGGGAAGGACTACGCGGGTGCGCTCGAAGCCCTGGCACCGCTGGCCGCAAGGGCCTACGGGCGGAGGGATTACTACACCGACACGTCGCCCGAAGCCGTCCTGCAGGCGATTGTCGACGAATACCTCAGGGAGATGGTCGGCGAAGGCCGCACCTGGTGGATGCTCCTGCGCACGGACAAGATATGGGAGTACAGCGCCGACATCGCGGCGCAGCGCGACAAGAACCCCAACATACTGCTGTGGCCCATCACGCAGGCGGCCATGAGCAGGAATTATAACCTCACGCAGACCGAAGGCTGGTATTGACCGCCCGGGACGGAACGCCGCCGTATAGGGGCGGCGACGGGGTTCCCGCAAGGCGGAAGGAGGAACCTGCGCCCGGGAAGCGACATGCCTGCAACCGCGCCTGCGAACCGGCAGGAAAAATGCCGCGCCCTTTTTTGGGGCGCGGCATCGCTTTTAGGAAGCGGGAGGGTCAGAAGCCGGTGAAGTCGGTCTGGAGCTTCGAGGTGCGGTAGGTATTGCCCATGCCGTCCTCCGCCACGATTTCGAAATCGGCGGCCCCGGGCGTTCCCGACGCCAGGTTCCCGTAATAGTAGTGGTCGAGGTTCTTGCCCCAGGTCGTGCCCACGCTCTTGCTGTAATAGAGCACGTGGTAGGCATAGGCCCAGTAGTCGTAGGTCTTGACGCGGGTCATGTCGCAGACCTTCGTGCCGTTCTGCCAGAGCGAGACTTTCCAGTTGCCCGAGGCGTCGGAGTTCCATACGTTGGCCACGATGCACTTCGCATCGTTCATGGCCGGGGCGTTGGCCGCCCAGCCGAAGGTGAGGCTGCCCGACTTGCCGAACACCTGCGTGGCCGAATAGGCCCGGATCTGATAGTCGGCTTCCTTGTTGGTCGACTTGTAGTACTGGTTGGCGATGGTGTTGCCCGAAATCTCGTAGACACCATACCCGTTCGGCGTGCCGTCGGCGCAGAGGTTCGCCGTCCACCACGCACCGCAGGCGGCGCCGTGGACATGTTCGAGGATCGTCTTCCCGTTACGCTTGTGGATGTATTTCTGCTGGTAATGCGTATGGCCGATCATGATGTGCGCCTCGGAGAATTCGGCCAGCAGGTCGAGCACGCCGTCGTAGTTCTCGTGGCTCTCGTCCGTCACGCTCGTACCCCCGCGGAAGGGAATGTGCGCGCAGAAGATCACGAGCTTGTCCTTGTCTACGTGCGACAAGTCCTGGCGCAGCCATTCGAGCTGCCTGTCGGTGATGCCGCCCTTGTACTTTTTCTTGCCTTCGTAGAGGACGTTGTCCATCGACACGATGTGCACGTCGCCGCGGTTGAACGAATAGTTGCGCGGGCCGAACTGCGTTTCGAAATTGGCCGCGGCATTGTCGTCCGAAGTCTCGGTCTGCAGATGGTCGTGGTTGCCGATGGTCTGGAAGACGGGCAGGTTGCGATTGGCCATCGACTCCTTCATGTTGCTCCACAGGTCGGGCGTGTCGAAGACGATGTCGCCGAGCGTGATGCCGTAGACCGGCGTGCCCTTGGCCTTGTAAGCGTCGACCGTAGCCTCGACGTCGGGGATCGTCTCGTTGACGTAGCGGCTGATCTCGGCCGTGGTCGCACACTGCGGGTCGGCGATGCAGACCAGCGTGAAATCGCTTTCCGGGGCCGGCAGCGGCGTCAGCACGAAGTCGTGGCGGTCGGCGATGTTCTTATGGACGATCTCGGCGTAGAAGAGCGGGTAGTTGTCTGCCGACGTGTTGATGGCATACCCTGCCGGCGTGCTGTAATGTACGAAGCGCGCCTTCTTGTAGCGCTCCATCTGGTAGACGCCGTTGGCATCGGTCGTGACGCAGCCGTAGCCGTCCGACACGACCACGCCCGGGATGGGGTTTCCCGACGTGTCGGTCACCAGTCCGTAGAGGGTCGTATTGCCGTCGAGCTGCGTGCCGTTGACTTCGGTTTCGACTCCCTCGTCGCCGTCATGCCCGCCGGACTTGTCGTTGCTGCATGCCAGCATCAGCGTCGCCGCCATACAGCATAATAACATGATTTTCGTTTTCATATCCTGAGTTTTTTATTGCTTATTTCCAGAGCGCGTTCTGTTCGAGGTTCGGGTTGCGGGTGATCGCCGTCTGGGGGATCGGACGCAGGTATTTCTTTTCGCCCCACGTGCGCTTGTACTCCCAGACGATATTCCCCGCGGCGTTGAGCGAGAAGGTCTGGTTGGCCCCCGTATTGGAAATGGCGATCGAATGTTCGGTATCCTCGCCCGGGCGGATGTAGAAGTCGGGTACGGGATCGCCGTTGTCGTCGGTGCTCTGCCCCGTGAAATCGTAGGTGTAGCCCGTGTTGCCGATCCAGATGCCCGTCCAGGGGTTGTTGTCGCTCGTGAGCAGGTCGCCCATGTGCCAGCGCATGTCGTCGTCCCAGCGCAGCCCCATTTCGAGGCAGAGCTCGATGCCGCGCTCACGGCGCACTTCGAGTATCCACTTGTCGGTCACGGTATTGAGGAAATAGGCCTCCATGTAGGGGTCGGCCTTGTCCGGGACGACCGGGGTCACGCCGGCACGGCTGCGCAGTTGCGCGATGGTCTGATCCCATACCGCGGCGTCCATTTCGCCCAGCTCGGCCTTCGCCTCGGCGTAGTTCAGCAGCACCTCGGCATAGCGGAGGATCGGCAGCGAATTCCAGCTCGCGGCCTTCGACAGCACGTTGTCGGCATCGTCGTCGATCGACCACTTGATCGGATGGTAGCCCGTACGGGTCACTTTCCAGTTGGGCGAATAGAGCCGTTCGCGGCCGCTGATCTTCATCTTGTAGGTCGGGCTGATGACCGTCTGCGCCATGCGGGCGTCACGGCCGTCGAACTCGCGGATGAAGTCGATGGTCTGGTAACCGTCGATGTCGGTGAACGGCGTGCCCCGGGTCGTGAGGTAGGTGTTCATGAACTTCTTGGTCATGGCGATCTTGGCACCGTAGGTCGGCGAATAGTAGTACCAGCTGGTCTCGTGGAACGCCGAGAGCTCCTTGCTGTACTCACGGCCGAAGATCACCTCCTGCGTGAGCAGCCCGGCGCTGGTGAAGAGCGAGCGGTAGGCGGTCTTCACATCGCCCGTGACGAGCGAATAGGGCCCCTTGTCCATGATCTCCTTGGCGGCGGCAGCGGCCTCGCGCAGGAATTTGTTGTCGGCGTTATACTCGGCCTGCCACGGTTTGTCGGACGACGGCTCGCGCGAGTGGTACTTGCAGAAGGTGCCTTCATAGAGGCAGACGCGCGACTTGAAGGCCAGTGCCACCCACTTGTTGATGAGCGCCGAGCCTTTCGTGAATTTGGCGTCGGAGAGGCAGTAGGTGCTTGCGAAGGTGAGGTCTTCCAGCACTTTGTCCATGACGTACTCGCGGCTGTCTCGGGGTTTCATCATCGCTTCCTTGTCGCTGGCCGCGATCGTGAAGTCGTACCAGGGCACGGCGCCGAAGGTCTGCACCTTGTCGTAGTAGAACCAGGCGCGCCAGAAACGGGCGACGCCCTCGTAGTGGTTGTAGATCTCGTCGCTCACACGCCCCTTGCACTTGTGCATATTGTCGAGCATGTAGTTCACGCGGCGAAGGTTCGTCCAGTTGCTCTCGGCCCATCCGGTCTGGTTGTCGGGCGAGACGTTGCCGTCGGGGCGCAGCAGGTCGGTCGGGATGTCCACGGCGCAGTAGTCGGCATAGATGTCGCCGCGCGTGATGGTTCCGTCGCCGGGGATCATCTTCTGGATGAAACCGTTGGCATAGAGTTCCAGGTCGGTTTCCGATTTCCAGAACTCGTCGCTGCCGATCTGGTCGTAGGTGTCGCGCGTCAGGAAATCCTCGCAGGAGGCCATTCCCGCGGCAGCGAGGGTCATCAGCGTATATAGCAGTATCTTTCTCATGGTTGCTGTCGGTTAAAATGTTACGTTTATACCCAGGGTCACGGTCTTGAGCATCGGGTAGGAATAGCCGTTACCCGTACCGTTCAGGCCCGAAGTGGTCGAGGCTGCGAAATCGGAGTCGCCGCTGGTGATGACTTCGGGGTCGAACATGTCCGTGTGCTTGAACATCGGCGAGTGGGTGAAGAGGTTCTCGCCCGACAGGTAGACCTTCAGCCCCTCGAGGCGCAGCTTCTTGCAGATGTGCTTGGGGAAGGTGTAGTCGATGGTGATGTTCTTCAGTCGGATGTACGAAGCGTCCTGCAGGTAGTGGTCGTTCTCCCACGTCAGCGGGCCGTCGTTGCGGTTGGCGGCGAGCGATACCATGCGTGTCCAGTAGGGGTTCTTGTCCATGTTCGTGACGCGCCAGTTGTCGGTGCTCTTGTCGATCCGAACCACGTTGTCGCCCGTCTGTGTCTTCATCAGCGAGTTGTAGGCGCGGTTCCATTTGCCCCAGAAGAATCCGGACTCCGTCCACGGGTACCAGTCGCGCTTGCCCACGCCCTGCCACAGCATCGAAAGCCCGATGCCGTTCCAGTTCAGCGACATGTTGATGCTGTACTGGTAGCGCGGCGACTGGTTGCCGATGATCTCCAGGTCGCCGTGGTTGGACAGCGTGCGGTTGCCCTTGGTCATGATGCCGTCGCCGTCCACGTCGACGAAGCGCAGGTCGCCGGCATAGGCGCGGAACATCTCGCCGTTCTTGAAGAAGTTGTAGGCCGGGCCGTTCAGGGCGTCGGCGTTGCTGGCGTAGATGCCCGCCGTGCGGAAACCCCATATCTCGCCGATTTCCATGCCCTTGTAGTAGGTCGTCAGGTCGCCCGTTTCGTTATAGTAGTCGGTGATCCAGCTGCGGCTGTCCCACAGCATACCCTTGATGCTGTAACTGAACGGCTTGCCGCCCAGGTTGAACGAGTCGCGCTACGAAAGGCTCAGCTCCCATCCCTTGGTCTTGAGGCTGGCGTAGTTGCCGTAGGGCGCGGCGCTACCGAGTACCTGCGGGAGGTTCGGGCCGACGGTGTAGAGGTCGGTCGTATTGCGGCGGTAGTAGTCGCCGGTGAACGAAAGCCGGTTGTGGAACAGGTCGAGGTCGAGGCCGATGTTGTAGGTGGTGACCTTTTCCCAGGTGATGTCGTCGGGGATCAGGCTGGGCACCGACGTGTAAGGTACGTTCTGGCCGTTGATGATGACCGACGACTTGGCGATCGAGGCGCTGCCCGAAGCGGTCATGGTCTCGAGGTACTGGTAGGGGTCGATGTTGGCATTGCCGAGCGAACCGATGCTGGCGCGAACCTTGAAGTTGTCCAGCCACCCTTCGACGTGCGGTTTGAGCCACGGCTCTTCGGAGAGGCGCCATCCGACCGATGCCGAGGGGAAGAAGCCCCACTGCGAACTGGACGGGAATTTCGACGACCCGTCGTAACGGGCGCTCACTTCGGCCAGGTAGCGGCCTGCATAGGCGTAGTTGACGCGGCCGAAGAATCCGACCAGCCCCCACGTGTAGCCGCCCGAGGTGGTCGAGTAATACTCGCCGTCCATGAGCGTGAAGCTCGGCTTCGAGGGATAGAGGTTGCCCTGGCGGTAGGTCTTCTGCGTGCGGTAGTCGTAGTCCTCGAGGTTCCATCCGGCGACCACGTTCAGGTCGTGGTCGGCCCCCAGCTTGGGCGTGACCGTACCGACGATGTTCGTCGAGATGTAGTCCGAGCGGTACGTCCAGTTTTCGAGCGACGAATAGCTGTTGTCCTGCCCCGAAACGTTCACGCCGGTGTAGTAGGTGTAGAGGTTCTCCATGCGGTCGCGCGACCAGCGCGATCCCTTGTAGGTCACGTCGGCCGAGACCTTGAAGACATCGGGGACGAATTCGAAGTTGAACGTCGTGGTGTTGGCCACTTCGAGCTTGTTGTTCTCCTGCCACGAGGTGCCCTCGGCGAAGGCCGCATAACCGGTCTTGGCCGCGGTCTGCGTCCAGGTGCCGTCGGGGTTCTTCAGCAGGGCGAACGGGAAGGCGAACATGTCGATCTGGCGCGAGATCACCTGCTGGCCGTAGTGCACCATGGGCTGGTGGTACTTGCTGCTCATCAGGCTGGTGTTGTTGTCCAGCGTCAGCCACGGGCGGATGCGGATCGAGCCCTTGGCACGGAGGTTATACTTCTTGTAGGTCTCCTCGCCCACCTTGTAGATGCCGTCCTGGTTGTAGTAACGGCCCGAAATGTAGTAACTGACCCCTTCGCGGCCGCCCTGGATGCTGACGGCGTGGGTGGTCGAATAGTTCACCGACTTGTAGATCTCCTTGAGCCAGTTGGTCTCGCCGTAGTAGTTGTAGTTGCCGTTGGCGTCGATGTCGTAGTTGTCCATCGTCGGATCGGCACGGCGGCGTTTGAGCTCCTCGAACCAGGCGTTCGAATAGGGCATGTAGTTGTTGAAGAGCGACGGTACGGTCGCCGTCGGCGAGGAGTTGAGATACGACTCGCGGAAGGCATCGACCCACTGCACGGGGTCGGTGACCACGTTGTCCTCCCAGATCACCGTACGGCGGTGCAGCGACACGGAGCCGTTGTAACTCACGCGCACCTTGCCCTTCTCGGGATCCTTGGTCGTGATGAGAATCACGCCGAATGCGCCGCGGGCGCCGTATACTGCGGCCGACGAAGCGTCCTTGAGCACCGAGATCGAGGCGATGTCGTCGGGGTTCACCGAACCCATGTCGCCTTCGGCACCGTCGATGAGCACCAGCGCGCCGCCGCCCTGTCCGAGTTTGTTGGTCTTTTCACCGCCGCTCACACGGGCCTTGAACGTGTTGTTCACGCCGCGGATGGTGACTTCGCCGGCATGGTCGGCCTTACCGTCGACCTGCACGATGTTCAGGCCGGGGATCTGGCCCTGCAACGAACGGGTGATGTTGGCATTGGGCCGGTTTTCGACCGCGTCGCCCGAAAGGTTCTCGACCGCGCCCACGATATTGCGTTTCTTGAGCGTGCCGTAGCCTACGACGACTACTTCGTCCATCACCAGCTCGTCCTCCTGCATCGTGACGTCGATCTGCGTGCGGCGCCCTACCACCTCCTCATGGGGGCGGTAGCCGATATACGAGAAGAGCAGCGTGGCGTTCCCGTCGGCCGGGATCGCATAGCCGCCGTCGACACCCGTCGAGACGCCGACCAGCGTCCCCTTGATAGTGACCGTCACGCCGATCATCGGGTTGCCCGCAGCGTCGCGGACGACCCCTTTCACCTCCGATTTGGCGGCGGCACTGGCTGCCGGAACGGGGCGCGTGCTGCGCGTCAGCACGACCACTTTGTCAACCACCCGGTAGTCGATGCCGCGAGGCGTGAATACGGCGGCAAGGATGGCCTCGATGGTGGCACCCTTCTCCGAGACCTCCAGGTTCTCCATCGGATAGCCGGCCAGTGCCGTTTCGTAGGAGAAGGCGATGCCCACTTGTTGCGTAATAGCATCGGCAACGGCCTTGAGCGTCGTCCGCGAGTAGGATAAATTCAGGTCATACCCCTGCCCTTGCGCACCGGGGAGCGATCCTTGGGCGGCATAGCAGCCGAAAGCCCCCGCGCAGAGCACCATGACCAGACATAGTCCTTTATGGAATAATTTCTTCATAGTTTCAATTCGGTTAATTGGTTATTTCCCGCTGCCGCGTGCAAAGCACGTCCGCAGCCGCGCCGTGCAGGCGGGCTCCGGGGAAATTCGTTCCGATACGGCAGACAGAACCTTGCAAGTCATCCGTCGTCCGATAAAAAACCGTGTAGTGCTGGTGTAGGGGGAGGGATTAGTCAGACATCGTCGAAGTTGTTTTAAAGTTTCCGGTTAATAATCGTTTTTTTAGTTTGCATTGGGTCGGTTGCGGCCGGCGTTTTCCGTCCGGTCTGCATTAGATACAAGCGACCGGGGCAAACTACCCAATGCCGGAAGCTTTTTTCACAAAATTGCAATGCAAATTTTTATACCTATATATTACAGATATTTTATTTTTCGGTTTTTCGCCGCAAGGTTCGTAAAATTTTAAACATTTTTCTTGCGAATCCCGGAAAATTGCTATATTTGCAATGCAAGTCATTCGATATCGTTAGAAACCGTGTAGGAAATTGACATCCGGCAGTGTATCCGGAGTCGGTTTCTGATTTTTTTTATCGGTTTTACAAACAAACTAACGATCCAATCATGATGAAATTTATTCATAAACTGACGATAGTTCTCGCGTTGGGCGGGATCTGCGGTCTTGCCGCGTGCAGCGACGACGACCAGGGGTTCCTCAAACGCAACCTGCGCGAGATGAGTTTCCCGTACGTCGAATCGAGCGATACGTTCACGATCCGCGCCACGGGGGACTGGCAAATCAGCGACACCCCCGACAGCCGCGAGTGGACGAACGCCTACGGCTGGGTGCATGTCGACCAGCTCTCGGGCAAGGGAGACCCCGGCACCTACCAGAAGGTGACGGTCACCTGCGACCAGAACACCTCCGAGGAGCGTAACGCCACCATCTACCTGCACGGCTGCGGCGAAGAGAACGTCGCCATCGCCATCAGGCAGGACAACGGTATCTTCGAGTGGAAACCCTTCGACAACGGACAGCAGTTCGACGTCTCGGGTATGCTCAAACTCAACGCGGAAGCCGGGGCCAAGCTCCGCATCCCCTACATCAAGGCGCTCGGCACGGAAAAATACACCGTCACGGTGACGCAGACCGGCGGCGAGGGGATCACGGCCGCCAGCGGCAGCTATTCGATCTCGGCGGCCGGCAACGGTTACATCGAAGTACCCCTGACGGGCACCGCCACCCGCCAGGGCATCGTGACCTTCGCCGTGAAGGCTATGGACGAGGCCGGCGCGGAAAAGGACTTCGGCTCCGTTTCGACCATCGTCCGCGCCGGGTTCGACGCCCAGGGCGAGGAGCTTCCCCTGCTGACGCAGAACTTCGGCAAATTCCCCTGGGGCGGCGACTGCATCGGCCAGAAGGCGGGTGTCACGACGGCCGACAAGACCGTGGCCAACCTGAGCCTCGACAACGAGACGGTGAGCGTTACGGCGGGCACCAACGCCAGCATCGGCGGCATCACCTCGACCGTACGCAACGGCAACGCGGCGTTCTACCGCGCCATCGGCATGGAGGGGTGGACAGGCTACCTGAACTACATGTGTCCGGGCTACATCCAGTTGGGCGCCGCGAGCGACAATGCCGACGGGCAGCCGGGCAACCTCATCTCCCCGGTGCTGAACATCCCCGCGGGCTACGACCTGCTGCTGACCTGCAAGGTCGCCATCTGGGCCGCAGCCCCCGACCAGGGCATGGTGGGCATCTGCGAGAAGAACGACGGGTTCTGGATCCCGAAGGGCACGCTGGACAAGATCGTAGCTTCGACCAAGAGCTACGTTTCGCTCGACATCCCCGCCTACACGTGGGTCGAGGTCACGGCCGTCATCCCCAATCCCGGCGCGAAAGCCAATCTGGCATTCTTCATCTCCACGGCCGACAGCTGGTTCTCGGGCTCCTCGGTGAAGGCGGGCCGCTGGTACATCGACGACATCAAGCTCGTATACTAAAACCGGACAACTACCATGAAAAAAAGCATTTTATATATTCTGTTCGCCCTCTTCTCGCTATCGGCCGCAGTCTCGCTGACGGCCTGCAAGGACGACGGCGTGGAAATATCGGGGGCCAACAAGTCCAAGACCCCGAAGAACGTGAAACTGCTCGAATACGGGCCCACGTCGCTTACGATCTGCTGGGATTTCATCCGCGGCGCGACGTCGTACACCGTACAGCTCGTCGACGGGGAGATGAACCCCGTGAGCGAAGCGCTCTGCAAGACCACCGACGCGATCGACTACCACGAATTCACCGACCTGGCGACCGACCGGATATACTACGGCCGCGTCAGGGCCAACTTCCCCTACTCCTCCACCTCGGACTGGGTATACGTCACGGCAAACGAGCAGCCGGCCATGCTGATGGCCTCGGTGGGTATCCTCGAACTCGACCCGAAGCTCACGCTCAATGCCGCGACGGGGTCGACGCTCACCTACGAGTGGTCGTATACCGAAGATGCGGCGACCGACGCCACGCGCCTCTACAACATCGAACTGTTCCGCGACGAGGCGTGCAGCGAGCTGCATGTCAGCTGGCTGGCCGACGGAAAACTCGCGTCGGACAAAGGCATCTTCACCGCCCTGGCGGGTTATCCCGTCGTGCGGTTCACCTTCTCGGGGCTCGATCCCGAAACGACCTACTACGCCCGGGTTACCAATGCCAGCTTCGGCAATATCATGACCCCCGTCGTCGCCGGAACCACGGCCAAGGCCGGGCCCGAAGCCTCGCCGAACAATCCGGCACAGGCCGGTGACATCGTGCTGGCGCAGGATTTCGCGGCATTCATCCACGGCGGCGACATCGTCCGCTCGGCGGCAGGTTACAACGCCGTATCGGGGACCGACTACCGCAAGGCCTGGGAACCCGCCACGGGCGAGAACCCGCAGGCCGACGGCGACCGTCCGGTCTGCAACTGGGCTACGGAATTCCACATCCACACGGGCGGAACCTCGGCCGAGTATGTCGAAAGCCTCGGCATGACGGGCTGGGGGTCGTCGGGCAACACCTCGACCCGTCCGGGCTACATCAAGTGCGGCGGCGGTGGCGGCGGTATCGGCATCCTCTATACGCCCGAGCTGGCGGCCCTGCCCAAGAACACGACCGTGACGGTGAGTTTCTCGGCCAGCGCCTATGCCGAAGGCGAAAACGTCTATGGCAGCGACATCGTGGTCGAAGCCATCGAGGGCGCCGAGTTCGGGTCGAACAACTCCGTGAGCAAGAAAGGCACGGCCGTGGCTTCGAAAGTCGTGGACATCTCGTCGGCCGTAGGTCGGTTCGAGACCTTCACGGTGACGCTCGACGGCCTTTCGCCCACGTCGCGCATCGCCTTCTCGTCGAACCCCGCGCAGGCGGGCGCCAACAAGACCCGCTACCTGCTCGACGACATCGTCGTGGTTTACGACGGCGAGACCAAACTGGAAAAACTCACCGTTCCGGCGAACGTGAAATTCGACGCCGAAGCCGTCTATTCCGACAAGTTGACCCTCGAATGGGACGAAGTGCCCGGGGCGGCTTCCTATACGGTGGCATGGTGGGCCGACGGCACCGAGGAGAAGGACGCCACGGTAGCGGAGGGCATCACCTCGGCCTCGTACCTGCTCAAGGAACTGGAGGCCGGCACCGAGTACCACGCGAAGGTCAAGGCGTGCCGCTACAACAACCCCGGCTACGATTCGGACTACTCCGCCGTCGTGTCGCAGAAGACGGACATAGCCCCGGTACAGGCCGGGATCGTCGTGTCGAAAGTGCTGGCGACCTCCTCGACCCTCACGGTCGAATGGGCCCGTGCGGACGGCCAGGCGTGTGTCAACAGCAGTGCGCAGGTCTACCACGTGAAACTTTACAGCGACGCCGAATGCAAGGATCTCTTCGTCGGCTGGAATGCCTCGAACGTCTTCGGCATCACGGCCGGGAACCGCTTCCGCTTCACCTTCTCGGGACTGGCCCCCGCCACGACCTACTACGTCTGCGTGGACGACAAGACCAACGATTTCTTCTCCGACCCGCTCGCATATGCGACTGCCGCCGCGGGGCCGCAGGCGGGTGCCACCGCTCCCGGCTCGGCAAAGGCGGGCGACATCCTCCTGGCGGAAGATTTCTCCAAGGTGATCCACGGCGGCGACATCGCCAATTTCGCCGCGGGCTACTATCCCCCGAGCTCGAACCGCGGGACTTACGCCGCAGCTTCGGGCGACAATCCTTCGGGGTTCTCGGCCACCCGCTGTACGGCCAATGAGTTCGACCTGTTCAGCGGCGGCGGCGTGGCTGCGCCCTACACCGAGGGCACGGGCCTTTCGGCCTGGGGCAAGTCGGGCAACATCGCTGGCCGCCCGGGCTATGTCAAGATGGGCGCCGGAAGTGCGGCCGCCTCGCTTTACACCCCCGAACTGACCGCCCTGCCCGATGCGGCGACCGTCAAGGTGCGCTTCTCGGCACAGGCTTACAGCGAGAAATACGACGGTTCGGGCGCCGATGCCGGGAAAATCCTCGTCAAGGCCGTCCGCGGCGCCGTGCTCGGCGCAAAGGGCGCCATCACCGGCACGGTCACGGAGGTCTCCGCGGCCGACCC
>ERZ1027233.300-NODE-300-length-18937-cov-27.524097_pt1 | contig 18937 bp, 10 predicted proteins | sample MGYA00519244_ERZ1027233 | MGnify/ENA primary metagenome ERZ1027233 (study PRJEB26926, sample SAMN06164469) | human gut metagenome | biome: ENVO:00009003; feature: ENVO:2100002; material: ENVO:00002003 | host: Homo sapiens | place: USA | collected 2012 ... | reverse complement strand
GCGAGCTGTACTTCTTCAAGCTGCTTATGAAGGCCGACACGGAAATCGCCTTCGGCGAGGAGTTCGTGGTGCTTGACACCCGTGAGACTCCGGTGTTCAAGGTAGTGGAACGCAGCATTTCTGCCGATCCGGCCGCTCTTTCTTTCAAGGCCGCCGGTGAGAGCAAGGAGGTGAAGGTCACTGCCTCCGGTGATTACAGCGTGGTTTCCATTCCTGCCGGTTTCACGGCAGTCGGTACCGATGGCTCTCTGACGGTCACCGCCGGTGTGAACAGTAGCGGCAAGGCGGTATCCGGCACACTTGTACTGGGCCTGGACGCCGATCCGGAGAAGAAGGTGGAGATAGCACTGTCCCAGGCGGCCGTTGATGAAGAGGAAGGCGGTGAGTGATGGGAAAGCTGAAGTATCTTGTCATCCATTGCACGGCCACTCCTGAAGGGCGTGAGGTAAGCGGTGCGGAGATTCGCGCCTGGCATACGAACCCCGTCTCAAAGGGCGGCCGCGGCTGGAAGCAGGTCGGATATACCGACCTGTTCCATCTGAACGGCGGAGTGGAACGCCTGGTGAACAATAACGAGGACGCGAATGTGGACCCGTGGGAAGTGACCAACGGCGTGGCCGGTTACAATTCCGTGAGCCGCCATATCGTCTATGCCGGCGGGTGTGCAAAGGATGGTAAAACGCCTGCGGACACCCGTACCTCCTGGCAGAAAAAGGCGCTTGAGAAGTACGTGAAGGATTTCCATCGTCGTTTTCCCGATGTGAGAATCGTCGGTCACAATGAACTGGCGGCCAAAGCCTGCCCCAGTTTTGATGTACAGAGATGGCTTAAACAAATAGGTATAACTCAATAAATCAACAACAACATGAAAAGATTTCTTTTATTCTTTGTGCTGATACTCGGATTCGTGTCAGCAACTTTTGCCCAGACCGGTACAGTACCGGAAGTCGATTATAGCGCGATGATCACCACCTTTGCCGGTTTTGTCGGTGGCGTGGTGTTGCTCACGGAAGGGATCAAGGCTCTGTTTCCAAAAATGCAGGGCTTGGCGACACAGATTGTCAGCTGGTGTGTGGGCATTGTGGCCGCCATGCTTTTATGGTGGCTGGATGCGGGCTTTGTCGCTGATGCCACGTGGTATATCGCGTTGTGTTACGGGTTCGGTGCGTCCCTTGTGTCCAATGGTGTTGCCGATACGGGATTTGTCCAGTGGCTCATCGGACTGTTTGCGGGTAAGGATGCCGGTAAATAGGCTTTGACCTGAAAGACCAGTGTGCGTATGGACTTCAGTGCTGTCATGAATCTGGTGCTGGGCGGTGGTCTGGTAGCCACGATAATAGCCATCATCACCCTGAAATCAACGGTCAGGGAAGCGAGGGCGAAAGCGGAGAAGGCTACCGCCGAAGCCGAGACGGTACGGATTGACAATACCGAACATGCCACCCGTATCCTGATCGAGAATATTGTAGAACCCTTAAAAGAGGAACTGAATGAAAACAGGAAAGCTTTGCAGGCGACCCGGCGTGAAATGGCACGCCTCCGGAAAGCCATTGATACTGCCAACAGTTGCAGGCATCATGATGATTGTCCTGTTCTTTACGGGATGCGCGAGTACTCGAAAGAGCAGGACGGAGGTGAACCGGAACAGCAGCCTGTCGTCAAGCGCCGACAACGTGTCAAACGTGAGGCGGGGGTTGTTGATGGCGGGGATTCCGAAATCGGCGGTGAGCCTGACGATCCCTCCGGACAGCCTCCGTAAACTTCCCTCCGGTTCGTCCTACCATTCCAGGAACGGGCAGGCGGGCCTGACGGTGAAGAGCGATGCGGCCGGCAATATCATAGCGGAGGCATCCTGCGACAGCCTCCAGCGGCTGGTACTGTGTTATGAGGAGGAACTGACCCGTATCCGTAATGAGACACATGAGGACTCATTCACAGTTGAAACGGAATTTGAACGTCGCTTTAGTCCCGTTAAAATAGCGCTGGCCGCTTTTATAACCGGATGTGTTGCCGGCATAGTATTAACTTTCAAAATCAAGAAACAATGAATAAGAATTTCATGTACGGCGTCGGTGCCGTGAAATACAAGGACTTTGTGGTGGGTTACATAGAGAAGAATTCGTTTGACATGGGCGGGCAGAAACCCGAATCCGCCAAAATCGAGGCGGAGCAGGTGCCGGGAACCCCGGTGCTTATCATTCCCCAGTCGAATGGCAGCATCGCCCCCACGTTCAACGTTATCCAGCTGAACTACGAAAACCTGCATAGCTTGCTGGGTGGTACCATGCACTACAAGGAAGAGGACTCGGAAAAGAAAACCCCGATTGGTTGGACGGCCCCGACGGCAGCCGTGTTGCTGACCGGTCCGTGGGAAATAGCCCTTGTTTCGGGGCAGAGCATCCTGATTCCCAATGGCACGCTACTTTCCAATCTCGGCGGCAAGCTGACCCTGACAGAAACGGCGAAAATCGAATGCACGCTGGAAGTGGCCATGCCGGAAGACGGCTCCCAGCCCCATGGCGTATTCAATACGGATTCTATCCCGGAAGAGTGGAAACAGTATAAACTGCCTCCTGCTGAATCTGCCGCTGCTGCTTCCACTAACCTGGCCGAGGAGTAGCGTATGGACGAAGCTGTCATCAAGCAGATCCAGCGTGAGGGTGCGGACGCGCTGCTGGATATCGGTGTGAGCGTCCCGCTGAAAGCGTTTCATATCCCTTTCAGGAAATCCCCGCTGGAGCTGCGCGTGACCATGAGGCGGCCTTATATGTCCGGTCAGATTCTTTTTGCCCGGACATATTTGTCGATGGGGATCACCAGTGAGGAGATGTGGGGGTTCAGCAAGGAGGAGGAAATGCAGTTTCTGGCCTCTCACGGCAAGGCGGTGAGCCGTATGGTGGCCTATACCCTTTGTCGTGGCCCTTTCAGCCGCCGCGTGCTTTTGCGCCCGGTGGCATGGCTCATAAGGAACTTCATGGAACAGCGTTATCTGGTGGGTGCGATCAAGCGTTTTGTCAGCCTGATGGGTACCGACCCTTTTATACCTATTATCAGATCAGCCGAGCGGACGAATCCGATGAGCTTGAGACTGAGCCAAAGAAAGAAGGGGAGTTAAAGAGCCGTTATGAAGGCTCCCATAGCCCTTTCGGTTTTGTGTGGCAGATTGCCAGTGCCACCGGCTGGAGCGTGGACTATATACTGAACAAGGTGAATTACCAGACCCTGATCATGATGCTTAGTGACGCTCCCCGGTATGTCCGTGACAAGTCCGGATCTTCCGGTCCTGCGGATGAGCGGAGCGCCGAGGATGAAGCGGATGGAATAGTAGGATTTTTTCAAAGCAAGCTAAAATAGATGAAACCGGTACAAATAGAATTCCTTATGGTGGACCATTTGAGCGCCCGTCTTGACAAGGCCGTGGGCAAGATCGAGCGGATGTCCCAGCAGGCATCGTCCGCCAACAGACAGATCCGGGAACTTGACAGGAGCGGTTCCCTGTTGAACAACACCGTCGGCAAGCTGGCGGCCGCCTTTACTATCAAGGAGCTGGTGTCGAACATCACCAAGGTACGCGGCGAGTTCCAGCAGCTGGAGGTGTCGTTTCAGACCATGCTCGGCAGTGCGGAGAAGGCCGACACCCTGATGCAGCAGTTGGTACATACGGCCGCGACCACTCCTTTCGGCCTGGAGGATGTCGCGCAGGGTGCCAAGCAGCTTCTTGCCTACGGGTTTGGAGCGGAGAAAGTGAACGAGACGCTGATCCGCTTGGGTGACATCGCTGCCGGACTTTCCATCCCTTTGAACGATCTGGTCTATCTTTACGGCACCACCATGTCCCAGGGACGGCTTTATACACAGGACCTGAACCAGTTCACCGGCCGGGGCATCCCTATGATCGCCGAACTGGCCAAGCAGTTCGGCGTGGCTGAAAGCAAGGTGAAGGAGCTTGTGGAGGAAGGCAAGGTCGGTTTTCCCGAAGTGCAGAAGGTCATAGAGAGCCTGACGGACGAGGGCGGAAAATTCAGTGGTCTGATGGAGGCACAATCCAAAACGATAACCGGACAGATCTCCAATATAGAGGATGCCGTTTCAATGATGTTCAATGAAATCGGGCAACAGTCGGAAGGTGTCATCAACACCACGCTTTCCGGTGTTTCCTACATGGTGGAGCATTACGAACGTTTCGGCCGTATCCTGCTCGGGCTTGTCGGTACGTATGGTGTGTACCGGACCGCCGTCATGACAGTCACGGCCGTGAAAGGCTGGGCGGTGGCTGCGGAGGCGTTGCATTACAACTGGCTCCTGCTGGTTGAGAAAGCGCAGAAAATGCTCAACCGGACCATGCTTTCCAATCCCTATGTGCTGGTTGCGACCCTGCTTGCCGGTGTTGCCGTGGCACTGATCTCCATGAAGACGGAAACCGAACGTTTGCAGGAATCCGAGGAAAGGTATCAGCAGCAGAAGCAGAAAACCATAGAGGCCGAGGAAGAGCACAGGCGCAAAATAGAGGAACTGTGTTCCATTGCCGGGGATGAAGCCGTGTCCACGGATGCCCGGCGTGAGGCGCTAAACAAGCTGGAACAGAAATATCCGGATATATTCTCCAAATACGACACCGAGTATGAGAAACTGAAGAATATCAAGAAAATCAAGGAAGAGATAGCCCGATTGGAAGCCGGTGAGTCCATATCCAATCCCGCCAATGAATTGAAACGTGTGGATGACAGGATAAAAGAACTTGAAGGCAAGACCCGGTTGGCAACCGAATATTACCAGGACAGCTACGGGCGGCAAAGAGCCCGATATGTCCGGAAATCCGCACGTTCAAGGGATGAGGAGGCAGAGCTTCAGAATCTGTACGGAAAACGCAAGAGCCTGAACGGACAAATCCGCAAGGACGAGGTAAATGCCTATTTCGAAAACCTGACCGGTGTGAGTAACGAGACCCTTGCACAGCAGATAAAGCAGCGTAGAACCCTGCTTGCCCGGATGTCTGTCCAGGAGAAGGAATACGGAAAGATTACGCAGGGTGACGAAAATCTTACCGGAACTTATTCCCGTGACGAACTGAAGTATCAGCTGAACAAACTGGTTTCGGAACAAAACCGGCGTAACCTGCCCACGGATTCAAGCACTGACTGGGTGGCTGCGGCAAAAGAGAAATACCAGGATGCGCTCAAGGCTTATAACGCCTTTCTTCAGGAAACGTCCAACAGCCTTTCCCGTGAGGAGTTTGAGAAGAAGGCGAAAGAACTGAAGGATGCCGTCGATACCGCCAAAAAGGAGTACGACAAGGTCAAGCCCGGTGAGGATAAGGATTCCGAGGCCGAACGGAAGAAGGCGGACAAGGCGGAGAAAGAAGCCCAACGCCGCAAACAGGTTTCTGAAAAGCTGGGCCAGGAACTCGCCGGGCTGCAAAGGAAGAATGACGAGGCGGAGATTGAGATGATGACCGAGGGGCTGGAGAAGAAGCTGCGCCAGATAGACAATGAATACCAGGCACGCAAGGATGAAATAGCCAGGCAGGAAGCCGGTTGGAAACGTGACAACGCGAAAGCGGGGCAGTCCGGTTCGCTGTCGGAAGATCAGCAGTCCGAAATAGACAAGGCCCGTGAGCTGAACGAGTCCGGCCGACAGAAGAAAATAGCGGAAGCTTATCGGGAAGAGTTCGGAGTGATGCAGGAATATTTGCAGGCCTACGGCACCTTCCAGCAGCAGAAACTCGCCATCGCGACCGAATATGCGGAAAAGATACAAAAGACGACGTCCGGCAGCGAGAAGCTCTCTCTCGGTGTTGAACGTGACAGCAAACTTGCCGGCATCGAAGTGCAGGAACTGAAAGCCCGTATTGACTGGGGTACTGTCTTCGGTGAATTCGGCGGGATGTTTTCCGATATGATAAAGCCTGTATTGGCGGATGCCAGAAAATACATGCTCACTGACGAGTTCCGAAATGCCGACCATGCCAGCCAGGACGCGCTTGTCTCTGCCGTCCAGCAGATGGAGAGGGCTTTGGGCGGTTCCGGCAAGGTCAGTTTCAAGAAACTGGGTGCCGAGGTTACTGCCTACCAGAAAGCCCTTTCAGACCTGAAGGAGGCACAGGCGGTGTATGCGGACACCTATACGGCACTCATTGCCGCCCAGAAATCATACATTGAGGCGCAACAGTCCGGAACCGAACAGGAGAAGGAGTCCGCCCGGCAAGCCCTGGAAACGGCGCAGGCTAATGCCGATGCCGCGAGTGAGAATATAAACGCCTTGCAGGAAACGGCTGACAGTGCCCGGCAGTCCCTCTCGAATACTGCCTCCGGTCTGAAGACCAGTATGGAGAATGTGAGGGACGGATTGCAGCAGATTGCCTCCGGCAGTATCAGCGGGGCGTATAATGGCCTGATCACACTCGGCAAAGGTGCCAAGGAAGTGGACGGCAAACTGGGCGAGGCTTTCGGAAAGGTTTCCGAAACACTTGAGGATGTGCCTGTTGTCGGCTGGATTGTAAGTATTATAGACCTTTTCAAAGATGGTTTGAGTGTGGTCATCGGTGGCCTGCTCGACGCGGTGTTCAATGCCGTGAGCGGTATTCTTGACGATGTGCTTTCCGGTGATCTTTTTGTGACTATCGGAAAATCGCTGCTTTCCGGTGTGGGCAAGATATTCGACGCATTGACCTGGGGCGGATTTTCCTCCTGGACGACTTCAAGCAATGCCAAAGAGGTCCAGGAAACCATCGACCGGCTGACCGAGCGCAACGAGACCTTGCAGACGGCTATCGAGGACCTGACGGAGGAGATCAAGGCGAGCAAGGGTACAAAGTCCGTGGCCGCCTACCGGGATGCCTACAGGCTCCAGCAGGAGACGAACTCGAACTATCTGGACATGGCCATGTCGCAGGCCGGCTATCACGGTTCGCATCACAGCTGGAATTATTACTGGGGCGGTTTCTCACAGGAACAGATTGACCGTTTGAGCGGTCAGATCGGGCGTAGCTGGAACGGTGACATCTGGAACCTAAGTCCGGAGGAGATGAAGAAGTTGCGCAGTAACGTGGACATGTGGACGCAGATCCAGGATACCGGCAAGGGCGGATATGGAGGTCGTCTGACCGAGAAGCTGGATGACTATATCGACCAGGCGGGCAAGCTGGAGGAACTTACCGACCAGCTGTATGAAGGTCTCACCGGTATTTCCTTCGACAGCATGTACAGCAGTTTCGTGGATAACCTGATGGATATGAAGTATGATGCCGCAGCCGCGGCGGAGGACATATCCGAGTATTTCATGCGTGCGATGCTGTCAAACAAGATCGGTGAGCTGTATTCCGACAAGCTGAAAGGCTGGTGGGAGAAATTCGGCAAGGCGATGGAAGACAATGACCTTACAGAAGCCGAGCGTAAGGCCCTCCAGGACGAGTACATGAAGTATGTCGAGGAAGCCATCGCTCTTCGTGACAATCTTGCCGCGGCCACCGGGTACGATAACTCGGGCGGTACGAGCCAGAGCGCCAAAACCGGCGGTTTTTCAGCCATGACACAGGACCAGGGTACAAAACTGGACGGCATGTTCACCAGCGGGTTGCAACACTGGTCGAGCATCGATGAGAAGATGGAGAGCGTCATCGACAAGATGAACACCGCCGAGGGGCATCTTGCCCGTATCGAGGAGAACACCGGCACGAGCGCGTCGCACCTTGGCAAAATAGAGGAAGAGATTCGTAAAATCAATCGTGACGGAGTAAAATGCAAATGATATGGAAAAGATATTAGGCGGTCTGGTACTTGTCAACGGTACCGACATCTGGAGTACATACGGGGTGTTCCTCGTTGAGGACAAGCGCGGCGGGATGGATAACCTGACCGCCATCCTGACCCCGAGCAAGACGAAAACGGACACGGCTGTGAATATCCGGGAGGAGGACGGGGAGAAATATTCCTCCGTGCTGACGCCCAGGAACGAGGCCCGTGACGTGACGCTTCATTTCGCCCTGTTTGGCAAAACGCAGGCCGGCTGGCTGAAGAAGTATTTCGAGTTCATCAATTTCCTGAAGAAAGGCCGTGACGGGTGGCTTGAGATTTCCTTTCCCCAACTTGCCCTGACTCTCCGTGTGAAATATACGGATTGCAGCAAGTTCCAGCCTCTGACCTATCTCTGGAAGGAAGGCGTGCACGCCGGCAAGTTCAAGGTGAAGTTCCGGGAACCTGTCCCGGTCATATAAATGTGATTCAAACCCTATTCAAACGACGTTTAAACAAGATACAGACATGCTGACCATCTATGACAGCAACGGCAACAGACGGACCGATATCGAGGCGGGCGACAGCTCCACCCAGGTGAAGGAGGTGCAGGGTGACAATGTCCTGACACTCTCTTTCACGCATTACGAATATATCGCCCTGGACGTGAATGACCGGGTGGACTTTGAGGGTGAGCGCTACTGGCTGACCGAACGGTACATCCCGAAGCAGAAGAGCGGCCAGGAGTGGGTATATGATTTGAAGTTTTACGGTATCGAGAGCCTGGTGAGACGTTTTCTTGTGCTGGAGACCACCGACGGGAACACCGAGCCTGTGTTCACGCTGACAGCGACTCCGCGTGAACACGTGGCCATGATCGTGAAGTGTATCAATGACGGAATGAACCACACCACCGACTGGAAAGTGGGGCGGGTGGACGGTACGGACCTTATCGTCATCGATTACGAGGGGAAGTACTGCAACGAAGCCCTGAAAGAGATAGCCGAAGCGGTCGGCGGGCAGGCTGAATGGTGGGTGGAAGGCCAGACCGTGAACGTGTGCCGGTGTGAGCATGGCGAGGAAATAACGCTGGGCTACGGGAAGGGACTGACCGGAATCGAACGCGACACGACGGGTACCGACAATTTTTATACCCGGTTGTTCCCGGTAGGCAGCACGCGGAACATAGATCCGTCAAAATACGGGCATAGCCGCCTGATGCTTCCGGGGGGCAGGCAATATGTCGAGATACATACGGAGGAGTACGGCATCTATGACCGTTACGAGCAAGACGCCTTCAGCGGCATTTATCCCCGCAGGATCGGGGCTGTCAGCAGTGTGCGCAGCGAAGATGTGAAAGATGACGACGGCAACCCTTTCACGGTCTATTATTTCAGGGACGACAGCCTGAATTTCGATCCGAACGATTACGAGCTGCCCGACGAGACCAAACGTGTATCGTTCCAGGACGGTGACCTTTCCGGACTGGGGCAGGGTGAGGACCACTATTTCGAGGTGAATTTCAACAGTGCCACCCGTGAGTTCGAGATTATTACGATATGGCCCTATGATGATGACACGCAACTCCCCGGCGGCAAACTTATTCCGAAATCCGGTGACCGTTATATTCTCTGGAATATCCGTATGCCGGACGAATATTACCCGCTTGCCGAGGAGGAGTTTCTTACGGCGGTGGAACAGTTCAATACCGAACACTGGCAGGATCTTGCCGTTTACAAGGCCCCGACCGACCATGTGTGGATTGAGGAGAACGGTGTTTCCCTGTCCGTAGGCCGTCGTGTGAGACTTGAAAGCGAGGAGTATTTCCCCGAAACCGGTTATCGCAGCAGCCGTATCACGAAAATTACCCGGAAAGTGAACCAACCCGGGGAGATGGACATCGAGATCAGCGATGCCCTGCATAGTGGTGCGTTTGAACGGGTGAATGACAGTATCGGGGAACTGAAAAACTATACGAAGTCAAAGGCGGAGGGTGCCGCGCTTCCTGACATTATCCGTAGCTGGGACAAGACACTGCCTACGGACAACAATCTTTTTTCCGCGCGGAGAAGCCAGGCGGAACACATCAGCAAAAAAAAGAATGACCGTGCAAAGGGGAAGATCACCTTCGAAGCGGGAGCCTCTTTCGGACAGGAGGATAATGCGGGTATTGATGACAAGGGCAATGCCGGGCTGCTGACCCTTGTTGTGCGTGAGCTTCTTCGCAGTCCGAAATTCGTGGACGGTCTTTTCGGTGAGGGCTGGCGGCTCTGGATGGAGGACGCTTTGTCCCATCTGACCATCGACAAGCTGACGGTACGCCAGGTCATGGTAGTATTGGAGCTGCTTATCGAGAAGGTACGCAGCGTCGGCGGCCAGCTTTGTGTCAGTGCCGCCAACGGGAAAATAAAGACCGCTGTTCTTGAGGGCGGTTACTGGAGGATCACTTTCGAGCAGGAGAACACTTTCGTGGCCCATGACCTCATGCGCTGCCAGACCTTCAGCGGCGGGAATTTGAAAAGCTATTGGGTTGAGGTGGCCGGCGTGGAGGGTGGTTCCATCCTCGTGGGCGAGGACGAGTTCGGCGCTTCTCTTCCGGAGTCTGGTGACGAGTGCGTGCTGATGGGCAACACGGAGAATCCGTTGCGCCAGAACCTGATCCTGATCTCCGCCACCGAGGACGGGCAGCCCCGTGTGGACGTGATGGACGTGGTGAAGGAGAAGAACTTCACCGGCTGCCTGCGTGCCCGTTTGGGCAACCTTGACGGTATCAGTGATGACTGGTTCCCTTCAGACAACCAGCCTCACGGTGATGGCCTGTACAGCGACAACGCCTACCTGCGTGGTACGTTCCTTCTGGTAACGGGCGAGGATATCAAGACGAAGTTCGAGATAGTCGAGGGGAAAATCGTCAGTTCCGTCACCGCCCTGCGGAATGACTTCGCCACCGAGCGCGGCTACCTGAATAACCCCGCCTTTGATAACGGCCTTATGAAGTGGAACACGGAGAACGAGACCGTGTTCTTCCTTGTGGGCAACCGGTGGATCTGGGCGAACGGTAACGTCTTGACGAGGAAGGGTGACAGCGCGAGCGTGACCGAGGATGACGGCCGTACGGTTGTCCGGATTCGTAACAAGTACATCCTCCAGAAACGTGAGAACCTGAAAAGTATTCCCTCCATGCCTGAAAATGACAGTGGGGAGAAGGAAGCCGTCCCGGTGTTCCTGACTTTCTTTTACCGCTGTGCCAAGGCCGGCACGCTGCGTGTGGAGTTTGTGGGTGTGGATAAGACAGGCTTTGCCAATTTCAACAGCATGGAGGTGGAGGAAGAACTGTCCGCGACCGACGGGTACGTACAGTACACCTGTAGCGGACTCTGGAACGGTACAGGTGATTTTAAATTGAGTTTTACCGGTGATATTTACCTGTATATGCTCATATTGAGCACCGACCGTGTGGAATCCCTGACACACCGTTATAAAACCCTTTTCGAGCAGTCGGAGCGTCTGGTAAAGATTTCGGCGGCGGTGTTCGACAAAGACGAGAACCTGCTGGAAGAGACCGGCCTGATGGTTACTTCCAAATATTCCGGGTTGTATGCCATTGACGGTGATGGAAATTTGAAATCCCTTGTAGGTGTTGGGGGTGACGGCGTAAAAATCAAGGGCGATAATATCACGTTGGAGGGACTTGTTACGGCTAATGATAATTTCAAGATTCTGGAAGACGGTAGTATTGAGACGCGCAACGCCAAGATTTATGGTACAGTGTATGCCTATGAGGGTAAAATCGGCGGTTTTACGATTGATTCCGGACGGTTGTACTGGAAAGCCGGTGATTATTTCGGCAATGATTCCCGCAGTCTGAAACTTGGTGTCTCACAAACGGACATGGAGGGTATTGTGGATGTGTCCTTTAATGCCGCCACGCAGGGACGCTTCGGTGTCAAGGCCGTAGGCTCGAATCTGGGTGGTGCCGCTATCTATGCCTCCAGCAAGTCCTCTGGTCAAAGCTATCCTATCAGTGCCAATACTTATGCCGGCTATTTTGACGGTGGTGTGCATGTGAACGGGGCGGTGTATTGTGGTGATATCCTGTCGAACAATTACGGTACGGGATGGAGCTTGGCCAGCGATGGGACATACAGTTACCGAAAGGGTGTTTCAGGTACCTTCCAGTGGGCTGTAAAGAGTGATTTTATAACTTATAACTATACCCTTGAGGTTGTTAATGGAATTGTCGTTAAGATGACATATATCTAAAAATAAAGGATATGAAAGTAAATTTTAATGTGTATTTTAAGGATTTCGACGGTAGCGTGCTGTTGATTGATAAGAAACCCCAGTGTATGGGAGTCATAGTCTCCCAGTGCCTGTTCAACGGTACCGGTTTCCGTCCGAGCGGTAATATTCAGACGGATAATGAAAGGAAATTACATGCTTACAGTCTTTGCATGAGGATTATGGGTTCCGATGCGGATGTGGATCTGACATCGGAGGATGCGGTTTTGATAAAGGAAGCTGTCACCGGTCTTACTCCGGGCTGTTATTCCCAAATAGTGAAACAGATAGAAGGGTAATGGAGGATTAGCCATGACAAATGCGGAAAAACAGGAGATCCTGAACGCTATCAAGGCCGAGAGCCAGAGCGTTGATGAACTTGTGGAGGTCAGCTCCCTTGACAATATCAAAAGTCTCCCCGCCCTTCGCGGCAGTGAGCTGGTGAGTGCTCCGCTTACCCTTTTGCGTAAACCGGCCGATGATGCCGCTGCCACGGCGAATGCGTCTGCCACGAAAGCGGATAATGCTGCGGCTTTGGCGAATAAAGCTGCGGGTATGGCGTCTGATGCGGCCGGTACCGCCAATCAGGCTGCTGAAACTGCAAATTCCGCTGCGGCAGCGGCATCCGCGGCTGCGAAACAGGCGGAGGATGCCGCCGCCGGTGTGAACGATGGTTTGGTCGGTGGCATGACGGCCGTCCCTGATGAGGAGAACGACACGGTGAAACTCACCCTGCTGGGGAAGACCGGGACGGAGATTGCCTCCGTTGATATTCCCGGTGGTACGGGCGGTGGCGGTAACACGTATAATGTGACGGCGGAAGTCCCTTTGGAGAGCGGTTATTATGTCCTTTCCTCCGCGATTGGTGCCGTGGATGAGAAATACCGTTACAAGGGTCGTTGCATCACCTATGAAGTCTCGCAGGGCAAATGGGAGACCAAACAGTTCGTGGGGACAAGTCTGTCGAGCTGGGAGCAGGAGGCGAGCTGGGAGGACTTCGGCGGTGCCGGAACGATGAAAAGCCTGACAGTGAACGGCGAGAAGAAAGTTCCCGACAGCGAGGGCAACGTGGATCTGACCATCGACAAGCTGGAAGTGGACGAGAGCCTGGATGCTGACAGTACCAATCCCGTCCAGAACAAGACCGTCGCCGCCAAATTCCAGGAGGTGGAAGCCGGTACCGTGTTCGGCATGAGCGCGGAAGTGAGCGACGACGAGAGCAGTGTCCGCCTTGCGCTGACCAACAAGAGCGGGGCGGAGATCGCGAGCGTTGACATCCCGGCCGGCAGCGGTGGCGGCGGTGAGTCCTCCACCACCAAGATCGTGCTGCTTGCCGAGACCGACAAGAAAACCGTGAAGGAAGGCGGAGCGGTGAAACTTACCTATACCTATGACCACCAGGTTGCCGGCGGTGATGACAAGGGTAGCAGTACCGGACAGAAAGCGACCGTCACCATCCAGGTGAAGCGCGGGACGACCACCACTTATTCCTCCTCGCTGAAGGAAGTGAGCAAGGGTACCTATACCCTTGACCTGACCAAATACCTGCTGGTGGGCACGAGCGACATCTACGTCATTGCCGAGACTACCGATCCCACCACGGGCAAGGCGCAGAAGAAGCAGGCGTACGTGAGCGTGAAGAGCGTCACCCTGTCCCTTTCCTGCGGTTACAACCTGGCGGCCACCATCCAGAACGGCGGTTACGGTACCTATGATTCCGCGAGTATACCCTACGCCGTGAGCGGTACCGGCACGAAAACCGTCAGCCTGTACGTGGACGGTGTACAGCAGAACGCGCATACGGTCACCCGCAGCGGCACGACGAACGGCAGTTTCGAGGTTTCCATGACCGGCCTGTCCGTGGGGCGGCATACCGCCCAGCTGGTGGCCGAGATGGAAACTGACGACCTCACGCTGAAAAGCGAGAGCATCCATATCGACCTGCTGAAGGCCGGAACCGGCGCGCCCTTCATCGGTTTGAAGCTCATTCATGCCGACGGGCATGTCCTCGGACGGGACGAGCATCTGGAGCCGGTCCTTGAAGCCGGCCGCTACGAGAAGCTCACTTTCGACTGGGTGGCCTATGATCCCGACCGTGTGCCCGCTGAAGTGGAGTTCTGGAAAAACGGCGTCAAGAGCAGTACCGTGAGCGCTCCCCGCAGCATGATGACCTACAGTAACCGGTTTACCGAGGAAGGCACGCAGACGCTTGTCCTGAAAGCCGGTCCGACCGGGTACACTTTGCGCATCGACGTGGGTGAGAGCGGTATCGATATCAGCGAGGCCACCTACGGCCTGGCGGTCAAGCTTGACGCGGCGGGCCGCAGCAACGGGGAGAGTAACCCCGGAACATGGGAGTCGAACGGCGTGGAGACCACGTTCGAGGGTTTTGACTGGAGCAGCAACGGCTGGACGGGTGAGGCGCTGAAGCTGACCAACGGTGCGAAAGCCGTCATCGGCTACCGGCCCTTTGCCACCGATGTGAAAAGTACGGGGCTGACCATTGAACTGACCCTCCGGGTAAGCAATCCCACTGACAGCGATACCGCAGTTGTGGACTGTCTCGACAGTGGCAAGGGGCTTTATATCACCCCTTCGGAAGCGAGTTTCAAGACCGGTGAGAAAGTGTCCTATACCAACGAGGACGACGAGCTGGTGGAGCGTGAGATCAAGCTGGGCACGAATTATGTGGAAGACCGGTGGATCAAGGTGGCCCTCATGGTGGGTACCCGCAATGAGAGCCGTCTGATGGAGCTTTATGTGGACGGCAACCGTACCGGTGCCGACATCTACGACAACGCCTTCAGCTTCCGCCAGGACAATCCGAAATATATCACCATTGACAGCGCCGGGGCGGACGTGGAGGTAAAGAGCGTGCGTATCTATACCCGTCGGTTGAGTGACGACGAGGAACTGGAGAACCGGATGGTGGACAGTGCGGACGGTGAGGAGATGATCGCGCTGTACGAGGAGAACGATATCCTGGGTGATACCGACACTGTGGATATGGACAAGCTGCGTGCCAAAGGCAAGGGGGTGCTGCGTATCGTGCGCCAGAACAAGCTCGATGACGTGTATGCCGAGAACAACAAGAAGACGGACTTTTCGGCGGATATCTTCTATTACTCCCCTTTCGGATCCGAATACGACTTCGTGCTCCGTGACTGTTATATCCGTATTCAGGGTACCAGTTCCACGAAATATCCGAGCAAGAACATCCGTATCTATATCAGCAAGGGCGGCACGAACCTTAGCTTCACCGTTGGCGGCAAGGAGCAGGCGGAAAAGAAATATCCCGTCCGTCCCGGTGGCATCGCCATGAACCTGATCTGTCTGAAGAGTGATTATTCCGACTCGTCCATGTCGCTGAACACAGGCGGTGCCAAACTGTTCAACGACGTGCTGAAGGAGATGGGGCTTCTCACCCCTCCGCAGCGTTACCAGTACGAGACGGGCGGCAGCGATTTGAACGCGGTCACCGTGCGTACCGCTATCGACGGTGTGCCTATCGACGTGTTTGTGGCGGCTGCGGAGGACGGCGAGAACAACTATGTGGGGCAATACAACTTCAACAACGAGAAAAGCAAGAGCGGCGACCTGTTCGGCCTTAGTGGCGTGGAGGGTTACGATCCTGCCTGTCCCCTCACTCTGGAAATGCTGAACAATACCGAGGCCATGTGCCTTTTCAAGACCACAAGTGACGCTCATCTGGAGGAGGTGTTTGATGCCGGTGCCGAGACCAACGTTCCGGATGATGTGAAATGGGCGGGCCTTGACGAGTCGCAGCGTACGGCCGTGAAACGGCTGTACGCATGGATACGCTCGTGTGTTCCGGACGGTGCGACGAGCGCCGACCTCTCCACTTTTAAGAGCGAGAAGTTCAGGGACGAGATAAGTGACTATTTCGACAAGGCTTTCCTGCTGACGTATTACCTCTGGACGGACTATTTCCTTGCCGTTGACCAGCGTGCGAAGAACATGATGCTGCGCACGTGGGACGGCCTGATATGGTACATCACCTACTACGACGGTGATACCCAGATGGGAAAACGTAACGACTGTTTCCTGGTGTATGACTACACCACCGACCGCGACACTTATGACGCCGAGGCCGGGAAATATGCCTTTGAAGGCCGTGACAGCTGGCTTTGGAACCTCGTTCTGGCCAACCTGGACGCTGACCTGAAGACACAGGCGCAGGCTCTTCGCGGTGTACTTACCACCAGCCGTGTCCTGGACATGCTGAACGTGGAGCAGGCGGGCAACTGGTGCGACCGTGCCTATAACAAGAGCGGCGAGCTGAAGTACATCCTGCCCGCCACGCAGGAGATGTACGGCAAGGTGTGGCCGTTCATCTACGCCCTTCAGGGCAGTAACCGTGCGCACCGTGAATATTTCGTGCGTAATCGTTTCGCCCTTCTGGATGCCAAGTACGGCACGAGCAATTTCACCAGTGACAACATCGACCTCTATCTGGCACGTACGGCTGCTGACACCCCCGACGTGCTGAAGATTACGGCCAACGAGGTTTATGCTTTCGGCTACGGTACGAACAACAGCCCGAATATAGGGAATACCGGCATCATCAAGAAAGATGCGGCTGCGAGTCTTTCCATCACCGGTGCCTATACGGTGAACGATCCCTTGAGGGTTTATGGCGCGAGCCGTATGAAGGTGCTGGATATGAGCGGGGCCGCCGACCACCTGAAAAACGCTTTCGACCTAGGCAAATGTACCGTGCTGCGCGAACTGAACCTTCAAAGTTCCGGCAACGGCAGTACCGGCTGGTGGTTGAACATCGGCAACTGCAAGCAGCTACGTAAACTCAACCTTCGTAACCAGGCACAGGCGAAAACCGGGGGAAGTACCAGTACCGAGCTGGATTTGAGTGCGCAGACCAAGCTGGAAGAACTTGAGGCCCGCGGTACGCAGGTGCAGAGCGTGGTGCTTGCCAAGGGTTCTCCCGTGACGCTGCTCCACCTTCCCGGTACACTGACCAGCCTCCGTCTGGAATATCTGGGCAGACTGACCACCGGCGGGCTGACATTGGAAAGCTACAGCAAGGTGAAGACCTTCATCTTTGACAGTTGTCCAGGTATTGACTGGGAAACCCTGCTGGGCCGTTGCACGGGTGTGGAACGTATCAGGGTAACCGGTATTGACCGCGAGGATGACGGTACGTGGCTGAATAAGTTTGTCGGGATGGGCGGTGTGGATTCCGATGGCAACACTACGGACACGTGCGCCTTGGTGGGTACGGTACAGCTCACGCGCTACATTGATGACGATACGTACAGCGCTCTGAAGGCGCACTTCCCGGAACTGAATATCCGGCAGCCGGAATACACGATGATCGAGTTCGACGACGAGGTATCGGATGACGCGAACGTGAGCAACCTTGACAACGGTACCGGCTACAAGTATGACAACGCGTATGAGGTGAGCGGTCATATTTCCGCCATCCTGAAGCAGCGTCACCGTGTACTTGCTAAAGTGACTAAAAAAGCGACGACGCGGGGTGTGAACATGGCGAACGTTGATACCACGGTGAACAACCTGGACGGTGAGATGACCTACTACCCGCTGGACGACACGGACAGCAACAAGTACGCCGACGGCACGGCTGCCAGACTGGACGGCACTGAAGGTGACTGGATGATGTACGAGCCCTTCTTCTGGAGCAAGGGTATCAATGATTACCTGAACGGCAAGCATTACTCCTGTTACAGCAGTAACGGTTCGGATAACATGCCTTCCGTTCCGGATGCTGACGTCCTTACGCTTGACGACATTAAGGGCACGAGTGGCGGTTATCTTTCCGGTCGTAAGATCATGAGCGGAAAGGATACGCTTTCGAACAGCTACAGTACTGACAGTACGTATTCGGTATGCAAGGTGAACGTGGACGGTTACAAGCGTGTGCGTTTCCCGAGCGTTCCCGGTACAAGCCTTGTCGGAAGCATTTTCACAGACGATTCCGGCACGGTCATCAGTTCAATCGTCGTCCCTACCTTGAGCAACAAGTTCGAGGCCGGTATGTACCTGATTGCCGATGTTCCGGAGGGTGCCACTGCTCTTCACTTCTCCATTCTGAACACGGCAGAGTTCGATAAGGTTGTCCTTTCTAACAGTGACAGGATCGAGGATATGGAACCCGAATGGGTGCCTAATGACGAGCACTTGTGTGCCGTTGTGGGCAGCAGTGTTGTCGGTTCCAAACTTCGCGCCTGCATTACCGGCGGGAGCACTACGGCGAGCATGACCTGGGCTGATTTCCACTATTACAGTGTCCAGCGCGGTATGCAGCAGATTGATGCCCTTATGCACTCTCGCATCGCGAATCTTTTCTACGCGAAGTACGGTCGTCGTGACAGCCAGGAACAATGCGGCGCGGGCTCTCACACGAACAACCGTACTACGGGTGGTACTGCCAGCCGCGGGATGACGGACACGATCGGCTATGAGGAAGCCTCCTCCATCAACCCTAATGTGACGAACAGCCTGATAGAAAACTCCGTCCACCAGTATGCGTGGTACCGTGAGAAGGATGACTACGGCGGGGCCACGGTTACGCAGGTGAATAATATTTGCTGCCTTGGCTACGAGGACATCTATGGTCATAAATATGACATGATGGACGGCGTGGACCTTCCTAATGACACGGGCAATTCCGGGAAGTGGCGCATCTGGATGCCTGACGGCAGTACCCGCCTGGTTAAGGGTTCCGTGAGTTCCGGTATCTGGATTACCGCCGTGGCGCATGGCAAATATATGGACGTGATTCCGGTGGGTTCCGTTTCGGGTTCCTCCTCGACAAATTACTGCGACATCTACTACATATCCACTGCCTCCGGCCGTGTGGTCTATCGTGGCAACAACGACGCGGACCCGTATGGCGGTGTTTCGATGTCGTATGCGCACTACGA
>ERZ1027233.298-NODE-298-length-19036-cov-5.942943_pt1 | contig 19036 bp, 14 predicted proteins | sample MGYA00519244_ERZ1027233 | MGnify/ENA primary metagenome ERZ1027233 (study PRJEB26926, sample SAMN06164469) | human gut metagenome | biome: ENVO:00009003; feature: ENVO:2100002; material: ENVO:00002003 | host: Homo sapiens | place: USA | collected 2012 ... | reverse complement strand
GGTTCCGTAAGCTGGACATGAGCCTGAAAGACCAGCGGCAGGCACTGGTGGATACGTTCATCAATGCGATTTATCTGTATGATGATAAGGTTTTGATAACTTTTAATTATAAAGAAGGTACACAGACCATCACATTTGAGGAAGCGTCAGAAGTTGCATCCGAGGGAAATGGTTCGGATTTGGATTGCTTTACTGCACCACAAGGAAGACAGCTTTTGGTAGCTGTCTTTTTTGCTTTATATGACATTTTCCCTTTAGCTATAACAGCGGATAAGAGGACTTGAACAGCACGGCCCCACCGCAGGCGGGGCAACAAAAGCCCCAGTGGGGCTTTTAAGCGGCAGAGCGGTCTTGCGCAAGCAAGATGGAGGGGCATTGCCCCGACAAGCTCGGTGGGATTTGCGATAAAGGGTATCACGGATTGCGGCGAGCGTCAAGATGGTTTTGCAAAATTTATTGTGGTAAAGTGGTGATAGTAGGACTTATACAAATCAAAACACCGCCCGATTCTGGTGAAGGAGAACCAGAATTGAACGGTGCAAATGGAAGAAGGAGAAAAGCGTAGAAAATCAGACGATGCAATCTGGGAGCAGCGCATGGAGCTGTGTCAGCAGTTCTTCGCAGGAATCGGAATAAATCACAAGGGTAAGCGGATTGCTCAGGTCGAGACTGTAAATGCCAAGCAGGGATTTGGCATCAATGGTATATCGCCCGGAGACTAAGTCCATCTCATAGGGATATTTGGACAGCAAATCTACAAAGTCCTTGACCTGATCGACCTGCCGCATTCTGATCTGTAATTTTGTCATAGGGTATCCTTTCTTTTACATCAGTGGGATAGAGGCAATGCAGTTCTGAATTTCCACCATGGAGGGCATTGCAGGGATTGCGCCGCCCTTTGTCGTGGTCAGACTGCCCGCTGCATTGCCGAAGCGGACGATTTCTTCAAGCTCAAATGCAGGGAGGGTACGCAAATCCTCCGCAGCTTTTCTCCGCAGCTGGTAGTGAATTGCGCCCATGAAAGCATCGCCTGCACCCGTCGTGTCCACGGTAGGCACATCATAGGTGGGAAGATGCCCTGCGCCCACAGCGTTCCGGTAATAAGCACCCTTTGCACCCAGCGATACCAGCACAAGAGATGGCCCCATTTCGAGCAGGGCTTGTGAGCCGCGGGCAAGGTCGCTTTCGTTTGTGATAAGCTGCATTTCTTCCTCGGAAACTTTCAGAAGATCCGCCAGCTTGACACCTTCCTGCATCTGGACAACGGCATCTGCCGGGTGCTCCCACAGAAGCGGACGGTAATTGGGGTCAAAGCTGACCAGCTTGCCCTGCTGCCGTGCATACCGCGCAGCTTCCAACGTGGCGGTGCGGCTCGGGTCGGCGGTCAGAGAGACAGAGCCGAAATGGAAGATGGCAGCATCGTCGATCAGATTCCTGTTGACTTCTGCCGAAGTCAGCATCACATCGGCACCGGGGTTCCGGTAAAAGGTAAAGGAGCGGTCTCCCTTGCTGTCAAGCTGTACGAAGGCAAGGGTCGTGGGAATCTTTTCGTCAATCACCAGACCGGACACATCAATGCTGCTTTCCACAAGGGTCTGGCGGAGAAAATCGCCAAATCCGTCTTTGCCGACTTTTCCGATGAATGCTGTTTTGCCGCCCAGACGGGCATTCATGGCAAGGACATTGGCGGGTGCACCGCCGGGATTCCGGGCAAACAATTCGATGCCCTGTGCATTGGTTCCGTTCGGGGTAAAGTCGATCAGGCTTTCTCCCAAAGCTACAACATCAAACATGGTATCACCTCAACCTGTTTTTTTAGCGTTCAGTTCGGACATAATCTGGTTATACGAACGCTTACTGATTCGGTAGAAGAACAGGACAATCGCTGTTATCAGCCACAGCACACCGGGAAGCAGCGAGAATGCATAGTGCATCGCATTCTGCACGGCAGCATTCTGCACCTGATTGGGGGCAAAACTCAATGCACTCAGCACACCAGCCAGCGCAGAGGTGCCAATCGCCATGCCCAGTTTGTTCCCCAGTGAAACGAATGCGTACTGGAAACCATCGTTGCGGACACCGGTTTTCCACTCGCCATACTCCACGCAGTCGGGAACGATGGCGTAGATGGCGGTATTGAATCCGCAGAAGAAGAACTGGGACAGTGCAGCGAATGTATAGAACGGAATGGGAGAAGAAACTGCACTGAAGAAATAGAGCGCAATCAGGGAAACGCCGGTTCCGGCAGCGAAAAGGGAAGCGGTGTGCCCTTTGTTGCCCAGCTTTTCAAACACGAAGGGGAATGCCGCAGCACCCAGAATGGAGGGAACGATCAGGATCATCGAGTAGATGGTAAACAGATTCTCGTTGCCTTCCACATATTTGAAGTAATAGAGCAGGTCGGCATTGCGGCCATACAGCGTCACACCGAACAGGAACTGACCCGCCAGTGCAATCAGGTAGGGCTTGTTCTGAAGCGCTGCATCCAACTGCTTTTTCAGTGAGACTTTTTTCCGCTCCGGGGGCTGGACGACCTCTTTGGTTTTGGCAAAACAGAACCAGTGACAGAGGGTGAAGATACCGCCGTAAAGGACGGTCACCAGAAGATATCCCCGTGCTGCATTATCACCGCCAAAAGCAGAGATCAAAGGCAGGGTGATGATGTTGATGATATTGATGGCGATCATGGCACAGACGGAGCGAGAGGTGTTGATTTTCGCACGCTCCTCGATGTTCTGGGTCAGGGTGCCGCAGAGCGTACCATAAGGGATGTTCACGCAAGTATAGCCCAGAACCAGTACACAGTAAGTAATGTACATATACAGGCTCTTAGCACTGTCTGACCATGTGGGGTGCGCCCAGAACGTCAGCACGAGCACCACAGCAGTTGCCGGTGCGCCGAACAGCAGCCATGGACGGTAGCGTCCCCAGCGGGAACGGGTGCGGTCGCTCAGCGAACCGATCACGGGGTCATTGATGGCATCCCAGAAGCGGGAGACCAGCATCAGGAGGGACACTGCCGCCATGCTGATGCCGCAGACATCGGTGTAAAAAATCATCAAGAAGTTGCCAACGAACATCCAGCTGAAGTTGCAGCCCACATCGCCCATGCCGTAAGCGATTTTACTGATCAGAGGGACTTTGATGTTCGTATCCTGCTGTTTCGGCTCTGCTGTGTAACTCATACGACGCGCTCCTTTCTCCTCTTGACGCGATGCTTATAATTTCTGGCAGAACTCTATTCTCTCTTTATTCGGGCCTTCGACCATGAAAAAGCGAACACCGTTTTCCCAGAACGGCAGTGACTGGATGCTGGAATGCAGCAGGTGCATCCCTGCCTCTTTTGCCGCAGCAAAGGCGGCTTCGATATCGGTCGTTGCCAGAGCTACATGGTCGATTGCTCCGGCCTTTTCCGCCGCACGATGGTTTTCATAGGTTTCGATCATCAGATCGCCAAGCTGAAGAAACGCAACGCGCTCCCCGGCGGCTTTGTTCACCGTTTCCAGCGCAGAAACAAACCCCAGCTTCTTGTAAAATGCAATGGTCTTGTCGAGATCATTTGTTGGGATGCCAATGTGCGCCACACCGGTCAGAACCTGCGGAAAGCTCATACCTTCGTTTCCTCCGCAATCTTCACCACTGCTTTGACGATGTTGGCCTTGTCCGAAATGCTCTTGTCCATGGCATTCTGGATGTCGTCAAAGTCAAAGATGTTGGTCACAATGCCCTTCAGATTGATTTTGCCGGAAGCAACGGCATCGATCGCCATGGGGTAAATGTGGCGATAACGGAACACGGTCTTGAAGGTCAGTTCCTTGTCCAGTGCAAGGCTCATAGGCAGGGTCATCTCGCCGGATTTGGAGTAACCAACCAGAACGATGTTTGCGCCCTTCTGCGCCATCTCAATGGCCTGGCGGGTAGTGATTTCTGTGCCAGCAGTCTCGATAACGAGGTCGCAGCCCAGACCATCGGTCAGGTCGAGAATCGTCTGGACAGCATCCTTTTCGCGGCTGTTGATCACACCGTCTGCACCCAGTTCAAGAGCCTTATCCAGACGCTTCTGCATGATATCTACAACGTAAACACGGGAAACACCCTCGGCTTTCAGCGCCATCATGGAGACCAGACCAATGCAGCCTGCACCCATGACCACCGCAGTCTGACCGGCATGAGCACCGCCCTGATTGGCGGCGTGGAAACCAACGGCCAGAGGCTCGATCAGCGCACCTTCCATGGTGCTTACGTTGTCCGGTAGCTTGAAGCAGAGGTTTGCTTCATGTGCCACATACTCCTGAAAAACACCGTCTACCGGCGGGGTAGCGAAGAACACGACATCCGGGCAGAGGTTGTATTTGCCCTCACGGCAGAACTTGCAGTGACCGCAGGTCTTGCCCGGCTCCAGCGCAACGCGGTCGCCGACTTTCAGATGCTTGACAGCACTGCCAACTTCCACGACTGTGCCACCCGGTTCGTGGCCCAGCACGAACGGTGGCTTGACCACATAATTGCCGATCGCACCCGTTTCATAGTAGTGCATATCGCTGCCGCAGATGCCAACGTATTCCAGCTTGACAAGAACTTCGTCCTCTTTGGGTGTGGGGATCGGGCGGGTGGTGTAGCCCATCTTGCCGATGCCGTTCATGACTGCAACTTTCATTGTGCCTTTCATAAGATGACCTCCGTTTTTATTTGTTTATTGACTTTTATAAAGTGTTTATGAATGTGACTACAAATTAACACACCGCACAACCAAAGTCAAGCCCTTTTTCGCGGATTCGGAGAACTGCACAAGGAAAAAGCGGCGGAATTGTGCAAAAAATCGAGGACGGCAGGTGCCGTCCTCGATGGGAAGGTTTATAGGTTCTGAATAAAGGCTTCGATATGGAGCAGAGCGGCTCCCAGCGCAGAGGCTTCCAGCCTATAGCGGCTGAACTTCAGGTAGGAACTGTCCGGCTCAAACGTATTACGCTCGACCAGCATTTCCCGGAGCGGTTCGCCAAACTCTGCCAGAAAGCCGCCAACGTAGCCGCCAACAATTACATCACAGTCGAAGGTCATGCGCAGATTATTGACTGCTACAGCAAGGTAAGAAAGGTATTCATTCCATGCCGTTTGCAAAGCTGCATTGCCGGAGCGCAACCCGTCAAAGAATAGTGCAAGATTTCCGTCGGTCAGCTGGGAGAGGACTTTTGCAGAGCAATAGGCATCCAGACAGCCCTTTTTTCCGCAGTAGCAGGGGCGGCCATCGGGAACGAGCGTGTTGTGCCCGAACTCTCCGGCACGAAGATGGTCGCCGCCATAGAGCGCTCCACCGGTCAGAATCGCACCGCCGACACTGTTGCTCAGAGAAAGGTAGACAAGGCTGCGGGGAGATTCGAGGTCGCGCACTTCAGCAAGTCCGGCAGCGTTCGCGTCGTTGATGAACCGGCAGGAGAATGGGATGTAACGGCTGAATTCTTCGGTAGGAACATTCCGCAGACCCAAGGCATGAGAGTAAACCAATGTCTGCCCCTCTTTGTCCAGAATACCGGGCAGCGAAATGCCGACGCCCAAGATTTTTTCGACCGGGCAGCCCTCTTTTTCAATCAGCCCCTGCACGATTCCGGCAAGCATTTCCGCATAGGTGTCCGACCGCTCATAAAGACGCTTTTTACGCTCATAGTGGAGAAGGTTACCGGACAGATCGACCAGAACTGCTCCGACATGATTCTGGGTGATCTCCAGTCCGACCGCAAGTCTGGCATTCCGCACGGGAGCAAATGCTCTCGCCTTGCGCCCACCGGTAGATTCAAAGGTGCCGACCTCCTGCACCAGTCCCATCGCCATCAGTTCTTTGACATTCTGCAATACGGTCGGCCAGCTGTTGTTGACTTTTGCCGCAAGCTCCGGCTGCGAGATTCGGTCGCAGGAAAAAATGCTGCGAATCGTTCGGATGCGGTTGATTTTTTTAACATCACGGTTATTTGCGCCGCTGCCGGTCATGGGCTCACTCACCTCCAAGAGCAGATTCAACATTTGAAAGAAGATTTATAAAGCTCTTTCTTATTATAGAGAATCTGGAGAGATTCTGCAAGGGAAACATTTACAAAAAAGCGTTAGCCGAAAAGAGCGAGTTGCTTATGGATAAGAAGCGATGCTACCAGCTTATGGCGAAAACCATAGGCCGGTGGGCATCGTGTACTTTATGGAGTGTGCTTAATCTTTCGTTCTCCCGTGGTCGCAGCCAAGGGAGAGATAGTGTTCCATCTCCCCTCCCAGCACAAGCCGGGTGTACTCCAAGGGCTTGTTATACAGCAGCCAGTCCAGTTCCGCCCGCTGTGCCGGGGAGTTGCCGTACTCGTCCTCAATGGCGATGCAGCCGACGGCAACGGCGGAGCCGTCCGTAAACCGGGCTTCTACCCGGTTGGTGTCCATGTTGAAGCGGCAGGAAAGCAGTTTGTTCATGGTGAACCTCATTTCTATATCAAACGGTGTCTGTTCGGATGTCCTAAACCCTGCCATAAAACCGGTGGTTGATTTGTCCATTGGGCTTTGTTTTGCCCGTCTGCACATTTTTGCACACTTTTTGCACACCTGAATAGCTGGATAACGGTTGCAAAGCATTACACTGTATGCAAACAATGCGGTGTGTGCAAAGGCGTGTTTTGCGATGATACGATAAAAATAATGTTTCTTCGAACTTTTGAAATTTGACGAATGATGCACCTTGGATTCTTTTAATCAGAGGGCCAGGGATTCGAGTTCCCTCGAGCGCACCAAAATCCCACGAAGAATCGTAAGATTCCTCGTGGGATTTTCTTTTTATACGCCATTTGCACGGTCTCTGCACGGTTTTTGCACGGTCCGCATTTTTCGTGTCAGATGGAGTAAGTCCGTGAATTACTCTGCAATTCGTGCTATTTTTTGCAATTCAGGTCAGCAGAGCCAAGCGGAGCTGCGCTTTTACAGAGGGGTCTGCGTCTTTCAGAAGCTCCAACAGTGCCGACACGGAGATAGTCGGTTCTGCTTCAACCGGAGCAGCCTGCACAAGTGTTGCTCCCGGCTTGTAGAAGCCTTCCTCGAACCTTTTACCCAGCTTCTTGCGGGAATCCTGCTGGATGTGTGCATAGGTGTTGACCAGCAGATTGGCACTGGCGTGGCCTGTTGTGCCTTGCACCGCTTTCACATCACCGCCGGAGATCATCAGTTGATAGGTGGCACTGGAATGCCGCAGACCGTGAAACACAATGCGAGTGAACTCCGGGTGCTCGTCCTGCCACTTGATGAACTTCTTGCGGATGAGGATCGGCTCTACCGCCAAACCGTTGGGCAAGCGCAGGAGCATCCCACTGTTGCGGTAGCGTTCCGGCTCAACGGCTTCGTCCATTTCCAAACGCTTTAGCCAGTGCTTCAGTTCTTCTTTCAACACTGTCGTCATGAAGATGGTTCGGTTGGAAGATGCTGTTTTAGTCTTTTTGAGCACCAGCGTTGTGGTGCTGCCCTCACGCTTATCCTCAAATTCCTGCAAGATGCAGTCCTTGCCTGTTTTTGCCAGCGATGCCTTCTGGACGCGCTGCATACACTTGTTGATGCGGAACGTGCCTGTACCGTCTGCTCCCTCAAAATCAAGATCTTCCGGGGTCAGGCCAGCGACTTCGCCCTCTCGCAGTGCGCCCACCAGCGTAAGATGGACTGCCAGATGCAGAATCGGGTCCTCCATGCTGGCAAGTGCGGCCCACATCTCGTCTGCATCCCAGATAGCACGCTCTTGAATTGACTTTTTGGGGCTGTCCACCGGAACGGGGCTTTTGACGAGGATGCCCCACTCCACCGCATACTGGAACGCTGTCCGCAGCAGGCGGTGTACCTCGTGGATGGTCGTGCCGGAGAGAAACCGCTGCTTCTGCTTTTCCGAAAGAACCTGCTTTTTGCCCTCAAGATACTGGCCGCAGGGCGTTTTGCTGAGGGTAGAATACAGGTCTTCAAGATGGTAGGGCTTGAGCTTTTGCATCTGCATATCGCCGATGTACGGGATGATAAGATTCTGGACGGTACCCAGATTGGATTGATAGGTGCAGGGTGCCCATTTGTGCTTGTTGCATTGCTTGGGAAGCCACTCCATCAAAAACTCCTTGACGGTGATGGTGGACGGAATCAGAAACGTTCCGTTTGCAAGTTCGTGTTCGATTTGTTTTTTGCGATTTGTTGCCTCCTCTTTCGTAGAAAAACTTTCCCATTTGTTGCAGTTTTTACCCTGCTCGTCTTGGTAAGTATAGCGGACACCATAGGAGCTGCCGCGTTTCGTAATATATGCCATACGTTATCTCCTTTTTCAAGCTGCCCGGAGCCACGCATCGAAACTGTCTTTCGGGATGCGGATACTTCCGCCGACCCGAAGAACACGAAATTCGGTAGTGCTGTTGCACAGGTTGTAAGCAGAGCGCAGGCTGATGGACAGCATCTGTGCGATCTCTTCCACCGTGTACACCAGTGTTGTGGCTTTCAGGCTGTCAGTCGGAGACTTGACGGCATTGGTTTGAGTGACCACTTCCATTTTATCGTTATTCGGAATGGTCTGCAAGATATTTTTCGTATAATTCAAAGATTTCACAGTTTCGGTCGCAACAGGCCGAGATTTGTTCATAGGCAAAACCTCCATGTTTTATTTTTGATATAAATTCAAAATCACCTGCTCACGCTGCTCATCCTGCGCCTATTGCACACTGTGAGCAGGCTGAGCAGGGCTTTTTCAAGTTGATTCTATTTTTTAATCCCACGGACTGGGAACATCAACGGGTAAAAACAGGTCAACGTCTACATTGTGAAAGCCCCGATTTGTGCCAATGCACTTATCATCATAGACGATGCCCAGACTTTTTTGATTATCTTTCAGGTGATGGATAAAGGTTGATGCTGCCAGCGGCTTTTCCAGGTTATCCAGACACCAGCGTTCATAGACTTTATAGAAATCCGTGGATTTGCACTTGGCCCCCTGCCGAATTTCAAAGTAGCCCTCAGATTTGAGAAAGCCCAGAATGTTGTTGCCCTGCTCCATCGCTTCTTTCAGATTTGCCGCAGTGCGTTCGCTGATGGTAAACCGATAGTTGTTCCGAATCAGCCGATGCAGCCCCTCCAATGCCCAAAGCAGGATACCCTCTTTTTCACCCCGCATCTTGTCAATGAGGAAAGGATCATCCACCCGGCCAACAGGTTTTTCCTTAGTGGTGAGCAACAGCTGGCGGCGATAGAAACCGTTGGACTTGTCATAGAGTGCGTGTAAGCTGCCATTCCCGAAGCAGGCAAACCGCACATACAGCGTACCCTGCACACTCTGCTGACCCTTGCGCTCAATGTCGATTTTATCTTCCAGTGTAACAAGGGTCTTGATGTTGTTGGTCTGCGGCAGGGCCTCAGTTTTCATGTCATCGTCCACCAAAAGCAGCTTGTACTCCAAGTCTGCACGGGCAAAACGATTGGTTTCCACTTTTTGCAGACTGCCTGTGTACATACTGCTGCCGAACAATTCTCGCAGGATCAGCCCGATTCTGGATTTTCCCTCACCGCCCTTGCCGACCATCAGCAGCATTTTCTGCGCTTTGGTAACAGGCAGCAGGCAATAGCCAATGTATTCTTGTAAGGCCGGAATATCTTCTTCGTATAGCAGTTCGTTCAAGAATTGCAGCCAGCGTGTCGGTGCTGGTGCTTCTGGCACATAGGCGATGGGCAGTCGGTTCATGCAGTATTCTTTTTCAGGGGTAAAGTGACCGTCCACAAAGTATGTGCCGTTTCGGACATGGATGCGGTCTGTTTGAATCTCCGGTGGTTCGGATGCACAGGCCAGCTTGATGGCCTGCATGATATGTTCAATACGTCGTGCTATGCTGGTGGTAGCGTAATAGCGGACTTGCTCATAGATTTCCTTTTTCAATGGGGCTTCATCCTCGATCATGCCATCCACCGTGAACAATCTGCCTTGAAAGCAGCGCATGGGGTGCAGGCTCAAAAAGTAGTCTGCAAACAGCGGTTCGATGATTTTTCCGTTGTCACCCACCCAGTTCCGAGCAGGTGTGTTATGCTGCTTCTTCGGTTTCTTTGCATCGTTCGATTGCTTCTCCAAGGGCGGTCACTTCCTTTCCGTTCAATAGTTGTTGCTTTTCATTTGGACTTTCCTGCAAAAGAATATCCAGCAGATATTGCACACGGTCTGCATAGTGTAGACTTGCTACAAAACAAGGATGCAGGGATACTTCTGGATTTTTGGGTGCATAGGCCATGCGCCAATTTACTAGCAGAGAACGATAGCTGCACAAGATTTTGTAAAGTTGTTCTTTCGGGCTTAGTGGCTTTTCCACGGGTTTGCAGAGGAATCGTGGAGAATTGCCTGTTGCAGAAAGCCCAAAATCTGTAGCCAGCTTTTCAGCCGCTTGTAGCAGGGACAGTTGAAACAGTTTTGCGGTGAAGTCTATCACATCACCATCCGCTCCACAGCCAAAGCAGTGAAACCGAGAGTCCACTTTCATGCTGGGATTACGGTCTGCATGGAATGGACAGCAAATCATGCTGCTGCGGTTTGGACGAAAACCATAGGCTTCTGCGGCTTGTCGGGCGGTAATATTCAGCTTTACGACTTCAAATAAATTGTTGTTCTTGAAGATTTTCCTCCTTTACAGTTCCATGCCATGACTGCGCTTCTTCGGTTTGGTGCATGTCTGCTCACGCTGATTGATTTCTTCCTGCCTCTGATGCAGCTTTTGTAGAACAGACGGACGAGTATTTTCTTTGATTTGCTCGATGGCAGGCTTTTTGATTTCCGGCTTTATAAGGACAGTTGTCAATCTTGCGGTAATCCTGTTTACTGCTGCAATAATATTTTTCCGCAGCGTTGTGATTTGATATGTGGTGTAGTCCAATGTTTCCTTGCTTGCCGTTCGCCCCGGCTCTTTCAGCCAGTCCAAATATATATCGACCTGTTCTGTGCTTGCTTTCAAAGCATCGTTCACAGCGTTTTCTGAAACAACAGCCACAGCTTTGTCGTAGGCAACCGCAGAAATCTCATCCAACAAGTTCTCGGTATCTTCAATCTTCTGAGAAAGTTCACTTAACTGTTTTTCCTGCTTTTGAATTTTTTTATCGTTGCTCAGAAGTGTCAGGGACTGATAGGTTGTACGGCGAACCTGCTGATGCTGTGCTTTCTCATTCTCTTGTTTCAAATTTTCAAGCTGAGCGGTCTGTTTCTGTACGGCTTTTTCCTGTTGAGCAAGTTGTTCTTTTTGCTTTGCCATGATATAGTCCCGCTTTTCCAGATAAGCCCGTCCGCCGTATTCCGGCACTTCGTCCAGTTCCAAGCCGTGGCGTTTGGCAATCTCGAATAGCATCGTGCGGCAGGCTGCATCAAATGTGATCTTACGATTGTTGTAGCGACCAAGGGGCTTGTCTGGTTTTGGCAGTTCAAAACCCAGTGCTTCCAATGCCTTTTCCTGCTGTGGGGCAATTTCACCATATTTATTCTCACAGTCGAACACATGGCGTTCGTGGATGTGCGGCGTTCCCTCATCCAGATGTAACGCCCAATCCAGAATGTGGACGTGTTTGCCGAAACGCTCGTGGAACTCATCCATAAATTCTGTGGCGATTTGAAAAAGCTCTTTCGGGGAAGCATGACTTTCCAGCGTTCCCAACTGATAGATACTTTCTTCGGGACAGGTCTTTTTGCTGGTTAGCAAATCTTCTGTTGAGCGGTTTCGTTCCGTGTGCCGGATTTTGGCGTTGCGCTCATTCTGCTTTTCGGTGAAGTTGGTGTAATGCAGTTTGTAATAGAGCTTTTCGACTTCTTCAAAGGTGTCGGCCAGACTGTCCTCACTCTTGGGATGCAGGGCAGAACGGATGCCGTTGTAGCAATCCCAATAGATGTTTTGCTGGACACGTTCCGGATTGATATGCTCGCTGTTGGCAATTTCAAAACTGCGGTCATTGTGTTTTGGATTGTAAGTGCCGTGCTTTCCGGCGCGGCCATTGTGTCGGGTCAGTTTCAGCGACCATCTCTCCTTTCTGGGGTCACGCAGAGAACGCCGTGCGCGGGGTAGGGGCAACGCGGTGCAGCGGAGCTGCAAATCTGCCGCCTGCTATGCGCCAGATAATACCCAGTAGGATATGACGCAGGGCATCACATCCACTGGGCAAGGCTGCCGCCCTTGACCCGCGCAAAGAGCTGCGCTCTCTGCACTCTTGCGCCGAACAACCTGACAGACAAGACTTTGCGAAGTCCTCTCTGCCAGCTTGCCCGGTTCTTCTTCGGTGTCGGTCTGCCTGCAAGCTGTTCCTGCCCGATCTCCTCCGGCGTATGGCTCCTTCTTGGTGCGCTCATGTCATGACAGCACTTCTCCGAAAAAGCATATTAACTTGCAGCCGATCATGTGGTTTTCAAGGTGCACTGTGATTTTGTAAGAAGTTGAGGGCTTTCAAAAATGCGAGTAAGACTGCTTTTGAAAGTAGTTCCCACACCTTATACAAACTTAAAGGGGTGTTTTTAAACGGGGGCTTATGAAAATTCTGAAAATTTTCACTTTTTCAAACAACCTCCTATACCTATAACATTCTAAAATGGGTGTTTGGCATACAGATTTTCAAATTTTGTTGAACTGCCTAATTTTAGAATATAGATTTTGTTCATTATCCACTTATAGAACTAGCGGAAAGCCGTTTTACAAAAGATTTTGAAAGCCTCTACACTAATAGGAATCCGCAGGACCGTTTTGGAATACAGTTTTGAAAATTTCACAATTTTAGACAAAAAGAAAAACGGCAAAGCGGATAAAATCCACTTTACCGTTTTAGAAGATATTCTATTACGCTGCGATTGCGTTGGCGTTGACCTGTTCAATGGTCTTGCGAATACCAAGCCATACACTCAAATCTGTAAAGACCTCTACGATGCTTCCCTGATCTGTAAAAGGCGGCTCCTGCAAAACGGAGAGGTCTTTCATCATGCCATTATGTACGATGTACTCGACAATCTGGTTGACAAAGTAAATCTGTCGGCTGTCGAGGTTAGCACCATCCAGATATTGCGAAAATGCAGCTTTCGCCGCAGCCATATCAAGACCAACGATTTCCCGCACGAATTCTCCCAAAGGCTTTGTGCCATATTCGGCTTCATAGTCCTCTTTTGTGCCAACCTCACTCCAAAGAATTTTTTCGAGTTCTTTGACATCTTCGGCAGTGAGCGGGATGTTGCCTTTCAGTTTGGCAATGGCTGCATTATCCTGATGCTGCCGTACATAGTACTCAGCTTTTGCCTTGTAATTTTTCAGATCATCGTTTTCCAACTCGGCCTCCTTCCATTCTGTCGAAAGAATTTCGTCCGAGAAATCTGTGGTGTACCGTACACGCTCGATGGGAATGTACTTGATCAGGTCACGCAACTCTTTTCGGATGTGCTCAAACTCGTTCACATCGGCAGTTTTGATATAGTCGGTCTGGATAATTTTTTCAAGCAACGCACGTTTCTGATCGATCTCTGGAATATTGGACACGCTCGCAACCGCTTTCGCTTTTTTCAGCAGCTCGTTGCGGCCATGAGTGTACGGCTTCCCAGCAAGGTATGCCAATTCGATGCCATACAGCAATGCATCAAAACGAAGTGCTTTCGGGTCATCCGGCTCCGGTTCAATCAAGGGCGCAAGTTCCTCCCGGGCAATCAAGGTGTCTGCATACGTTAGAGCATTGTAACTGTTTTTATCCGCATACAACTCGACATACTTCAAATGCTGTTTGACTGCAAAGTTGTCACGATTCAGCTTTTGCACCTGACTGACCATGTGCTCCACCAGTGAAGTACGGAACGCTTTCAGTTCTTCCGTTTGGAACTGCATATTCTGCAATTTATACGCAATTTCAAACTGCAGGCCGAAAATCGCGCCCTGAACGGCAATCATATTCGGGGTGGCATTTCCTTTGTTCATGCGGAAAAATTCAAAATTTCCGCAGAAGTCAAAAATGTAAAACTTATTCTTGTCCTCACCATCCAGAAGTCCCGGACACAGGCGTGTACCGCGTCCGATCATCTGCCAGAACTTTGCCTTGCTTAGAACCTTTTTGAAAAAGACCAGATTCAGAACCTCCGGCACATCGATGCCAGTGTCCAGCATATCCACCGAAATGGCAATCTGCGGCAACTTCTTCGGGTCTGAGAATTCGTCAATGGCACTCTGCGCATAATTGAGCCGATTGTCGATCACCATGGCGTAGCCGTTCAGGTGAGGATATTCCTGATTGAACACTTTGAGGATTTCCTCTGCATGATCGTGGCTCTTGGCAAAAATAATCGTCTTGCCGATCTTACTGCCGTAGTCGATTTTCAAGGCGTTCTGCATCACGACATTCAGGACCTGCCGGATGGTGTCCTTGTTGAACAGCCAACTGTTCAGAGCAGATGCATCAATGCTGGCCGGCAGGTTGCCGTTTTCATCCTCAAAGGTGTTTTCGTAGGCTTCCCGTTCTTCGTCCGAAAGCTCATCATAGGTGATGCCTTTCTTCATGAACTTTACTTCGCTCTCCACCGAGAGGAAGTCAACCAGAAAGCCATCCTTGACGGCCTGCGCCAGCTCATAGCCATAGGTGGGCACACCGTTTTCGAGGTCAAAGATCTCGTAGGTGTTTTTGTCGATCTCATCCTTGGGCGTGGCAGTCAGGCCAACCAGCGGTGCATCGAAATAATGGAAGATGTCGCGGTATTTATTGTAGATGGAGCGGTGTGCTTCGTCGCAGATGATCAAATCAAAATGACCACAGGTGAACAGCTTGCCCTCTGCATCGTGAACGGAATCAATGCAGTTCATCATGGTCTGATAGGTCGAGAACACGCAGTGCGCCGTAAAGTTGTCTTTCTCCTCGCAGAGATTCGTCACGGAAAGCTCCGGCAGGAGGTTGACGAAGCTGCGCTTTGCCTGCGTCACAAGGCTGTTGCGGTCGGCCAAAAACAGCACGTTTTTGACCCAGCCATGCTGCAATAATACATCTACCAGTGCAATGACGGTACGGGTCTTGCCGGAGCCGGTTGCCATGACGAGCAGGGCTTTCCGGCGGTTCTTGCGGCCAAAACTGTCGCAGACAGCCTTGATGGCACCCTCCTGATAGTACCGTCCGGCAATGTTTTTGTTTACATCCACATTTGCAAGGCTGGTACGCATGGCTTGCAGATTGAACCATTTTTCAAGGTCGCGCTTGGAGTAAATGGAAGCGACTTTGCGCTCAGGATAGATATGATCCACGATTCGGGTATCGAAACCGTTGGTCAGGAATACCACCGGCCGACGGCCAAACTGCTTTTCGAGAATATCCGCATACAGCTTGGCCTGCTGGCGGCCTACTGCAACATCCTTACAGGTGCGCTTTGCTTCAATCACAGCCAGTGCACGGCCATCGTCCCCATACAGGACATAATCCGCATAGCCGATGCCGCTCTTGTTGGGCATCCCGGGCAGAGGGACCTCGTTGACCCAGTTTTTGCCCTCGACCCACCCGGCATCAGTGAGCATGGAGTCAATATACAGTTTCCGGGTCTTGTACTCCGAAAGTTCCAACGGCTTGGGCACATAGGTGGGCTGCTGCGTTTCGCGACGGGCGGTCAGTTGCGCCTTAAGTTCAGCGTTTTCTTTGATGAGTGCATCCAAGTCCACATCCGGCAGGGCGGGCTGTGCAACGGGTGCAGCAGGCTGTTGTGTGAGCAGGGAAGCGTCAAATTTCTTTTCCTGATAGCTTGTCCCATAGCAGTACGCTACGAAATCAAGGAACAGAAACAGGTTTTCAAGGCAAAGTTCCGCCTGTTCCCGGCTGATGCTGCGGCTTCCGTGGGCGGCATCATTGCCGCGCTTGCGGATAAAATCCATCCGCCGCCACAAATCATCGTCTACAATGTCATGAAATTCTTCTGTGCTCATCAGGCTGATGAGCTTATCATCCCACGGCTTGACGAGGGAGCTGTCCACCGAGTACATCCACTTGACTGCAAATTCCATGGCGCGGCGGCAGTCCAGCACAGCGGTGGCCGCATCAATGGGCAGAATCCTCTCCGCAGCAATCGCGGCATCCGCAAAGCCGGAAAATTGCGGGTCATCTTTCAGAAAGTCAAAGTTGGTCAATTCTCACACCTCCCGGCTTCTATTTTGAACGATTTTCAGCCAAAATGCAAGTGCTTTGCGCAAAAAGTTCTACGAACAATTTTGATTTGTCTACCTCGGCTACAAAGTCGGCAAACTGGTTTTGGAGGGAAAGAGGGGGAAGCGGAATAGCAAGCTGAGATAATGTTTGCTGATTTAGATTTTGAATATTTGCACCACGCCCGGCCATCTTCTTACGTACAGAATCAGCTTTTAGAACTCTAAGTATGTAAGGAACAGAAGCTTTCTCACTTGTCAATCTGTATCGGATGCAGAATCCGCTGTATGTAACAGGAACATTTTCAGGGTAGATTGCCAAACAGCGTCCAACCAATTCTTTATTTCCGTTGGAGCGAACAAAAACAATATCGCCATCTTGAAGCAGATAATCAGAGTCTGGCGATTCATTAAGAGCAACATATGGTAAATTTTTGACATCATAAATTGTCGAACGGTCTTTGAAATCTCCAACGCCTAAACAGTGAATTTCAACGCCATGATCACCTTTATGAAAGTTCATGCCATTTTTACAATAGCCTAGATCAAACAAACTTTTTATTTCCCAGCATTTTTCGTTCTGTATAGGGTCACCAAACATTTCGACAAATCGAGCTTTGACAAGTTCGTCCAGCTTGGTGAGCTGCTGCTTTCTGAAATCAATGCTAGACGATACCCGATTAAGCATATTTACAATTTCAAGCTGATTATCGTATTCGTGAAGCTGAATTTTTATAGTAGATAGAGTGGCTTTGTTCAGCGTAGCACCCATAACTGCTTTATTGGTTCCCTTACTCCAATCCTTTGCGCGAAGCAAGTAGTATAAGTATTCCGGCGAAATCTTTTTTACTCCTTTATCAATAAAGGCCATAATAGCTTCGTTGGAGTACATCTCTTTTTCTGTTATTGCCACCTTGCCCAAAGACAACTTAAAGCTCATTATGACCGTATTGGCGGGAATCTTTTTGATGCCACTTTCTGCAACAGCTGAATCCGAAAGCGTCTCTTTTGTATTTGATATATATTTTCCTGAGTTAGTCAGATCCGCAATAGAAATCCAGTTGTTTTCTGATTTTTTCCAATAGCTTGAGTTATCTCTGGATGGGGTTTTGCCCATCTGGAGAGTAAAAAGTTCCGACAGGGCGTATTCCATAAACTCTCTCCCACAAATTAGAAGTTGCCTTTTCAGGCAATAAACTTCTGGTGGGAGGTTTTGACGTTGTTCTGATTCACGATTGCATACTGCATGGTAGTGCCGATCTGCGAATGACCGAGGATTTTCTGCACCTGCTCAATGGGCATTCCCTTGTCGATGGCGCGGGTAGCCATGGTGCGGCGGAATTTATGCGGGTGGATCTTGTCCAGATTCAACTCCCGGCCCAACTCCCGCAGGCGGATCTCCACGCCGCTGATCTTCAAACGGTCAAAGGGTGCGTCCAGTGTTACAAACAACGCCGGGTTTGCATCGGTGCGGGAGCGCAGATAGTCCTGTAAATGCAGCTTTGCCTTGGCATCAAAATAAACCCGGCGCTCCTTGTCGCCTTTGCCGAACACTACACACTCGCGGGCTTCAAAGTCGATTTCTGAAATGTTCAGATTCACCAGCTCTCCCACACGAATGCCAGTGGAATACAACAAATCAATCATGGCAAGATCGCGCGCACATTTGCAGTTATCCCGCAGGCGTTCAATAGCTTCGTCCGAGATGGTTTCCTTCACGGGCTGTTTGGTCTTGATTTTATGAATGCGGCGCATGGGGCTTTTAAGGATGTAGTCCTCTTCTTCCAGCCACGAGAAAAAGCTGGAAATATTCCGGCGCACATTGTCGATGGTCACTTTGCCGCAGTTGTTGATTTTCTGATATTCCACCAGATACCGCCGGATCTCTTCGGTGGTCATCTTGCGCAGGGGCGTGTCCACGGTTTGCAGCAGCCGCTCCACGGTAACGCGGTAATACTGGATGGTGCGCTCAGAGCAGCCCTCGATTTTCTTGGCATCAAGGAACAGCTTCAGATATTCCTCGTTGGAAATCTGCTCTTTCTGCGCTTCGGATTCAGAAAACGTCTGCAACAGCACCTCTTGCAGCTTTTTCATCTGCGCAACATTCAGGTACTCTGCCATCTCGTTGATGATCTTCACGATTTTGTCTTCCATATTGGCGCACTCCTTTTCTGGTGTACCAACATCCTGCTCCGGCAAAGTGCCTGTTGTTGTTTATTATCAGCCAAAATACTGTTGCATCAGGCTGTCAAAGAGTAATTGCGTCTGGTCAAGGGCTTTCTGCACTTCAACTTTTGATTTGTCTACCTCGGCTACAAAGTCGGCAAACTGGTTTTGGCATTCGATTGACGGAAATGGAAATTTAATTGAAGAAAGTTGACTTTTGCTCAAGATACCTTTAAGTGCCATGTTGATGGTTTTATGAATGGCAGGTTTTGATAGAATCATTAGCCAATAAAGATATAAAACATTATCGCAAGTTGGGGTAATCGCATTGATTTGCTGATTGAATGCAACTCTTCGATTAGTTACCGCAACATTTCCAATGCAGTTAAGACTTCCTGCAATGCACGTCATAAGTAGGCTGCCTGATTCGACAAAACGACATTTCCGGAAACCAACTTCTGATAAGTACTCTTGAGCCGGAGTAAGGAATGTTGATGGAGTGTTAATATTATCTGACTTTATCCATTCAATAAATGTCCCGTAATTTTCTGGCTCTGCGCGAGATGGCGTATTTCCAGTTATTATTTCACACCGTTGCCCAAGTTCAACAGCTGGCCAATTAAAAGGATTGGTTACGGGGTCACCAAACATCTCCACAAATCGAGCTTTGACAAGTTCGTCTAGCTTGGTGAGCTGCTGCTTTCTGAAATCAATGCTAGACGATACCCGATTAAGCA
>ERZ1027233.290-NODE-290-length-19373-cov-5.892277_pt1 | contig 19373 bp, 14 predicted proteins | sample MGYA00519244_ERZ1027233 | MGnify/ENA primary metagenome ERZ1027233 (study PRJEB26926, sample SAMN06164469) | human gut metagenome | biome: ENVO:00009003; feature: ENVO:2100002; material: ENVO:00002003 | host: Homo sapiens | place: USA | collected 2012 ... | reverse complement strand
GCATACGAGATGACGTCGAGTCTGGTGGGCTCGGAGATGTGTATAAGAGACAGGTACTGTTCGTTCATGGAAGTACGGGAAATACTTCCGTTTACCGGGCAGCAGCCAACAGCGGAGGCCGCGATGTTTCCGGCAGCACAGGCAAGGATTTCCTGGCGGTCGTTTAATTTGTAACCATTTTTGAAAGCAAAGTTATTTTCGGCAAGGAGAGTTTCTGCCATGATAACGACAGCGACCATCAGACCTCTTCCGACAACGTGTGTGAGCTGGATCCCTCCAAACTGCGGAAGGACCAGGGATGGAAGGCCTGGTTCAACTGCCTGGAGAAGAACGACACCGTGTTCGTCAACATGGAAAAGGCGTGTAGCGAGGACTCCAAGGATCATGATCACGATCGCCATAGGAAACTTCGGGAAAATCTTCTTAAAAATACGGATCAGAAGCAGCGCGCCGATCCCCATGCCAAGAGAGAGCCAGCTTATAGTTCTGACAGCGTGAAAAATATGTATAAGCAGTTCCAGGATCTCGCCGGAACCGGCAGAACTTCCCATAAGTTTGGGAATCTGCATAAAAATGATCGTAAGCGAGATACCACTGATGAACCCGCCCATGACTGGTGTGGAAATAAAATCCACAATACGGTCAGCATGCAGAAAATAAAACAAAAGAAGCCACAGACCGGCAAAAAGCGCGATCATCGGAACATATTTCATGGCATCCGGGGATTCCACAGCGATCCCAAGGGTGGAGAGTGCACTTCCTACGATCGCAGCAGGTGCGGCATCCACGCCAAAGATAAACTGCTTCGAGGTAGAAAAAAGCGCAAAGAACAGAATAGGAAAGACCGAACCATAGAGCCCGTATATGGCAGGAATTCCGGAAATCTGTGCATATCCCATGGAAATAGGAATCGACACGGCGGCAATGATAATGCCGGAAAAAATATCCCTGGGAAGATTTTTGAAATTATAATTTTTCAGGGTTGCAAATAACTGCAGGTTCATAGAGTTTCCTCCTTATTATATGGAACATACTGCTTTAAATTTTTTTACAGTATAGAATCTGGATAAATTTTTGTCAATTGTTTTGAACAACAAAATGTTAAGAGGAAAACTTAACAACTATTTATTTGATGCGAGGTATCTGCTGTCGTATAATGAATGAGGAAAATCCAATAAAAGGAATCGAAATGCTCGTATGAAAGATACGAAAAAAATCAGAATACAGAGGATGGTACCCCCGGCAGTTTCCCTGAGTGTCGGTGTTGCCTTTGCAGACAGAGAAAATCCAGGAGAGAGCATTTTTAAGGATGCAGACAAGGTCCTGTACCGTGTAAAAGAAAATGGTCGAAATGGCTGTGATTTTTATTGATTTTGACAAAAAGAGTCCTTCCGGGATCAGATCCGGGAGGATTTTTTTGGGTATAAAATTTAATCCAATGTTGTAATCGAGCCATGAGTATGGCATAATAAAAAAGGCAATGTAAAAAATGAATAAAAAGAAAGTTAAGAAAAGGTAAAAAAACAGAAGGTGTCCGTTCTGCACGGACGCAGGACGAAAAGACAACAGAGGAGAAAATTATGGCAATATTTTCAATGGTCTTATCTTTACTCTCAGGAGTAGCACTATTTTTGTTTGGAATGTCTCTGATGGGCGATGGCCTGAAACTGGTGGCTGGCAATAAGCTGGAGGCATTTCTGTACCGCATGACCAATACCCCGCTCAAGGGTGTTGCCTTGGGAACTGCTGTTACCAGCGTCATCCAGTCTTCATCGGCAACGACAGTCATGGTCATCGGTTTTGTAAACTCCGGTATGATGAAACTGAAACAGGCAATCGGTATCATCATGGGTGCTAACATCGGTACCAGTATCACAGGATGGATTCTCTGTCTTTCCTATATTCAGGGATCCGGCGGTATCGCAAGCATCCTTTCTACAGCAACGATCTCAGCAGTTGTGGCGATCATCGGTATTATCCTTCGTATGTTCTGCAAACGTTCTGTACATAAGAACATCGGAAACATCATGCTTGGTTTCTCGATCCTTATGACCGGTATGCAGACAATGAGTGGTGCAGTTGCACCTCTTCGAGAGAGCAAAGTATTTATTGACATGCTGACAATGTTTTCCAACCCGCTGGCAGGTATCCTAGTAGGTATCCTGTTCACCGCTGTGCTTCAGAGTGCATCTGCGACAGTCGGTGTGCTGCAGGCTCTTTCCGTAACAGGCATCCTGACCTTTGCAAGTGCATTCCCGATCGTACTTGGTATCGGTGTCGGCGCAGCCTGTCCGGTACTGATCTCTGCGATCGGTGCAAATAAGAACGGTAAGAGAACAGCACTCATCTATCTTATGAATGACCTGTTTGGTCTTATCATGTGGTCCATTATCTTCTATACCGCGAATGCGATCGTACATTTTGGATTTATGGATACGATCATGACACCAGTAACGATCGCTGCCCTGAACACAGTGTTCCGTGTGGCAACAGTTATCGTACTGTTCCCGTTCATTCCGAAGCTTGAGAAACTGGTATGCATGCTTGTAAAAGACAGCGCAGAAGAACTGGAAGACGAAGCAGACTTTGACCTTCTTGAGGAGCGTCTGATCAACTATCCGGCACTTGCAATCGGTCAGTGCCATCGTGCAATGAACGGAATGTCCAAGAAACTTCGTAAAAACGTCAACAGAGCCATGAACCTTCTGAATGATTATCAGCAGGATAAATACGACAAGGTTCAGCGTAAGGAAGACCTGATCGACAAATACGAGAGCCGTCTGGGTGATTACCTGATCCAGCTCACCAAGCGTGAGATGAATACAGCACAGACAAGACAGGTTTCCCTGTATCTGCATACGATCAATGACTTTGAACGAATCGGGGATCACGCATCTTATATCGCACATATGGCAAATGAGATGCATGACAACCATACAAACTTTTCTCAGTCAGCCTGGGATGAGCTGAACATCGTCATGGGAGCTGTCCGTGAGGAGATCAATGTGACCTGCAATGCATTTATGAAGGATGACAGAGAGGCAGCGCAGAGAGTAGCACCGCTTGGAGCAGTTATCACCAATCTCTGTGATGAACTCAAATTACATCATGTAGCACGACTCAGCAAGGGCGAGTGCGGCCTGGAAGAGGGAACCGTATTTAATGACATCCTTAACAGTTTCGGACGTATTGCAGCCCACAGCGCAAGTGCAATGATGGCGCTGATGAAGAGCGGAGAAGAAGACCCGGATCTTCACATCCACGATTCCAAGGTCTATCCGACTGACACAATGGAGTATTATTCTTATTTCAATGAATACAGACAGAAATATGACATTGATGCTGTCAATGGCGGGGATCATGTAGTGAGTATGGAGCCGGAAGAAGTGGAGTGACCACGGGGGCGGTGTTTGCCGGCTTTTTGAGTGTCCCCGGTGGCTTTACAATAATAATCAAGTACAGAGCAGTTTCGCAGACTGCTCTGTGTTTTTTTGCATATATCTAAAAATATTTTAGGAAAATGCCGCTTTAGCGTAGAAATAAAAAAAAGTATATGCTATACTGAAACGAATAAAAATGAGGGGCAATGCATTTTTATGCAAAACAAAAGAAAAGGAGAGAGGGAATGTTTGCATTATTCGAAAACTTAACAAACTGGTTATGGGGGCTGCCATTATTGATCACAATTCTGGTAACAGGAATCTATCTGACGATCCGCTCCGGATTTTTCCAGTTCCGTCACTTTGGACATATCATCAAAAATATGTTCAGCAAAGAACGTCGTGAGGAAGGTGGAGACGACGGCAAGAGTCTGACGCCATTTCAGGCGATTTCCATTGCGATTGGAGGAACCGTTGGTGTATCCAATATGTCCGGTGTTGCAACCGCGATCGCAACAGGAGGCCCTGGTGCACTGTTCTGGCTGTGGGTCGCTGCGCTTCTTGCCATGATCATCAAAATGACAGAGGTAACTCTGGCTGTCTATTACAGAGAAAAACAGCCAAACGGCGAATATCTCGGCGGACCGACCTACTATATGCAGAAAGGTCTGGGCGATGAGAAGAAACTTCCGTTCTGGAAGATCTTTGCTGTATTATTCGGTGGATGTATCTTTATGACATGGTTTATCACTCTTCAGAACTATACGGTATCTGAGGCAGTTGGAAGTACCTTCAAACTTCCATACATCGTACCGTCCCTTTTGTATGTGCTCGCGATCTATGTGATCATCATTGGCGGTGTAAAGAAGGTCGGCGTGATCTCCTCTTATATGACACCGATCATGTGCCTGCTTTATATCCTGGGATCACTTTTTATCCTGATCACAAACTTTGAACAGCTGCCGGCAGCATTTGGTATGATCTTCAAAGGTGCATTTACCACACAGGCTGCTGTTGGTGGATTTTTGGGAGCTGGTGTCGCAACCTGTATGCGTCTTGGTTTTGCCCGTTCTGTATACAGCAATGAGGCTGGATGGGGAACTTCTCCGATGATCCACGCTTCCGCGAAGACAGACCACCCGGTAAAACAGGGTCTGATGGGAGCATTTGAAGTATTTGCAGATACCATTGTTGTCTGCTCTATGACAGGACTTGTTGTTATCGTGACAGGTTACTGGAATTCAGGACTTCAGGGATCCGAACTTACTCTGACTGCATTTGAATCCGGCATGGGCTCTGTGGCACGTGCACTGATCGCACTCAGCATCTTCCTGTTTGGCCTGACCACTTCTACAGGATGGTTTACATACTATAGTGTCATCCTGAAACACTGGCTCAAGGGAAATCAGAAAGTCCTCAAGGTTGCAGAAAAAGTATTTATTTTCGGAACTCCGTTATGGGGGCTGCTTGTAACTGTGCTGACTCTCTATGGAAACGGAACACCGGCACAGCTCTGGGTGATTGCAGATTTCACGACCGTATTCCCGACATTCGTAAACGTAGCGACTCTGTTTCTCTTAAGCGGAACCTTTATCAAATTGCTTAAGGATTATAAGGCACGTTACATGGGAATTGGAGAGGTAGACAAAGATCTTGCGCTTTTTTACGAGGATAAAAAGGCAAAAGAAAACAAATGATTTACCAGAAATAATTCATAAAGGATGAAGAAGCAGTGGATAAGATTTTTTTTAACGGACGAATCCGTACATTAGATGATGCCGGCCACGTAGCAGAAGCGGTTGGCGTGGAAAATGGCAAAATTGTTTTTGTAGGAACCAACGAAGAGGCAGAGAAGATCGCCTGTGAAGAGAAAGTTGACCTTGGCGACAGACTGCTTCTTCCGGGATTTGTGGACACGCATCTGCACATGCTGCATTATGCATTTGTAGAGCGTTCCGTCAAACTGTTTGACTGCACCAGCGTGGAAGAAATGCTGGACGCAGCGAAGAAGCGTATCGAGGAGCATGCGGGCAAACCGCTGACCTGGCTTTACTGCCGAGGATGGAACGAAGAACATTTTGCGGAGCCGAGATATCCGCACAAGGATGAGCTGGATGCCCTGTCCACAGAAATTCCGATCATCATGGTCAGAGTCTGTGGACATGTAGGTGTCTGCAACAGCCGTGGTCTGGAACTGCTTAAGACGATTCCGCAGTTCTCTGAGATCGAGAAGGATGTTGATCTGGAAACAGGTCTGATCAAGGAAAATGCTGTACAGTTTTACTATTCTCTGCTTGACACCCCGTCACAGAAAGAAGTAGAAAACTACATTACCTACAGCGCAAAAAAACTGAACGAATGCGGCTTTACCGGTGTACAGTCTGACGACCTCGCAGCACTTCCGGGCAAAAACTGGAAGCGTATCATGAATGCCTACAAAGCACTGGATGCGAGAGGCGAGCTGAATGTCCGCCATTATGAGCAGTGCCTGTTTGAGCGTTTTGATGACGCCAAGGCATTTGTGGAAGAGGGATATCGTACTGGTCAGAGGGGCGATCATTTTACGATCGGGCCGATGAAGCTCATTCAGGATGGTTCTCTTGGTGCGAGAACTGCAGCGATGAACGAGCCATATGAGGACAGCCCTGGAAACTGCGGGAACATTATCTTCACGCAGGAAGAACTGGATGAGCTGTTCGCATTTTTTGATCAGCATCAGATGCAGGCGGCAGTACACTGCATTGGCGACCGTGCGATGGATATGGTGATCGAGGCGATCGCGAAATCTCCATACCGTAAGGATAACGCCAAGGGTAGACATGGAATCGTCCACTGTCAGATCACAAACCCGCGGATCCTGCGAGCAATGAAAGAAAACGACATTCTGGCATACATTCAGCCTGTATTTGTCGATCTTGATATGAATACCGTAGAACCGGCGATCGGAACACATCGTATGGAAGGTATTTATGCATGGAAGACCATGCTGGATCTCGGCATCCATGCATCCGGCGGCTCTGATGCACCGGTGGTAAGTTTCGATGCAATGGAAAACATCTATTTTGCCGTGACCCGCAAGAATATAAACGGCGAGCCGAAAGAGGGCTGGATCCCGTCGGAACGCCTGACAGTAGATGAGGCAGTGAAACTTTTTACAAAATATGCTGCTTATGCGTCATACACAGAGGATGAGAACGGTACGATCGAGACTGGAAAGAACGCGGATTTTGTTGTGCTTGAGAAAGACCTCTATGAGATCGACCCGGATGAGATCAAGACCACGAAGGTGGATATGACGATCCTTGGCGGCGAGACCGTATTTGAGAGGAAATAAGTATGTATGAGATCATGAATGCAGATGAAGCCATCCGTCTGATCCGGGACGGGGACTGTATCTGCGTGAATTCATTTGTAGGGATCGAAAACCCGACTGAACTCCACGAGGCATTATACCGAAGATATCAGAAAATGCAGTCGCCGACGCATCTGACGATCGTATCCAGTGCCGGATTTGGTGTCTGGGATGACGAACATAATGCGGAAGGATATATTCGGGAAGGTGCGGTGGACAAGCTGATCTGCGGTCATTTTGGCGCGATGATGAGCACCAAAAAACTGGTGCTGGAGGACAGATTTGAGGCGTATAATCTGCCGCTTGGGTGTATTTCTCATGCAATCCGTGCACAGGCAGGCGGTCTTCCGGGAGCTTTGTCCAAAGTCGGACTGGATATTTTTGTTGATCCGAGGAGAGAAGGACCGGGGATCAACAGAATTTCCATCGATGATTCACTGGTGAAGCATGTGGAAGTGGATGGGGATGAATTTCTTTATTATAAACTTCCAAAGATCACGATTGCCATGATCAAGGGAACTGCTGCAGACAGAAAAGGAAATATCACCTTTGATGATATGTTCATGTCCGGCGACGCACTGTCCATCTGTCAGGCGGTCAAAGCAAACCGTGGAAAGGTCATCGTACAGGTGGATCGTCTCGTAGACACGCCGTCCCGTCCGCGTAACGCCATCATTCCGGGCTGTCTGGTCGATGCGATCGTTGTGGCAGAGCCGGAGGAGCGAAATGAAGCATACACGGCACTTACCGGAAGTTTTGAGATCCCGTACAAAGAATGGCATACCTGGAATGAGAAGATCAATGACCTCTCCCAGAAGCAGCGTAAAAACAACGTTCCGGCAAATATCATAGGAAAAAGAGCCGCTAAAGAGCTGCGAGTGGATGATATTGTAAACATAGGAATCGGAATTCCGGAAATGGTATCCAGATATGCGCGAAAGAGTGGGATGCTCGATATGATCACGCTCACGGTGGAGTCCGGAGGAATCGGGGGATTTCCTGTTTCGGGCGAAGCATTTGGGGCAATGATTGGTGCCGCTTCCGTTTATGATATGGCAAACCAGTTTGACCTGTACGACAACGGTGGGCTGGATATCTGCTTTATGGGCGGTTTGGAGGCAGACCGTTACGGAAATATCAATGCCCACAGAGGAACAGGGGCCTTTGCAGGCATCGGTGGCTTTGCCAATATCACAGCCAAGACCCCAACCGTAGTTTTCTGCATGACTTTCAACGCCAAAGGTCTGGAAGTCACCCAGGAAAAGGGTGTCGTAACCATCCACAAAGAAGGCGAGATCCCTAAATTTGTAGAGAACGTCTCAAGCATCAGCTTCTCCGCAAAACGCGCGATCGAAAACGGCCAGAAAGTCCTCTACGTAACAGAACGCTGCGTCTTCCGCCTCACCCCCAAAGGCCTGAAATTGATCGAAGTCTACCCGGGAGTGGATATGCAGAAAGACATCCTCGATCGGCTGCCGTTTGAGGTGGAGGTCTGATAGAATAGAACTTATAAGAAGTACAGAACAAATATTCGCTTGTTCTGTACTTCTTTTATGTGAAATGATATACTAAAAATAGCAATGATGGACACAATTGAGGTAGATGAGAAGTGAGGTGAGATGTATGTCTAAGCTTATGCAGGATTTAAAATAATATATAGCAAGAATTCTCCTTCTTCTACAGGTGGGAGATGAATTGCAAAAAATAAAAAGAACGCTTGTTTGGTAGTGAGATCCATGGTATAATAGAATCAGTCGATAAGATAATTATTCAAAAAAAGGACTGGTTTTATGGAAAATATGGATCATAATGCACATTCAGTGTACTTGATGTATTATCACCTGATTATGGTGGTGAAATATCGAAGAAAAGTTATCAATGATCCGATTTCAGAAAGAGCAAAGGAAATATGGGGATATATTGCCCCGCGGTATGGAATTGTTTTGGAGGAATGGAATCATGATATTGACCATGTTCATGTAATGTTTCGTGCACAGCCTAAAACAGAACTCAGCAAATTTATCAATGCTTATAAAAGTGCCAGCAGCAGACTGCTGAAAAAAGAGTATCCGGAAATCCGGGAAAAACTTTGGAAAGAAGCGTTCTGGAGCCAGAGTTTCTGCCTTTTGACGGCAGGAGGGGCACCAGTAGAAGTGATCCGTCAATACATCGAAAACCAGGGAGAGAAAAAGAATTGAACATAGCATATCGTTTCCGGATTTATCCAACAGAAGAACAGAAGATACTCCTTGGAAAAACATTTGGCTGTTGTCGTTTTCTGTACAACCAGATGCTTAATGACAAGATCCAGGAGTATAAAAAGACAAAAAAGATGTTAAAGAATACACCAGCCATGTATAAAAAGGCGTATCCATTTCTGAAAGAAGTTGATTCGCTGGCGCTGGCAAATGTTCAGCTCCATCTGGAAAAAGCATATAAGAATTTTTTTCGTGATCCTAAGGTTGGATTTCCACGTTTCAAGTCAAAACATCACTCCAAAAACAGCTATACAACAAATGTAGTCAACGGAAATATTCTGGTAGAAGATAACCGGATCCGGCTTCCGAAATTAAAATGGATCTCCATGAAAAAACACAGGGAGCCTGCAGAAAACTGCCGTCTGAAATCAGTGACAGTCAGTATGGAGCCGTCCGGAAAGTATTTTGCAAGTCTGCTGTATGAAGGATACAGCTGCGAAAACCAAGCAGCAGATAAGGATTACAGCAATGTCAAAATACTGGGGATTGATTATGCGATGCAGGGGATGGCTGTGCTTTCAGAAGAGATTGAGATGGAAGAAGCAGGATTCTTCAGAAAAAATGAAAAAAGGCTGGCAAGGGAGCAGCGTAAACTGTCGAGATGTGTAAAAGGAAGCCGTAATTATGTGCGACAGAAAAAGAAAGTTGCCAGGTGCCATGAAAAAATACGCAGCCAGAGAAGAGATTATCTGCATAAACTGAGCCGCAGGATCACAGACCAGTACGATATAGTTGCGGTGGAAGATATTGATATGAAAGCGATGAGCCAGTGCCTGCATTTTGGGAAAAGTATACAGGATAATGGATACGGGATGTTCCGGAATATGCTGGATTATAAGCTTGCCTGGAAGGGAAAAGAATTAGTAAAGGCAGACCGCTTTTTCCCGTCAAGCCAAAAATGCAGTAAATGCGGAAAGATAAAAAAAGAGCTGAAATTATCCGAAAGAGTTTACCGCTGTACGTGCGGAAATGAGATGGACAGAGATCGAAATGCAGCAATCAACATCCGTGAAGAGGCAAGAAGGATGCTGGCAGCATAAACTGTCCGTATCCGGACAAGACAATAAGTAAGAAATATGCCCGTGTCCGGGCAAAAAATCGCGGGGCACGCGAGGATAGCTTGTAGATACTTGGCTCAGTAGAGCCATTGAGCAAGAAGCCCCCACTTCAAAATCAGAGATTTAAGTGGTGGGAGCATGTCACTTGAAGAATATGTGGAGGCTATCAAAAAGATTTATGGCTCTCATGTACGCCAGATAATCCTTTATGGTTCTTATGCAAGGGGTGACTTCCGTCCGGATTCTGATGTGGATATTATGATTCTGGTGGATATGTCTGACCTGGAATTAAAGGCATATGCGCAGCAGCTATCCTATATGACGTATGATTTCAATATGGACAATGATCTGGATATCAAACCTATTGCAAAAAGTGAAGCACATTTCAACAAATGGATTGTGAATTATCCATTTTATTCCAATATTCACAAAGAAGGAGTAAAGTATCAATAGTCCATCCAAATGGAATCTCTTTTTTGAGAACTTCATTGTATAATAAGGCTCCACCTGAAGTTTTATATGGATTTCCGTTTCCATCAGGAAACTCAAACTGCACAAACCAATAGTCGTAGATGGTCTTTGCCATCTCTTCTAAATAATCATTTATGTGAGAAATATTTGGAAACATAAATGCAATAGAATTGCAAAAAGAATAGCATTGAACTTTTTCAACATACAACCAGGAGGTGCTTTTGTGCAAAATTCACAACAAATCTTCAAACTACACTCCGAATATCACCCCACCGGAGATCAGCCGCAGGCAATCGAGCAGCTAGTCAAGGGCTTCAAGGAAGGCAACCAGTTCGAGACTTTGCTTGGTGTCACCGGCTCCGGTAAGACCTTCACGATGGCGAATGTCATCGCCCGGCTCAACAAACCAACCCTGGTACTTGCGCACAATAAAACACTGGCAGCGCAGCTTTACGGCGAGATGAAGGAATTCTTCCCTGAGAACGCAGTAGAATACTTTGTCTCCTATTATGATTACTACCAGCCAGAAGCATACGTCCCATCTACCGACACCTATATAGCAAAGGACGCTTCCACTAACGACGAGATCGATAAGCTCCGCCTCTCTGCAACGGCGGCACTCTGCGAGCGCAAAGACGTCATAGTGGTTTCCTCTGTATCCTGCATCTACGGTCTGGGTGCACCGGAAGAATTTTTTGATATGATGATCTCTCTGCGCCCGGGGATGGAGAAGGACAGGGATGATGTGATCAAAGAACTGATCGATATCCAGTATAACCGCAACGAGATGGATTTCCATCGAGGTACTTTTCGCGTGCGGGGCGATGTGCTGGAGATTTTTCCTGCCAACTACTCAGACCGCGCGATCCGCGTAGAATTCTTCGGAGATGAGATTGACCGCATCACAGAAGTAGATGTTCTGACAGGTGAGATCCGCAATGAACTGAAGCATGCTGCGATTTTCCCTGCATCCCATTACGTTGTTCCACAGGAAAAAATCCAGAAAGCAGCCGATGCGATCCTGGAAGAAATGAAAGAACAGGTTTCCTATTTCAAGAGCGAGGATAAGCTGATTGAAGCGCAGCGTATCGCCGAGCGTACCAACTTCGATGTAGAAATGATGAAAGAAACCGGCTTTTGTTCTGGAATCGAGAACTACTCCAGACACCTTACCGGGCTTGCACCGGGCCAGCCGCCATATACCCTGATGGACTACTTTAAGGATGATTTTCTTCTTATTATAGATGAGTCCCACAAAACTGTCTCCCAGGTCGGTGGAATGTACGCCGGAGACCAGAGCCGTAAGCAGACGCTTGTCGACTACGGTTTCCGCCTGCCATCTGCCAAGGACAACCGCCCGTTAAGCTTCGATGAGTTCGAAAACAAACTCGACCAGGTCCTGTTTGTCTCTGCAACACCGGGACAGTATGAGGCAGAGCACGAACTTCTCCGTGCAGAACAGATCATCCGTCCGACAGGACTTCTCGATCCGAAGGTAGAAGTCCGCCCGGTCGAAGGACAGATCGACGATCTGATCAGCGAAGTAAACAAAGAAGTGGACAAGGGCCACAAGATCCTGATCACGACCCTGACCAAACGAATGGCAGAAGACCTGACAGAATATATGAAGGATGTAGGTATCCGTGTGCGTTACCTTCATTCCGACATTGACACGCTGGAACGTGCGGAGATCATCCGCGATATGCGACTGGATGTCTTTGACGTACTTGTCGGAATCAACCTTCTCCGAGAGGGCCTTGACATCCCGGAGATCACACTGGTTGCAATCCTCGATGCAGACAAAGAAGGTTTCCTCCGTTCAGAAGTTTCCCTGATCCAGACGATCGGCCGAGCCGCCCGAAACAGCGAAGGTCACGTTATCATGTACGCAGATGTCATGACCGATTCCATGCGAAAAGCCATCCAGGAGACCGAGCGAAGAAGAAGCATCCAGGAAGCCTACAACAAAGAACATGGAATCACGCCGACCACAATTAAGAAAGCAGTCCGCGACCTGATCACAGTTTCCAAGGCGGTTGCTGAGACCGAAGCGAAACTCAAGAAAGATCCGGAGTCCATGAACCGCAAAGAACTTACCAAGCTGATTACCAAAGTCGAGAAGCAGATGCGCGAAGCAGCAGCAAGTCTGAACTTCGAACAGGCAGCAGAACTCCGTGACAAGATGATCGAACTTAAGAAAAATCTGGAAGAATTGGATGACTAGTGTACTTTACTCTTGTACAGTAATGGAGAGAGTGCTACAATAGAACGAACGGCAGATATGATGCTTGAACAGAAACGAAAGAGGTAAATCGATATGCAGTTTTCCAAGAGATTAGACAGATTTGGAGAAGAAATCTTTGCAGCCCTGAATAACAGACGTATGGAACTGGAAGCACAGGGTATGAAAATTTATAATATGAGTGTGGGAACACCGGACTTCAAAACACCGGAACACATCAAGAAAGCTCTGGCAGAGGCGGCCATGGATGACAATAACTGGAAATACAGTCTCAGGGATCTCCCGGAACTTCTGGAAGCAGTCTGTGACTATTATAAGAAACGTTTTGACGTAGAGCTGACACCGGACATGGTCATGACCGTTTACGGCAGCCAGGAAGGAATGGGACATCTTGGAATGGCACTCTGCGATGAGGGAGATGTTGTCCTTCTTCCGGATCCATGCTATCCGGTATTTGCAGCAGGAAGCCTGATGGCAGGGGCAGAGCCATACTACTACCCGCTTGTCGCAGAGCACGATTTTCTTCCATATGTAAAGGATATCCCGGAGGAAGTAGCACGCAAAGCCAAATACATGGTAGTTTCTCTGCCATCCAACCCGGTAGGAAGCATTGCCACACCAGGACTTTACGAAGAGATCGTAGCATTTGCGAAGAAATATGATATCCTGATTATCCATGATAATGCATACAGCGATATCATCTTTGACGGAGCACATGGTGGAAGTTTCCTCGCAACAGAAGGAGCAAAGGAGATCGGTGTAGAATTCTTCAGCCTTTCCAAGTCCTTTAATGTAACAGGCGCAAGGATCAGTTTTCTCGTAGGCCGCCCGGATGTGATCGCGGCACTCCGCAAACTCAGAAGCCAGATTGATTTCGGAATGTTCCTTCCGATCCAGAAAGCAGCGATCGCGGCACTCAAAGGACCTCTTGAAAGCGTTCAGGAGCAGTGTCAGATGTATCAGGAGAGAAGGGATGCACTCTGCAATGGCCTCCGCGAGATCGGCTGGGACCTTCCAAATGGCAAGGGAACGATGTTCGTCTGGGCAAGGATCCCGGGAGGACGTACAGACAGCATGGCATTCTGTATGGAACTGATGGAAAAAGCCGGCGTCATCGTGACACCAGGAGCAAGCTTTGGCCCGCACGGAGAAGGATATGTACGTTTCGCACTGGTACTCCCTCCGGAGAAGATCAAAGAAGTAGTAGAAGCGATCCGCAGAAGCGGTCTGTAAAGTAAAACAGATATATCATAATACAGGAAGATTAAGAGAATCACAGTGTCGAACACAGAGAAGGTCCTGCCAGAATTGTCGGAGTTTCCCTATCTGTGTCGGAACTGTGATTTTTATGTTTTTTTCAAAAAATTCGTAATTATCTGTTGACAAATAATAACGACAGTGCTATCTTAACACTATAGATGTTAGCACTCCTTAATGATGAGTGCTAACAGACTAAACGGAAAGGAGCTGGGAACATGGATGAACAACTGACAGATCGTAAGAAACGGATTCTCAAGGCGATCATCAGGACATACATGGAGACAGGTGAACCAGTAGGATCCAGGACGATTTCCAAGGACAAGGATCTGAATGTCAGCTCAGCAACAATCCGGAACGAGATGTCTGATCTGACAGACATGGGATATATCGTTCAGCCACATACATCGGCAGGAAGAATACCTTCTGATAAGGGCTACAGGCTTTATGTGGATGAACTGATGCGGGAGAAGGAAGATGAGATTGCAGAGATCCGTAATCTGATGATCGAGAAGACAGATAAGATGGAGAAAGTGCTTAAGAATGTAGCACGTGTCCTCGCCTCGAACACCAATTACGCAACGATGGTTTCGGTTCCTCAGTACAGCGGAAGCAAACTGAAATTTATTCAGTTATCCCGTGTCAATGAATTGCAGCTGGTAGCAGTTGTTGTATGCGAAGGCAACGTCATCCGAAATCAGATCATCGATCTGGATGAAGAGATGGACGATGAGACGATCCTGAAGCTGAACCTGCTTCTGAATACCAATCTGAACGGACTGCCGATCCAGGATATCAATCTTGGAATGATCGCCAGACTTAAGGAACAGGCAGGTATTCACAGTAAGCTGGTGGCCAAGGTGCTGGATGCAGTGGCAGCTACGATTCATGTGGATGAGGACGACATGGAAATCTATACGTCAGGAGCCACGAACTTCTTCAAGTATCCGGAGTTATCGGATACGACGAGAGCAACCGGACTGATCTCCACTTTCGAGGAGAAGCAGCAGCTGGTAGATCTGGTCAAGGAGCGGATGGCAGATGACAATACCGGAGTTCAGGTGTACATCGGAGACGAACTTCCGATCTCGACCATGAAGGATTGCAGCGTTGTAACCGCAACCTATGAACTGGGAGAGGGAATGCATGGAACGATCGGTATTGTAGGACCGAAGCGAATGGATTACGAGAATGTAGTAAATAGCTTGAAGACCCTCAAGGTCGAACTTGATCAGGTTTTCATAAAAAATAAAAGCAATGAAGACGGCTAGTAGCCGGGCAGAAAGGCGGTAAAACAAAGGTGTCAGAAGAAAATAAAAACACGGCAAATGAGCAGGAAGAAACAGAGAAAGACATTCCGGAAACAGAAACTGTGAACGAGCCAACAGAAGAATCGCCGGAAGCAACGGCAGGACAGGACGCAGAAGCGGAGAAAGCCCCTGAGGCAGACGACGATAAAGAAACCAAATCCAAAACATCTTTCTTCGGCAAGAAGAAAAAAGACAATAAATTAGAACAGCAGATCGAAGAACTGACAGACAGACTGAAACGTAACATGGCTGAGTTCGATAACTTCCGTAAACGTACAGAGAAAGAGAAATCCAGCATGTATGTGATCGGAGCAAAGGACATCATCGAGAAGATCCTTCCGGTTGTGGATAATTTTGAGAGAGGCCTTGCACAGGCACCACAGGATGATCCGTTTGCTGATGGAATGGAGAAGATCTACAAACAGCTTACCACTACAATGGAAGGCATGGGAGTAGAACCGATCGAAGCAGTCGGCAAGGAATTCAATCCAGATTTCCACAACGCAGTCATGCATGTGGAGGATGAATCTGTCGGAGAGAACATTGTTGTAGAGGAACTTCAGAAAGGTTACACCTATAAAGGATTCGTAGTTCGTCACAGCATGGTTAAAGTGGCTAATTAATATTTCATATATTTAGATATTTATCAGGAGGAATTTATCATGGGAAAAATCATTGGTATTGACTTAGGTACAACAAACAGTTGTGTAGCCGTAATGGAAGGTGGACAGCCGACCGTTATCGCTAATACAGAAGGTGCAAGAACAACACCATCCGTAGTTGCCTTCACAAAAACAGGAGAACGTCTTGTAGGTGAGCCTGCAAAACGTCAGGCAGTAACAAACGCTGACAGAACAATCTCCTCAATCAAGAGAGAGATGGGTACAGATTACCGTGTAACTATCGACGAGAAGAAATATTCTCCGCAGGAAATCTCCGCTATGATCCTTCAGAAACTGAAAAAAGACGCAGAAGGATACCTTGGAGAAACTGTTTCAGAAGCAGTTATCACAGTTCCGGCTTACTTCAACGATGCTCAGCGTCAGGCAACCAAAGATGCTGGTAAGATCGCAGGTCTTGATGTAAAACGTATCATCAACGAGCCTACAGCAGCAGCTCTTGCATATGGTCTTGACAACGAGAAAGAGCAGAAGATCATGGTTTACGACTTAGGTGGTGGTACATTCGATGTATCCGTTATCGAGATCGGTGATGGTGTCATCGAAGTTCTTTCCACAGCTGGTAACAACCGTCTTGGTGGTGATGACTTCGACCAGAAAGTTACAGACTGGATGATCGAGGAATTCAAGAAAGCAGAAGGCGTAGACTTAAGCGCAGATAAGATGGCTCTTCAGAGACTGAAAGAAGCAGCAGAGAAAGCTAAAAAAGAACTTTCTTCCGCAACAACAACAAACATCAACCTTCCGTTCATCACAGCAACTGCTGAGGGACCGAAGCATTTTGATATGAACCTTACAAGAGCTAAATTCGATGAGCTGACACATGACCTGGTAGAGAAGACAGCAGAGCCGGTTCGCCGTGCACTGTCTGATGCAGGAATCACAGCTTCCGAACTTGGTCAGGTACTTCTGGTAGGTGGATCTACACGTATCCCGGCTGTACAGGACAAAGTAAAACAGCTCACAGGCAAAGAGCCAAGCAAATCCCTGAACCCGGATGAATGTGTTGCACTTGGTGCTTCCGTACAGGGTGGTAAACTTGCAGGTGATGCAGGTGCCGGCGATATCCTTCTTCTGGATGTTACTCCGCTGTCACTGTCCATCGAGACAATGGGTGGTATCGCAACTCGTCTGATCGAGAGAAATACAACAATCCCGACCAAGAAGAGCCAGATCTTCTCCACAGCAGCAGACAACCAGACAGCTGTAGATATCAACGTTGTACAGGGTGAGCGTCAGTTCGCAAAAGACAACAAATCCCTCGGACAGTTCCGTCTGGATGGAATCCCGCCAGCACGTCGTGGTGTTCCGCAGATCGAGGTTACATTTGATATCGATGCCAACGGTATCGTAAATGTATCTGCTAAGGACCTTGGAACAGGTAAAGAGCAGCACATCACAATCACAGCAGGTTCCAACATGTCTGATTCCGAGATCGACAAAGCAGTCAAAGAAGCTGCTGAGTTCGAAGCTCAGGATAAGAAACGTAAAGAGGGAATCGACACAAGAAACAACGCAGACTCCATGGTATTCCAGGTTGAGAATGCACTCAAAGAAGCTGGCGACAAGATCGACGCTAACGACAAAGCAGCAGTTGAGACAGACCTGAACGCACTCAAAGATCTGCTTGCTCAGACAGCAAACGCAGAACTGACAGATGCTCAGATCGCAGACATCAAAGCAGCTCAGGAAAAGATGATGGAAAGTGCTCAGAAGCTTTTCGCTAAAATGTATGAGCAGACACAGCAGGCAGGCGGCCAGGCTGGTCAGAACCCGGGAGCAGGCGCAGCTCAGGGTGGAAATGAAGCAGGCTATGGCGATGATGTTGTAGACGCTGACTACAAAGAAGTCTAAATAAAAGTTACTGAGAACCAGACAGTAAAGTAAAAACAATAAGCCTCCGGCGCACACATTCCGTCTGCGCGGGAGGCATCTTGGATATAAGAAAAATAAAACTAATAACACATATAGGAAAGAGAAAAGATGGCTGATAAAAGAGATTACTATGAGGTCCTGGGTGTCAGCAAGACTGCCAGTGAATCAGAACTGAAGAGCGCATACCGAAAATTAGCCAAGAAATATCACCCGGACGTAAACCCGGGAGATAAAGAAGCAGAGGCCAAATTCAAAGAAGCAACAGAAGCATACAGTGTCTTAAGTGATGCAGACAAACGTAGACAGTACGACCAGTTTGGTCACGCTGCATTTGAGCAGGGCGGCGGTGGAGCCGGCGGCTACGGTGGATTTGGCGGTTTCGATGGCGCAGATATGGGAGATATTTTTGGAGACATTTTCGGAGATCTGTTTGGAGGCGGCGGAAGACGCCGTGCCAACAACGGACCGATGAAAGGTGCCAATTTACGTGCCCGTGTAAATATTACTTTTGAAGAAGCTGTATTCGGCTGTGACAAAGAACTGGAGATCGTGCTTAAGGACGAATGTACCACCTGTCATGGAACAGGAGCAAAACCAGGAACACAGCCAACTACCTGTCCGAAATGTAAAGGAGAAGGTCAGATCGTCTATACACAGCAGTCCATGTTTGGTATGGTCCGTAATGTACAGACCTGTCCGGACTGTAACGGATCTGGTAAGATCATCAAGGATAAATGCAGTGCCTGCCATGGAACAGGATATACTTCCGCACGTAAGAAGATCCAGGTTTCCATCCCGGCCGGTATCGACAACGGACAGAGCATCCGTATCCGTGATAAGGGTGAACCAGGAACCAATGGCGGACCGAGAGGCGACCTTCTCGTAGAAGTAAATGTAGCACGTCACCCGATCTTCCAGAGACAGGATATGAATATCTTCTCTACCGCACCGCTGACTTATGCACAGGCAGCACTGGGTGGTGAGATCCATATAAATACTGTTGATGGTGACGTTGTATACGAAGTAAAACCAGGAACACAGACCGACACACGTATCCGTCTCAAGGGTAAGGGTGTTCCATCCCTGAGAAACAAGAATGTCCGTGGTGACCACTACGTTACCCTGATCGTTCAGGTTCCGACCAAACTCAATGAGGAAGCCAAAGAAGCACTCCGCAAGTTCGACGAAGCCTGCGGAAACGTCAACCTCGATGAGAAAAAAGGCGGTTCCGAGAAATCCGAAAAGAAGAAAAAGAGTTTTATGGATAAACTCAAAGAAACTTTTGAGGACTAAAAAGTTTAAGGAAAAGAGGGTTTCCCTCTTTTCTTTTTTTGTGGTTTCATGTATATTAGATACCAGGGTTAAAAGAACAAAAGCTTGCTGCGGAACAATCCGTAAGTATCGTAAAATTGTCGCATATAATAGACAGGAGATTAAAATATATCTGTCTCTTATACACATCTCCGAGCCCACGAGACTCGACGTCATCT
>ERZ1027233.272-NODE-272-length-20253-cov-14.900089_pt1 | contig 20253 bp, 18 predicted proteins | sample MGYA00519244_ERZ1027233 | MGnify/ENA primary metagenome ERZ1027233 (study PRJEB26926, sample SAMN06164469) | human gut metagenome | biome: ENVO:00009003; feature: ENVO:2100002; material: ENVO:00002003 | host: Homo sapiens | place: USA | collected 2012 ... | reverse complement strand
CAAATTGGAAAGGATATACTGCCATAATAGCCTCCTTCCTCAATTAACCCCAAAAGCCATTACCGGCGGCGTAAGGATTGAAGCCGTATCCAAGACCATATTGGGCCGCCACACAGGTGGGGATTCCCACAACCGGGCTGTACGGCACCTTGGCCACTTCGGGCTGGTTGCACTCAATCTTCGCCAGACGGGCGCTCAGATCACCCAGCGCAGCATTGACAGGCGCGATGGTCTGTGCGGACACCTGTGCGAAATACGCGTTCTGGTGCTCCTGTGAGAGCTGGTTGACGAGCGTGCTGTTCTTTTCGCGCAACGAGTCGATCTTGTCAAGCAGCGCCTGGTTCTGCATGGCGTCCAGCTTGCTGATGATGGCGTTGGTATTGGCCGTACCGGCGTCACGCAATGCGAGCGTGTTCTGGTTGGCCGTGTTCACCAGTGCGTTTGTCTGGTTGCATACGGACAGCTGGTTCTCGTAGCCCATTTTGGTGATGTTCTCGTTTGTCTGGCAGCAGCACTGGCAGATCTGCGACTGGATGGCGTTGTTGCCCTGCATGATCGCGGTGACGATCTGGTTGGTGTTCATGCCCATCTGGTTGCCGATGTTGCATATCTGCATGCCAAGACCGTTTATGGCGGCCTGTACGGCGTCCGAGGAGGTGTTCAACGCGGTGGCCAGGCTTTGGATGTCGTATCCGTTGCGTTGTACGGCCTGCATGATCACGGCGGTGTTCGCGTCGTTCTGCACGAAGGGGACCACGCCGCCCTGTCCGTTGCCCATCATTCCGCCACGGGCACCGCCGAAACCTCCCATGCCTCCCCATCCCATCAGGATGAACAGAAGCAGGATGGCGAACAGGTCGTCACCCCAGCCGTTGCCGTTACGGTTGTTGCCGTTTCCCATCAGCGCCAGGATGTTCGGATCCACACCGCGCTGTTGCATAAGCGCCGGAAGCATGGCCAGTATGCCATTGGTGCCGCCTCCGGAGTTCCCGTTCTCGGGGAACACAAAAGTTCTTGATTCACTCATAGTTGTATTTGTATTTTGTAGTTCCGGTCACTAATCCGACCGTGGTGCAAACATACTCAACTACACGCGCTCCGTCGAGCGTCCTGTTCTGATGTGTTTCCTTATTTGTTCCAGATATATTCCGATCATCGGCGAGGTGATGTTCCGCGCCAGCAGGCGCCGTACTCCCCGCGCCGTGCGGTTGGTCATCCCCGCTATCTGGTCGGGATACAGGCCGGCTTCCGAGAGCAGCCTGACAAGCACATATCTGGCGTCCGTGGACTCCATGTCCCTGAAGTCGCCCAGTATACGTTCCCTCGGCACTTCCGTTTCACGCTCGGTCAGGACGAGCAGGTTGAAGAAAATTTCGCTCTTGCACATAAACTTCCAATTTTTATTATTACTTTTGTGCACCCCACTATAAAGAGATACACAGATATTCACGTCAAGGACTTTAGCCCTCAGCGTGTGAGTATCTGTGTATCTCTTATGTTTTATGGTGGGGACCTAAAACGGAAGCGTTGAGGGCTTTTTTATTATTAACCCTCCCTTTGTTGCATATTTATTTCATAATCACTACTTTTGTGATGGGTACATGTATTATCATCAAAACAAGTTTTCAGGGTATGTCAAGAGGTCGCAGTTCGGAACTGATCACGAAACGTAACGAGGCGCTGCTGCGCCGCTATTATTATTGGACGGAAATCCAGCGTCTTCGTTTTGACGACGCATTGAAGATCCTTTCCGAGAAGGAGTTCTTTATCAGCGTGGACCGCATCATGGCCATCATCCGTTCAAACTGCAACAGGCTGAAGGATATCGATGTCAAGCCGGTCCCCAAAATAAAGAAGCCCCGTCTTACCGCCGCCCAGCTCTCCCTTTTTACCGACTGACCGCATTATCCCACACGGTGCATTCATAGTGTGTCTCATAGACCTTTATCCCCCTGGGCATCGTGTGGAACCTGCTTCTTTTCCTCACAAGCGGTGTCTGGCAGCATTCAGGCTTGTACATCTGCAGAAGCGCGTCCACCTCTTTTGCCCGTTCCATTCTTCCGGCGGCCTTGTCCGCCGTGCCGCTGGTGTAATGCGTGTCATCATAGCAGTCAACAGCCAGCCTGACAATGACCGATACCGTTCCTTTCTGTATGTATCCGCCCGCCCCTCCCAGTGTCTGCCATTCCACCTCGGGCGTGTCAACCAGCACCATGGGGAATACCATCGGATAGGTTTCGGAGTCCCCGTCGTCACGGTAGAGCATGTCCAGCTGCCCGTAATCCTCGTCCACCTGTTTGTTCAGCCATGCTATGTTGTCGGCTATTCTTTTCTGAATGTCATTGAATAAAGTTTCCATGTTATTTTAACAATATATTGGTTATTTCCTTTTCCGTTTCCTTCCTCGTCATTTCACGCAGCTCCCGGCTTGGTCCGATGAACTGTCGCCGGGGCATGTCCGCCTTAACGTCAAGCCTCTGTTTCCTTGTCAGGGCCATCGCCTTCCATTTCAGGGCTTCGGGCGGTGCCGCCGCTGCCTTCTGCCTGCGGGCCTTTTTCCCCATCCTTTTGGTAATGCCCGCTTCCTTGAAATACATCCTCCATGCCATCTTCCGCATCTTGGCGGTCACTCTCGGATGTGTGGTCATGCGTCCCCCGTAGTTGTGGATTCCCGCATATTCCACGGCATTCCGTATCGTCACCTTGTAAGGCTCCGCCACATACTCCGAACTTCGGGACAGGCGGTTGCGTCGGCTTAGCAGGGGACCGTATTCTCCCGCCGCCCCCTTGGCAGAGTCCTGTCTTCTTGTTCTCTTCCAGGGATGCAGCCCTCCGTCATAAAAACCTCCCTCGCGGAAATTCCTGTTTACAAGGTTCACCGCTTTTGCCCCGATCCTGCGGGGCAGCGTCCTGCTGAAGGCCTTCCGGATTTCCTTCTCCTTCCTGCGGAGTTCCCTGACGGCGTCATTCACATTCATTTTTTTCTCCTTTCCATAAAGTCCCTTACGGTTTTTTCAGCCGAAGTATACGCATGGGCTATATAGGGATGCGTGTCGCTGAACAGCTTTCCGTCCTCCTCCGGGTTGTTGTCCAGCCCTGGTGAGGGCCGATAGTCCGATAACGGCACATCATACCCGGGCGTCGGCTTGTCGTCCGTCTGCTCCAGCGAGCATTTGCAGTTCCACCGGTCTCCGGGGCGGTGGCTTTTCCAAAACCCATGTCCTTTGGGCAAAGTCAGGTCAATTCCCCAGAACTGGGCATGTACGGGATCGGGTTCCGCGCTGGTGGTGGGAAGCCACCGCAGGTTCGGAAGAATGTCCGCATCCCTGTCGAACAGCTTCCAGTCAGCCGCCTGGCGGGCACGCAGTACCGCCGTATCGTACTCGGTTTCGAGCCACGCCGTATTGTACATGCCGATAATCGCCTGCACGTCTTCCTGAAATCGGGAAAAAGGTTTCAGTTTTCCCTTTTCGTCCAGCAGTTGCGAGGCAATGTCGTTCTGCATCCGGTGGGTGCGAAAAGCGGAGAACACATCGAGGTTGTCGCGTATCTGCTCCAGGAACACTTCCTCCAGCCTGTCATTGTCGCTTTGACCGAATCCTTCCTCCGCCGCACGGCCGAAAGTTCTGACCGTAGCCAGGAACAGATCCTCGTCTATTTCCGTTTTTACATCAAACGTCCGGTAGAATATATCCCTCAGCACTTTCGCCATCAGCTCCCTTGTGAACTCAAACGAAACGGCCGCCCCCTGCATGCGGGAATCCGCATGGCCGTGACAAAGGCGGCAACGCTCCCCGTAGAGGTCGTTCATTACCATTTTAAAGCCCCTTTCCGCGGGGCGGCGACGAAAAAAGACCTGATACGGTTTACAATACCGTCCTCCTTTTTTCTGTTTTTCTTTCCGGCCGGTACGGGTGACGTGCCACCTGGAACATCATCCTTGTCCCTGTCAGATGTGCCTGCCTCTTGTTTCAGCCGGCCGTAGTTCTCCGGTTTAGGGATTCCCGTAGCCTCATACACGTATTCATCCGATACGGGAGTTCCCATCTGGCGCATCCGGGATATGATGTTTATCTCCTGCTCGGCGGTGGTTTCCTTGGGCTTGACATAATAGAACTCTCCGCCCCGTGTGTCGTACCCGAAAGCGGTGAAGATATCGGTCATGTCATAGTTCAGGGTGTTCAGCACCAGGATCCGGTCCGCCTCGTTCAGCTTTTTCTCTCCCTTCTCCTGTACGGTCCCCAGCGCCTGCGTGCCACGTTCCGAGGCCTGCGTGGTGAGCGTGTTTCCCAGCACGATCTTGCTGATCTCGTCATTGCATGTGTCGTACAGGGTCCTGTACAGGTCGGAGCTGCCGCTTTTGTTGCCGCTTTCTATCAGTTTCATCTGCGCCTCCTCCGGATGGAGGAACACCGCCGCACCTCCCTGCTCGGCCATATCCTTCACGGCCTGGTCACGGGCCTGCTCGTCACCGGCGCTGTAGGTGTACTCGCGTATGGGCATTCCGAATATCTCGCAGAACTGTGCCCAGTCGGCCATGTCGTTGCGCTTGTATATGACATACGGGGCTATCCTTGCCAGTCTTCCCAGGGAGCGTTTCTCCCCGACAAAGAGCATCGTGTGGTAATTCTCCAGCGGTTCCCCCGTGGTGTCTTCCTGCCGGTGTTTTATCAGCCCCCTCACCGGGTCATAGTTCTTTCTCGGGACGAGCCTGTAGTCCATCCATCCGCTCCCGTCCTTATAGAACTGGAACAGGGAGAACCCCCAGAAGTCCGAGTCTATCAGGTCTCCGATGAACCGGTAGAACCAGGGGGAGCGCAACAGGGTGTTGATCCCCTCGTCCGGGACGCCGTTCCTTCTGAACTCGATCTGTGAGCATTGCACGGCCGATTTCCTCTTCTCTATGACGCTTCCCGTATGCCCGTCCATAAGGATGTCCTCATAGAGGTCATACAGCCTCGTCCGCTGTGTGAAGTCCACATTGTTCGCCCCCCTGACGGCCTGCATATAGTCCGCCATATCCTTCATGAACAGCCTGGGTGCGGTGATGATGACTGTTCCCGGGGTGTTCCTGCCCGGAAGCGGCATGTTGCCGCTTATGGATATCTCTTTCTTCCTTGCCATTTTAATAGTGTGTTACACGTTTGGGATTGCTTCTTATCTGGGTGGGCAGGTTGTTCCTTGCCGTCTCCCCGTCCAGCAGGGGAGCGTCGGCTATGCTGATCTCCACCTTGCTGACCGCCTTGAGCCACTCCATCGCACGGTCATAACGTTCCTTGCGTATGGGGGAGAACTTCTGGGGGTTGTGGATGCTGCATACATGATAGAGCGTGATGTCCTTGGCGAACATGAGTATGAGCGCGTTCCTTTCCTTATCCTTTGCGGAGAATATCCTGTCACAGTCATAACGTGCGGACAGGTAGGAGCGCATCTGCGCCACCGCCTGGTCCTCGCATATCTCCACTATGGACTCGTCCTCCCTGATGATGCTGTCCAGGATCTCCCTGTGGATGCTCGCATCGTAGTCATCCGGATTGATGAATTCAGACATGTCGTTTACCTCCTGTACTTGTTTAAACGGCGGATTGCCGCCCTTTCTATTATGACCGGCTTCTCCATGTTCCCCGCCTTCCTGTCTATGGCCCTGTTCCCTCCCTCCACGCAGTCCGGGCCGTCCGCAGGGTACGGAAGCGTGAGCTCGAACATCCGGAACTGGTCAACCAGCTCCTTCATGTCCGAGGAGTCTTTCTCCTGTTCGTTGAATATGAGGTTGCCGTCACGGTCCATGGGTTCAAGGTTGGCCTCGATACGGGTTGCCTTGTCGGTCTTGCGTTCCTCGTCGGGGATGATGTTCAGCGGGATGCCGTGTTTCTTGCGCAGCCTGTTCAGGTGCTTCTTTAAAACCTGTTTGAAGAAGGGGTCCTGCAGCTTGTTGTTTTCCACATAGGCGTAAACGGAAGCCTTGCCCCCCACATGTTTGTACTGTTCGAAGAACGCCTCGATAAAGTCCTCGTTCTTACCCCGGAACACCCTTGCCTTGATCACATACAGCTTTCCCTTGAGCTTGCCCAGCAGGCAGACGGACTTGAAACTGGCCTGTTTCCTCCTGCTCTCCCCCGGAGCCGGGTCCCCGTAAATGACAAGGAACCTGAATTTGTTCAAAGGAGGGACCTTCCCGAATACAAGGTTCTTGAATATGCTCCCTTCGCTGACCGGATTGTTGAAAAATTCCTTCTGTGCCGACGAGGTGCTGATAAGCGAGAGGAACAGGTCTATATCCTCTTCGGAGTTCTTTTCCGGCCATGAGGAGATACCGTCCTTGTCGCGGATATTGATAATGTCCGCGTATCCTATTCCTTTCTGTCTGAGTTCCGCAGCCTTTTCGATGGCACGCGTGATGCAGCAGTCCGCCGCAATGATGTTTCCGTTAAACAGCACCCTGTAACTTCCTGAGACGGACATGGTGGGAATCAACGCCTCTTCAAGCCATTTCCACTTGGCCTTGATACGTTCCGGGTTCCGGCATTCCTCGTCGGTGTCTATATCATCGATAAGGATGAAGTCCGGACGGAAGTTCTTGTTACGGGTACCGCGTGGCGACTGTCCGGCACCGATAGCCCGGAAGGAACAACCGCACTGGCATGTAAACTCCCCTGTTTCCCAGGAACCCGGCTTTTTCTGTGTGCCGTAATCCTGGATGATGCGCTGGTTTTCCTCCATATTGGCCATGAAGGGCAGCAGCAGGCGCCCGGCGTTGTCCTGCGAGTTCGAGATAAGCAGCACGTTGCGTACCTGCCGGGTAAGCGCCAGCTTGACGATCTCCATCATGGCGCGTGCCGACTTGGCCAGCTCGCGCGACCATGCCCTGACCTCATACCAGCGGTCATGTTCCATAAGACGCCGTGTCGCTTTTTTATGGAAACCTGCCGGGCAGCAGGTGTAATACTGTGCGAAATAGTATCGGAACCACGCTTCATTATCCGCTTCCAGCCGTCTCTTGCGTTCCTCTATTTCAGCGGCGGAGTCGGACGGGTTAATGTCCGAACTTTCCCGGACGGATGCCACCAGGTCGTTCCATTCCGCCAGTTCGGCCCTGTCCCGGGGGGTAAGTCTGAGTTTTGCCATAGCCTTACAGTTTGGATTTTACATAAGCGTCCAGCAGCGGGACTATCTCCTTGCTGCGTGCCATATCATAAGTACGCAGCCATTTGACAAAGCTCTTGAAAACCGAAAGGATGTCAGCCAGCCCCACATCCGTTTCCATCTTTTTGATGGACCCGGTTATTTTGGCTATGGTGTCCGATTCGGCCGTGTTGGCGAATCTTTCCCCCTCCGGTCTCCCGTTGATGGCATTGTTCAGTTCGGCAAGCTGGAGATACAGGTTCTTGAGCTGTTCTTCCCGTGTCATGGTGATGGATACCTTGTACCGTTCCCAATTGCCTTCACCGGCCCACCGGGAGACAGTCTGACGTTTTACCCCCACACGCTCGGCAATCTCCGCGTGTGTCAGTTCTTCATTAAGGTAAATAGTCCTTGCAAAATCTTTTTTTTGTCTGCTGGTCAGTTCCGCCATTTTCTCATCTTTTTTATTTACGGCAAAATTCGTATTTAAATATATGATTTGCAATATATTGAATTTATGATACTGTCTTATGGCGCCATCATGAGGTTGTAAAGTTGCATCATGTCCCAATGGTGTTGACTGTAGTAAAAAAACTCTCCATATTTGCACCATAATTTTAAGACGACCGATGAAAAAGCGATACTTTAACATGATACCCTCCCCTGATACCGCCTGCATCCTCCTGTACGGGGAGATCGGCGGTTTTGACGGGATCAACGACAAGGACATTGTTTCCGAGCTGTATGAATACGCTTCCATGTACAGGAGCATAGACGTGCGTGTGAATTCCCCGGGAGGGAGCGTGTATGCAGGCATGGCCATATTCAACGCCCTCAGGGCCAGCGATGCGGATATAACCATCTATATCGACGGCATTGCCGCAAGCATGGCCAGTGTCATCGCCCTGTGCGGGAAACCGGTGTATATGAGCCAGTACGCCCGTCTGATGCTCCATAACCCTTATGGGGGGTGTTACGGCAACAAGGAGGAGATGAAAGCCGTCGCCGAGCAGCTGGAGGCGCTGGAGGATACGCTTGCGGACATGTACGCTTCCAAGACCGGGAAAACCCGTGAGGAGATAAAGGATGCCTATTTCGATGGGAAGGACCATTGGATTACCGCCAAGGAGGCCAGGGAGATGGGATTCATTGACGGTATCTATGATATCGACGAGAAAGTGGATGCCGGGACGCCGCAGGAAGTTTATGCCGCATTCCAGGCCCGGCTGGGCAATCAAACATTAAATACAGGTAATATGATGTATGAAGAATTGAAGAAGAGACCATCCTTCGCCTCGTGTGCGACGGATGAGGACGTAGTGCGCACGCTCTCCTCCCTTGAAAGCAAGGCGGGACAGTATGACGCGCTGGTAAAGGAACGTGACACGCTCAAGGCGAGTCTGGACGGATATGTCGAGAAGGAGCGCGAGGCCAGAAAGGCCGAGATCAAGAACCTTCTCGAGGACGCCATGCAGGACGGGCGTATCGCCCCATCCGACCGTGACGCGTATCAGGCGGTGCTGGAGAAGGATTATGAGAACGGGAAAAGGATTGTCGACGGGCTTGCGAAGAAAAAAAGCGTGGATGATGTTCCGGACACCCCGCTACAGGACAAATCCGGATGGAATGACAACTGGAAAGAAATCCGGAAAAAGAACGGTTTTAACTAAAAAATGAAAAGATTATGGCTGTAACTATCAAGAATACGAATTATGACGGTGAGGTACTCGACAGGATACTCACCAAGGCGGCCACAGGCAACGAGCTGGTACAGAAGGGGCTGATCAACCTCGTGCCCAATGTGACGAAGAAATACTCCATTCCCCGGCTGAAAACGAACAAGATGCTGCGCAAACGCGTGGAACAGCCTGAGGACAAGGACTCCAAAGGGGATTTCATTTATTCGGAGAAGGTGCTTGAGCCGAAAGACTTCATGGCCTTTACCACGTTCAACCCCCGCTCTTTCGAGCAGATATGGCGTCCGTTCCAGCCCAAAGGGGAACTGGTATTCCGGGAGCTTCCCCCCAATGTACAGAACGTCCTTCTGAAAGCCCTGTCCGACCAGGTGGATTTTGAACTCGGATACCACTTCGTCAACGGTATCTATGTCGATGATGAGGAGGATGACGAGCACCTGTTCAACGGCATTCTGATGCGTGTCTATGAAGATCCTGAGGTAATCCGTGTGAACTCCCCGAAAGACGACACCATGATTGAACGTCTGATGCGCGTGCGCAAGGCAACTCCCCAGGTTCTCCGCACCAATCCCAATTTTGTGTATATCATGTCCGTTGACGATGCCGACCGGTATGACGACGAACTTATCCTGCGCGAGGGAAAGGGCGTGAACTGGACTGATACCAGCGCCATGCGCTTCAAGGGGACTACGATCAAGACCATATCCTCATGGCCGGACGGTCTGATCATCGGAACAGTGGCTACACCGACCGAGCAGTCCAACTTCTGGGGAGCGGTCAACCTGCAGAACGACTTCAACGTGATCCAGATCGACAAGCTGACCAATGCCGGAGAACGTTACTTCTTCAAGATGCTCATGACCGCGGACACGAACACGGCGTTCGGTGAGGAGGTGGTCATGCTGGACGCACGTGAGGGGAATGTCATCACAACATCCAACACCACGATCACAATGAAATCGCAGGATGACGCCATCGAGCTGACTCCCGCGTCAGACCAGACCTATACCATTGAGGCGGCCGCGGTACATGCGGGAGCGCGCCTGTCCGTGTCCAACAAATCGGCTGAGCATAAAGCAACCGTGCAGGGTACGGAAGTCGCGCCAGGCAAGACCGTGTCTCTCTATTATGACGGAAAGTCATGGTTTGAGGGGGATGTGAAGGAAATAACACTTTCAAGCGATCTTGCCAGACAGGAAAGCAAGGCTGCTGTCAGTGCGTCTGCGGAAAGTCTGGAGGAATGATTATGGCGACACCAAGAGGACTACGAAACAATAACCCGGGGAACCTCCGCCTGTCAGGTGACAGGTGGAAGGGCCTCCGCCCGGTGCAGACGGACAAGGAGTTCTTCCAGTTCACCGACATGGGATACGGCTACCGTGCCATGCTCATCACCTTGAGGAACTACCGGAAGAAACACGGTTTGAAGACCCTCTCCCTTATGATCGGGCGTTACGCCCCGTCCACGGAGAACGACACCCGCGCCTACCTTTCAAGCGTATGCGGCGAGCTTCAGGTTCCAACCACCTACGAGCCGGATGTGGATGACAAGGGGACGATGTGCCGTCTGGCCGCCGCGATGAGCCGGGTGGAGAACGGCGTGCCTGCCGTCATGGCGGACATAGAGGCCGGCTGGGACATGATCTGAAAAATGATATGCGTATGGACTGGGGCACTGTATTCGAACTTCTCCAGCAGTGGCTGGCCCCCACGGGGTGCATAGCCATGGCAATAGGCTGGTGGCGTGACCGCAGGCTCGTCAAGGTCCGTGCGGTCAAGGAGAACGAGGGCACATACAAGCAGTTGTATGACGACCTCTCCGAGACGACTTTACATTTAAGCGACCAAATACGAAAAGTCAATGAGAAAATTATCGTTCTGGAACAGGCACTGCGTAAATGCTACCAGTGCAAGTATGCTGAGCGCTGTCCTGCTGTTGTCTGGATGCGCAGCAAACAGGGAGAGCCGAACAGCCGTCCGCTCGGGCTCTCTTCAGAGGAGCGTAACCGGGGAAATAATCTTCGGCAAGGCCCCGACGACTCTGACGAGCCTGGCACTGAAACCCGGGCTCCTCCGGACGATAGGCGGCCTTCCGGCCGGCATGGGCGTGACGGAGCAGCATGAGGGGCTGGACCTGAGGGTGGAATCGGACGGGGAAGGCGGCGTGAACGTCACGGCCGTCTCGCATGCCCGGCCGGAGATTACCGTAAGGGAGACCTCGGATATGAGGTTGGAGTCAGAGGAGAAGACAACCGAGGAAAAACAGCCGGTTCCCTCTTTTTGGGAGCGGACAAGGACGAAGGTGTTGTGCTGTTTTGTCCTCCTGCTTCTCTTCTGGGGGCTCCGGCGGTTTAAAGACAAATCAAAGAACAATTAAAACATGAATCATTATGCCAGAAACGAATACCGGCGCCATCTATGGCGTGAAAACTCTTAAACATAACGGGAAGGCTCTCGGGCTGATATCCGAGGACGGGCTGCAGCCCGGAGGCGACTCGCCTTCCAAGACCCGCATCTGGGCGGCGCAGAAACGCAACGCGCCGTTCGCGGTGATCAAGTCCACACCGGGCACCAAGACATGGACGTTCACGCTCATCGAGCTGTCCGCGGAGAATATGATACAGGTGATGGGCGGAACGACGGAAGATACCGGAATCTACGTGCCCCCGACGGAGGACAAGGATGTGCAGGGCGTGTTTGACATCGAAACCGTGACCGGCCACACGATCCGGATCTACAACGGGGTGCTCACCTGCAATTTTGCCAACGGGATCAACTTCAGCAACGTGCTGGGCATCGAGTGCGAACTGGAGATACAGGAGGCCGGGGAGAAACCTCCCTACAAAGTGTTCCCTCCCGGACAGGTGCCCCCCGCCGGTGAAATTCCGTCGCAGTCATGACGGAGGACAGGGACACGCGATGCCAGGCGGCGGACATGCTGCTTGACATCGGCATCCGCATTCCGGTGATGCCACTCAGGCCCTTTAAAAAACGCCCCGGGAAATCCTTCCTTGTCATGCGCCGTCCGCCCGCCGGGGCGGTCATCCGCATAGCAAGGCGGTACCTGGAGCTCGGCGTCACCCCGGAGGATATCAGGGCGATGGACTATGAAGAAAGGATGCGGTTCGTGTCGGAAAAGGGAAAGGCGGTCAGCCGGATGGTCGCACTGGCCGTATGCACCGGATGGCTCTCGGGGATGCTGCTCTCCGGCCCTGTGGCATGGTACCTCAGATGGAGGGTGCATCCGGCGATGCTCTCCGCCGCCCTCATCGAGCTGCTCAGGGGCATGGACATACAGCCTTTTTGCAATACTATTCCATTGGCGTCCAGGACAGCGGGGCTGCTGGAGCCGATAGGAAGCCGGGAAAGGAAAACGGGTTAACGGGCCGGCAGGAAGGCCCCCATAGCGTTTTCGGAATCATCGCGCAGGCGATGGAGCGGTTCGGCCGTACAAAACGGCACATCCTGTGGAAGATCAGCTACGCCGAGCTGATGCTGATGAACACGGATGTCAGCCGGTATGTGACCAAGGAGGAGCTCCTGGAAAGGGAGCGCAAACGTAGGCCGGACAAATTCACCACTGAATATTTTCAAACAAAACTCGGAGGATAGGAATGGAACCTGTAAGACTGGAGATACTGCTTGACGACAAGACCCTGAAGGGGATGCGCTCGGTGGAGGGCAACCTTTCCGGGATAGGCCTGTACGCGAAACAGGTCATCGCACAGCTGGAGCAGGAACTTGCGACTCTGCAGGAACGGTTCAGACAGGCCATGGCCGCAGGTACGAATACCGACGCCCAGATGGCGGACATCCAGGCGCTGCAGGGAGTTGTCAGACAACTGAAGACGGAGCTGCAGGGGCTGGAGGAGCAGAAGAAAAAAACAGGCTCCACCCCTCTCATGGGAAATGATCCCGCCCCGAAACTCAATAATGTGAGGATGAGCATGCAGCAGATCGCCCGGGAGCTCCCCTCGCTGGCAATGGGTCCCCAGATGTTCTTCCTTGCCATTTCCAACAACATTCCCATGTTCACCGACGCCCTGGCATCAGCCCGCAAGGAGTATGAGGCGCTGACCGATGCTGGAAAGAAAGCCACCCCGGTGTGGAAGCAGGTGCTCTCCTCACTGTTCTCGTGGCAGACGGCGATGTCTGCCCTGATCACCCTGTCTGTCGTATATGGGAAGGAGATCGGCGGATGGGTGAAGAGCTTGTTCGGCGTGAAGGATGCCGCCCTGTCCGCGGCGAAAGCCCAGGAAAAGGTGGATGAATCCTTCAGAAGCAGCAGCCGTGATGTGGCGGAACAGGTCACTCTCGTCATGTCCTTGTCCGAAAGATGGAAGGAACTGGGAGACAACATGGCGGATAAGAAACAGTTCATCACCGAAAACAAGAAAGAGTTCGGGAAACTCGGTGTTGAGGTGGGCAACGTGAATGATGCCGAGAACCTGCTGGTGGACAATACGGACGTGTTCATCGGGGCGATGATCCTCAGGGCAGAGGCGACCGCAGCGTTCAAACTGGCCACGGAGCAGACGGAGAAGGCCTTGAAAAAACAGAACGAGATAGAGGAAAGGCGGAAGAAAGGCCCGACTTTCTGGGACAAGTTCAGGGCCAATTTCTTCTCTTCCGCGTCCGGATCAGCCACTTATACCCGTCAGGCGGACGCTCCCACGGCCGAACAGCTCAGCGAAAATGCTACCTCCGCCCTGGAAGAGGAGCAGAAGGCGGCAGAGGATACGGCCAAATCCTATATGGACCTGTTCCTTGCAAGGACAAAGGAATGGAAGGAGAGGCTTAAATCGGCAGGCATAAAGGAAGATGACGGAGGGAAAAACAAAGATACGGGCAAATCGGCCCGGGATTATCAGGACGAGCTCGCCGACGCCCGTATCAGGGCGCAGCAGAAACTTGAGGCGGCACGCATATCGGTCATGCGGGAAGGTATAAGGAAACGCCAGGCCCTTGCAAGGCAGGAGCTTGACGAGTCGCTCGCACAGATCGACAAGGAAGAGCGTGACACCCTCAAGAAAATGGACGAGGCCGAGAAGAAACGGGGTGTGAAGTCCACGCCCGAGGAAAGGCAGGCCGTAAGGGACAATGCGTCTCAGCAGCGTCTTGTCGCCTACCAGCAATATGCGAAGGAATTCTATACCGCCGACAAGGAATGGCAGGAGAAGGACCTGCAATCCTGGATTGACTATAACAAGGAATACGGGACATACCAACAGAAACGTCTGGCCATCATGCGGGAATATACCCTTAAATCCTCGAAAGAGGGGCTGAACGGGAATGACAAAAGGATGCTGGCCCGACAGCGCGACGAGGCACTGTCCGAACTTGATTTCAACGAACTGAAGAACACCATCAACTGGGATGTCATCTTCGGCAATCTGGACAAGGTGACAAAAAAGGAGCTGCAGAAGGTAAAGCGGCAAATAGTCAGTTTCCGCAACAGCCCGGAATTCAAAAAAAATGCCACTCCGGAACAGATACAGGTCATCGAGGAAGCCATCGGGAAGATCGACAGCGAGGTCATTGAGAAAGGAGGTCTGTTCGGCAACCTGACCGAATCCATACGGGAATACTCCGAAGCGGTTGATGAACTGACAGCCGCGCAACGGGATTATGACGAGGCCGTGCGGCAATACGGGGCGGACAGTGCGGAGGCGGAGGCCGCTAGAAAAAAAAGGAACAAGGCGGAAGCCGGAGAGCGCAATGCCGGGAACAATCTGGAAGCCTCGAAGGATAAGGCGGTGAGAAACATCACCGCCGTGGCCGATGCGATGAACACGCTGGGCGAAGCGGACATGAGCCTGTCATCCTTCGGAAGCGCGGTCGGGTCTCTGGTGGACACGCTGTCCGCATCCGGAAGCAAGATTGGCGGCATCATTGCGGCCATACTGGCTATCCTTGAGCAGATCGGGCAGAAAGGTCTGGAGGGTTTTGTCGGCAACATTCTCGAATCCGTCATGCACGCCGCAGGAGGATTATGGGACAGCATCGGACGTCTGTTCGGTGTCAAAGGACTTGGAGGCATCTTCAAGGGGGCCGACTATTCCGGCTATAATGAGATGGTCGACCAGTACAACCGCCTGAACGAGATATGGGACGAACTGATCGACAAGAAGAAGGAATATATAGAGACCAGCTACGGCACCGAGGCACAGAAGGTCGGAGAGGAAGCACTAGCCCTCCAGCAGACCGCCATTGATTCTTACCGGATACTAGGCAGGGAACGTCTGAATTCGGGAGCCAGCACGGGATCGCACTCGATTGGGGTGCGGCAGCGCAAATGGATGTCCTCGGAGGACTGGGCGGCAGCCGGCGCGGCCCTGGGAGAAGACTTCTACAGGTACGGGATCGGGGAAGGACGTATGACCGGGCTGTTCGACCTATCTGTGGAGCAGTTGGAGAAACTGAAATCGGAAGCTCCCACATTCTGGGCCAAGCTGGATGATGATGTCAGAAATTATCTGGACAAGATCATTGACGGCTCGGAAAAACTGGGTGACATACAGATCCAGATAAAGGAACAGCTCACGCAGATATCTTTTGACAACGTGCGTGACGCCTTTTATGACACACTGCTTGATATGGAAAGCGGGGCGGAGGACTTCTCGGAGGATTTCAGCGGGTACCTGCAGAAGGCTATCCTCAAGACAAGTATGTCGAAAGTCTACGACAAGAGGCTTCAGGAATGGTATGACAAGTTTGCCAACTACAATAAGGAAGGGGGGATAGATACCGGGGAATACAAGGATCTCCAGCAGGAATGGAATGACATTGTGAAGGATGCCCTGGAGGAGCGCGACTCGCTGAAGGATATCTTCGGATGGACATCATCGTCCTCCTCCTCCCAGTCCGGCCGGGCCGGAACCGTCACCTCCATGACCGAGGAGACGGCCGGAAGGCTGGAGGGGATCGGCAACGCGGCCCTTGACCGTATCATCAACATTGACAACAACCTTACGAGGCATCTCGAGGGGATGGCGACATCCCTGGGCAAGATAGCGGGGAATTCGGAGTACCTCAGACACCTCGAGACGATAAACGAGAACATCGCGGAGCTCCGGCGCGGTGTGAAACTGAAAACATAGGGCTATGGAAGTGGAGGAAGGACTGCTGAAAATAAACGGGACGGACATGGCGTCCCTGGGATGTTTCCTGTACGAGGAAAACGCGGGGGACCATACCAATTACGACTCGCTGATGAAGCCGCCGAAGATGAAGGAGTACACATCCGTCAGCTACCGGGAGCTTGACGGCGAGGAGCTGCCCGAAACCCTGCTTCCCCGCTACGAGGCGAGGGACATCACGCTGAGGATGGCGGTGGTCGCGGATACACGGGCCGGGTGGTTCAATAACTACAACGCCGTGCTTGCCTTGCTGAAGTCCGGATGGCTGACGCTGGATGTCCCGGAGATAGGCCGGGTGATGAAGGTCTATCTGAAGGAATATACCCGGTACAGCCAGTTCACGACAATCAGAAGTACCGGCCAGCAGATAGCCGGATTCACGGTCACGCTGCGCGAGCCGAAACCTTTTTCAAACAGTGATTAAAAACGATTTAAAAGCATCATAAATGGAACTTGCGATCTACAACAGGCAGGGAACCCTGAAAAGGAAGGTCAGTCCCGACTCATCGTCCCGGTGGACCGAGGAAGTGGGAACAGAATTCGTGGTGACGGTGAACTTCACCACCTGGGAGTTCTTCGTCCTGTCGGTCGGCGACTATGTGGAGATATCTGGAAAACGGTTTTCCATAAGGAAGGAGTACCGGCCGAAAAAGACCGACACACAGAAATACACCTACAATATCAGCTTCTACGGCCGCGAGCACGACATGCAGGACCTGTTGTTCTGCCGTCTGAACCAGGGGGAGGACGACCTTGAGTCCGTCTTCGCCTATGACGGCACGCCGATGGAAATGCTGGAAAAGCTGGTGGCGAACATGAACCGCAACACCGACGGTGTGACGTGGCGTGCAGGCCAGGCCGTCACCGGCGACCGGAAGACCATCAACTTCAACGGCCTGTTCTGCTGGGATGCGGCAGGCGAGATAGCCGGTGCCTGGGAAACCGAGTGGTGGCTGGACGGGGAATACCTGAACATAGGGAAATGCGAACACGGCGAACGGGTCACGCTCGGCTATATGAAGGGATTGAAGACGGGACTGACCCAGAATGAGAATTCCAATTCGATCAAATGGTTCACACGGCTGATTCCCGTAGGCTCAACCAAAAATATTGACCCGTCAAAATACGGCTACACCCATCTGCAACTGCCGTCACGGGACAAGTATATCGACCTGAACACTCAATTGGGCCTGAAGGAGCATCGCGAGGAAGCGGCCTTTGAGGATATATTCCCGCACCGTCTGGGTACGGTGTCATCGGTAAGGTCCGAGGAGCAGACCAATACGGACGGGGAGGAATACACCGTCTATTATATCAAGGACAAGGATCTCCCCTTCAATCCGGATGAATACATGATCGGTGAGGAGGTGATACACATCACTTTCGAAAGCGGCGACCTCTCCGGAAGGGAGTTCGAGTGCAACTGGCATAACGGCACACAGGAGTTCGAGATCATCAACACCTACCCGGACGACAACACCCAGATACCGGGAGGCAACATCATACCTCAGGCCGGTGATACGTATATCCTGACGAACATCCGCATGCCGGATGAGTATTACCCGATAGCGGAAGAACAGTACAAGCAGGCGGTTGACAGCTTCCTGACAGAATACAGCAAGGACATATCCATCTATTCCGGCGACACGGATTACATCCATGTGGATAAAAACAGTGTGCCGTTATCGCTCGGGCAAAGGGTGAGACTGGAGGACGCGCAGTATTTTGAGGCCGGGTATCTTGACACCCGCATCACAAGGATAGAGAGGAAGCTGGGCAATCTTTCCGAGGCTTCCATTGACTGCTCGTCGGCGGTCAGCACCTCATGGAAGTCATCCGTGGACTCGACGCTGAACAATCTGGAATACACGCTGGCGCAGGAGCTGGCGCAGACGTTTATCCGACTTCTGAAAATGGGAGATACGGAAGCCCCCAGTGACTATACGGCTTACTCCTCCCTGAGATCACGTAATGAATTTATCAGCAAGAGAAACCCTGACGCCGCCAATGAGCTGATCACTTTTTTGAAGGGTTTACTTATAGGTAAGAACGGTAGTGGAATTACTGTACTGGAAGATGGTACCTCTCAAGCCGTTGTTGACCGGCTTTATGTGAAGATTAAGGCTGTCTTTGATGAACTTGAAGTGAAAAAGAAAACGCATGTTGGTGGTGAACAGATCATATCTCCGGCCGGAATGAAGTGTGTCAGGGTGGAGGAACTTGATGAGAGCTACCGCTGTTTCTTTTTGTCGGAAGTCGATGGAGTGACAATCAATAACGAATTTACAGTCGGTACATTAGCATTAGCCCAAGAATTTAACATTAAAGAAGGAACATCTCACAATGTATCCAACCGCTACTACTGGCGTGAGGTGACAGGTGTAGGATCTGACTATATTGATTTGAGCAAAACCAATGCCGACAAGGACAGTGATATCCCGGTTGCCGGTGATGATATTATTGGTTTGGGACACTTGACGGATATCACCCGTCAGGCAGCTATAATCCTTTCTTCTGTTAATGAAACTTCGCCTTCCATTATTTTCTATCAAGGTATCAACTCTTTCTCTCTTGCCGGGAAAGAAGTCATCGGGTTGGGCTTTGACAAGTCCACCGGACACGCCTATATCAATGTGTATGGTGATGCCTATATCGGTGCCAAGGATGAGAGCACTTACATCCGTTATACACAAAAAGGCGGTGTTGATATCAAGGGTATGTTCCATATCGAGCAGGGTTCCACCGGATGGCGTAACATGGAAGGGCTTCCGGATGAGATACAGGCGGCTGCCGATTTGGCCCAAAAGGCTCAGGATGCGATAGACAATGCGGCTGTCGGCTCGGTCAATCTGTTGCGTAACTCCGGGTTTACCGGAGATTATGAGAGTGAAACATTGTCCTCTGATACTCAATTGTCTGCTGATACCGATTTGTATAGTAAACAATTAAAGTATTGGACGGGTGTGGCTACCGTATCCGCGGACAGTGCTGCCGGCTCCGGATATTCTGCCGCAATCGGTAGTTTGTCCCAGTCCGTATCATTGATTAAAAATGAGAACTATGTTATATCCTTTAAAGCTAAAGGTGTGTCTGTGGCTGTTTCGTGTGGTGATTTCAACACAACTCAGCCTCTTACGTCCGGTTATCAAAGATACACTTTCAAGTTCGCATTTAACGGTACAGGTATTTTCATGCTTAGCGGTACCGCAACCGTTTGTGATCTTCAGCTAGAGCGCGGAACCATCACTACCGATTGGAAACCGTCCATTTTGGATAACGACAAGTCCATGGCCGGTTTTCAGTCAATCAATTATATCGCCAGCGCGATTAAGGATGGATCTGTGGATATCCTTGGCGGTTTGATTTTGGCCAGTATGATTCAGTTAGGTAACTACAAGGATGGCAAGTTACAGAAGGTCACTGCCGGAGTAAGCGGCATATACAATGACGATGATGATGTGGCATTCTGGGCAGGTGGCACGCTGCAACAGGCTATATTAACTGTAATGAGGCTTCGTAATGATCCTAATTACCAGCCTACGGATGAAGAATGGGCGAATATGGCAAACTTTGTAGCTACTCATGGCGGTAATGCTTTTTTTCGTGGATATATCTATGCTTTGGGTGGATTTTTTCGAGGAAAGGTTGAAATAGCCAATGGTAAGATACTGTTGAAAGAGGATGGTTCCGGGCAGCTTGCCAATGGGAACATTAAATGGGATGCAGAGGGAAATCCTGAATTTGTCGGGAAAGTGAAAGTTTCCTCACCGTCAGGTTACGAGATAACCATATTCCCTGAGGATGAATATGGGAGACCGTCAATTGATATTCATGATAATGATGGTAATTCGCTCTTAGATATATCCCTTCAATACGGATTGAGCGGTATGGTTCCCCGTATTTTTATGAATGATCCTTCCAATAGTGATGTATTGTATTGTCGCCCGGACAGTATGGTTGTTGAGCAAAAAGGAAGTGACGGTTATATATATCAGACCCAGATAATGGGAGGACGCATAATTATGGTTAAGGGATCTGAGATTGTATGGGATCAGAGCGTATTGCCAAAGTAAAATGAAGTGATATGGAACTTAATTCAATAAACAAAACGGGTACTTGGAGTGAGGCGGTAGATCGTCTTAACAACAACTTCAGCAAGACCTCCACAGAAGTGGAGAAGGTCAAGCAGAACGCTATACGCAACAAGGGATTGTTTTCTACGGAAGAAGCATTGCATGCTGCTGTTCCATCTCCTGTTGTAGGTGACTGGGCTGTTGTGGGGGATACCATACCGG
>ERZ1027233.269-NODE-269-length-20375-cov-7.938287_pt1 | contig 20375 bp, 17 predicted proteins | sample MGYA00519244_ERZ1027233 | MGnify/ENA primary metagenome ERZ1027233 (study PRJEB26926, sample SAMN06164469) | human gut metagenome | biome: ENVO:00009003; feature: ENVO:2100002; material: ENVO:00002003 | host: Homo sapiens | place: USA | collected 2012 ... | reverse complement strand
TCCTTGAACTCTTCCTTCAGGTCGGCAGAGTATGCGTCCTGCGGGAACTTGGTCAGAGCAAAGGGGTCGCTGCCTGCGGCCTGCAGGTCTGCCAGCTTCTGGCGGCGCACCTGCACCTGCTCGCTCTCAGACAGGCCCTGTGCGGGGTTCTTCTTCTGTTCTTCCATAATTTCCTCCCGCTTGGCTCAGTTTGCAGAGTGGGTGATGCCCAGCACCTTGTAGTTGACGGTATGGCCGGTGGGCAGCAGGACTTCGGCGGTGTCGCCGACAGCCTTCTCCAGCAGGGCGTGGCCCACGGGGCTCTCGTCGCTGATCTTGCCGTTCAGGGGGTCGGCCTCGGTACGACCCACGATGTCGTACTCCTCGACCTCGTCCTCACCCTCCATCTGGATGGTGACATGGGTGCCGACGGAGACGCTTTCGACGCTCAGCTCGCTCTCGTCGATGACGACAGCGTTCTTGACCATCTGCTCCAGCTCGGTGATGCGGTTCTCCACCAGACCCTGGGTGTTCTTGGCTTCATCGTACTCGCTGTTTTCAGAAAGGTCGCCGTGGCTGCGGGCTTCCTTGATCTCCTCGGCCAGCTCCTTGCGGCGGACCGTCTTGAGGTATTCCAGTTCGTCCTGCATCGCCTTCAGGCCGGAAGCGGACATCTTGATTTCTTGTGCCATTTTGGATCTTCTCCTTGTCTATTGGATTGACGCAGCCGCAAAGCCGCGCACGAATGCTATTATGACTGTTCTATTATAATAGCAAGCCGGGAGCTTGTCAATAAAAACCACGGCGCTAGAGCGGAAAAAGCGGCGGTTTCGGCTCCCGCCCCTATGCAGAAGCGCCCCACCGGTTCCCCGGCAGGGCGCTTCCACAGGTTATTTGGGAATAGAGAATGGTTCGGTTGTGGGGGCACCCCCCCAGTCGCTTTCAGCGACAGCCCCCGCTGATCGGGGGGCCTTGGCGTGGCGGATAGTTTCACCTTTTTGCCAAGGCCGCCCCTATTAGGGGCGGTGGCATCCCGAAGGGATGACGGTGGGGTTTACTTTTCCTGTGCCTTATTCCACACGCGGATCACTTCAATACGGCTCACGGAATCGGTATCCACATAGGTCTCACCGTTGTCCTTTGCGGCCTTGAGCAGATCGTTTTCCACAGCCCAGGCAATGGCCTTCTGGGTATCGGTGGCATCGGCGGGCAGAACTGCGGCGGGTGCAGGCTTACCGGCATGGTTCCACACCAGCAGGGCCAGCTCGGCACGGTTTGTGGGGATGGCAGTACCGGCGGGCAGAGCGGTTTTCAGGTACAGCTCCGTGCCCAGCTGGTAGCCCTGCCATGCCAGAATGGCGGTGCCAGCAGCGGCAGTGCCGACCACTGCGGCGGTGCCCAGAATATTGGGCTCGTCCTCCTCAATGGAGGCATCCTTCGTCATGGCTTCGATGGTCACGCCACCGGCAGGCATCTGGAACTTCAGAGGGTTGTTCTTGACATCCACATCCAGCGTTTCATCGGTGGTAATCGTCCACTGGTCAAATGCAACGGCATCGCTCTGGCTGGTGTAGGTCACGGTCACGTCAGCCTTCTCGGGCACTTTGGCGATCAGCTCGCCCTTGTCGTTCTTCTCAGCCTTGACCTCTTCGTCACCATTCTTAATGGTAACATCAGCATTCTTAACGGTCAGGGTGTAGAGCTTGGTTGCAGGGGTCAGTTCGGCGGCCTTTTCGGTAACAACGATATCCGTGCTGCACTTACTCACAATCTTGTCCCCATTTTTCAGGACAATACCAAAGGTATGCGTACCGGCCTTGCCATAGGTTACGTCCAGCTTGCGATTCTGGCCCATCAGCGGCATCAGCTCGGAAATGGTGTATTCTTTCTTGTCCAGCACTTCGCCGTTCAGCATCACACTGGTAACATCATCATCGTAGGTCAGCGAAATCTTGATGTTGTCCTTATCTTGCATGAGCTTACTAAAGTCATCGCCGGGAGTAACCGTGACATTCACATCAGCAGGGGTGTTGACCAGATAGTTACTCTTGGAAACTTTTGCAGTCAAAGAGGTATTCTGATATTCATGCCACTTCGCATAAAGAGTTGCATTACCAGTGATGGCCTGATTATTATATTTGGTTGTGAAGTTTTCATCCATATACCAGCCATCAAATACCCATTCGTTGGTACTGTCGCTCAGCTCAGGCAGGCTAGGAACAGAGTCACCGTATTCAACAGTTTTGTCAGCAGGCTTTTTATCATGCCCATTGTTGTTAAAGGTCACAGTGTACTTGTTCTTTTCCCACTTAGCATAAGAAGTCTTACCAGTTTCAGGGGTCGTTACTGCTTCACCGGTAAAATCAGCGTTTTTATACCAGCCGGCAAAGGTGTAACCGGCCTTTTCGGGAGTAGCCAGCTTACCTTCTTCAAATGTGGTATTTTCTGCAAAAACTCCACCATTCGTGATAGCGAATACAGAACGATTCTCCGTGATTTGATTGGTAATCGTATTTTTCTGTTCTTCACTATTTACATAAATAGTATTGGGGTTCTTCAGGCTCTTAAATACATTCGTACCATAATCAGCGCTACCAATGCTCGAAATATCCAGTGAATGAATGCTTGTACAATTTTGAAATGCTGTATCTGCAATACTGCTTACTGACTTTCCAAGTCGAATACTTGTAAAGCCCATGCCGTTAAAAGCTGATTTTCCAATTTCTTTTACGCTATCTGGAATATTCAGTTGGCCAGTATAGGTGCCCGATGTATTAAAAGCACTTCCACCAATTTTTTCAAGATTCCTACCCAGCGAAATTTCGCTAAACCTGTTATTTGTAAAAGCACTGTCGCCGATGGAAATAACAGAATCAGGAATTGTCAGCTTTCCGGTAAACTTGCATCCAGAAAATGCAGAATCTCCGATCGTCTGTACTGAATTGCCAATTGTCAGAGTTCCTGTCAACGCAGTATCATTTGCAAAAGCAGAATTTCCAATTACAGTCACATTACTGGGGATTTTCAAATCTCCTGCAAGTGAGCTACAGCCGGAAAAAGCACCTTTTTGAATTTTTTTTAAGGATTCCGGAAGTTCAATAGAGGTCAAAGCAGTATCGCTAAGAGCGGTCGAACCAATCTCTTCCAGATTGTTAGAGAGCTCAATCGATTGCATTGCCGTGCAGTAGTTAAAAGATTTCTCTCCAATTTTCGTTACACTCTGCGGTAAAGCAACATGCGTGATTGCTCTGTGAGCTTCAAAGGCATGTGCACCGATTTCAGTAATACCATCGGCGATTTCAAGCTCTGTAACTGCATAATACACGTCATCGACTGCTACTTTTAGCTTTTGAATCAATTCAAAATTCCAAGGGCTTCCAAAGGCCCAGCCTTTTAAGTCTCCCATTGCACCAGTACCAGAAATCGTAAGCTTATAGGTATTTTCACCATTCGGTGTCAATGTCCAAATAGCATTACTGTAATATGTTCCAGTAAAGGTATGTTCTGTGTTTTTATACTCCACAGAATAGTTATACGTCTGACTAGGGTAGGAGCTGTCAGCACCACAATAACCAGTTAGCACTGGTTCTTTTGCAAACGCTGTAATTGCGCTCACTGGCAACAGTGCAAATATCATACATGCTGCAACCAACAAGCTGACGAACCGCTTTTTCATAAAAATCCTCCTTTTATGAATACTCCCAAAATATAACCATGCCCGCACAAAGCAAAAAGAGCGCCGCACCGGCCAAATGGCTGGTACAACGCTCTGCGTTTTGTACTTTGGGAATCTACCGCCCTTGAGGTGATGCCCATGTGCGGTATGGTTGAGAAAGTGCAGCTGGCTGCCATATTACAGGCCCTTTAGCTTTGCGTCGCAGCCTTTCGACTGGTTTGCCGATTCTTCTGTTTTTATGTGGCATCTTACACAAAAATCATAAAACTTTTTTTTTTTTTTTATCAATAACCCAAAACCATCTTTGGCGAGTTGCACAAAAGTGGCAGTGTTTGTATGGCATTTTCGGATAGCGGCATCTTCCCGGGGAGAAGTGTTCCGTTTGGGAAATGATGGCGTGTTTTCTCGCTTTTTCGTTGAAATATGTCAAGTTTTATGATATAGTAGTAGTCGTTTTTACGTTTCACTCCCCTACTCTCCCTGCGGAAAGGAAGCTTCCATGAACCTGACAAAGCAGTTCTTCAAGTATGTGTCGCAGAATATTTTCGGTCTGATCGGCACATCGTGTTATATTCTGGCCGACACCTATTTCATCGCCCAGGCGGCGGGCACCGACGGCGTGACCCTGCTGAACCTCTGCCTGCCCATGTACAACCTGATCTTTGCCTTCGGCTCCATGATCGGTCTGGGTGCGGCCACCCGGTACGCCATCCTGCAGGCGCAGGGCGAGGCGCGGGCGCAGCGGTTTTTTTCCAACGCCATCCTCTGTGCCTGCCTGATTGCCATCCCGTTCATGCTGGCGGGCGCGTTCTGCCCGGGCACGCTTCTGCAGCTCATGGGCGGCGATGCGGACATTGTGGCCCTGGGCCTGAACTACACCCGCATCTTCCTGCTGTTCACGCCCTTCTTCATGTGCAACTACATCCTCTCGGCCTTCGTCCGCAACGACGGCGACCCGTCCCTTGCCATGGTGGCCACCCTGAGCGGCAGCCTGTTCAATGTGGTGTTCGATTATATCTTCATCTTCCCCATGGGGCTGGGCCTGCCCGGCGCGGCGCTGGCAACCGCCATCTCGCCGGTGCTCAGCATCGCCATCTGCAGCCGCCACTTCTTTCAAAAGAGCAACACGCTCACCTTTGTCCGGCAGGCCCCCTCGGCCCGGCTGCTGGTGCAGAGCTGCCAGCTGGGCATCTCCGGCTTTGTCGGGGAGCTCTCCTCTGCCGTGACCACCACCGTGTTCAACTTCCTGCTGCTCCGGCTGGCGGGCAACGTGGGCGTGGCCGCTTACGGCGTGGTGGCAAACTTTGCGCTGGTGGCAACAGCCATCTTCAACGGCGTGGCCCAGGGTGCCCAGCCTCTGATCAGTCAGTGCTACGGCAAAAATGAGATGGCCGGGGCAAAAAGGCTGCTTCTGCTGGGCTGCGGCACCGCGCTGGCGCTGGCGGCGGTGTTGTACGGTGCCGTGTTTGGCTTTACCGACACCTTTGTTGCCCTCTTCAACAGCGAGAGCTCTGCTTTGATGGCCGAATATGCCCACAGCGGTATGCGCATCTACTTCCTGGGCTACTTCTTTGCAGGCTGCAATATTGTTGCGGCGGGCTATCTGGGTGCGGTCAACCGCCCCACCGAGGCCACCATCACCTCGGTCAGCCGGGGCGTGGCCGCCATCGTCACCTGCTCGCTGATCCTGAGCGCCCTGTTCGGCATGAACGGCGTGTGGTCGGCCTTTCCCGCCGCCGAGGCCATCACGCTGGCCCTGACGGTGTTCCTGCTCAAGCGCCCGCAGTCTGTGTGCGGCTGAACGCCTCCACGGAAAAGAGCCGGGTGCTGCCCCGGCTCCTGAACATTTTAAATATACAGTGCCTGCTCCCGCTGGCTTTCCGCCGGGCTGAGGGGCCGCGCTGTCTGACCGGCCAAGGCCCGCCACTGTGCGGGGGATTGGCCGGTCTCTTTTTTGAACACCCGGCACAGGTAGTTGGCCCCTGAGAAGCCGCACAGGCTGGCAATGACATCCAGTGTGTATTCCCGGTGCAGGAGCAGCCGCATGGCAGCTTCCACCCGCACGGTGGTCAGGTAGCGCCCCGGGGGCACCCCTACGGCGGCGGTAAAGGTGCGGACAAGGTGGCTCTTGGAGACCCCCAGCCGCTCGCTGAGCTCCTCCACGCCGTATAGGCCAGCGTAGTTCTGGCGGATATCCTCAATGGCGGCCTCCACCAGCGGCGGCAGGGGCGGGGCGGCGCTGTCGGCCCCCGCAAGCTCACAGAGCAGGGCAAAGGCCAGCTGGCTGGCAGCCCGGCTGCGGGGTGTGTCGGCCTCGGCGGCAAGGCGGCCCAGCAGCTCTGCGGCAGCGGGGCAGGTCTCGCCCCGGGCCAGGAACGGCAGCTCCGTCAGCCCGGCAAGGAACTGCACCGCCGCCTGCCCGGTCAGCTGGATGCAGAGCAGGTGGCTCTCCCCTTCCGGGGTCAGGGTCAACGGGGCGCGGCTCAGCACCAGATGGCCCGCCGCCGCGCTCTGGGGCGGCAGGATCAGTGCGCTGCCCGCCGGGGAGGGCGAGGCATCGGTCAGGCTGGCAGTGCATCTGCCGCTGGAGATCAGGCAGACCCACAGCCCCTCGCCGGTCAGGGTCAGGGGTTCTTTGGGCTGGATATCCCGCACCACGCCAAGGGCTGCGGTGCTTGTCCAATCATAAAGCAATATCTGACACCTCAAATCAATAAAATGCTATTTTATATCACAAAGTTATCTGTTATTATAATACCAACGAGAGCGTGCACCGTCAAGGTGCCGTAACATAGAAAAATTTTAATGGAGGCAATGACCTATGGCTTCGATTAGCTGCCAGCACATCTACAAGATCTATCCGGGCGCTACTGCTCCTTCTGTTACCGACTTCAACCTGGAGATCCAGGATAAGGAGTTCATCATCTTCGTCGGCCCCTCTGGCTGCGGCAAGTCCACCACCCTGCGCATGATCGCCGGTCTGGAGGAGATCTCCAAGGGCGAAATGTACATCGGCGGCCGCCTGATCAACGACGTTCCCCCCAAGGATCGTGATATCGCCATGGTGTTCCAGAGCTACGCTCTGTACCCCCACATGACCGTTTACAAGAACATCGCGTTCGGTCTGGAGCTGCGCAAGACCCCGAAGGACGAGATCGACCGCCGCGTTCACGAGGCTGCCAAGATCCTGGAGATCGAGCACCTGCTGGACCGCAAGCCCAAGGCTCTGTCCGGTGGTCAGCGTCAGCGTGTTGCTCTGGGCCGTGCAATGGTCCGTAACCCGGCAGTCTTCCTGCTGGACGAGCCCCTGTCCAACCTGGATGCCAAGCTGCGTACCAGCATGCGCACCGAGATCATCAAGCTGCACAAGAAGCTGGCTACCACCTTCATCTACGTTACCCACGACCAGACCGAGGCTATGACCATGGGCGACCGCATCGTCGTCATGAAGGACGGCGTCATCCAGCAGGTCGATACCCCGCAGAACCTGTACGATATGCCCTGCAACATGTTCGTTGCCGGCTTCATCGGCAGCCCCCAGATGAACTTCCTGGACGGCACCGTGACCAAGAACGGCGATCAGTACGCCATTGACCTGGGCGGCGACACCATCCCCCTGCCCAAGGAAAAGACCGCTGACGGCAAGCTGGATTCCTACGTTGGCAAGAAGGTCAAGATGGGCATCCGTCCTGAGGATATCGACGACGAGCCCGAGTTTATGGCAAAGCACCCCGACTGCCACCTGGAGGCTCAGGTCGATGTGTCCGAAATGATGGGCGCTGAGATCTACCTGTACCTGGAGTACAAGGGCAACAAGATGACCGCCCGTGTCGCTCCCACCTCCAAGGCACGCAACGGAGACACCGTCCGCGTTGCATTTGATCCGCACAAGGTTCACCTCTTTGATGTCGAGACCGAGCAGACCATCCTGAACTAAGTTCTCCAGGGATCATCTTTTGATCCTCCTAATAAGCAAAAGCCGCCGGGAAGCGATTTCCGGCGGCTTTTGTCTAAAAGAACACACATTGGAACATTACAAGGGAGATTTCACCATGGAACACATGATGCTTCTGGTCACCTACCGTATGCTCCCCGGCCAGCGGGACGCTTTTCTGCAGGAGGTCGCCGCTGCCGGCATTCTGGCAAAGGTCCAGCAGGAGGACGGTTTTGAGCGCTATGATTACTACCTGAGCGCCGCCGACCCGGACGAGCTGCTCATCGTTGAGGAGTGGGACTCCGAAGCCCAGCAGCAGGCCCACGTAAACACCGACCACATGGCCCAGCTCCGCGCCATCAAGGAGAAGCATGTTGCTTCCACCGCAATGCAGCGCATTGCCAAAGCCGACTGAGCACGAGAGGATAGAAAAGCACCCGCGGCCTGCTGGCTGCGGGTGCTTTTTCCAAAGGAGAGAACGGAATGCTCAGCCCTTGACACCGCCCAGTGCAACACCACGGACGATGAACTTGGACAGCAGCAGATAAACGATGATCACGGGCAGGATGGCAATGGCCACCAGCATATAGACCTTGCCCATATCGAACTTGAGGAAGTCGGCACTGCGGAGCTGTGCAATGAGGATGGGCAGGGTCTTTTTGTCTGCCGTATCCAGCACCAGCGCGGGGATGAAGTAGTTGTTCCAGCTGGACACAAAGGAGAAGATGGCCTGCACCGCCAGAGCGGGCTTCATAATGGGAAGCACGATATGGTTGAAGGTGTAGAACTCCCCTGCGCCATCGATGCGGGCGGCTTCCACGATCTCCATGGGCAGGCTGGCATCCAGATACTGCTTCATAAAGAAGAACACCGCAGGGGCCGCAATGCTGGGGATGATGAGGGGAATGAAGCTGTTCTTCAGTCCCATCTTCGTGATGAGCTGCAGGAAACCCAGCGCCGAGACCTGGGTCGGCATGGTCATAATGAGCAGGATGATGGCAAACGCCGCCTTTTTGAACCGGAAGTTATAGGCGTAGATGCCGTAGGCTGTCAGGGCCGAAAAATAGACACTGAGGGCAGCCGAGCAGCCGGACACGATCAGGCTGTTCCGCACACCGGTCAGCACCGGGATGTTGGCATCCGACAGCACGTTTTTCAGGTTGGTCATCAGCGATTTTCCCGGCAGAAAGGAAAAGCCCTTCTGGATCTCAAAATGGGTGCGGGTGGAATTGATGACCAGCACATAGAAGAAGAACAGGCATAAAAAGCTCAGCAGCACCAGCGCCGCATAGCACACCGTGCGGCGGGCCGCAAGGGTCGCTTTTTCGGATCTTGTCTTGACTGCGTGTGACATTATGCTTTTCCTCCCTTCACCTGTTTGGCCGCCTGCCTGCGGGCCTTGCGCTCGGCCTTGCTCAGGCCGTCGTCCTCCTTGGTCAGGGCCATGTAAACGATCACGCAGAGCACTGCGCACACCAGGAACAGCACCACCGAGACCGCGCCGGCCATGCCGTAGTTCTTGCTGAACAGGTGGTTGTTCAGGTACATGATCATGGTGGTGGAGGTGCGGTCGGGGCCGCCCTTGCCGTTGGTCAGGATCTGCGGCACATCGAACATCTGCAGGCCACCGATCATCGAAGTGATCATCACATAGACCAGGATCGGCCGGATGAGTGGGATGGTGATCTTCCAGAACATCTGGTTCGGGGTGCAGCCGTCCAGCTCCGCTGCCTCATACAGGGTGGGGTCCACGCCCATGATGGCCGCCATCAGCATGATGGTCGTATTGCCGAACCACATCAGGAAGTTCATCAGGCCGATGAGGCCGCGGTTGCCCCAGACACTGTTCAGGAAGCTGAAGGGCTCCTTGAGGATGCCCATGCCCACCAGTGCAGCGTTCACAGGGCCGTTATCCGAGAACAGGGCAAAGAACAGCATGGCGAACGCCGAAGCCATAATGAGGTTGGGCATGTAGATGACTGTCTTGAAGAAGGTCTGGCCCTTCAGCTTCAGGCGCAGGTCGGTGAACCAGGCCGCCAGCAGCAGCGAGATGGCGATCTGCGGGATGAAACCGATGATCCAGAGCAGCAGCGTGTTGCCAAAGTATTTGGGCAGGTCGGTTGCAAACAGGGTGATGTAGTTCTTCAGGCCCACAAAGGTGGGGCCGATGATCTTCAGGCCGCTGCGGTAATATTCAAAAAAGCTGTAATAGATCGTAGACCCCAGTGGGATGAGCTGGAACACCGCAAAGATGAGGAAGAACGGTGCAATGAAGATATAGCCCCACTTTGCATAGCTGATCGAGCCGTTCTTCTTTGGTTTTGCTCCCATAGTAACTGCCCTCCTGACGTACACTGCCCAAAGCAAAACGGGGCGGGCGGGATCAGCGTCCGGCCCGCCCCATTCGGATTCGGTTCAAAAGGTTTTCAGGTTCCGGCTGCGCTTATGCGGGCCAGACCACATCGGTCAGCTCGGGATACTTTTCCTTGATGGCGGTCTCGAAGTTTGCCTTTGCGGTATCCTCGTCCACCGTGCCGGTAAAGTAATCCTTGAAGGCATTCTGGAGGCTCTCGTTCAGGCCCTGATCGTACGGGCCTGCGTTGGACATATCGATCTTCTTTGCAGCTTCTGCAAACAGGGCGATATGGTTCTGGCCGCCCAGGAAGTCGGAGGCATAATCGCTGTTTGCGATCTCTTCCATGGCCTTCTCGTTGTTGGTGTAATCCTGCGTATCCAGGGTGATCTGCTTCATAATGGCTTCGTCGCAGGTCAGCTTCTGCATCACGTCGCGGATGATATCGGTATTATCGGTACCGGCTGCCGCGCAGATCCAGGTGCCGCCCCAGTAATAGGGCTGAGGACCTTCGCAGACTGCGTAATCGCCGTAGATGCCGTTGCCCACTTCTTCCTTGCCGCCCTCGGCCACAGGAGTCTCCAGAGAGTTGCCCAGCAGGGTGAAATTGATGCCCCAGGTGGAATAGAAGAAGCCAAACACCTTGCCGCTCGGGCCCTGATCGGCTGCCCACTGGCTGTCCCACAGGCTGGACTTATTGTTGTAGCCCTTATCGGTGTACTCCTTGGTCTGATCGACCCACTTCATAATGTTGGGGTCTACCTTGACGGTCGTGCCGTCCACCCAGGGAGCGTCCACGTTGTTGGAGAAGGTGCGGTAAGCATCATCGAAGCCGGACAGCATCTTGTAACCCTTTGCATAGGCCTGTGCAGCCACCTCGTTGAACTTATCCCAATCGGACAGATGGCTCTGCACCTCGGTGGGATCATCGGTGCCCAGCACTTCCTTGGCAATGCTGCGGCGGTATGCGAACAGACCGGGGGTCGCCTGCCAGGTGGTGCCGCGCTGGCTGCCGTCCACGCTGACAATATCCTTGGTGTACTGGTACTGACCAGCCAGATCGGCATCGGTCAGGCCGATGTCTGCCTTGACATCCAGCGCGTAATCAGAATCCACATACTTCAGTGCGTAGTCAGCCTCGATCAGGAAGATATCTACCTTGTCATCATCGGCGGCGGAGTCCTGATTCAGCAGGGCCTCATCCAGCTTGTTCTGGTAGTTGTTGTTCTCGTTGGCGTTGATGGTCCACTTGACAACGGTGCCATCTTTCAGGGTGGTGGTGGATTTATCCTCAGCGATGGAGGCGACCTCGGGGTAATAGTTATTGAAGCGGCCCTGGAACTCGTCGTTCCAGCACCAGATATTCAGCACCTTGCCCTGAGCTGCCGGAGCATCGGAAGCGGCGGAAGAAGCTGCGGCAGAGGATGCCGCGCCGGTAGAAGAAGAGGAGCCGCCGCATGCGCTCAGCGCTGCACTGATGGTAACTGCACCGGAAGCCAGCAGGAAATTACGACGCGAAATCTTTCTCATAATAAAAAACCTCCTTCAATGGTTTTCGTGAAAAAGCGTTTCAAATTCAAGGCTCCGGTTCGCCCGGAACCAAATCCAACCCATTCATTCGATGCTGCGCACCGAGCCGCCCTCCAGCAGTTTTCCTGTCACCGGGATCTGCTCGGCCAGCGTCACACGGGGGTGCTCGATCATCTGCACCAGCTTATCCGCTGCCATCCGGCCCAGCATTTTGGTGTTCTGCTGCCAGGTCACCAGCTGGGGTTTCATCACGCGGGAGAGGTAAATGCCGTCATATCCCATCACGGAAATATCCTCTGGAATGCTCAGGCCCGCTTCCTGCAGAGCGATGCAGCCGCCCATGGCCGAGAAATCATCGGGAAAAAGGATGCAGGTGGGCCGCTGGGGCAGTGCCAGCAGGGCCCGGGTCTCCTCGGCACAGCGGTCGGGATCGTGATACACACCGCTGCGCACATATTCTTCGGGGACCTGCAGCCCCAGCTCCGCGCAGCTCTTGTAGAAGCCCGCCAGCCGGTTCTCCGTCACCGCCGTTCGCTCGCCATGGATAAAGGCGATGCGGCGGTGGCCGTTGGCGTAGGCGTACCGCACCAGCGCCGAAAGCCCGTTGACATTATCGGAAAGGACCGCCATCCGGTTGTTGAACACATGGTCGATGGTCACCACCGGCACATCACTGTTGACCAACTCCACCACCTGCGGATCGTTGAAATCCACGCAGGCGATCACCGCTCCGTCCACGCCCCGGTAGTGGCAGTGCTCCAGATAGGTCATTGTTCTGCCGCCGAGGTTCCGGTTGACAAAGGTGATATCGTAGCCCAGCTTTTCCACCTGCACCTTGAAGCTGTCCAGCACCGCCGAGAAGTACTCGTGGGCCAGACCGCTCTGCCGCTCGTCCACAAACAGAACGCCAAGGTTGTAGGTACGGTTGGTCTTCATCGCGCGGGCCGCCATATTGGGCACATAGCCCATCCGGCGGGCCGCCTCGCGGACACGGTCGCGGGTCGCAGCAGAGATGTCCGACTGGCCATTGAGCGCTTTGCTCACCGTTGCCACCGAGACACCGCATTCACGCGCCAGATCTTTTAAGGATGACATTTCGCCGCCCTCCCTCACAGGGACCCGCTCAGGGCTCTCGAGCGAATCCTAAATCGTTTTCGCAATTTCAATATAGCGCATTTTGCACTAAAAATCAAGCAGAAGAAGAAAAGTTTTATCTCAAAAGGCTACATTTCAGCAGGTTGCGAGATTTCATTTCCTCAGAATTATGCAGTCTGCATCGTTTTCGTTACATTTCGTTACCGTTCGATAATTTTTTCGTTCCCATACCGGTTTTTACCCCTGAACCAGCCCGCTGCACCCTTGTTGTATATTTCAGGTCCGCTCTTGATTTTTCCCGCAGGATAGACTATTCTTAGGGTGACAAGTGCCTTTCCCACCCTTGGGCCGCAAGTTCTAAATCGTTTTCGCCATCAAATGATTTCAGCATTTCCGGTTTACCCTATAAGGAGGAACAAGGCTATGAGATTCGGACATTTTGATGATGCGCGCCGGGAATATGTGATCGACACGCCCCGCACTCCCCTGCCCTGGATCAACTATCTGGGCAGCGAGGACTTTTTCAGTCTGGTGTCCAACACCGGCGGCGGTTACAGCTTTTACCGGGATGCCCGGCTGCGGCGGCTGACCCGCTACCGCTACAATAATTCCCCGCTGGACATGGACGGCCACCGCATCTACATCAACGATGGCGGCACCATCTGGAACCCGGGCTGGCAGCCCGCCAAGACGGAACTGGACAGTTACACCTGCCGCCACGGTCTGGGCTACACGATCCTGCAGGGCGAAAAAAACGGCATTGCGGCCGCTCAGGAGTTGTTCGTGCCCCGGGGCGATGCCTGTGAGATCGACCGGCTGACGCTGGAAAACAAGACCGCTGCCCCTCGCACGCTGGACGTGTTCAGCTATGTGGAGTTCTGCCTGTGGGATGCCATGGACGACAGCTCCAATTTCCAGCGCAACTTTTCCACCGGCGAGGTAGAAGTGGTGGAAAGTGCCATCTATCATAAGACAGAGTACCGGGAGCGCCGGGATCACTACGCCGTGTTCTGGGCCAACGCCCCTGTTACCAGCTTCGACACCAGCCGGGATGCCTTCTGTGGCGTGTATGGCGGCCCCGCCGCACCGGAAGCGGTCAAAGCCGGTCACTGCTCGAACAGCATTGCCCACGGCTGGGCTCCGGTGGGTGCTCACCATTTCCATCTCACGCTGGCACCGGGCGAGAAAAAGAGCATCATCTTCGGGCTGGGCTACATTGAAAATCCGGTCGGGGAAAAATTCAGTGCTCCCGGCATCATCAACAAAGCCCGGGCCGAGGCCATGATGGCCCGCTATGCCACCGACGCACAGGTGGATGCCGCCCGCAGGGCACTGGCCGACTACTGGCAGGAGCTGCTCTCGGGCTGGCAGCTGACCTCCGGCGAGGAAAAGCTGGACCGGATGGTGAGCCTGTGGAACCAGTATCAGTGCATGGTCACCTTCAACATGAGCCGCAGTGCCAGCTATTACGAGAGCGGCATCGGCCGCGGCATGGGGTTCCGGGATTCCTGTCAGGATCTGCTGGGCTTCGTTCACATGATCCCCTCCCGCGCACGGGAACGCATTCTGGACATTGCTGCCACCCAGTTTGAGGACGGCAGTGCCTACCACCAGTACCAGCCCCTGACCAAAAAGGGCAACCGCGACGTGGGCAGCGGCTTCAACGATGACCCGCTCTGGCTCATTGCGTGCACCGCCGCCTATCTGCGGGAGACCGGTGACTGGTCGATCCTGGACGAGCCGGTTGCCTTTGACAACGACGTGACCAGAGCACAGCCCCTGATGGAGCATCTGCGCCGGAGCTTCCGCTACACCCATACCCATCTGGGCCCCCACGGCCTGCCGCTGATCGGCCGGGCCGACTGGAACGACTGCCTGAACCTGAACTGCTTCTCGGAGCACCCGGGCGAGAGCTTCCAGATCACCGGCCCCAGCGAGGGCCCCGTGGCTGAGAGCGTGTTCATTGCGGGCATGTTCGTGAAATATGGCCGCGAGTACGCCGAACTCTGTGACCACCTGCACCTCACCGAGGAGGCCGCCAGTGCCCGCACCGCCATTGACGCAGTAGAACAGGCCACCCTGACCGCCGGCTGGGACGGCGCATGGTTCCGCCGTGCCTACGATGCCTTTGGTGCCCCCGTAGGCAGCAGGGAATGCGACGAGGGGCAGATCTTCATCGAACCCCAGGGCATGTGCGTGATGGCTGGGATCGGCCGGGAGACCGGTCAGGCCGAAGCCGCACTGAAGAGCGTGGAGGAGCGGCTGGACACCCCGTACGGCGTGGTACTGCTCCAGCCCGCCTACACCACCTACCGGCTCAATCTGGGCGAGATCTCCAGCTATCCCCCGGGCTACAAGGAGAACGCCGGTATCTTCTGCCACAACAACCCATGGATCAGCTGTGCTGAGACCGTGCTGGGCCACGGTGACCGGGCCTTTGCTGTCTACAAAAAGACCTGCCCGGCCTATATCGAGGACATCAGCGAGATCCACCGCACCGAACCCTACGTTTACAGCCAGATGGTGGCAGGCCGCGATGCCCCCACCTTCGGCGAGGCCAAGAACAGCTGGCTGACCGGCACGGCGGCATGGACCTTCGTGAACGTGAGCCAGTACATTCTGGGCATCCAGCCCACTTTGGACGGCCTGCGCGTTGACCCCTGCATCCCCCACACGCTTGCAAGCTACACCGTCACCCGCCGTTACCGGGGTGCCGTGTACCACATCCGGGTGGAGAACCCCCACGCCGTGCAGAAGGGCGTGCAGAGCGTCACCGTGAACGGCGCTCCTATTGCGGGCACCCTCCTGCCGCTGGCAAAGGCCGGTGAAAGTGTAGAGGTCTCTGTCATTCTTGGATAACCCCCCTCACAGCAAAAAGACCGCCAAAGCAAGTAGAAACGCTTGCTCTGGCGGTCTTTTCAATACAGTTTTTTCAGTTCCAATTACAGCATCCTGGAAAGGAAAGCTTTCAGACGAGGATGCTTGGGGTTCGAGAAGAGCTCCTGCGGAGGCTCATCCTCCTGGATCCTGCCCTCATCGATGAAGATGACGCGGTTGGACACCTCGCGGGCAAAGCCCATCTCGTGGGTGACCACCAGCATGGTGATGCCGGTGTGGGCCAGTTCCTTCATCAGCTCCAGCACCTCGCCGACCATCTCAGGGTCGAGGGCGGAGGTGGGCTCGTCGAACAGGATGACATCCGGGTCCATGGCCAGAGCGCGGGCAATGGCAATGCGCTGCTGCTGGCCGCCGGAAAGGCTCTTGGGGAACACATTGGCTTTATCGGACAGGCCGACACGGGCCAGCAGCTCCTCGGCACGCTTGGAAGCCTCCTCCTTGCTCTTGAGCTTGAGCAGCTCCGGGGCCAGGCAAAGGTTCTGCTTGACGGTCAGGTGGGGGAAGAGGTTGAAGTGCTGGAACACCATGCCCATCTTCTGGCGCACGGCATCGATGTGGGCATCATCCACCTCGATGCCCTCAAACTTGATGGAGCCGCCGGTGGGGATCTCCAGCCGATTCAGGCAGCGCAGGAAGGTAGACTTGCCGCAGCCGGAGGGGCCGATCAGGCAGACCACGTCGCCGCGGTAGATGTCGATGTCGATGCCCTTCAGGACATCCAGGGTGGGGGTGGGCTGCTTTGCGCCCTTTTTGGCCTCACCGCCGTAGGTCTTGGTCAGACCACGGACTTCCAGGATCTTTTCAGCATGATTAGCGGTCACCTTGCGCCATCCTCCTCTCAAACTTCGACAGCAGCCATGTAAAGAGCATGACTAAGACCAGATAGACCACCGCAACGCCCAACAGGGGGAACATGGCCTCGTAGGTACGGTTCATAATGCCCTGCGCCGCATACAGCAGCTCCTTGCCGCCGATAACGGTGATGAGCGAGGTATCCTTGAGCAGGACGATGAACTCGTTGCCCAGTGCAGGCAGCACCGCGCGGATGGCCTGCGGAATGACAATGACCACCATGGTGGTCATGTAGTTCAGGCCCAGGCTGCGGCCGGCTTCCATCTGGCCGGGGTCCACCGCCATCAGGCCGCCGCGGATGATCTCCGAGACGTAAGCGCCCGAGTTGATGCCCAGTGCCAGCGCACCGACCATGGTAAAGTTGCGGCTGTTGGAAAAGATGACCATGCTCATAATGAGCAGCTGGACCATCATGGGGGTGCCGCGGATGATGGTGGTGTACACCTGACAGACGGCATTGAAGAACCCCAGCACCGGGTTCCTGCGGCCGGGACGCTGCTGGTCGTGCGCAACACGCACCAGTGCCACCACACTGCCCAGCACCACGCCCAGTGCCAGCGCAATGGCGGTGACCAGCAGCGTAGTGCCCACGCCCTGGATGTACTGCACCCAGCGGTCGTTCAGGATGAACGCCTGATAGAATTTGAAGAACATTTCCTGCCCGAAGTCCAGCTTCGTGCCGCTGTTGAGCAGCTCTTTCAGCAGTTCGTATTGTGCGGCCATTCGCATCCTCGCTTTCTAAAATTGTTAGAATTTTGTAACCTGTTCTTTCCAAAAAAGGGGAGGTGCCCCAGATGGGGCCGCCTCCCCGTGATACAAGGTACAGCTGAATTATTCAGCGGTGATGTACTTGTCCACGATGGACTGCAGGGTGCCGTCAGCCTTCAGCTCTTCCAGAGTGGCATTGACAGCATCCTCCAGAGCGGAACCCTTTGCCAGACCGATGGCGTAATCCTCCTCGGCGTAGCTGGTGTCCAGAATGACCAGACCGGGGTTGGCGGCAACGAACTCCTTTGCAGGGGCATTGTCGATGACAACTGCATCGACCTGGCCATTGTTCAGAGCCTGCACAGCGGTCAGGCCATCGTCGTATGCGACCACAGCGTCATCGCCGAAGTCATCGGAGCAGTAGATGTAGCCGGTGGTGCCGCGCTGGGTGCCGATCTTCTTGCCTGCCAGATCATCGGGAGAGGTGATATCAGAGCCCTCGGGAACGATGATGGACTGGATGCCGGTAGCGTAGCTGTCGGAGAAGTCCATCACAGCCTTGCGCTCGTCGGTCACGGTAACGCCAGCCATGACGATATCGGCCTTGCCCTGCTGCACGCTCAGCAGTGCTGCGTCGAAGTCCATATCATCGATCTGCAGCTCCAGGCCCAGCTTCTCAGCAATGGCCTTGGCGGTGTCGATATCGATGCCCTCAAACTCACCGGCATCGGTGGTCATCTCGTACGGAGGGAAGGCAGCGTTGGTGGCCATGGTCAGCTTGCCAGCCTCAACGGTGGTCAGCTCAGCGGCAGCGCTGGTGGAAGCATCCTCGGAAGAAGCTGCACTGCTTGCAGTGGAAGAAGCGGTGCTGGAGGCGGAACCGCCGCAGGCAGTCAGAGCCAGAGCGGCAGCGGTCAGACCAGCGGCAGCCAGAAAGCTGCGGCGATTGATCTTTTTCATATTCAAACACTCCTCTGTTGATTGTATAATTTTTCACTTTCCCGGCACGATGCGCTTCACCGTGTCATCAAGGAACAGGATTAGTATATGTTGTACAAATAAAAAAGTCAAGTGTTGTGCAAAAAATCGGAACAAATGAAACCCTTTTGAAAACATTTATACAGGTTACATCCCATTCTCAGTGTATATATTCATTTTACTCCTGTGTTTCTGTCATTCCGTTGTATTCTGCTAGTGAATCTTCCCACGGGACTTAATCCCGGACATTGACACCTTTTCCTTCTAATTGGTATAATCAGGCTGGAGCCATGGTAAAAGCAGCCAAGCTCAAATCGTGCTGCCCCGCCGGGATGCGGGGAGAAAGGATCCTGCTATGAAAAATCGTATACTGAAAGCCCTGGCCTCCTTTGGTCTGTCCGTCTGTGTGCTGGCAGGCAGTTCTGTGGTCAGCATGGCCGAAGAAACCCCGGGCAAAACCGAGTGCAAGGAACACACCTGGAAGACCACGACAGAGTATAAGACTGAGTGTGTGGAGACCACCTTCCAGCATAAGCTCCCCGATGGCACCACCGAGACCCTTACACTTTGCCCCGAATGCGGCAAGGTAAAGAATAACACCCAGCTGACCAAGGTAAACGGTGTCTTCTCCAACTTTTCCAACCTGACTGTTCACACCGGGACTCTGAAAAACGGTGAGCAGGTAATGACAGCAGCATTCTACTATCCCACTGTTATTGAACGGGTCATCTGCGAAAAGTGCGGCACCGTAAAGAGTGAGGAGGTCATCCCCGCCCGTGTGATGGCCCAGCCAGTCATTGCCAGCATCGAGGTACCCGCCAATACCGTTTCCGGCTACAGCCTGATGCAGATCAATGCCGACGGTACCGAAACACCGGTCAGTGTTTCCTACAACACCGAGCTGAACAAGGCATATTTCCGTCTGGATGTCACCACCGGGGCCCAGCTGCTGCGGATGGTTCCCACCACCTGATTTTCCCGCATAACCAACGAGACCGCCCACCGGGCGGTCTCGTTTTTGTTTTATCGGCGTTTCTGTGGCAGGGGGATGCCCAGCACCAGGGCAATGCCCACGGCCAGCGCCACGGCGATCTTGAAGGTGGAGATGCCGTTTGCCAGCGCCAGAGCGTTGTCGCCCTGAATGAAGTAGTAGGCGCTGTAATAGATGCCCGCACCGGGCACCAGCGGAAAGATGCCGGTGAGCAGGAACACCGTCACCGGTGCTCTGAGGGTCACCGCAAGGATGCGGGCCAGCAGCGTCAGCGGAATGACCGCCAGCAGCGAGGCTGCAAAGGCTTCCATCCCGAACAGCTCCGCGATCTCGTATACCAGCCAGCCCACTGCGCCCACCAGCCCGCAGTAGGGCAGGGTGCGCCTGGGGCAGGCAAAGAGGATGGCAAAACTCAGGGTGCCCGCCCCGGCCAGCAGGAACTGCAGGGCCAGACGGCCCAGCTGCTCCCCGGTGAAAAGAAGCTCTGTCATACCACGACCACCCCCTTCAAAAAGGCATAGAGGCTCAGCACAAGGCCGGTGCCGATGGCGATGCTGGCCGCAATGAGCAGCGCGTCGATCATCCGGATGGTGCCGGACAGGTAATCTCCCTGCACAAAATCCCGGATGCCCATAGTAAAGGCGATGCCGGGGGTCAGGATCATCAGGGTGCCGATGATGGCGTGACTGGCTTCAGTGCCCAGCAGGCTGCAGCCCAAAATACAGCATAGGGTGATGAGGGCGGCGGTGGAGATGGTTCGGAACCCACCCCCCACGCCGTGCCGCCCGCAGAACAGCAGGTAGGCGTTGGCCGCAACACCGGCCGCAGCGGCGGCAAGCCCGGCTTTCAGGTCGCCGCCAAAGATCAGCGCAAAGCAGAACGCGCCGCCCATGCCCGCCGCAATCTGCACCCAGTCCTTCGGAAAAGGGATGCACCTGGCCTGAGCCAGCCGGGTCTCGGCCACATCGATGGTGTCCACTTCCCCGGACGCGATCTGGCGGGAAAGCTGATTCACCGCCGCCACCCGCCCCAAGTGGGTGGTACGGGTGGGCACGTTGCGCACCTCGCTCATCTCCGCCGTGCCTGCGCTGGCAAAAATGCCGTTGGTCAGCACATAGACATGGAACTCCCGCAGGTGGAAGCTGGCCGCCATGATCTCCATGGTCTGCTCCACCCGGAACACCTCTGCCCCGTTCTCCAAAAGGGTCTGACCAGCCGCCATAATAAAATCCATGATGCGGCGGCGCTGTTCCCCGTCCGGATACAATCCCCTCTCTGCCATGCTGTGGTCTCCTTAAAATTGGCATAAAAAATGACCGCCTCAACGTTTCAGCTGTCTCTTATACACATCTGACGCTGCCGACGAACTCTAGGGTGTAGA
>ERZ1027233.262-NODE-262-length-20818-cov-9.240861_pt1 | contig 20818 bp, 20 predicted proteins | sample MGYA00519244_ERZ1027233 | MGnify/ENA primary metagenome ERZ1027233 (study PRJEB26926, sample SAMN06164469) | human gut metagenome | biome: ENVO:00009003; feature: ENVO:2100002; material: ENVO:00002003 | host: Homo sapiens | place: USA | collected 2012 ... | reverse complement strand
GACCGTCAAGGACGGCAGCTACGAGGTGCAGCGTCCCTTCGTGTTCGTCACCAACAAGGCTGTCACCCTGTCTGAGCAGGCACAGGCCTTCTTCGACTTTGCCACCAGTGCCGATGCTGCTGACCTGATCCGCACTGCCGGTGCTGTTCCTGTGAATGAGTAATTGCGGAAAGCAATGATGCTATGAACAACAAAAAGATTTCTCTCCCCAGAACCCCTGCTGAGTGGCTGGAAGCGGTGATGAACTTCATCTTCTTCCTCTGCGGCATTCTGGCGGTGGGCTGTGTGCTCCTGATCTCGGTGTACATGGTCATCTCCGGTGTGCCTGCCATCCAGAAGATCGGGCTGTTCCGGTTCCTGTTCGGCACCCGGTGGGCTTCTACCGCTGCAGACCCGGCCTACGGCATCCTGCCCTTCATCCTGTCCAGCGTTTACGGCACGCTGGGTGCTACCGTGATCGGTGTGCCCATTGGCCTGCTGACGGCGGTGTTCCTCTCCAAGGCCGCAGGCCCGAAGGTGCGCACCGTGGTCGTGACCGCCATTGAGCTGCTGAGCGGCATCCCCAGCGTGGTGTTCGGCCTGCTGGGCATGCAGGTGCTGGTGCCCGCCGTGGCCAAGACCTTTGGCAAGGCCTCCGGTGCCTGCCTGCTGAGCGCCATCGTGGTGCTGGCGGTGATGATCCTGCCCAGCATCGTGTCGGTGTCGGTCACAGCGCTCAACGCTGTGCCGCCGGAGTATGAGCAGGGCAGCCTGGCTCTGGGCGCAACGGATGCCGAGACCTGGTTCAAGGTCAGCGTCCCCGCTGCCAGGAGCGGCATTGCCGCCGGTATCGTGCTGGGTATCGGCCGCGCCATCGGCGAGGCCATGGCCGTGATGATGGTGGCTGGCAACAGCCCCAACATGCCGGACAGCCTGTTCCGCAGCGTCACCTTCCTGACCACCGCCATTGCCAAGGAGATGAGCTACGCCAGCGGCCTGCAGAAACAGGCGCTGTTCAGCATTGCGCTGGTGCTGTTCGTCTTTATCATGGGCATCAATATCCTGCTCAATGTGGTGCTGAAGGGAGGAAAGCGCGATGAATAACAGTGCTTCTGCCTCCCGCCGCACCTGGAACCGCGTGATGAACGCTCTGGTCTGGGCCTCGGCTGTGCTGGTCATCGTACTGGTGACGGGTATTCTGGGCATGGTGCTGGTGCGCGGCATCCCGCACATCAGCTGGAAATTCCTGGCCACTACCGCCAGTGTGCTGAAGGGCACGGACGGCATCCTGCCTGCGATCCTCAACACGCTGTATGTCATCCTGCTGACGCTTTTGATCGTACTGCCGCTGGGTGTGGGCGCGGCCGTTTACCTGACCGAGTACGCCCAGAACCGCAAGGTCATCTCGGTGATCGAGTTCACCAACGAGACGCTGGCGGGCATCCCCAGTATCATTTACGGTCTGGTGGGTATGCTGGTGTTCGCCCAGACACTGGGCTTCCAGACCTGCCTGCTTTCCGGCAGCCTGACGCTGGTGATCATGAACCTGCCCACCATCATCCGCACCACCCAGGAATCCCTGAAAACGGTGCCCCAGGGCTACCGTGAGGGTGCGCTGGGTCTGGGCGCGGGCAAATGGCACATCATCCGCACCATCGTGCTGCCCTGCAGCATCGACGGCATTGTGACCGGCTGCATCCTGGCCGTGGGCCGCATCGTGGGCGAAAGCGCCGCGCTGCTCTTCACCGCCGGTGCCGCCGAGGTCATTGCCAACGGCGTGCTCAAGGCCTACACCTCCAACGGTGCCACCCTGTCGGTGCTGCTCTACCTCCGTGCCTTTGAGGACGGCGATTTCGACTCCGCCTGGGCCATTGGTGCAGTGCTGCTGGTGCTGGTGCTTGCCATCAATCTGGCAGCCCGGCTGGCCAAAACCAAACTGAAACAGAAGCAGTAGATATAAACCCCACCGTCAATGCTTCGCATTGCCACCGCCCCTAGTAGGGGCGGCCTTGGCAAAACGGTTAAGCTTTACGAAATGCCAAGGGCCCCACTATTAGGAGCAACAGCAACAACCGCCGCCAGTGGCGGATAAAGGGCGTTGCTGTTGGGGCCGCGGCCAGCAAGACATAAGTGTTGTTTACAACACGAGATGGATGCTGGGAGCCGCAACCCGTACTTGTCGAGCGTATGCGAGACTGAGGGGTTTAATACACGGGGAAATCTCGAGGAAAACTATGGAAAACGTATCACCCATTATCACAGCCAAAAACCTGAACCTCTGGTACGGGGATTTCAAGGCGCTGAAAGATATTTCGCTGGACATGGGCGAGCGGGAGATCACGGCCCTGATCGGCCCCTCCGGCTGCGGCAAGTCCACCTTCCTGAAGACCCTGAACCGGATGAACGACCTTGTGCCCGGGATCCGCATCGAGGGCGATGTCCGCCTGAAAGGGCAGGATATCTTTGCCCGTGAGATGCAGCCCACCGAGCTGCGCCGCCGGGTGGGCATGGTGTTCCAGAAGGCCAACCCCTTTCCCATGAGCATCTACGATAACATCACCTACGGCCCCAGGCTGCACGGTGTGCACAATAAGGCAGAGCTGGACGAGCTGGTGGAAAGCTCCCTGAAGGGTGCCGCACTCTGGAACGAGGTCAAGGACCGCCTGAAAAAGAGCGCTCTGGGCCTTTCCGGCGGCCAGCAGCAGCGCCTGTGCATTGCCCGCGCCCTGGCTGTCAAGCCCGAAGTCCTGCTGATGGATGAGCCCACCAGCGCCCTGGACCCCGGCTCCACCATGAAGGTGGAGGAGCTGATGAGCGAGCTGAAAAAGAATTACACTGTGGTCATTGTGACCCATAACATGCAGCAGGCAGCCCGTATCAGCGACCGCACCGCCTTCTTCCTGCTGGGCGAGCTGGTGGAAGCCGGCCCCACGGCGCAGATCTTCAGCACCCCGCAGGATAAGCGCACCGAGGATTACATTTCGGGCCGGTTCGGCTAAGGAGAAAAACGCAATGAGCAACCGCACACAATACGAAAACGACCTTGCTGCCCTGAAAACGGCCCTGACCGAGATGGGGCAGAGCGCTGCCGATGCCGTGGAAGCTGCAATGGAAGCCCTCTGCACCGCCGATGCCGAGGTTGCCGCCGCCGTGGCGCAGGGCGATGGCCGCATCAACAACATGGAGCGGGACATTGAGCACCGCTGCATGACCCTGCTGCTCCGCCAGCAGCCGGTGGCAGGCGACCTGCGCCGCATCTCCACCGCCATGAAGGTGGTCACGGATGTGGAGCGCATCGGCGACCATGCCTCCGATATCGCGGAGATCATCCCCCATCTGGTCACTGTCCGCAAGGAGGGCGACCCTGCTGTGAGCCAGGCCATCAGGATGGGCCAGAAGGCGCACAAGATGATCCTGGATGCTCTGAATGCCCTGACCTCTGAGGACGAGCAGGCCGCCCTCAGGGTCATTGCCGCCGACGATGAGGTGGACTACGATTTCAACGCCATCAAGCATACGCTGGCGCAGGAGATCGCCGCCGACCCCGGCAAGGTGGATGCCGCCCTGGATCTGCTCATGGTCATCAAGTACCTGGAGCGCATCGGCGACCACGCCGTGAACCTGGCCGAGTGGGTGGAGTTCGTCCGCAGCGGGCGTTATCATAACGAAAATATGTTCTGATCTTTTGTTTCCGTAAAAATTTGAGCCATTTGCAATTATTTCTGTGACCCGCCCGTATTATAGGCAGAAAGGCTTCCCCAGAAAGCCTGATGAACTGGCTGCGGCGGGTGTCCGGCATCCCCCTGTCCCCGCCCGCCGCTGCCGCAACGGAGGGTTTTAACGCTATGGTACAGACCAAGAATTTCCCGCTGGAAACGCGCGGCGAGGCGGTCAGCCGCGAAGCGCTGGTCCAGGCGGCATTACAGGAGATCACCCAGAATTACCGCGAAGCAAGCCTTTCCAATGTGGCCCGCAGCTACGGCGTTTCGCTGGCGTATGTCAGCGAGTGTGTCCGGGCCCAGACCGGAAAGACCTATAAGGAGCTGCTGCAGAAGCACCGGATGGAGACCGCCGCCCGCCTGCTGCGCCGCAGCGACCTGAACATCCAGCAGATCATCACCCAGGTGGGCTACGAGAACACCAGCTACTTCTACCGCCTGTTCCATGAGCGGTATGGCCAGAGCCCCCGGGAGTACCGCCGGGCACGCAGCCAGCGCACATAAGTGCATCAGTGAACGACCCTCTCCGCCTTTGCAGCAGGCTTTGACGGAGAGGGCCGTTTTGTGTTATATTAAGGCAGAACGATCAGGGCGGGCAGCGGCCCGCCGGAAGAGAGGTTGGATGAAGATGTTTCGTGGAGCAAGACGTGCAGATCTGGATGCGATCCTGAAAATTTATGCCCGCGCCCGGCAGGCGATGGCGGATTCCGGCAACCCCACCCAGTGGGGAGATCATTTCCCGCCGCAGGAGCTGCTGGAAGAGGACATTGATTCCAACCGGCTGTTCCTCTACCTTGTCAACGGCGAGCTGGAGGGCGTGTTTGCCTTTATCCTTGGCCCGGACCCCACCTATGCCCGGATCGAGGATGGCAAGTGGCTGAACGATACCCTGCCCTACGGCACCATCCACCGGCTGGCTTCGGCGGGCAGGCACCCCGGCGTTGCCGCCGCTGTGATCACCTGGTGCCTGGAGCACTGCGAGAGCCTGCGGGCCGACACCCACGCCGACAACAAGATCATGCAGCACCTGCTGGAAGAAAACGGCTTTACCAAGTGCGGCATCATCCATGTGGAGGATGGCACGCCCCGCATTGCCTACCAGAAAATGTCCCTTACCCTGCCTTTGCGCCGGGATTGAACCGCAAAAATGCGCCGCCCCACCGGAAACGATGGAGCGGCGCTGTTTTTATATCGGTTTGTCAAGAGCTCTCCCTTTGGGAGAGCTGTCGAGCAAAGCGAGACTGAGAGGGTGAGCCCGCTTTCAGGAAATCGGATCTGTCATCTGACCTTCAAGCGTGGGTTCGACAACCGCAGTTTCTTCCGGCGTGGGCTGGAAATACTTCTCGTACAGCTCCATGCCGATGCGGTAGCCCTGCCACACGATGACCGCCGTGCCTGCACCGGCTACGCCGATGATGGCGGCAGTGCCCAGAACGCTGGGCTCGCTCTCGATGGTGGCATCCCGGTACTGGGCTTCCACGGTCACGGTGCTGCCCTTGGCCACGCTGCCCGCCGGGATGGTAAAGCTCTCCTCGTTGTAGGCGACCGCCGGGTTGCCCAGCAGGCTGGCTCCATCCATGGCCCACAGGTCGAACACCATGCCCTCGGGCACGGCGCTCTGGTTCAGCGTCACCTTGACCGCGGCATCCACCGGCACGTTGGCGCTGGTCATGGCTTCGCCGCCGTTGTAGGTGAACGTGCCGCCCTTCACCGTCAGGGTGTAGGTGGAGGCTTCGGGTTCGGGCTCGGGTTTGGGTTCGGGCTTCGGGTCGGGAATCTTTTCCCAGTTGGCATAAAGGGTGAGCTGGCCGGTAGGAGCGCCAGGGAAATCATACAGCTCGCCATCTTCTGTGAGCCAGCCCTTGAACTCATAGCCAACCACGTTGGGAAGCGTGGTGGGAGCTGTCAATGTCCCGCCCGTTTTGACGAACACTTTTATCATTCGCTCTGCTTCAGGCACTTTGTCGCCATAGTCGAAGGTGACGAGAGTGGGGACATAGCCAGAAAGAGCAGAAATAACGCTTTCACTTGTGCCAGAGTAGCGGATGTCATTCAGGCGAGTACAACCATCGAAAACATTCGATCCAATTGAAATTACACTGCTGGGAATCGTGATACTGGTGAGGTTGGTGCAATTTTTAAAAGCGGCGTTACCAATGGAAGTTATATTATTTGAAAGTGTGATGCTGCTTAAACTTGTGCAACCAGAAAAAGCCAAGCCTCCGATATGTGTGACTCTTTGCGGAATTGTAATGTCAGTAAGGCTGGAGCAAGACTTAAAAGCATTCCCGCCAATGGATATTACACTATCTGCAATATCAACATGAGTTAGCTTAGGAAACCAGCTAAAAGCGCATTCTCCAATCGAAGTTACGCCGGGATGAATGACAACGGAGGTGATTTGCTGCTTGAAGCTGTACCATGGCTGATCGCTACCAAAGGGAAAATTTTTCATTGAACCACTGCCGCTAATCGTCAACTTATAAGTACTCGGGTCATCCGTGTTTTCGGTCAGCTGCCAAGTGACACCAGACCCATCTCCAGCTGCGCCGCCGGTCAGCTTGGCACCGGGTTCAACCACCAACTGGACATCCGGGTTCAGGGGGCGCAGTGCGGTTCCTGAACCGGAAAAATCATAATTGCCGCTTTCCAGCGTCAGCGTGTTATTGCTCGCATCAAAATTCCAGCCGTTGCCGCTGTATTTTTTGTTGCTGCCCATAGGGCCAACGGGGTAGCCGTTTTCGTCAATTACCAGCCGGGTCAGCATGCTCAGGGTAACGGTGGCCGCAGTGGCGGGTGGTGCGGTGAAAGTGACAGAAAAATAACCGCTACCATTATCGCTTGCACTTGGTGCCAAATCTTCTAACAAACAATGTGTGTCGTTTGTGTCTCCGAATGTAACATCAATAGGAAATAATACTGCTTGACTGTTACGAAAAAAAATATGGATGGTGATGCTGGTATTATGGTCGGAATTGGGAATGACATAACCGCTGTTGCCGAAATAATTGATTCCTGCATCGTAACACCCATAGTTGCCATTCTCCGGGAAATTCACATTCAAGGTATAGCCGCTAGCGACAGTGTCACCCGCTGGTTTTTTATCAAAAATGCCGCCATTTATAGTACCACTATTAGAAAGACTAGAGACACTAAAGATACCACCTTCAATGGTTCCGGAAATTCTATTTGTAAAATATAGAGGCCCCAAAGCAGAAAGAAACTTACCGCCTGTAATGATGCCAGAATTTTCAAATGTTAAATCATTACGACTCAAGGGCTGAAAGACTCCACCAGTAATAGTTCCATAATTCGTTATATTATTTATAAAGCGCCCATCTGTAATTGTGGCTTTTTCACCAATTGTGAGAGCGCATTCAAGGGCGTTTCCACTACCAGAAACAAGTTTGGAAAAATCATATTCTGTCGGGTTGGCAGGATGCAGTTTAAGAGTGGTGCCATCATAGCTCCAGCCCTCACCAGAACAACTTGTAGTATGGGTACGGTTAGCATCGATAGAACCTTCGGGATATCCATCAACAATTTTTAATTGGCCGCCTCCCTCCGCCCACGCTGTGATTGCCGACACAGGCAGAAGCGTTACCGCCATGCACAGCGCCACCAGAAGGCTGATAAGTCGTTTCTTCATAGGGGGTCCCTCACTTTCTTTGGGCCGGAAGTGGAGCTCCGGCAAAAATGGATGCTCTCACTTCCTTAAATACACGCCGCGCGGAATCCTTTCACCCTTTTTCAAAAAAATTTGAAAAAAAAAAAACGAACTGCAAAACAGTCCGTTTTCGGGTCATCTTTCGTAATGTGTCCAAAGGCTTAAAATCTTGATGGTTTGCTCTTCTTCAAAAACATCATACACAAGGCGGTGCTGTACGTTGATGCGCCTGCTGTACGAGCCGTTCAAATCGCCCACCAGCTTTTCATAGGGCGGCGGGTTCTGGAACGGATTTTCTTTTATAACGGAGATCAGCGCCTTCGCTTTTTCGTCAAGATGGGCGGATTTCAGCTTTGGAATGTCTTTGAGCGCGGTTTTCGCATAAACAATCTTGTACATTTACCACTCCACAGCCGATTCGTCAACACAATCTTCCAGCGGTTCGGCCTTGGCCGCCATGAGCTTTTCCCGCATTCCCGGCACGGAGACGAGATAAAGCGTTTCCATAATGCCGCTGTAATCTTCTTCCGAAAGCAGAACAGCGTTGCCGTCTTTGGTGCAGATGTTCAGCGGTTCATTGTACTTTACGGTCTGCTCTACATACTGGAAAGCGTTCTTGCGAAAGTTCGTGATATTAGTGGTCGTCATCGTGCATCACCTCTTATGTACATAATAGCGTACACACTGCGCGGTGTCAAGACCTTTTTTTGCCGAACTGGGGGCTTGTGGAGCGGGGGCAATCGTTCTATAATACAAGCTGTGAAATGAATCACAAAAGGGGTGGAACGTATGGACAAAAAACTGAACGAGGCCGTGGCGGCGCTGCGGCCCCAGATGGTGGCGGCGCTCCAGCGGCTGGTGCGCAGGCGCAGTGTGGAGGCCGACCCGCTGCCGGGCAAGCCCTTTGGCGAGGAGGTGGATGCCTGCTTTGCCGAGGCGCTGACCCTCTGCCATGAGCTGGGCTTTGAGACCACCGACATGGATCGGTACATCGGCTGGTGCGAGATCGGCACCGGGGACGAGATGGTGGCGGTGCTGGGGCATCTGGACGTGGTGCCCGAGGGCGAGGGCTGGCATCACCCGCCCTACGCCGCCGAGATCGAGGGCGGCAGGCTGTATGGCCGGGGTTCCATTGACGACAAAGGCCCGGTGGTGGCCAGCCTGTTCGCGCTGAAAGCCATCCGGGATCTGGGCATTCCGCTCAACCGCCGTGTCCGGCTGCTGTTCGGCCTGAACGAGGAGACCAACGACCGGGATGTGCTGTACTACAAGGCCCACGGCGGGGAGATCCCGGTGCTGGGCTTCACCCCGGACGGCGAATACCCGCTCATCAACGGCGAAAAGGGCATCCTGAACGAGAGCTATGCTGTGCAGCTGCACCAGACCGGGGCCTGGCAGCTGAGCAGGGTGCAGGGCGGCGTGGCCGGCAATGTGGTGCCGGACTACGCCTGCGCTGTGCTGACCGCCCCGGCGGGGGCCGCCCTGCCGGATGCGGAGCACATCACCGTGACGGCCATCCCCGGCGGCTATCAGGTGGAAGCGGTGGGCGTTTCGGCACACGGCAGCCACCCGGAGCAGGGCGAAAACGCCATTGGGCGGCTGGTGTGCTACCTCGACCGGCTGCCGCTGGAGGGGGATGCCAAGCAGGCCGTGCACTTTCTGGCCGAGAAGCTGGGCACCGACCCCTACGGCGAGCGCCTGCTGGGCCACCGGCTGGAGGATGCGCTCTCCGGCCCCATGAGCTGCAACTGGGGGCTGATCGAGGGCGACGCGCAGCATCTGTGGGTCAAGCTGAACTACCGCTATCCTGTGACCATGGAACGGGCAGACTGCCAGCCCGCTGTGCAGGCCGCCTTTGAGGCCGCAGGCTGGGCGCTGGATGGGCAGGTGCACAAGGAAAAGCTCTACTACCCTGCCGGGACCCCGCTGGTCAGCGCCCTGCTGGAGGTTTACCGGGATGCCACCGGCGACAATGCCCCGCCCAAGTGCATCGGCGGCGGCACCTACGCCAAGATGCTGCCCAATGTGGTGGCCTTTGGCCCCCTGTTCGCGGGTGACCCGGTCACAGAGCATCAGCCCGATGAATGCATCGATCTGGAACGTCTGGTGCAGAACGCCCAGATCATTGCAAACGCCATTGTCAAGCTGGCAAACCTGCCGCTGGAATAAGAAGGAGGATGGGACTATGAAGATCACACAGGTGCGGCTGGGCCGCATTTCCACCCCGCTGCGGGTGCCGTTCAAAACGGCACTGCGCACTGTGAACAGCGTTGAGGATGTTATCGTGGAGCTCCACACCGATACCGGTGCGGTGGGCTACGGCGAAGCACCCCCGACCGGTGTCATCACCGGCGACACCACCGGTGCCATCCTCGGTGCCATTCAGGATCATATCGCCCCTGCCCTGCTGGGCCGCGACCTCGATGAATTTGAGGATCTGACCGCCGCTGTGCAGAAGGCGCTTGTCCACAACACCAGCGCCAAGGCCGCTGTGGACATGGCCCTGTGGGATCTGCTGGGCCAGAAGTACAGCGCCCCTGTTTACCGGATGCTGGGCGGTGCCCGCAAAAACATCGTGACCGATATTACCATCAGCGTCAACCCGCCCGAGGAGATGGCCCGGGATGCCCGCACCGCCGTCCAGCGCGGCTACGACTGCCTGAAGGTCAAGGTTGGCATTGACCCTGAGCTGGATGTGGCCCGCCTTGCCGCGGTGCGGCAGGCCGTGGGCCGGGACATCAAGCTCCGCATCGATGCCAATCAGGCATGGAACGCCAAGCAGGCGGTCCGCATCCTGAACCAGATGCAGGAGAAGGGGCTGGACATTGAGTTCGTGGAGCAGCCCGTGCCCGCCGCAGACCTTGAGGGGATGCAGTATGTCACCCGCCATGCCGATGTGCCCGTGCTGGCCGACGAGAGCGTGTTCAGCCCGGCAGATGCCCTGCGGATCATGCAGACCGGCGCGGCCGACCTTGTGAACATCAAGCTGATGAAGTGCGGCGGCATCACCAATGCCCTGCGCATTGCCGCCGCCGCTGAGGTGTACGGCGTGGAGTGCATGATCGGCTGTATGCTGGAAGCAAAGATCTCGGTCAACGCCGCTGTGGAGCTGGCCTGCGCCAAGAAGATCATCACCAAGATCGACCTCGACGGCCCGGTGCTCTGCAGCGAGGACCACATCCTCGGCGGTGCCGTGTTCGACGAAAAGAACATCACCGTCTCCGACGCGCCCGGCATGGGCATTCAGGGCTTTGTGCCCGGCAAGGTGTCCTATCTCGACTAAAACAGGAACAGACCGCATCCCGAAACACACGGGGTGCGGTCTCTTTTTGTGAATCTGTATTTCATATACGGACAGTGAAAAAAGCTCGTGTCTGTATATGTTGAAATGAAAAACAAAAAAAACGGGCAAAATCTTTGACTTTTTGGCCTGCGAGGCGTATAATCGTACTTGTTCCGTGTAGAGGAATGGGAAAACTGTGCGCAGTAGGCGCACAATCTGGATAGGGGAGTAGAAAAGTTATGAAAACGTTGAAAGCGGTTGCGGCAAGGTACAACGCCACCAGCCTGATCCTGCGCATCGTCATCGGCCTTGCGGTCGGTGCGGTGCTGGCACTGGCGGTGCCCGGTGCGGGCTGGGTGGAAGAGTTCGGCAGCCTGTTCGTGGGTGCCCTGAAGGGCATTGCCCCGGTGCTGGTGTTCGTTATCGTGGCCAGTGCGCTGGCGCAGGGCACGTCCAGGCTGGACCGGCGCTTTGGCACGGTCATCTGGCTGTACATGCTCACCACCTTCCTGGCCGCCGCCATTGCGGCGGCGACCAGCTTCCTGTTCCCTCAGACCGTCGTTCTGGCTGAGGCGGCAGAATCCGAGGTGGTGCCCCAGGGTCTGGGCGAGGTGATGAACACCCTGCTCACCAACTTTGTGGCAAACCCCGTCAGTGCCCTGCTGAACGGCAATTACATCGGCATCCTGTTCTGGGCCTGCCTGTTCGGTCTGGCCATGAAGAAGTACGGCGCGGACAGCACCAAGCTGTTCCTGGCGAACACAGCGGATGCAGTCTCCCAGATCGTCCGCTGGATCATCAATCTGGCACCCTTCGGCATCATGGGCCTTGTGTACACCAACGTGTCCAGCAACGGCCTGTCCATCTTTACCCAGTACGGCAGGCTGCTGCTCCTGCTGGTGGGCACCATGCTCTTTATGGCACTGGTCGTCTCGCCCTTTATCATCTTTGTGTATCTGCACTGCAACCCGTATCCGCTGGTGCTCCGCTGCCTGCGTGAATCCGGCCTGACCGCCTTCTTCACCCGCAGCTCTGCCGCCAACATCCCGGTGAATATGGATCTGTGCGAAAAGCTGGGGCTGGATAAGGATATGTATTCCGTCTCCATCCCGCTGGGCGCTACCATCAATATGGATGGTGCCGCCATCACCATTACCATTATGACGCTGGCTGCGGCCAATACGCTGGGCATTCAGGTGTCCCTGCCCGCCGCCATCCTTCTTTCGGTGATGAGTGCTCTGGGTGCCTGCGGTGCTTCCGGCGTGGCTGGCGGCTCCCTGCTGCTGATCCCCATGGCCTGCTCCCTGTTTGGCATCTCCAATGATATCGCCATGCAGGTGGTCGGTGTCGGCTTTATCATCGGCGTGGTGCAGGATTCCGTGGAAACTGCCCTGAACTCCGCCGGTGACGTGGAATTTGCCGCCACTGCGGAATATCACCAGTGGCGCAAGGAGGGCAAGCCCCTGCCGGCGTTCCTGTGCAAGTGATGCAAAACTGAAATGGCTTTTCAAAGGCTGCTGTGCTGCTGGCACGGCGGCCTTTTTGTTTGGAACTTTTTTCTGGGCATTTTGCACAGGAAAGCCCTCGTCCTGTTTGAAATTGACGGATTCTGACGGATTTTGCATGAGAGTATCCCCTTTTGCAGAAGAAATTCTGGGCAAAACGGAGAGAAAATCCGAAAAAAATTTCCAAACAAGGTTTCAATCGTCCATGTATACAAGAACTTTATTTTTCATAAAAAACGTTTTGTGCTAGTTGCGCAAAGGACGAAAGAACGTTAAAAAAGTATCACTAAATTCATAGTTTGTTCATAGAATTTATAAAACGATTTCATAATTGAGTGGCATAATATGGCCATCCTCAGAGAGGGGAACAAAAGAACGAAGGGTTCTGAACGGTTCCGCTTTGAGGATGCAGGGAGATAGAGGCCCTGCCCAAAAACACAATGACATTTACCGATATACGGAGGATATTTATTATGATGAACAAGAACACTGCTATTCTGGACAACACTATGATGGACGCTTACCTGACTGTCACCGAGGGCGTGTCCGATAACTGCGGCATTGGCCTGGCTTTTGCAAGCCTGCTCGAGAGCGCAAAGAAGAACTTTGTCAACCAGAGCAACCGCCGCGCTGTCAATGCAAGCTTTGCCGGCTGATCTTCTCCAATTTGCCGGTTGAAGATTCTCCTTCTTTTTTTGTTACAGCTGCTGCCACACTGTAATATGAACTGAAAAGCCCGGAACCACCTGCCGCCATAGCAGGTACGGTTCCGGGCTTTTTTGCTGTGTGGGTTCGGTCGCCGCAGGGATTTAATCTGTCAGCTTTGCTTTCTGCAGCGCGGCCACGATCAGCGGAATGAGGATGAGCTGTGCCACGATGCCGGGCACGGCAGTGAGCACCGCACCGGACAGGAACGCGCTGAACGGGAAGCTGGAGCCGGACAGACCGGCCAGCACAAAGCGTACTGCACCCCAGACAAGGCGGCCTGCCACCATCGAGGTGACAAGGGTGGCGTAGATTATGGGCAGGGTGTGCTGCACCTTGCGGTACATGAAACCGGCCACCGCGCCGTATGTGGCCAACTCAAAGGCCATGGCGATGGCAATGGGGTACATCGGGGGCATCCCGAACAGCACCGAGCGGAGCAGCGGGGCGGCAAAGCCCAGTGCCAGGCCCCAGGGGCCGCCCAGCACAAAGCCAGCCAGCAGCACCGGGAAGTGCATGGGGCAGAGCATGTTGCCGATCTGAGGCATATGGCCGGTGATCATGGGCAGCACAAAGGCCAGTGCCAGAAACAGTGCGGCCAGCACCAGATCACGGGTCGCGGAACGGGTCTTGGCATTCATCAATGATTCCTCCTGAAAATGCACAGACAAAAAGGGCCTGCCGCCAGCACGCGCGCCAGCGGCAGACCCCTTCATGGTGTCTGTTTCAAAATAATGTTTGCGGGGAGAAACACGGGCTTCGGCCCGCAAAGCCCCGGCTTCAGCCGGGAATTGTGCAAAAAGTATAGCAGATGCAAAGCCGCCTTGTCAAGCTCAGCGGATGAGGATGGTTACGGGGTGGAGTTTGCCGTTTTTTGAAATTTGTAGATGTAATAAAAGGAATCTTCACCGGGGCCTTCTGCAAATGTACTGTTACAGACATTGGTGTGAGAATAACCATTGTCGGAGGCTGCATTCAATTCGGCATCAGAAAGCAAGCCGGCCAAAAGCTGCAAAAATGTTTTGCGGGGGCAAAATGGCCCTGCATTTTCAACAAAAACGGGAACATTTACAAGCGATTTTGCCAAGGGATGTACATTTTGACGAAAGAACCTTGACGTTTTTGCATAGAATAGATAATATAGACTTGAGAAATAGCGCATCGGGGCGTACGGCCCAGGTGCGTATCATATCCGATGCAAACGCTGAGGTTCATACGGGAGGACCAAAGATGACAAATGCAGAAAAACTTACCCTGGCAAAACACGCCTGCCACATCCGCATGGGCGTGATCGAGGGCACTCACAGCGCCAAGTGCGGCCATCCGGGCGGCAGCCTGGATATCGCCGAGGTGCTGGCGTACCTCTATTTCGTAGAGATGAAGGTGGATCCGAAGGAGCCCAAGAACCCTGACCGCGACCGTCTGGTGCTCTCCAAGGGCCATGCGGCCCCGGCGCTGTACGCCGCGCTGGCTGAGCGTGGGTTCTTCCCGGTGGAGGATCTCAAGACCCTGCGCAAGATCGGCAGCTACCTGCAGGGCCACCCCAACATGAACAGTGTGCCGGGCGTGGATATGTCCACCGGCAGTCTGGGTCAGGGCGTGAGCGCCGCCTGCGGCATGGCACTGGGTGCCAAGCACGCCGGTAAGCCCATCAATGTTTACACCATCCTGGGTGACGGCGAGGTGGAAGAGGGTGAGTGCTGGGAGGCCTTTATGTTTGCTTCTCACTACGGCCTGTCCAACCTCTGCGTTATGCTGGACCGCAACCATCTGCAGATCGACGGCACCACCGAGACCGTGATGAACAGCGCCCCGCTGGAGGAGAAGCTGAAGGCCTTCAACTTCAACGTGCTGACCATCAACGGCCACGATCTTGATGCCATTGAGAGCGCCATCGCCGCTTTCCACGCTGAGAACGAAAAGCCCACCTGCATCATTCTGGATACCCTCAAGGGCAAGGGCGTTTCCTTTATGGAGAACTCCGTTGACTGGCACGGCAAGGGCCCCAACGATGAGGAATACGCACAGGCCATGCAGGAGCTGAATGCAGCTTACGCCGCGCTGGAAGAGGAGGACAAGTAAGATGGCAGAAGTGAAGAAGATCGCTACCCGTGACAGCTACGGCAACACCCTGAAGGAGCTGGCCGCCGAGGGCCACGACGACCTGGTGGTGCTGGACGCTGACCTGGCTGCCGCCACCAAGACCGGTATGTTCCGCAAGGCGTACCCGGACCGTCACTTCGACTGCGGCATTGCAGAGGGCAACATGATGGGCGTGGCCGCAGGCCTGGCCACCATGGGTTACGTGCCCTTTGTTTCCAGCTTTGCCATGTTTGCCGCAGGCCGTGCCTTTGAGCAGATCCGCAACTCGATCGCCTACCCCCGCCTGAACGTCAAGATCGGTGCCACCCACGGCGGCATCTCCGTGGGCGAGGACGGTGCTTCCCACCAGTGCTGTGAGGACTTTGCCCTGATGCGCAGCCTGCCCGGCATGACCGTGATTTGCCCCGCAGACGATGTGGAGGCCCGTGCCGCTGTGCGTGCCGCTTACGCCATGCAGGGCCCTGTTTACCTGCGCTTCGGCCGTCTGGCTGTGCCTGTGTTCCACGATGAGGCCACCTACCACTTTGAGCTGGGCAAGGGCGAGCAGATCACCGAGGGCAACGACATTGCCATCATCGCCACCGGTCTGATGGTCAACGAGGCCCGCCTGGCTGCCGAGCAGCTGGCTGCCGAGGGCATCCACGCCCGGGTCATCAATATCCACACCATCAAGCCTCTGGACGAGGAGATCGTCCTCAAGGCCGCCAAGGAGTGCGGCAAGGTCATCACCGCCGAGGAGCACAGCGTCATCGGCGGTCTGGGCGAGGCCGTCTGCGCCGTCCTGAGCGAGAAGCTGCCTACCCCTGTCCGCCGCGTGGGCGTGCAGGACAAGTTCGGCTGCTCCGGCCCCGCATGGGACCTGCTCAAGCTGTACGGTCTGGATGCAGCGACCATCTGCAAGACCGCTCACGAGATGCTGGGCTGATCCGGAAAGTCAATACCAATAAAAGCCGGTCGGCGTATGCCGACCGGCTTTTTGCGTGCAATTACCGTAAAAATTCGTGATTTTTCCGCACGATATCCGGGGAAACGTGCTGGCTGCTTGCACCCGGCGGCAAAGTGTGTTAAAGTGGGGCCAGATAAAAATTTTGAGAGAAGGAGCACCGCTATGAAATACGATTTCACTTCCATCATGGACCGCCATGGCAAGGATGCCATTGCAGTGGATGGCCTTGGCACCGGCTTTGCCCCCGCCGCCCCCAAGGAGGGCTTTGACGCCATCCCCATGTGGGTGGCCGATATGAACTTCCCCACCGTGCCCACCATCCAGGAAGCCATCATCGAGCGCACCAACCACCCCGCGTTTGGCTACTTCAACCCCACCGATGAATACTTCGATTCCATCATCCGGTGGCAGGCAAAGCGCAACGGCGTGCAGGGCCTGACCAAGGAGTGCATCGGCTACGAGAACGGCGTGCTGGGCGGCGTGATCAGCGCCCTGAACTGCGTCTGCTCCAAGGGCGACAAGATCCTGATCCACAGCCCCACCTACATCGGCTTCACCATGAGCCTGAAGAACAACGGCTACGAGGCTGTCCACAGCCCGCTGGTCAAGGATGAGAACGGCGTGTGGCGGATGGACTTTGAGGACATGGAAAAGCACCTGAAAGAGGAAAAGATCCATGCCGCCATCATGTGCAACCCCCACAACCCCTGCGGCCGTGTGTGGGAGCGCTGGGAGCTGGAAAAGGCCATGGAGCTGTACAAGAAGTACGATGTGTATGTGGTCTCCGATGAGATCTGGTCGGACATCATCCTGAGCGGAAATAAGCACATCCCCACCCAGTCTGTGAGCGAGGATGCCCGCCAGCGCACCGCCGCTTTCTATGCCCCCTCCAAGACCTTCAATCTGGCCGGTCTGGTGGGCAGCTATCATATCGTTTACAACAGCTGGTGGCGTGACCGCATGGAAAAAGAGTCCAGCCTGAGCCACTACAACATGATGAACGTTCTCTCCATGCACGCCCTGATCGGTGCTTACAAGCCCGAGGGCTACGAGTGGACCGACGAGCTCTGCGAGGTGCTGACCGGCAACATCGACTTTGCCTGTGATTACATCGAGAAGCATTTCGAGGGCGTGACCGTCTCCAAGCCGCAGGGCACCTACATGCTGTTCGTGGACTGCACCGACTGGTGCAAGGCCCACGGCAAGACCATTGAGGATGTGGAGCACGCCTGCTGGGATGTGGGCGCTGCCATCCAGGACGGCACCATGTTCTTTGGCCCCTGCCACCTGCGCATGAATCTGGCTTCTCCCCGTTCCCGCATCGAGGAGGCGTTCCACCGCATGGACAAGTACGTTTTTAACGCATGATCGCTTAAACACAGCAAAAAGTCCCGACCAGAACGGCCGGGACTTTTTTGCGCTTAATTCAGATCGAAATTGCCCACCAGCAGGTAGTAGAGCGCCTCCACCACCAGCGCTGCCGAAAGCTGGGAAGGCATCATATCGCTGGCAATGCGCTGGATACGGTTGGAGGCCAGCAGGGTATAGCTGGCGTGGCCTGCCAGCGCCGAGCGCTTGTCGCAGGTGATGAGGATGACCGGTGTGCCGTTCTTCTTGGCGGCACGGGCGGCCGTCTCCAACGCCTCGCAGCGGCCTGCGCTGGAAATGAGCAGCAGGGCATCTTTTGGGGTCAGTGCCGAAGCGAAAGACCGTGCCTTTTCTGGCACCGGGCTGATCATGCAGCGCTTGCCCAGACTGCCCAGCTTGAGCGAAGCATCCATGGCAACGGGCAGGCTGCTGCCGTTGGCTTCGATCTCAATGATCTCTGCCGCCCGCAGAATGGAAAGCACCTTTCTCAGCTGGACAAGGTTCAAGGCCTGAATGGTGGCCTGAACCTCCTCCTGACGATTGTTCTGAAGATCGAGCAGGGCCTGATGCAGCGGGTCATTGGGGGGCCTTTTGCGGGCCTCCGTTTCCTGCTGCTCCAGCACATCCCGCGCAAGCTCCAGTTGGAATTTGCGATAATTTGCGTAGCCGAGCTTGTGGCACAGCCGGGTGACCGTGGCTTCGGACGAGTGGCTGGCCTTTGCAAGCTCCGCAGAGGTGGCGACCGAGGCCCACTTTACATCTGCAAGAATGCAGTCCGCAATGCGCCGTTCGGCGCTGTAAAGCTGGAGCCCGGAGCACAGCTGGGTGACGACACTTCCCGGGGAATCGTGCATAGCAATACCTCCCTGTGCGCGCTGTGCATTGGGCACAACGCACAGTACTCTGGAAATAGTATACCGATTTTTTGGTGAAAAATCAATTGAATCTGGCAAGAAAATGCATATCATTCCAAAATAACCCGGGATCCCGCCAGAACCCGCTGCCTGTCAAATTCTCCAAACCGGAATAAGCTGCGCTGAAATTACAAAAGGACTGCTCCGACGGAGCAGTCCTTTTTGCGTTTTAAGGGGCGGGAAGGTGCGATCAGCACCCTTCCTTTTCGGCCAGCTTCCGGCCCATGAGCACGCCCATGACGGAGGCCATCATCAGGCCGCGGGTCCAGCCGGAGGAGTCACCCAGGCAGTGCAGGCCCCGGATGTTGGTGTCGAGGTTCTCGTCCATCTTGACCTTGTTGGAGTAGAACTTCAGCTCGGGGCTGTAAAGCAGGGTCTCGTTGGCGGCAAAGCCGGGCACGACCATATCCAGCATCTTGATGAACTCAATGATGTTGGTCATGGCGCGGTAAGGCATGGCGGCGGTGATATCACCGGCCACGGCATCCTTCAGGGTGGGCTTGACGTTGGATTGCGCCAGCTCCTTGGGCCAGGTGCGCTTGCCGTCCAGAATGTCGCCGTAGCGCTGGACCAGGATGTGGCCCGCGCCCAGCATGTTGGTCAGCTCACCCACCTTCTGGGCGTAGGCGATGGGCTGGTTGAAAGGTTCGGTGAAGTTGTGGGAGACGAGGATGGCCAGGTTGGTGTTCTCGCTCTTCTTCTCCTTGAAGCTGTGGCCGTTGACCACGGCCAGATCATTGTCATAGTTCTCCTGAGCCACAAAGCCGCCGGGGTTCTGGCAGAAGGTGCGCACCTTGTTCTTCCAGGGCTTGGGGTAGCCGATGAGCTTGGACTCATACAGCACCTTGTTCACCTTTTCCATGACCTCGTTGCGGCACTCCACGCGCACGCCGATGTCAACGGTGCCGGGCTTGTGGGCGATGTGGTGCTCGGCGCAGATCTTCTCCAGCCAGTCGGCACCGCGGCGGCCCGTGCCGATGACCACAGTATCGGCATAAACAGCATGGGCTTCCTCGTCCTTGGGTCCCTTGATGAACACGCCCTTGCACTCCTCGTTCTCCAGGATGATGTTCTCGCACTCGGTGCTGAACAGCATCTCCACGCCATTGTCGGCCAGATAGTTCTGGATGGCCAGATACAGCTGCTGGGCCTTCTCGGTGCCCAGATGACGGATGGGGCAGTCCACCAGCTTCAGGCCGGCGTGGATGGCGTTCTTGCGGATCTCCTTGATGTCCTCGCCGGTGTAGATGCCCTCCACATGGGGGTCAGCGCCGAACTCGAGGTAGATCTTGTCGGTGTAGTCGATGAGCTCCTGTGCAAACTCTTCGCCGATGAGGCTGGGCAGGTCGCCGCCGACCTCATAGGAGAGGCTCAGCTTGCCGTCGGAGAAGGCGCCTGCACCGGAGAAGCCGGTGGTGATGGCGCAGGTGGGGCGGCAGTTGACGCAGTGGCCGATCTCGGCCTTGGGGCAGTGGCGCTTTTCCACCGGCTTGCCTTTTTCCACCAGCAGGATGTGCTTCTTGCTGCCGCGGCGCAGCAGCTCCACGGCGGTGAAGATACCGGCCGGGCCGGCACCAACGATGATGAGATCGTACTTTTCCATAGCTCTCTTTTTATCCTTTTGTGTTATGATGTTTGGGGCTTATATTTCGGTAACGGTTTGGTCTGCGGGCGGCGGGCTTGCCCTCTCAGTCATTGCTTCGCAATGCCAGCTCTCCCAAAGGGAGAGCCGTTGGCCTGCCGGGAGGCTTTCTGCCTCTCCCTTTGGGAGCAACAATGATGACCGCCGCCAGTGGCGGAAGCAGGAAATCATTGTTGGGGCCGCGGCCAGCAAGACGCACGCGAAGCGCTGTGGATGCTGGGTGCCGCAACCCGGGCAGTGGATGCGACCAGCGGGAGCAGACGGAGAGGGCAAGCCGCCTGAAGTTATTCGTCCTCCTGCTCCACCTCGGCGCTCTCGTCCACATGGTCCAGCTCCACGGCGGTCGCCTCCGCGTCGGCGTGGGCGATGTCCGGGGCGATGACGCCGTCGCCGTTCAGGTCCTTGCCGGTGACGGCCTCCAGCATCGACTGGGTCTCGGGGTGCAGCTTCATGAAGCGCCGGACGGCCAGCATGGTGTACAGCGCACTCAGCAGGTTGAGGGCGGCTTCGAGGATGAGGATGAGGCCGATGGCCATGACCAGCGTCTCCATCGTGCCGAAGGGGTCCACCACCATCACGATGCCCAGAATGACGCTGAGCACCGCCAGCAGCAGGAAGACCTTCCAGCTCGAATACTCACACCGGCGCAGCTCAAGGGCGTTCTGGACGCGGCCAAGGCTGTCGAAGATGATGAACAGGCCGAACACGATGGGCAGCACCCGGACGACGATGTCGCTGCGGATGATGAGGAACGCGCCCAGCGCCAGACAGACGAGGCCCGAGATGAGGGTGAGCTGGCTCTGGAACACGCCGCGCTCTACGACAAAATAGCGCACCAGCTGCACGGCTGCGCAGGCCAGTACCACGCCGCCCAGTGCGTAGCAGACCACGTTGAGGGCCGTGCCGGGCACCATCAGCAAAAAGATGCCCAGTGCCAGATAGAGCCTGTCTCTTATACACATCTGACGCTGCCGACGAACTCTAGGG
>ERZ1027233.247-NODE-247-length-21450-cov-6.152699_pt1 | contig 21450 bp, 12 predicted proteins | sample MGYA00519244_ERZ1027233 | MGnify/ENA primary metagenome ERZ1027233 (study PRJEB26926, sample SAMN06164469) | human gut metagenome | biome: ENVO:00009003; feature: ENVO:2100002; material: ENVO:00002003 | host: Homo sapiens | place: USA | collected 2012 ... | reverse complement strand
CATCAGTAAGTGAATCAATCTCAGAATCACAATCAGTGTCTAACTCAGAATCAGCCTCAGAGAGTGCATCAGTAAGCGAATCACAATCAGTGTCTAATTCCGAGTCAGCGTCAGAAAGTGCTTCTGTATCAGAATCACAATCAGTGTCAAACTCAGAATCAGCTTCAGAAAGTGCGTCAATTTCTGAGTCTCAGTCTGTATCAAATTCAGAATCAGCGTCAGAAAGTGCCTCAGTTTCTGAGTCGCAGTCAGTGTCAACCTCAGAATCAGCGTCAGAGAGTGCGTCAGTTTCAGAATCACAGTCTGCTTCAACCTCAGAATCAACGTCAGTAAGTGAATCCATTTCAGCATCACAATCAGTCTCTAATTCAGAATCAGCCTCAGAGAGTGCCTCAGTTTCTGAATCACAGTCTGCTTCAACCTCAGAATCAGCTTCATTAAGTGCTTCAATTTCAGTTAGTGAGTCTGCATCATTGAGTGAATCACAGAGCACAAGTTCCTCAATCTCGACTTCAGAGTCAGAATCATTGAGTACGTCAAGCTCATTGAGTGCTTCTGCATTTGAAAGCCAGTCTCAAGCCTTTAGTGCTTCAATTTCTGCGATTATTTCAACTGTTGAATCTATTTCGAACTCAGCTTCAAGCTTCATTTCAGCTAGTGAGTCGCTTTCGACATCTAACTCAGCATCATTGGGTGAGTCGGCGTCATTGAGTACATCTGTTTCAGGATCACAATCAGTTTCTAATTCCGAGTCAGCGTCAGAGATTGCATCGGTGTCTGAATCACAGTCTGTCTCAAACTCCGAGTCAGCGTCAGTAAGTGCTTCAATCTCAGAATCACAATCAGTCTCTAATTCCGAGTCAGCATCAGAGAGTGCATCGGTGTCTGAATCACAATCAGTCTCTAATTCCGAGTTAGCATCAACAAGTGAGTCTGTATCAGAATCACAGTCTGTTTCAAACTCAGTCTCTGCATCAGAATCGACTTCAGTAAGTGTCTCAATTTCAGAGTCGCAATCAGTATCGAACTCTGAGTCAACTTCAGTAAGTGAGTCAGTTTCTACATCAGCAAGTGACTCAGAGTCAGCTTCAGCAAGCACCTCCGCATCAGTCTCTGCCTCAGTATCGACTTCAGTAAGTGCTTCGATTTCTACAAGTGAGTCTGTATCGTTGAGTGAGTCGCAAAGTGCAAGTGCATCTGCGTCAGCCTCAGCGAGCACCTCCGCTTCAGTATCAGAGTCAGCATCTACATCAGCATTCTTGAGTGCCTCTGAAAGCACAAGTATTTCAACTTCGTTGAGTATATCAGCAAGTCTTTCAGCCTCAACAAGTGTATTTGAGTCATTGTCTGCGTCCGCTTCAGCATTAGCCTCAGAGTCAACTTCTGTAAGTACCTCAATTTCAGAGTCTGCATCAACAAGTGCGTCTGTATTAGAATCACAGTCTGTTTCAACCTCAGTTTCTGCGTCAGTCTCATCCAGCGTCTCAGCTTCAGCAAGTGCATCTGAGTCAGCCTCTGCCTCAGTATCGACTTCAGTAAGTGTCTCAATTTCCGAGTCACAATCAGTATCGAACTCAGAATCAGTTTCAGCGAGTGCCTCAGTGTCTGAATCAGAATCTGTTTCAAACTCAGTATCACTGAGTGAGTCACTTTCAGAAAGTTCTTCAATTTCTACAAGTGAGTCTGTATCGTTGAGCGAATCGCAGAGTGCAAGTGCATCTGCCTCAGAATCCGCTTTATCAAGCGTTTCAGTCTCAGAGTCCGCTTCTACATCGGCATTCTTGAGTGCCTCTGGAAGCACAAGTGCTTCAACAAGTATTGCAACATCATTGAGTACCTTAGCAAGTCTTTCAGCCTCAACAAGTGTATCTGAGTCATTGTCTACATCAGCATCAGCAAGTACATCTGCCTCAGAGTCAACTTCAGTAAGTGTCTCAATTTCCGAGTCGCAGTCAGTATCGAACTCAGAGTCAGTTTCAGCGAGTGTGTCTGTGTCTGAATCACAATCAGTGTCTAATTCAGTATCAGCCTCATTAAGTGCTTCAATTTCAGCTAGTGAATCGCTTTCGACATCTAACTCAGCATCGTTGAGTGAGTTGCAAAGTGCAAGTACATCTGTGTCAGTCTCATCCAGCGTATCAGTTTCAGCAAGCTCATCAGAGTCAGCCTCTGCCTCAGTATCAACTTCAGAGTCGCATTCAGTATCGAACTCCGAGTCCGTTTCAGAGAGTGCGTCTGTGTCTGAATCAGAATCCGTTTTAAACTCAGAATCAACTTCAGTAAGTGAGTCAGTCTCAGAATCACAGTCTGTTTCATCCTCTGTAAGTGCTTCGATTTCTACAAGTGAGTCTGTATCGTTGAGCGAATCGCAAAGTGCAAGTGCATCTGCGTCAGCCTCAGCGAGCGCCTCCGCTTCAGTCTCAGAGTTCGCTTCTACATCAGTATTCTTGAGTATTTCTGAAAGCACTAGCACCTCAACTTCATTGAGTACATCAGCAAGTCTTTCAGCCTTTGCATCAACAAGTGCTTCAGTGTCTACTTCAGAATCAATTTCTGAAGTGAGGGATCCTAAGCACAAACGTGGTAGCCAAGCGCTTCCGAAGACTGGTGAGGAAAACTCATCATTAGGTATGGCCTTAGGTGCCTTGGCAACTGCAACTGGTCTTGGATTTCTTGCCAAACGTAAGAAAAATGAAGAATAGGACGAAGATTATTCGTATTTCAGGATTGTAGAAGTCTTTACAATGCTCAGATAAGCACAATAAAAAACACCTTCATGTTAGATAACAATTCTAGCTAGGAGGTGTTTTTTTGATTTGGAGATGTTGTGAAAGTTTCAAAATGGAACTGACCTTTTGAAATACTAATGACTACATAAAAATAAGAGACCACTTGAACATGGTCTCTTATTTGTTGTCTTGCTCATTATCTTGTTTATACATGACTGTTCCCACTGTTACGAGAATAGTTAACAGAATCGGTACAACTCGAAAAACTCCCCAGTCAGGGTCATAGGCCAAAAAAATTGAGACTAGGTAAAAAATAACACTAGTGTATAGAAAGTTTTTATTACCTTTTTTACGTCCTATTCTTGTTAAAATAGTTGCAATAATAAAACTAATCAAATTAGGTGCTAGGAAAATCATTATAACTATTCCCCAAGGATTTGACAGTCCTAAGAGCAAAAATAAGGCAAGATAAACGATAGCTAAATAAAAGGCGACTGCAAGGAGAATAGAAGCAAGCCTGTTGTCTGGAGAGTTCTTCTTAATGAGCTCTTGATTATTGACCTCTTGACCAGTCTGACCCTTATCTTGGCTTGTGTTGAAGTTTGTATGTTGTACTGACATCTTTCTCACCTACCCCTCTATTTGTTTCTAAATAGTTTAACTCTTTTCACCTTTATTATACTCCTTTTTTCTTGTTTTCAGCAGGGTAGATAGGCATTTGAACTATTTGTTATGATGATTTGTCGCTCTACAATCTAGTTTCTGTTCCCTTCGTTTTTGATGGAAAAGAGTATTTTTAATTAGCACTAGAGTAACCAAACTTGCCCCTCTGACACCTCAGTAAGTAATGAATAGCTTAGATAGTTAGAATTTAGTTTTTGTATGAGAAGATAGTCTAAAAAAAATACTATCCTAACAGACCTAATGGTTTGGTAAGGATAGTATTTTTGGTCGCTTTGAGAGAAGTGCTTTAAGGATTTTGTGAATTTTCATTAGATTTCCTTGTAATCCCATTAAAAGGAGGTCTTATCAATAATCATTCTAAATAGCCATAGAGTGTCAGTTATCTGTTTCTCAACGAACTAAAATGAGCATGTTTATAATTCTAAACACTCATTTAAAACTAATGTTATTAAAGCAATAAAAGGACTTTTCTAAAAATTATGAAAATTTATCGAATCTTATTGAAAAAAAGCTTTCAATGATTTAGAATGAAGCTATAAATGGGAAAAAGGAGTCTTTTTATTATGGACAAAAAAGTACATTATAAAATGCACAAAGTTAAGAAACAATGGGTAACCATCGCAGTTACAGGGATGTCACTCGGTGCAGTCTCAGCGGTTTCTTTAGGAACTAACGACGGTGTCGTTCAGGCCGACGAACACACGGATGCTACTGTAGCCATCCCCGATATTACTGTTGATACGGGTACTGTATCTAACGATACAACGGCTGCTCAGGATCCAACTACAGCAGTTGCAGCGACAAACGATGTCGCAACTGATCAAGCCGCTCCAACAGCAACTTTCGATTTGACAACTGATACAACAAATACAGTTGCAGCGAATGCTGTTGATACGGCAGCGACAGTCGGTACTGATCGTGCGGCAACTACAACAGATACAACAGCAACCAATGATACAGCTGTTGATACAACAAATAACAACACTACAACTGACACAACAACAGTTACTGATCGCGCAGCGACACGTGAACGTCGTGCGACTGGTGCTCGACGTGGTCCTACAGGAGGCCGTCGTGCTACCCCAGTTAACGGCAATACTAACAATGCCAACAATACTGTCACAGTAGTAAACAACGACCTTCCAGCAACTAACAATGTCGTAACTGATGGTCCAAGTCACATCAAAACAATTGATGGAAAACAATACTACGTTGAAGATGACGGCACTATTCGTAAGAACTATGTCCTTGAACGTAACGGCGGAAGCCAATACTTCAACGCTGAAACTGGTGAATTGTCTAATCAAAAAGAATACCGTTTCGACAAGAACGGTGGAACAGGTTCATCAGCTGATAGCACAAACACAAACGTTACTGTAAATGGTGACAAGAATGCCTTTTATGGTACAACTGATAAAGATATCGAACTTGTTGATGGTTACTTCACTGCCAACACATGGTACCGTCCAAAAGAAATCTTGAAAGATGGTAAAGAGTGGACTGCTTCAACTGAAAATGACAAACGTCCATTGCTTACAGTTTGGTGGCCAAGCAAGGCTATCCAAGCGAGCTACCTCAACTACATGAAGGAGCAAGGTCTCGGTACCAATCAGACCTATACGTCATTCAGCTCACAAACTCAGATGGACCAAGCAGCGCTTGAAGTTCAAAAGCGTATTGAAGAACGTATTGCGCGTGAAGGTAACACTGACTGGTTGCGTACAACTATCAAAAATTTCGTGAAGACCCAACCAGGTTGGAATTCAACTTCTGAAAATCTTGATAATAGTGACCACTTGCAAGGTGGTGCCCTTCTCTATAACAACGATAGTCGTACAAGCCATGCTAACTCTGACTATCGTCTCTTGAACCGCACACCAACTAGCCAAACAGGTAAACGCAATCCTAAGTATACTAAGGATACAAGTAACGGTGGTTTTGAATTCTTGTTGGCAAATGATATTGACAACTCAAATCCAGCGGTTCAGGCTGAGCAGTTGAACTGGCTCCACTACATCATGAACATCGGTACTATCACTGGTGGTTCTGAAGATGAAAACTTTGATGGTGTTCGTGTCGATGCCGTGGATAATGTCAATGCTGACCTTCTCCAAATTGCTTCAGATTACTTCAAAGCTAAGTATGGTTCTGATCAAAGCCAAGAACAAGCTATTAAGCACTTGTCTATCTTGGAAGCATGGTCTCACAACGATGCCTACTACAATGAAGACACCAAAGGTGCTCAATTGCCAATGGATGACCCTATGCACTTGGCATTGGTATATTCACTCTTGCGTCCAATTGGTAACCGTTCAGGAGTTGAACCACTCATTTCAAATAGTTTAAATGACCGTTCTGAAAGTGGTAAAAACTCTAAACGTATGGCTAACTACTCATTTGTTCGTGCCCACGATTCAGAGGTACAATCAATCATTGGTCAAATCATCAAAAATGAAATCAACCCTCAATCAACAGGGAATACCTTCACTCTTGATGAAATGAAGAAAGCCTTTGAAATCTACAACAGAGACATGCGTAGTGCTAACAAGCAATACACACAATATAACATCCCATCAGCATATGCCTTGATGCTTACGCATAAGGACACTGTGCCACGTGTTTACTATGGAGACATGTACACAGATGATGGTCAATATATGGCTAAAAAATCACCATATTATGATGCTATTGAAACCCTCTTGAAAGGTCGTATCCGCTATGCAGCCGGTGGTCAAGATATGAAGGTTAACTACATCGGTTATGGTAATACTAATGGTTGGGATGCTGCAGGTGTCTTGACATCTGTACGTTATGGTACAGGGGCTAACAGTGCTTCTGATGCTGGTACAGCAGAAACACGCAACCAAGGTATGGCAGTTATCGTTTCAAACCAACCAGCCCTTCGTTTGACAAGCAACTTGACAATTAACATGGGTGCGGCTCACCGTAACCAAGCTTATCGTCCATTGCTTTTGACAACAAACGATGGTGTGGCTACTTACTTGAATGATAGCGATGCTAACGGCATTGTCAAATACACTGATGGTAATGGTAATTTGACATTTAATGCAAACGAAATCCGTGGTATCCGTAACCCTCAAGTTGATGGTTACCTTGCCGTTTGGGTACCAGTAGGTGCTTCTGAAAATCAAGACGTGCGTGTAGCACCAAGTAAAGAAAAGAACAGCAGTGGTTTGGTTTACGAATCAAATGCTGCCCTTGATTCACAAGTTATCTACGAAGGTTTCTCTAACTTCCAAGACTTCGTCCAAAATCCATCACAATACACTAATAAGAAGATTGCTGAAAATGCAAACCTCTTCAAATCATGGGGTATCACATCATTCGAATTTGCACCACAGTACGTTTCAAGTGATGACGGTAGCTTCCTTGACTCAGTCATCCAAAATGGTTATGCCTTTACAGACCGTTATGATATTGGTATGAGTAAGGACAACAAGTACGGTTCATTGGCTGACTTGAAAGCAGCTCTTAAATCACTCCACGCTGTAGGTATCTCAGCGATTGCTGACTGGGTTCCAGACCAAATCTACAACCTTCCAGGTGACGAAGTAGTTACTGCAACTCGTGTTAATAACTATGGTGAAACTAAAGATGGCGCAATCATCAACCACAGCCTCTATGCCGCTAAAACACGTACCTTTGGTAATGACTACCAAGGTAAATATGGTGGTGCCTTCCTTGATGAATTGAAACGTCTCTACCCACAAATCTTTGACCGTGTTCAAATCTCTAACGGTAAACGCATGACTACTGACGAGAAGATTACGAAGTGGTCTGCGAAGTACATGAATGGTACTAACATTCTTGAACGTGGTTCAGAGTACGTGCTTAAGAATGGTCTCAACGGTTACTACGGTACAAATGGTGGTAAGGTTAGCCTTCCAAAAGTTGTCGGAAGCAACCAATCAACTAATGGTGATAACCAAAACGGTGATGGTAGTGGTAAGTTTGAAAAACGTCTCTTCTCTGTAAGATACCGTTATAACAATGGTCAATATGCTAAGAATGCCTTCATCAAAGATAACGACGGAAATGTCTACTACTTTGATAATACAGGCCGTATGGCAATCGGTGAAAAGACTATCGATGGTAAACAATACTTCTTCCTCGCTAATGGGGTGCAATTGCGTGATGGTTACCGTCAAAACCGTAGAGGTCAAGTATTCTACTACGACCAAAACGGTGTCTTGAATGCAAATGGTAAACAAGATCCAAAACCAGATAACAACAATAACAATACATCAGGCCGCAACCAATTCGTACAAATTGGTAATAACGTTTGGGCATACTACGATGGTAATGGTAAACGTGTGACAGGTCACCAAAACATCAATGGTCAAGAACTCTTCTTCGATAACAATGGTGTCCAGGTTAAAGGGCGTACTGTTAACGAGAATGGAACAATCCGTTACTATGATGCAAACTCAGGTGAAATGGCTCGCAACCGTTTTGCTGAAATTGAACCAGGTGTTTGGGCTTACTTCAATAATGATGGAGCAGCCGTAAAAGGTTCACAAAATATCAATGGTCAAAACCTCTACTTTGATCAAAATGGTCGTCAGGTTAAAGGTGCTTTGGCTAATGTTGATGGCAACCTTCGTTACTATGATGTAAATTCAGGTGAGCTTTACCGTAATCAATTCCACGAAATTGATGGTAGCTGGTATTACTTCGATGGTAATGGTAATGCTGTCAAAGGCATGGTTACTATCAACGGACAAAACCTCCTCTTTGATAACAATGGTAAACAAATCAAAGGTCATTTGGTTCGTGTGAACGGCGTTGTTCGTTACTATGATCCAAATTCAGGTGAGATGGCTGTTAACCGTTGGGTTGAAGTGAGTCCAGGATGGTGGGTTTACTTTGATGCTCAAGGCCGAGGACAAATCTAATCGTTTCCAAACTGTATGAACCGAGACAGTAGTCTCGGTTTTTATGGCATAACTGAGTTTCCGTAAAGACTGAGATGTGGACTGTGAATAGTCATTTAACCCTTTTCTTGGCTGAGTTGTGAAATACCTATGACTATTTGGTGCCCAGAATGACAGCAAAATAGCCTAATCCCAATGACTATTATTAATGCACAATTTAATACGAGAAAGCTTTAAAATTAGGGATTTTCATTAAATGGTTCCAATCTATTGACGAAGCGTCAAAGTCAATCTATACTAGGAGTAATACCAGTTATTTATTGGCATCCCTAGTCGAGGACTAGTCGCAGGCTTGGCCTGTGTCATTCCTAATAGGCCATTTCTTTAATAAATACAGTAAGGCTCTAGCCATTCAAAGATGAGAAGTAGTTGTGATAGTTTATAGTGTATTTCTTATGAGAGTGTCTTTAGGGAGAGAAAACTCCATTAAAGACTCATCATTTAAGTTATCGGGCTAATCTCATTTTGATGTCACTTTCATAAACTACTTGATAGATATTGCACATTAAAGCGCTATTTTTTTACTTAGGGGTTAAAATGATTAAAGTTCTTACACCTTACTTGTAAAAATTCGATTCTCGTATTATAGTATATATAAGAGATATCAAAAATTTTAATCTTTGATAAGAACTTGTTAGCTTCTCCGAGGGAAAATGAAATCTTAATAGAAAAGATTTCCATGAGAACTTAGCAAGTATAGGATTTTATTTCTCATAAAAAGAAGAAAGGGGGAGTATTTTTGAGAGCCTATAGGGAAGATGCGACTGAAGCAGCAGCAAGAACTGCCGAAGAGCATATTGCACATAAATCAGCGGACTCTGATTTAGTTGATACTATAGATCTTTCTAAATTATTGACTAACCCAAAAAGTCGCTCTGACCACAGTGCCCCCTCTCCATTAGATTTTGCTAGAGCTGACGAAGCCCTCTTTGATAATCATGCCCAATCGGAAACCGTGAGGATTCCATCTAAGCAAGAGATTATTTTTCAAGGAGCAGATTCTAAAACTCCAGACCCTGAAGTCATGGAAAACCATGTCTTTACAGGAACTAGAGATAGGAAGACTGGCTTAATCGAATGGGACAAGGACAGTTATACCTATCCTAAGATATCGGTACCAGTTGTCCAGGGCTATTTCGCTGACCAAAAGGAAGCGGGTTTTAACGTTGTCACACCCTATGTGCCAACGGTAACGGAACATGTGACCTATAGGAAATTGGGACGCATTATCCCTGTGACAGAAGATGGGGAATATATTCCAGGTGCTTTGACTAAGCAGTATAACAATAACAAAAAAGATCCACGAAAGGCGGGTGAGACAGCAACACCAGCTGTTCAAGATTATATGACAGATATTAAAAGTGTAGTACCGAACAAACCAGGAGGGGATACTCCGGTTGTGTATCGTAAAATTTTCAAGAAAGCCAGCATCACTTATATTGATGAAACTACCGGTGCTTACTTGGTTAGTGACCAGTTGACCGGGGAATTGGGTGAAGCGATTGAATACGGAACAGCAACACGTATCAAGACTTTCAAGGACATGGGATATGACTTGATTCAGGACGAATTCCCTAAAGATGCCATTTTTGATGATAAGGATATTGATGATCAAGAGTGGTTTGTCCTCTTGCAACACGATGTTGCCAAGGTAGGGCCTGACCATGAGCAAGTCCCAGATACTCCAATCAATCCTAATAATCCAGATGGACCTAAGTGGCCATCTAAGTATGCTTACGAAAAAGAAGTAAGCTTCACAGTCTTTTACAAGAGTACAGACGGCAATGCGGATTTACCAGATGCCGATGTGCAAAAGGCCTATTGGGTCCGTACCCTTACCTTTGACAAGGTCACAGGTGAGCTTGTTGACGAGACAGAATGGTCACCAAACAAGACCAAGTATTATGACATCTATGCACCAGTTGTTTTAGGCTATTTTGCAGATAGAGTAGAAGTTAAAGGTAGAGAAGTTACTGAAGATAACATCGAAGAAACCATTACCTACGTTCCACTTGGTAAAATCATTCCTATTGATGCAAATGGACGCTTGATTCCAAACGTTCCAACGCCAACCTTCAACAACGATGCCAATAACCCAACTAAGGTTAGTGAGACACTTGTTCCTCACATTCCGGGTTACCGTCCAATGCAACAAAGTGTCATGCCTGAGAGCTTGACAGACGATATTCTTGTTGAGTACGCTCCAATCCTTGAAGATGTAACGCAACCAACCTTGCAAACGGTCTTCTTCAAAGGAGCTGGCGAAGCAACACCGTCTGTTAATATCCAGTCTGACTTTACTTTCACTGGTAAGTACAATCAAGCAGAAGACACTTACACTTGGGATCAAGACAGCTATACCTTTGCTAAGGTTAATGTCCCAGTTATCGAAGGTTACTATGCGGACAAGGCAGTGGCTGGTATGCAGATTGTTACACCTGATAAACCAGAAGCTACAGACAGTGTTGTCTATAAAGAACTCGGTAAGATTATCCCTGTTGATACCTTTGGTAATCCAATCGCGGATGCAGAACCAGTTCATTATGCTAATGATCCTCAAGATGCTACGCAAGTTATTGAAACACCAGCACCACAAGTTGCCGGCTACCAGGCTGAAAGTGAATTGGTATTGCCAATTGACCTCAGCATGGACCAAACCTTGGTTTACGAACCAATCTTGGATGATATCACACAAGATACGAAACAAACGGTTACCTTCCAAGGTGCAGGCTACAAAGATCCAGTTATCAACATTCAAGATAGCTTCAGCTTCCACGGTAAGTTTAACCAAGTGGAACAAACAAGCACTTGGTATCAAGAAAGCTTCACTTATGATGTTGTAGAAGTTCCAGTAGTTGAAGGCTTCTATGCAGATAAACGTCAAGCTGGTGGACTTGAAGTTCGACCAGACCTTCCAGAAGTGGAAGATACAGTTACTTACACAGAACTTGGTAAGATTATTCCAGTAGATGAGTATGGTACACCTATTGAAAATGCACCTACTCCAAGCTACAACAACGATCCTGAAGATCCAACCATGGCTATGGAAACAGTCGTTCCAGATGTTCTTGGTTACATTTCTGAAAAGGCCTTTATTACTCCAGAGCACCCAGGTCAAGATACCAACGTGGTTTATGCTAAGGATGAGCAAAAAGCTATTATCCTTTACATGAATGAGCTTGATAAGTCAGAATTGACTCGTGATGTTGTTGTCGGAAGCTCAGGTGAGAAGATTGACTACTCTACTGATGAACAAATCGCAAACTTGCTCAAACAAGGTTATGAACTTGTCAACGATGGTTATGCAGAAGCCTTTGACCACACTTACAATGGTGACTCTGACTTTGACCAAGTCTTCGAAGTGGTTCTTCGTGAACGTTTGGTTCTTATCGACCCAGATATGCCAGCACCAGTTGCAGGTGAAGTCGTAGATCCAAATGATGTGAATAGCCCAGTTTGGCCAAATAGCGTAGAGATGCTTGAAAACCGTGCCGATGTGACACGTACCATCCAGTATGTCTTCGAAGAAGGTGGTTTGGCTAGCGACGACTACGTTGAAGTTCTTGATTTCAAACGTTTGGCTAATGTTAACCTTGTGACAGGCGCTATCAATTATGAAGCATGGTCAAGTACTCAAGCTGGCTTCTCAGCGGTTCCTTCACCAGAGGTTGTCGGATTTACACCAGACCGTATGGAAGTCGCTGAAATGACAGAGGTTTCTGTGGAAACTCCTGAAATCATGGAAGTGGTTACTTACCTCAAGGATGCTCAGAAAGCTACAGTCACTTATGTTGACGGTACAACTCGTAAGAAACTTGAAGTGGTCGACTTGCTTGGTAAATCAGGCGAAGTGATTGAATACTCAACAATCGAACGTATCAAGTACTATAGCGACCGTGGTTATACCCTTCTTGCTGATGGCTTCACAAACGGTGTGATCTTTGATGGTGATTCACATGTTGACCAAAACTTCATGGTTACCCTTCGTCATGGTACCGTTCAAGTAGGTCCAGATAACATCCAAGAAGCTGGTACACCAATCAACCCAGCAAATCCAGATGGTGCCAAATGGCCAGAACGCGAAAGCTACATCAAAGACGTAACCTTCACAGTTCTCTACACATCTAGCGATGGACAAGCAGAACTTCCTGCCAATAACATCCAAACTGCTCAATGGACACGTAGTTTGACTATTGATAAGGTTACAGGTGAAGAGCTTGGTTCAAGCTACTGGACTTCAAATAAAGGTCAGTTTGAAACAGTCATCACTCCTGAAGTAGAAGGCTATAGCGCTGATAAGGATAAGGTTGAAGGTAAGACAGTAGGTCAACGTAACCTTGAGGAAACCGTTGTCTATATCCCATTAACAGGTGATATCAACGGTAAACCTAAGGAAGACAAGGCAGACGATATCGTTGTTGAAGAGATCCAAGACCTAGAAGTTCTCGACCAAGTCGAAGAGCAAGTGGAAGCTCATGATGGACCAGTCACTTATGGACCAGGCGATGACTTTGAAGCACCTGTTTCAAGTCAAGCTGAGGGTAAAGGCTCTAAACACAAGATGCCAATTAATCTCTCAAATGAGGAAGAAGCAAGTAAAGGTAAGATTGAAGAAACCATCAATATCGCAGGCTTCACCGTATCGGTAACAGGTCTAGGACTTGGCCGCAACGGACGTAAAAAGAAAAATAAAAAAGACCATAAAGATCAAAAGGACAAATAATATAAAGCCCTGAATGACTCAGGCATGCCCAGACAGAAAGAAAATCTCAAGTTGCTTAGTGCACTTGGGATTTTTTGTGGATTACCTAACTGAGGTCTGTGGAAACTAAGTATTATAAACGTAAAAGAAGGCGTCAAAACGTAAACAGACATTGATTAAATTGATGATAAAAACTATAATCTAGTTACAAGAGCTATGCACTTAAATGCTCATTCCATAATTGTTAATGTCTAGTTTTTCAACTTGTCGCTTGTTATAAAAAGAGGTACTATGTCTATTTCGTTTACTTATTGTGGCGTTGCATGTGGCGTCATCTCTATTGATAATCAATTTTTTATCGGAATTGATCCTGATTTATCACCTAAGGGAACATCAGTTCAGTTTAAAGGATTTGTCTCCGAGAAACAAACTGATGTTTATAAGGATGAGTCTCTTCTTAGCAAAGTTGATGTATGGCTAATTACTCATGGGCATCAAGATCATTTGGATGATGTAGGAAGAGATTATCTGAAAGGAAAAAACGTCATTTCTCCTAATAGGAAAATTTTAGATGGGGTGCCATGCTTAAATAATAGTGTTTTAAAATGGGGAGAAGAACAAGCATTTCAAGTCGCTGACTATTGTATCACCATAAAAGCATTACCGGCTTATCATGCCAGTAATTACATCATGCGAAAGATAGTTGGTAAGGTAAATGGCTATCAACTAACAATCACCAGTTCGTCAGAAACTAAAGTTATTTATTTTACCGGTGATACTGTTTTGTACCCAGACTTAATCCAAATTGTCCCTAAAAATATAGATGCTATTTTTGCTAATTTAGGTGCTGTAAAATCAGGTTCTTTTGGTGGACCATTTACCATGGACTTACAAATGTTAAACCGAATGAATGATCTCCTTCAACCTAAAAGAATTTATCCCATTCATATTGATGATTATAGTCATTACAAGACAACTAAAAATGAAGTTGAAGCAGCAGGTTATAGGGTTTTAGCTGTTGGTGAGACCATCGATATATAATTAAGTGGAATAAAGACTTTACATACTTTTGTATGGGAGTCTCACTTGTGGTAACATCACTTCTATACTACAATATAGAAGAAGAAACAAAAAAGGAGTATGCCATGCCAACTGAATATGAAAAAATGATTGCAGGTGACTTTTATAAGCCAAGCGATCCTGAGTTACGTGCCCTAGCGGCCAGCTCAAGAGAAAAACAATGGGCCTTTAATGCTGAACCTGATCGCCTTAAGAGGGCGGAAATTGTTAAATCTTGGTTTGGTTCGACTGGTGAAAATGTTGCCATGAATCCTCAGTTCGTTACGGATTACGGTGTTAATATCCATATCGGTGAAAATTTTTATTCCAACTGGAATTTGACCATGTTGGATATCTGTCCTATCACGATTGGTGACAATGCCATGATTGGCCCTAATTGTCAGTTTTTGACGCCCTTGCATCCGCTTGATCCAACCGAGCGTAATTCAGGCATTGAATATGGTGCTCCAATTACGATCGGTGATAATTTCTGGGCTGGTGGAGGCGTGACCATTCTTCCGGGCGTGACTTTAGGAGATAATGTAGTGGCTGGAGCAGGAGCCGTTGTGACCAAGTCCTTCGGTGACAATGTGGTTCTAGGTGGGAATCCGGCGCGTGTGATTAAGGAAATTCCTGTAAAGAAAGACTAAATATAGCAACTCAAGGATTCTAGGTCCTTGAGTTTTCTATTTTTTGAAAGAATCTATTGACTTGAGCTAATAATTCTTCTATACTGCTAGTTAGCTAACAATTTAGTTAAGGAGTCATTATTTTGGACCATTTTGGGCGCTTGTTAAAACAAGCCAATAACAATATGATGCGTCATTTTGACCGGTTTGCTAGGCAGTATGATTTGACTGGAAATCAGATGGCTGTCATTGATTTTATAACCAATCATGCGGATCAAGAAGTCTTTCAACGTGACATTGAGCACGAATTTGAGATTCAGCGTTCGACAACGACAGTGCTCTTACAGCGAATGGAGAAGAAAGGCTTGATTGAACGCCACACATCTTCAAAAGATGCTAGGCAAAAGGCAGTTGTTCTCACGGATAAAGCTCTCGGTATCGCTTCTGCCTGTCAATCTTATCTTCGAAAAGAGGAAGAAGAGTTTGCCCAGCAATTTTCAGCTAAAGAGAGAGAAGTCTTTCTCAAAATCTTACAACACTACCGTAATATTTAAGTTTATCTAGGAGGAACAAATACTTATGTCAGACGAAAAAATCTCCACCAAGGTCCTGTGTGCCATCTTTGCGACAGGAATCCTTTCATTTTGTGGAGTAGCTGGTGAAACAGCTATGAACATCACCTTTCCCGTATTGATGAAGGCATTCTCAGTCAATACGTCAACCGTCCAGTGGGTTACAACCATTTATCTCCTAGTGGTCGCTTGTGTGGTTCCCTTATCTGCCTATCTCAAGCGCTCGTTTAAGATGAAAACCATCTTTCTGGTCGCAAACCTTTTGTCTATTTTAGGTGTCCTCATCGACTTTATAGCGCCTAGTTTCGGCTTTGTTGTTTTGGGACGATTGGTTCAAGGGATGGGTGTTGGTTTTGCTCTACCTCTCATGTTTAACATCATTTTGGAGCAGGTACCAAGTCGTAAGATTGGTCTCATGATGGGAGTTGGGACACTGATTACAGCCGTTGCTCCAGCCATTGGACCAACTGTTGGTGGTCTCTTGACAGCACACTTTGGTTGGCGTTCTATCTTCCTCGTCCAGTTTCCTATTCTCTTGGCTTCACTGATTGCAGGGCTTCGCTCGATTGAGCAAAAGAGTGAGGTGCAACGTGAATCTTTAGATTTCCTCAGTCTACTAGCTACCATCTTTCTTTTCTTGGGCTTGATTTTAGGCATTCATGGGGTTGCTGATCATGCTTTCGTTAGTTTCTCAGTTCTTGGATGGCTTTTGATTGGTATCTTAGGTCTTGTCCTTTTGATTTGGCGTTCAACAACATTGGACAAGCCTATTATCAACCTCTCTATTTTGAAAAATCATAAACTGACAGGTCATATCATCGCTTTCTTCTCTTTCCAATTGGGATCCCTTGCGATGAGTTTCCTCCTACCAAACTATGTGCAATTGGTTAACCACTCGAATACAACTTCTGCAGCTTTAATGTTGCTTCCAGGTGCTATTATCGGTGCAGGATTCGCTCCATTCTCAGGTATCATTTTAGATAAGATGGGAGCTCGTAAACCGATTCTGATTGGAGCAATCCTTATCGTACTCGCTCAGTTGTTATTTAGCTTGTTTGGTCTCTCTCTTTCCAATACGTTTATCCTCGTTTTTTACATGATTTTCATGACGGGGCTTGGCGTTTCCTTTGGTAATGTCATGACCAATGGGCAGAAACAACTGTCGCTAGATCAACGTGCTGATGCCAATGCCATCTTTAACACGCTCCAACAATTTGCAGGAGCAGTGGGAACAACCCTAGCATCTCTAATTGTTGCTATGAGTCAAGCTAATCACAAGGTTGACTTTGCACAAGCAACGGCTCAAGGTAGTCGAAATGGCTTTATGGTCTTATTTGCTCTAGCCATTTTCCAACTCCTTGTCTTAGTTAGCGTAGTCAAAAAGAATGATTAATAAGGCGTTTGAAGCAAAGGAAACATGCTTTCCCTTGCTTTTTCTTTCCTTAAATGAAATACTAATCTTACTGCAAATTTTAGTGTTACTTTAAGGTTTATGACTTATAATAACCTTAAAGAATTAACCAGTCTTCGATGAAGATACTAGAAGGAAGGGAAGGCCCATGTCTTTACTTAAGAAAATTCATCCTGAGCAGTCGCTCAAGGAACTGAGATGGTTTGATATCGCTATTGTTACGCTGATTATGTTTGGTCAGTTTATTGTGCGTTCGACACAAATGTATTTGGCGAGTTTGACTCCAAGCCTTTCCACGGCAGTCAGTGAGACAGCAACGAATACAGCCAGTGAAGGAGCAGCTTACTCAAGCAATTTTACCTTGCAGATTATTCTCCTAGCCTTAGCGATTATTTATCTCTGGATACGTCATTTTGACTTTAAACAACTGCCAATCCGTCTAAAGTGGTCTGTTCTCTTTTGGGTACCCTTTATTTTCGCTATCATGGGTTTATTTGCTGATATGGTAAGTACTTTGTCAGGACAATATAATTATTTTAGTCCTCAAGTTCTAGCCTTTATTAGCCCTATGGCTGTGATTGATAAGTTTATGGCTTTGTCACCTATGGCGATTGCTTATGGGTTGCTCAACGGTTTCTACGAGGAATTTTTCTTCCTAGGACTCTTGACCTCGGTTAAGGACAAGTATAAGTGGTTGGTCTTGCTCTTTTCAACCATTGTTCGTGTGTCTTTCCATACCTATCAGGGCATGCTATGGGCTCTGGTTATCGGGGTTGTCTTTGGTCTCCTCTATTATTACCTTTATAAATATAAGGTTAAAAACTTGCTTCCATTTTTCCTCGTTCATGCCTTAGCAGATATGTTTGGCTCAAGCCTTATCTATCTCTTGGTAAACTGGAATTATTAGGCAAACAACTCCCTTCGTTTAAGTACGAGGGGAGTTTTTGTGCTCAATTAACCCAAGAAAAACTCTAAACGACTAGCTGATTGTAATGATTATTGATTAGGAAAAGATTTGATTTTTATTAAAAATATGAGATAATAGATTTGGACTAATTTTAAAACAGCAATTTTAGAGGGAGACAATGATGTCAAAACGACTATTTTCGGATGAGCCGAATGTTAAGGAGCTTTTCTGGGAAAATGCAGAAAAAGCTCGAATGGGGGAATTTTGGAAAGACAAAAAGAGTTACAGAGAGCTCTCAGAGGCCACGGGGATTCCGGCAGGAAGCCTTCGGATGCTCTTTATGAACAAGCCTAAGGGAAATATTCCAAAGATTGTAACCATTACTAACGGTCTGGCCAAGGTGACTGGGAAAAAGATTACACTTGGGAAACTCTTAGCTCGAGATAATCAGCATGAGGGTTTTGAGTTTCCAAGAGATCCTGATCAGGTCACCCAGAACTTGTGGCACAATATTCGCAAGAAGCTGGAGATTACGGAAGATATGGATGAGAGTGAAGTCAGAGAACGCATGACAGCCTTTGTAGTCTCATCTGGTATGGCTCAAACCAACTATAACCTGATCAATCAAACAGGAACGGTATCGCTTGATACTTTGGAAAAATTCTCCAAAAGACTTAGAGTCGAGCCTTATGAATTGTTGGCAACTATAAGACGAAGGGAGATTGTTGATAAGGTTGAAGGTCCTATTCCTAAGGGAAATGACAGCGACTCTCACATTGATATTGGCAAGCTTAATACTTTCATTAAATCACAACCTTACTCGCCCAACGGTCAAGAGGCAGCCTCTGCAGACTTAAGCCCACAGAATCTTTATCATTATTATTCAAAAGGAACTATCGGAGATATGCCCATAAAAACGGCCTATAAGTTTAAAAGACTTGTAGATATTTATGAAGCGGAATATGGTCCCCTTGAACCTTCAAGTCGAGTTTTAGATGTCAAGGAACTGGAAAGCTTCCTTTATAGCGGTATGATTACTGGTTATGCCATTGCTAAGACAGGGTTGATGAATGCGACCAATGGAAATCTCTATATTAAGGGCAAACGTCCTATCGAATCCATGCAACTGGATCGTGCCTTCGGTCTCTATAAACACCTAAAAAGACTGAAAAAGGAGCAATAAATTCTTTACCTAACAAAAAGCCCAAATCAATAGTTTGATTTGGACTTTTTGTTTGTTTTTTTATCTGTATGACTAGTAAGAATAATTTTAGTCGATTTTCACACTTATTTTACAATTGCTTCGCACGTCCATTTTCATCAAAGTGATAAGTCACACCATTGATGGTACGTGTTTGGTTGGTTACAAGCTCACCAGAGTTTTCGTCATAATAACGAGTTCCCTTGTAGTCTGTAACGAAATCGCCCTTAACTTGTTTACCTTCATAATCAAAGTAGAGGTGTTGACCATTGATGACTTGATCAAATAGAAGAGCCTTTCCATCGTTACCGAAGTAGTACCAGTGTCCATCTGCATAGACGAATTGGTTGGTTACAGCAGCACCTGTTTCAGCGTCGAAGTAGTAAGTTGGGTTGTCTTCTGCTCTGCTAAGAAAAGAAATATAAAACTTAGGTCCAACTAATTTTCCACGAACTTGTTCGTTTGTTTCGTATTTGTTCATTGGATTGGCAGAGAAATAGTAAAGTTTCCCATCAATTTTTTTGAAACCTGCGACTTTTTTACCATTTTCTAGGTAGAACCAACTACCGCGAGATTTAACAAAACCAGTTTTTTCTACAGCTTCGCCAGTTTCATCATCATAGTAAGGTGGATTTTGATATATGTTAAAGGAACCACGAAGGACCCTTCCGTTTTGCTCAACATAGTAATCCTTACCGTTAACACTTATACTTCCAGTTCGTCCATTACTGCTAAAATAGTATAAATCGTCACCAATTTTAATAAACTGATCACGAGGGAGCTCTTTCCGTGCGCCAGTATCTTTATCGTAGTAGTAACCATCAAGAACAGTATCTTTAGCTTGTACACCATTATAGTCAAAGTAAACATGTACCCCATCGATGGTTTGTGAGCCTTTAAGGATATTACCTTCTGCATCTGCATAGTACCATTTACCATTATGGTTGAAGTATTGATTTTTTACAAGAGCACCGGAGTCTTTATCATAATATCTCATAGGAGTACCAGATAGATAATATTTTTCTTTTATGACTAATTTACCATCTTTGTCAGTAAAGCCCCCTTTAATTTGTTGCCCTGTTTTAGTATCAAAATGGACTTGAACCCCATCGATGGTCTGTTCGCCTTTGAGAATCTTACCCTCAGCATTGACGTAGTACCAATTATCGTTAACTTGGACATAGCGACTTGTTCCCAAATCTACTTTGGCACCAGAATTTTGGTCGTAATAGTAACCATTATCACCAAACTCTCCTTTTACTTGTTTACCCCCATAAGGATCAAAGTATACAGGAACATTGTTAATGGTTTGAGAACCTTTAAGTCTTTTACCGTCATTGCCTACATAGTACCAGTCTTTATCAACTTGGACATAGCTATTGGTTACGAGAGCACCAGTGACCCCATCGTAGTATTTATCGTTTCTTGCGAAATTTCCTTTAACTTGAGCACCAGTTTCTTTATCAAAGAAGTATTCAATGTTGTCGATGACTGTTGCCCCTTTGATAGCCTTACTATCAGCTCCAATAAAGTAGGTTTTGTCTTTAACTGTTACGAAACGATTAGTAACTAGATTTCCAGAGTCTTTATCATGAAATTGTTTGTTGTAGTCAAAATCTCCTTTCACTTGGATACCTTTATAGCCAAAGTAGACATGAGCGCCATCAATAGTTTGTTCACCTGTCAAGATTTTTCCATCGTTACCGATGTAGTACCAGTTGCCTTTAATTTGAACATAACGGTTTGTGCCTAGGTCGACTCGGTTACCATCCTGATCATAGAAGTAGCCATCGTCACCAAAATTGTCGAAGACTTGTCTTCCATCATATGTAAAGTAAACCTGTTTACCATTGATAGTTTTAGCACCTTTTACACGAATACCCTGCTCATCAACATAGTAGCGTTCATTTTGGTGGGTATAGTTATCGTAGGCAATAACGTAGTTGTTAGTGACTAGTGCACCAGAATCTTTGTCGTAATAGTGTTCTTTATTGTTAGTATCATTTCTAACAAAATAGCCCTTAACTTGAACACCACCTTGATTGAAGTAAACCTTAACGCCATCGATGGTTTGTGGTCCCTTTAAAATAGCACCATCATTTCCAGCATAGTACCATTTTCCGTTTAATTCAAAATAGCGGTTTGTCCCGAAATCAACTTGTTTTCCGTTTTCGTCGTAATAACGGTCATCAGAAGCAAATCTACCTTTAACTTGTTCACCGTAGTCGTCAAAATAATTCCATTCCCCATTAATTTCTTTGGGACCGATTACTTTATTGCCATTTTCATCTAGGTAATAGGTGCTACCGTAACTCTCAACGAATTTATTAGTAACAAGAGCACCAGAATCTTTGTCATAATAGTGACCGTCCCAGCCAAATCCCCCTTTAACCTGAACACCGCCTGGATTGAAATAGACCTTAACGCCATCAATAGTTTGTGGTCCAGTCAGGTTTTTACCGCTAGCATCTTTGTAATGCCAGTAGCCATATTCGTCTCTATAGTATTGACCACCGGTAACATTGGTTTCACTATTTGAAGTTTCGTTAGCCTGTCTCTTATACACATCTGACGCTGCCGACGAACTCTAGGGTGTAGATC
>ERZ1027233.231-NODE-231-length-22826-cov-5.660357_pt1 | contig 22826 bp, 19 predicted proteins | sample MGYA00519244_ERZ1027233 | MGnify/ENA primary metagenome ERZ1027233 (study PRJEB26926, sample SAMN06164469) | human gut metagenome | biome: ENVO:00009003; feature: ENVO:2100002; material: ENVO:00002003 | host: Homo sapiens | place: USA | collected 2012 ... | reverse complement strand
TCTACACCCTAGAGTTCGTCGGCAGCGTCAGATGTGTATAAGAGACAGGATAGAGACTTAAGAGCAAGAGGTCATAAACCCAAGGTTCAAGCTTATCACGGTCCTCAATAACATGGGCTAGAATCCACTCCAAAGTAATCTTATGAGCCACGGTCCCATAGACAATCTCCGTCACTAAGGCCTTGTCCTTATCTGTCAGCTGCGACTTGCTCAGATGTGCATTGAGAGCAATATTTGAGTAAGCCCCTTCCTGGAAGACTTCTTCTAAGACTTCGAGTGCCTGTCCACGAGCTGTTTTTTTCCAATCATTGGCCAAATGCATCACCTACTTCAAGATTGCGTCCGACCCCATTAAGGAAATCAGCAATAGCCATACGAGGTTTTCCAGCAGGTTGAACTGTCTTAAGCGAAATAGCTCCTTGGCCAGTCGCAACTACCAAACTCTTCTTGGTTTTTTCAATAATATGACCAGCCTGTCCTTGACCTTCTGCCAAATCCGCTTCATAAATTTTGAAACGTTTGCCATCAAGCAAGGTATGGGCCACAGGCCATGGGTACATACCACGGATTTGATTGAAGATGTCACGAGCCGGCTTATTCCAATCAAGGCGCTCCTCTTCTGGGCTAATATTTGGCGAAAATGTTACCTGACTGGCATCTTGAGGAACAGGTTTGATTTCCCCAGCGATATAGGCAGGCAAGGTTTCAAGCAAGAGGTCACGCCCCAAGACTGCCAATTTTTCAAACATGGTACCAACATTATCCTCGTCAAGAATTGGCAAGGCCTTTTGGCTAACCATGTCACCAGCATCCATTTCCTTGACCATTTCCATAATCGTCACACCTGCTTCTGCATCACCATTGATAATGGCATAGTGGATGGGTGCTCCACCACGGTATTTTGGCAGGAGTGAAGCGTGGACATTCACTGCAAAATCCATGCTATCAAGTAACTTGCTTGGCAAAAATTGTCCATAAGCCGCAGTAACAATCCCATCAGCACCAAGTGCCATAAGCTGTGCCATTTCCTCAGAACCTGACAACTTTTCAGGTTGATAAATTGGCAAGTCATGCGCCAAGGCTACTTCCTTGACCGGTGTCATGCGGATTTCTTTTTTACGGCCGACAGCACGGTCTGGTTGCGTCACCACAGCGACAATATCATAATGCTCATCGGTCAAAAGTCCTTCCAGCACTGTCGCTGAAAAGGCAGGCGTTCCCATAAATACTAATTTTGTCATATTCTTCCTTTTCTAGATTAGGTAAAATTCTGAGGTTCGTGATCAATAATCAAACGCAGGTCCTTGTTTTCAGGTTCCTGAGTCATGTCAAGGACCCTATTAAGTGTTTCTTCCAAGTTATCCTCAAAACGGTATTTGATAATAATCTGATAGTGATAAAGGTTATGTGTTCGGGCAATCGGCTTAGGCGTAGGCCCTAGGAAGGTCACCTTGTCTGACAGGTGCTCTCTTAAATAAGCCATAACCTCATAGCTCTTGCGAACCACAAACTCTTCATCCTTGTGAGAAAGCGTAATTCCTACCGTATAGAAATAAGGCGGATAGGCCAACTGACGTCGAATCCCCATTTCATAGGCGTAGAAACCTTCATAATCCTGTTGCTGTGCAAAACGAATGGCATAATGACTAGGATTATAGGTTTGAATAATAACTTCCCCTTCCTTATCCGCACGACCAGCACGACCAGCCACCTGAGTCAAGAGTTGGAAGGTACGCTCAGCCGAACGAAAATCTGGTAAATTTAGCGACGTATCTGCATTCAAGACCCCTACCAAGGTAACATTTGGAAAATCCAAGCCCTTGGCAATCATCTGGGTTCCGAGCAAAATATCGGCCTTGCCACTTCCAAAGGCCTCCAAGAGTTTCTCGTGAGCCCCTTTCTTACGTGTCGTATCAACATCCATACGAATCACTTTGGCTTCTGGCAAAAGTTCCGTCAATTGATCATAGGCCTTTTGTGTCCCAGTCCCATAATAACGAATCTGACGACTCTGACAGTTAGGGCAGACATGTGGTATTGCTTTTTGAAAATCACAATAGTGACAATTCATGGTCTTGGTATCCATGTGCAAGGTAAGTGAAATATCACAATTCGGACAATCATCCACATAGCCACAGTCACGACACATGACAAAAGAGGAATACCCACGACGATTTAACATCAATACGACTTGTTCCTTACGTGCCAAACGTTCCCTGATTTTTTCCAAAAGAGGTGGTGTAAAATCACTCGCCTCTTGACGGCCCACAAAATCCTTGAAGTCCACCACTTCCACCTGCGGAATTTTAGCATTAGGATTTGCCCTCTGAGTCAACTCAAGAAAATGGTAAACCCCTTTCTGAGCTCTCGCCCGTGTCTCAATAGAGGGTGTTGCTGACCCAAGGACAAGCACAGATCCATGACTCTTAGCCCTAAGCAAGGCAACATCTCTAGCATGATAGCGAGGATTGGACTCTTGTTTATAAGTAGCCTCATGTTCCTCATCGATAATGATTGCCCCGATATTGTCCAAAGGAGCAAAGATAGCCGAACGCGCTCCTACCACAACCTTGGCCTGACCAGATTTAACCTTACGCCACTCGTCAAATTTCTCACCGTCTGACAAGCCTGAATGCATAATCGCCACCAAGTCACCAAAACGTGAAATGAAGCGATTGGTCATTTGGGGTGTTAGGGAAATCTCTGGCACCAAGACAATGGCGGTTTTTCTCATAGCCAGGGTCCTCTCGATAAGATGCAGGTAAACCTCGGTCTTACCTGATCCCGTCACTCCTTCCAATAAGAAAGGTTTGCCACCTTGTCCAATTTGGCACGTCATTTCTTCAACCGCATGCGCCTGTTGGGCATTAAGCTCAAGAAAATCTGTCTTTTCTACCTTTTCAAAGTAGCTATCGGCACGATTGACCTCAACTTCGGTGATGACCAAGGCACCAGCTTCAATGAAAAACTTAACCACATCTCGTGAAAAAAGCTTGTGGAGATCCGTCAACTTGCCAGACTCACTCTTTTCTAGCAAGAAGTCTCGCAACTCCAATCGTTTCTTAGCCCTTTGCGAAATAGCCAAAGTCTCGAGAATACCCTTTTGAACACTATAGTGCTTCTCAGTCTTGATATTCTGCTTATCTTTAGCAAGGTAATCAACCGTTACACGCCCAGACTGGACCAGACGAGGAATGGCTTGACGTTGTACCTCTGACAACTGCGAGAAAAGAATATGATTCTGCCCTTGAAGGAGAGTCTCTTTTTCCTCTTCACCCAGTTTATCAGTTGCCATGATAACCTTATCGTACTGCGAATTAAGGAGACCAGGTAGCATTGACTTCAAGATGGAAATCTTATAAGAAAAGACCGTATGTCGCATCTGATCAGCCAAATCCAGCTGTTCCTGATTAAGCACTGGCTCATAATCTAAAAGCTCAGCGATGGGTTTTAGTTCAGGAAAATCTCTTAAATTTTCCTGCTCTTCCAAGCCAATAATAAAGCCTTGAAGTAGACGATTTCCTTTACCAAAAGGCACATGAACCCGCATACCGATGGCGATTTGTTCTTGCATGGCTTCCGGTACCAGGTAACTATAAGGTCTGTCCGTCTGCATCAGAGGAACGTCGACAATAATATGTGCTACTAAAACCATAAATTTCCTCCTGTCACTTCCTTAAGACCAGTATCTTCCAAGCTCAAGAAAATATGAGCTGTCTATTATCGTCATAAAGAAGGAAGCTGAGACACTATGCCTCAGCTCCCCTCTCCTCATAAACCAAAGCATGACTTTGATTTTAGATTTTATCGCCTTCTTCTTTTTCTTTAGCGATTTGTTCTTTGATTTTACGTTCTTCTTCCTCAGCAGCAAGACGTGCTTGAATCACTTTCAAACGTGCCAATTCACGTTTAGATTCTGGATCTGGGTGAATAGTCACATTACCAGATTCAATTTCTTCAAGGGCTTGAAGGGTTGGTTTTACTGACGTAAACTCTTGAGTTGGTTCAGCACCAGCGGCCAATTCATGGGCGCGTTTTGCTTGCAAAATAACCAATGAATATTTTGAAGGCACTTTATCCAAAAGTTTGTCAATAGAGGGTTTCAACATCATAATTCTATACCTATTTCTAATTTATTTATCTGATAATTTCTTTTCTGAAATCATATTACGATAGCGGCCAATCACACGGTCAACACGGAAGTGTTCTGCTTCAATAACACGTTTGACACGTTCAGCAGCTAAAGGCACTTCGTCATTAACAATGGCATAATCGTATTCGCTCATGAGAGCAATTTCTTCACGCGCACGCTCAATACGTTGAGCAATAACTTCCTCAGAGTCTGTTCCACGACCAACCAAACGTTCTTGAAGCTCGTTCAAATCCGGTGGTGTCAAAAAGATGAAGACAGCATCTGGGACCTTTTTCTTAACCTGAAGGGCACCTTGAACCTCGATTTCAAGGAAAACATCAATACCTTTATCCAAGGTTTCATTAACATAAGTCAAAGGTGTTCCGTAGTAGTTACCCACATACTCAGCATATTCCAACATTTGACCATTACGAATAAGTTCTTCAAATTCCTCACGCGAACGGAAGAAATAATCCTTCCCATCAACTTCACCAGGACGCTGGGCACGTGTGGTCATTGACACTGAGTATTCAAATTTGTGGTCAGGTGTTGAAAAAATCTCCTGACGAACAGTTCCTTTTCCGACACCAGAAGGCCCTGAAAAAACAATCAAAAGTCCACGTTCAGACATGTCTTCTCCTTAAACTAAGATTAAAAATCTTCTTATGACTCACCTTAAAAAAGAGAAAACAATCATCTCTTTTTTTGGCTTAGGGGTTGTTCAGTGATTAAGTTACAGCTCACTTTTCAGAGCATGCGTTTTTCCTTACTATTTTACCAATAAAAGCGACTTTTTTCAAGGTGAGGACACCATTAAAAAGAGTGAATCCCTTTTCCCAGTACTCACTCTTTTTAAACACTCTTTTAAACCAAACCAGTCAAGAGACCTTGCATGAATTCTTCTGAATGGAACTCACCAATATCATCAATTTTCTCACCAAAACCAATTAACTTAACTGGAATATCCAACTCTTGGCGAATAGCTAGGACCACACCACCCTTGGCACTACCATCCAACTTAGTCAAGACAAGGCCTGTAAGAGGTGTGATTTTTGAAAATTCCTTAGCCTGACTAAGCGCATTTTGACCTGTTGAAGCATCCAAGGCCAAGAGGGTTTCATGAGGTGCTTCTGGAACCACACGTTTGATAATACGACCAATCTTTTCAAGCTCTGCCATAAGATTGTCTTTATTTTGCAAACGACCCGCAGTATCAATCATAAGGACATCAACTCCTTCAGCAAGAGCCTTTTCCATACCGTCAAAGACCACTGAAGCTGGGTCAGCCTTCTCAGCACCAGTCACTACTGGCACATCAACACGACGTCCCCACTCAACCAACTGAGCTACAGCTCCCGCACGGAAGGTATCAGCAGCTACCAACATAACTTTTTTGCCTTCTTGTTTGTATTTATGCGCCAACTTACCGATAGACGTTGTCTTACCAACCCCGTTGACACCAACGAAAAGCATGACTGTCAAACCATCTTGGAAATTAATCTGCTCCTTATAGACGTCATCCTTCTCATAAATGTCCACAAGTTTTTCGATAATCAAGCGTTGCAAATCTTCAGTCTTTTTGACATTTTCAAGGCGGGCTTCATAACGTAAGTCTTCCGTTAATTGCGTTGCAACATTAACACCCACATCGGAAAGAATCAGCATTTCTTCCAATTCTTCGAAGAACTCCTCATCAACACGACGGAAATTCGCAAAGAATTCATTCAAGCGGGCAGCAAAACCAGTACGCGTCTTCTTGAGGGTACGGTTATATTTCTCTTGTTCTGTTTCAGTTTTTGAATCCTGAACTTCTTCAGGTTTTTCCTCAACTTTACGGGTTTGAACGGCTTCAAAAGTGACAGTTTCACCTTTTTCTGCAGCAGCAGCTACTTGAGCCTTCTTAGCATAGTAATCAGCCATGACATTCGCAAAGTGGTTTTCCACAGCAACTTGACTTTCTTCTGACTCTGAAACACCTTCTGCTTCGCTTGAAGCCTGATTATCAACAGAAAGGTCTTCGTCAGACACTGCTTCACTTCCTTCAGTCACTGTAGAAGCACTTGATTCAACAGATTCTGTGGATGAAATCTCTTCTACTTGAGTCTCCGACTCACTGAGCTGTTCTGTTTGACTCTCGCTTATCCCTTCACTTGTTGATAAGTCTTGATTATCAAGAGCCTCAGTTTCTGAAATTTCATGATTTGCTACAGTTTCCTGTGACTGGTTTTCCTCTTGTCCAAATAATCGATCAAATAGACCCATTTGGTTCTCCTTATTTCTCTAGAATATATTTGTGGATGGCCTCAGCCACTCCAGATTCCTCATTAGTTTTTGTCGTTACTGCCTTGGCAACAGCCTTAACCTTGGGGACAGCATTCGCCATAGCCACACCTAGACCAGCCCACTCCAGCATTGTCAAGTCGTTTTCCTCGTCTCCGATAGCCATGACCTGACTTTTATCCAGAGCAAGGTAATCAGTCAAGAGTCTCAAACCTACAGCCTTATGAACACCTTTAGGCATGACCTCTAGGATAATTTCACGAGACTTAAAGACCTCAAACGCTTGGTATAAATGGTCAGGTATTTTTTGAATTTGAGCATCCAAAAACGCTTCCTCACAGACCGTAACTACCTTATTATAGACGATATTTTCAGGAATGTCATCAATACTCTCCACATCAACGAAGGTCAGGGTAGGATTAGCCTGACGATAGAGAGAATGATTGCCTTTACTTGGCACACCATAGACAATGCCATCACTGATAACATCCATCGGAAGCCCCAGAGGCTCAAAAACAGCATAAATCTGCTTTAAATCTTCTTGACTCATCTCTTTTTTTATGAGGATATCCCCATTATTACGCTGAACCAAGCCACCATTGAAGGTCACACTATAGTGCTTATCATCCAACAAGCCCAAATCTTCCAAGATATGAGTAATAGCTGGCAGAGGGCGACCAGTCGTAATGACCACATGAACCCCCTTAGCTTCTGCCGCTTTCAGAGCAGCTCTATTTTCAGCTGTTACTTGCTTATCCTTAGTGAAGAGTGTCCCATCTAGGTCCAAGGCCAATAATTTAATCTCAGACATCTGAGTCCACCAATCCTTCCATGTAGTCAAAGACTGCACCGTCTTTATGGTGACCAATCACTTCGTCAGCTACTGCCTTAATCTCATCGCGGGCATTTTCCGTAGCAACCGCATGCCCAGCAAAGGTCAGCATCTCCATATCATTGAGATTATCACCAAAGGCTACAACATCTGAAGCTTGACGCCCCAACTCTTGACAAAGATGGTAAAGACCAAAGCCCTTATCCACACCTTTAAGGATAATATCCATAGAATCAAAGCCAGTTGTCACAGCTGTCATATCCTCAAAAATCGTGTTGAGGTAGTCACCACGTTCCATAATGGTATCCCCTTGGAACTTAGCAGTTACCTTGAAAATATCATCTGTAACCGCTTCAAGGTCCGTTGTCATAACATTTTCATAGTAGCGTTCCATGGCCTTAAGATAGGCTGGATCTGCATCGTTTGGAGCATAGGCACCACGACGTCCCGACAAGAGAATTCCCTCGCAAGTTGGCAAGGCTAAAGTCGTATCTGCAATTTCCAAATAATCTTTAGGTTCTAGTTTGGACTCGAACAAGACCTCACCCTTGTACTGAACCAAGGCCCCATTCTCCGCAATAATAGCTATGCGGTCCACAAAACCATCAAAAAGCTCCTCCAAGGCCAAGAGAGCTCGGCCAGAAGCTACGGTAAAAACGTAATCTTTAGCTTCACAAGCATCCAATAGGCTATCCAAACGTGCTTTGTCATAGGCACCAAGATGATCTAGAAAGGTACCATCCATATCTGTTGCTAAAATTTTCAAAATAATCTCCCTTCAGGTCGAATATACTTGCCCCTATTGTACCAAAAATAGGAATATAAGTTTGAGAAAAGCCAAAGAAATTAGAGAAAATATGGCATTTTACTTGCAAATTCACTATTTTAGTTGTATCATTACGATAGTACAAAAATAATACTATTATACTTTTAGAAAGGAGTCTCTTATGGCTTGGACATTTGATGAAAAATCGCCAATCTATCTCCAAATCGCCTATCGCGTCAAACTGAAGATAGCTTCCAAGGAATTGAGTATGGGACAACAACTCCTACCTGTTAGGGAATTTGCTCAGGAAGCCGGGGTCAATCCCAACACCGTACAAAGAGCCTTCCAAGAACTTGAAAAAGAGGGGCTGGTCTATTCTGCCCGTACCTCTGGTCGCTTTGTTACCGAAGATGAAAAACTAATTGATCAAAAACGACACGAGATTGCCCAAAGTCTCATGAAGAACTTTGTCTCTGAGATGACAGCCATTGGTTTTAGCTCACCTGAAATCAAATCTATCATCACTGACTACATCGAACAAACAGGAAAGGACTTGTAGACCGATGACTGATATTGTAACTCTAACAAATCTCACCAAGACCTATAATGGTATTCCAGCCCTTAGAGATGTGACCATGTCCATCCCTTCTGGTAAAATCATTGGTCTCTTAGGACCAAACGGTAGTGGTAAAACAACTCTCATCAAGATTTTGAATGGCCTCCTTCAACCAACTTCTGGTTTAGTAACTATTAATGGATTTCAGCCATCACCTATCACCAAAGCTCAAGTAGCATATCTACCTGATACAACTTATTTGGATGAAAGTAAGACTATCCAATACTACTTGGACTTCTTCCAAGATTTCTATGCTGACTTCCGCTATCCTCTTGCCTTGCAACTCTTGCAGGATCTAAAGCTCCAGCCTGATTTGCGCCTTAAGGACCTCTCAAAAGGTAACAAAGAAAAAGTTCAGTTGATTTTGGTTATGAGTCGTGAAGCTAAACTCTATCTCCTCGATGAACCTATCGGTGGAGTCGATCCCGCATCACGTGACTACATTCTTAAAACCATCATCAACCAATACTCTGAAGATGCTTCTGTTATCATTTCAACCCATTTGATTGCAGATATTGAATCCGTCCTAGATGAAGTTGTCTTCTTAAAATACGGTCAGATTGAACTTCAGGGTGATGCTGATAATATCCGTCAAGCCCATGGCAAATCTATCGACAAACTCTTTAGAGAGATGTTCCACAACTAGGAGGTATGAGCATGTTTTGGAAATTAGTTAAGTATGAATTACAATCGGTCCGTAAATGGTATCTCGGCATCTATGGTATTGCCATCCTACTCTCAATCCCCTTGGGTTTAATGCTTCAAAAATTTATTTTTGTAACTGAACAGAGCCACCAATTAATCTTGTCTAAACTCTTGGTAGCCTTTATTTTAGATATCATTTCATCACTCGTTATACTTCTTTCGATTGGAATTATAGCTGCTTTCTGCCTTGATATGAAAGATATCCTCCTAGCTACCAGCTACTTTGGCCAGATCCTAAAAGAGATAGGCGCTTTCTACCTCTTCATCCCTTCTACAATCTTGTCAATGATTGCTGGTATCCTTTTCTATTACCTCTGTATTAGTATCGGAAACCTCTTCAACACTAACAAAGTTCTTATGGGATTTGTCGCCTTTTTCGCCATTCAGGCTATCCTATTCTTTATTGGTTTCTTCTTTGGACTCGGTGCAGCCTTGACCGGAGATGCAACATATACTGCAATTAATAACTCGTCATATATCATTAGTCTAGTTCAGTCTCTCATTCTCATCGCGGCAAGTTACTTTGGTACCTACTATATCATGACCAAACGCTTAAATTTGGACTAAAGAAAAACCGTGTTCCTTTTGGAACACGATTTTTTTTGCATTGAAAAGACTTATTTACTTTGTTCTTTACGATAAGTCTCGATTTCGGCTTTGTTACCCCAAACGAAGTGTCCTGGACGTAGTTCAACCATTTCTGGTTTATCAACAGAATAGTCATGTTGGTTTGGATCATAAACCTTCAAGACTTTCTTACGTTCCAAGATCGGGTCTGGAATAGGAACAGCAGACAAGAGTGACTTGGTGTAAGGGTGGATAGGATTGTTGTAGAGTTCTTCTGTCTCAGCAACTTCCACGATTGTCCCCTTGTAAATAACAGCGATACGGTCAGAAATGAAACGGACCACTGACAAGTCGTGAGCGATAAAGAGGTAGGTCAATCCCAACTCTTTTTGGAATTTCTTAAGCAAGTTCAAAACTTGGGCACGAACTGACACGTCAAGGGCTGAGATTGGTTCGTCAGCGATGACCAAGTCAGGTTGCATAACCAAGGAACGCGCAATTCCAATACGTTGACGTTGTCCCCCAGAAAATTCGTGAGGGTAACGTGTCAAGTGCTCCTCAAGAAGTCCCACTTCTTTGATGATTTCCTTGATTTTAGCTTTACGATCTTCCTCATCCTTATAGAGATGGAAGTTATGCAAGCCCTCAGACAAGATATAATCAACTGTTGCACGTTCATTCAAACTAGCCGCAGGGTCTTGGAAAATCATCTGAATACGACGGATAAGGTCGTTTTTCTCAGAGTGAGATAAGTGCCCATTGATTTTCTTACCGTCAAAAATAATCTCACCATTACTTGTATCATTTAGACCAATAATGGCACGCCCGATAGTGGTTTTACCACTACCAGACTCACCAACGAGGGAAAAGGTTTCACCCTTGTTGATGAAAAAATTAGCATTGTGGACAGCAACGAATTTCTTGCTTCCTTCACCGAAGGAAATCTCCACATCTTTTACTTCAACTAACTTCTCAGGCATTGCCTTCCTCCTCATCTCCTAAATGTGCAAATCCCATATTAGCACGGATTTTTTCATGTAGATTTTGGATAACCGCAGGTTTTTCAACTTTTGGTGCATCCTCATGTAAGAGCCAGGTCTTAGCCCAGTGAGTATCTGAAACTTGGAATTGCGGTGCTTTTTCCTCGAAGTCAATTTGCATGGCATAATCTGAACGCAAGGCAAAGGCATCTCCAACAACCGGAGTATAAAGTGATGGTGGTGTCCCTGGAATTGAGAAGAGCTCACCCTTATCATCAGCCAACTGTGGCAAGCTTGAAAGCAAGCTCCACGTGTATGGATGACAAGGCTCATAGAAAATCTCCTCAACAGTTGCATACTCAATGATTTCACCAGCATACATAACAGCAACCTTGTCTGCGATACTTGCTACCACACCAAGGTCATGGGTAATGAAAATCACTGAGAAACCATACTCCTCTTTGAGTGATTTCAAGAGGTCAATGATTTGAGCTTGAATGGTCACATCAAGAGCAGTTGTTGGTTCGTCACAGATAAGGATATCGGGACGACAAGCCAAGGCTATGGCAATGACGATACGTTGACGCATCCCACCAGAGTATTGGAAAGGATATTCGTTGAAACGTTTTTCAGCATCAGGAATACCAACCTTGTCCATGTAATCAATGGCCATTTTTTTAGCTTCTTTGGCTGATTTTCCTTGGTGTTTGACAATGACTTCAACAATTTGGCTTCCGATAGTCTTAATTGGGTCAAGACTGGTCATAGGATCTTGGAAGATAGTCGCAATCTTAGCTCCACGAATTGCTGCCCAATCTTGGTGGCTCTTAAGCTTGGTCAAATCTTGGCCACGATAATCAATAGAACCGCTAGCAACACGACCATTTTCTTCAAGCATCCCTGTGAAAGTCTTGGTCAAAACTGATTTACCTGAACCAGACTCACCAACCAAGGCTAAAACTTCACCTTCAACCAAATCAAGGGAAACCCCTCGAATAGCTGTCAAAACACGGTCACGAACGTCAAATTCCACGACGATATCGCGAGCCGATAATATTACATTTTTATTTTCTGTCATATTGGACTCCTATCTATGCGTACGTGGGTCACTGGCATCCGCCAAGTTTTGACCGACAATAAAGAGAGAGAGGGAAACGAGGATCAAGGTAGTCAATGGAATCCAGAAGAGATAAGCATTGACTGTAACGTTCTGTGCATAGTCTGAAATCAAACGACCAAGACTAGGCGTCGTAACGGGAAGCCCCAAACCAAAGTAAGAAAGGAAGGCTTCGTAAGAGATAAATCCTGGCAAGAGCTGACTAGCCATAGTCACGATAACTGATACAAGTTGTGGCATGATATTTTTAACCACAATCTTAGGAGTTGGTGTTCCCAAAGTACGAGAAGCCAAGTTGTACTCCAAATCACGGTAACGCATGATTTGAATACGAATGGTATAGGCAATACCAATCCAACCTGTAACAGTCATGGCAAAGATCATATTCCAGAAACCAGCACCCAATGAGTAAGTCAAGACGATAACGACAAGGAGGGCAGGGATGTTTGAGATGATGTTGTAGATTTCCATCATAATCATATCAAAGGTCTTAGAAATCCCCCAAACAGCACCAACGACTAAACCAATAGCAACGTTAAGGAAGGTAGCGATAACAGCAATAAGGATAGAATTACGAGCTCCAAACCAAACACTGTCAAAGAGAGACTTACCATTACTGTCTGTACCGAACCAGTATTGAGCATTTGGATGCACATAACGCACACTAAAGTCATTAACCTTAGACACGTCATTGAAGTCAAATTTTGAAAACATTGGGTAGATAAAGCTCATCAAAATGATAGCAATCAAGATTCCCAACATAACAGTTGTTGACTTTTTCTTGAAGAACTGACGCATCACTGATTTCCAGTATGAATAGGCCGGCGCATCAATTGTTTCAGAGGCAAAATCATCGCGCTTTACAAATTGGAACTTACTTTTATCAATTGAAGCCATTATTTACCTCCTTTAGATGTCAATTTGATACGTGGGTCAATCATAGTCATAAGGATATCACCCACAAGCAATGAGAAGATAGTGAGGGCTGTGAAAATAAATACAAGACCCACAACCATAGCGTTATTTGAAGCACGAACTGAGTCAATCAACATTTTACCCATACCAGGGTAGGCGAAGATTGTTTCTGTCAAGGTTGCCCCTGTGATAACACTAACGATAGATGCTGGGATCCCTGAAACCAAGGAAACCATAGCATTTTTGAAAATGTGTTTATTCGAAATTTCTTGTTCTGACAACCCTTTGGCGCGTGCAAAACGAACGAAGTCTTGTGATTGCAAGTCAATCATGTAACGACGAATCCAAATGGCAAGACCTGGTGTTGACAAGAGACCGAGAATTACAGATGGCAAGACGTATGAACGCCAGTCACCCGCACCCAAGATAGGGAATGAATCTGGAAGACCAATCTCAGAACCAATCAAACGAATGATATAAACCAAGGCGATGGTTGGTAGTGAAAGCAAGAAAGTCAAGATACCAGTTGACACACTATCAAAGAGTGTGTTTTTAAAGCGTGCCATGTATGATCCCAATGGAATTGCCAAAGCATAAGACAAGACCAAACCAATCAAACCAGCAATGGCAGAACTTGTCACCATTGATGGGTACTGGTAGCGACTCTTAGTAGCTGTGTAAGGGTCGTCACCATAGTAAGAACGATCCCTAGCATCAGCCTGACTTGGTGATTTATAAGTACGAGAGTAGATATCTACTGAAGATACTTTCTTACCAGTAGGGAAGTTGACCTCAGAGCTTTGTGTTTGCCCTTGACCTTGCGTAATAACATCAAGAACACCTTGCTCAGCATAAGTTGGGTAAGATGTACCAAGGTTCATCTTTACAAAGTTTTGGTGAACAAATGGGAACTGGCTGTTAAAGTAAAGCAAATATTTATGCTTAGTTCCTGAACCGACAACTGACCAACCGATAGCTGGATCATTTTCAATACGGATGTAACGCTTCAAGTTTGGATTTGTTTTATCTTTAACCCATCCAGTATTGTCAAATTCAAAGAGGTGCGTATAGAAGCCAAACACACGTTCAAGCACTGGCACATCACGTGTTGCATAGAATTGTTTACTTTGCTTGAATTGATGCAAACGCCAGCCATGTCCTAAACTATCCACATATTTTTGGTAAATAGCTTTATTTTCTTTTGTTGGCTTAGTGGTTACTGACTTATCTAGGGAGCTAGCTTTCTCCTGCAACTCCTTGGTGTCATAGTAATCAATGTAACCCATACGTTCATAGATTGTATTTTCATAGTTAGCCTTAGAATCAGCTGTCTTAGCAATCTTGTTGTAGTTAGGGTCCTGTCTGAAAATCAGACGCCTCGGCACCATGGTATAGATAATCGTGTAGGTCAAGGCCGTCACGACAAATATTGACAATAGAGAACGGAGGGTTCTCAATAAAATGTATTTTTTCATGTCTCTTCCTTTAATTCCAAAAGAACTTTCCCAATCTAATGAGAAAGTTCCATCGTCCTTTTATTTAACGTGTTTCTCAAGGTCTTTTTGAGCTTTTTCGTTGGACTTAGACTTTTCTTTAAGCCAGCTTTCACGGGCTTTATCATAGTTTTTCTTAGTGACAACATCTTTTTGAGGTTCGAGGTACTTGAAGTATCTGTCAGAACCTTTAGGTCCTACTTGAGAGTAGGCTCCTGAGAATGGTGTCAAACGAGCTACCATTGGAGCTGCACCCTTGTTAACCATAAGTGGCATGAAGAGTGAGCTATCTTCCAACCAAGCTTGTGCCTCTGCATAACGTTCATAACGTACGTTGAGGTCGCTTGTTTCTTTAGCTGCATTGTCAACCAAAGCATCAAAGTCTTTAAGACCTACTTGAGCTGCTGCTGCATTGTTAGGATCGTCAAATCCCATGTAAGTTTTTGTGTTCTCACTAGCTGTTGTTTTGAAGATATCGAGGTATGTTGATGGATCCTCATAGTCAGGAGCCCAAGCTACTGAGATATTGATATCCCAGTCTTCTGCTGCTGCATTAGCTGCATACAATGTGCTATTTAGAAGATCATCTTGAGACATTTGATGAACATCCACCACGACATTTTCTTTACCAAGTGTATTTTCAACAGATTGTTTCAAAGATTGTGCACGTGCAACCGTTGGTTTAGCTGCTTGGTCAACTGGAAGGTCCAAGTGAATTGGGAATTGAACACCATCTGCTTGAAGAGCTTCCTTAGCTTTGTTAAATTCAGCCTTCGCTTTATTAGCATTGAAGATACCGTCTTGACTGTCTTTAAAGTTAACACCTGACCACTCGTCACCATATGAAGCCATCTTTTCAGTTACCAAATCGCCGAATGACTTGTCTCCAGCATAAACGAAGTCAGGTTTTACTAGGAGGTTACGAACCGCAAGGGCTGCACCCTTCTCACCATTAATCTGTGCTGAATAAGCTGTACGGTCAATAGCGAAGTTAACTGATTGACGGAAATCCTTGTTAAGAAGAGCTTTCTTAGTTGAGTCTTTCTCAGCATCTGTCTTCTTAGAGGTATGATTGTAAGACTGACGGTCAATATTAACACCAGCACCAACAACATCTGCAGAAGGTTGTGTATAGAAGATATTATCTTTATATTGTTTTTCTACTGAATCAAAGTTTGAGCTTGTTGGATATAGACGTGCTTGACTATAAGCTCCGTCAGTAAAATTACGGACAAGTGATTCTTGGTCAGAAGCGTCGTAGAAAGATAGTTTAACACCATCAAAGTGAACATTTTTCTTATCCCAATAGTTTTCATTTTTAACCAATTCAATAGATGATTTAGCTGTCAATGACTTAAGGATATATGGACCATTATAAAGGATAGATGATGGATCTGTTGATTTACCAAAGCTATCCCCTTTCGACTTAAGAAACTCTTCATTTACAGGCCAGAAGAGAGAATAAGTCATCTTAGAATTCCAGTAAGGTTCTGGTTGCTTAAGCGTATACTGAAGTGTGTAATCATCAAGAGCTTTAACGCCAACTTTAGAAAAGTCTTTATCAGTACCCTCAAAATATTCAGCAAGACCTACTACTGAATCTTTTGCCAAGTAAATTGACTCTGTCTTTTTATCAGCAGCATGCTTAAGACCTGTTACGAAGTCTTTAGCTGTTACTTCTGCATACTCTTCACCGTCTGAAGTATACCATTTAACTCCCTTACGAAGTTTGTATGTATAAGTTAAACCATCAGCTGAAACAGTCCAGTCCTTGGCAATAGAAGGTACCAAGTTACCATATTTATCGTTTTCCAAAAGGCCATCGACACCATTTGTCACAGCGTCAGTCGTTGAACCTTTATTGGAAATAAGGTAATCCAATGTCTCAGGATCAGCAGTATAAACATAGTTATAAGTATTGCTTGAAGTGTTTGATTTTGATGAACAAGCCACTAAAACCCCAACACTTAGGAGGGAAACACCCGCAAGGGCCAACCATTTACTTTTTTTCATAAGCATTCTCCAAAAAATCTTTTTTTATATGCCTACATTATACCATAAAAAATAAGATGAGTACAATTTTCAGAATATTTTGTCTTATACTGACTTTCTCACAATTATACCCCTTATGAACACTATGGATTAGCCCTTTTTGGACAAAAGAAAAAGGCTAACTGCCTTTTCCTCAAGAATATTATTTAACGTGTTTCTCAAGATCTTTTTGAGCTTTTTCGTTAGATGCTTTCTTTTCTTTAAGCCATTTTTCACGACTTTGTTCATATTCTTTCTTAGTAACTACTTTTTCTTGTGGTTTCAAGTATTTGAAGTAGTCTGCTGAGTTCTTATCACCCACTTGTGAATAAGCACCTGTGAATGGCGTCAAGCGTGAGATAACTGGTGCAGCACCGTTACCAACAGTCAATGGAATGATGAGTGAGCTATCCTCTAACCAAGCTTGAGCTTGAGCATAGCGGTCGTAACGTGTGTTGAGGTCTGTTGTTTCTGAAGCTGCTGAATCAAGCAAGGCATCGTAGTCTTTAAGACCTACTTGAGCTGCTGCTGCATTGTTTGGATCATCATAACCCATGAAAGTCTTGGTATTTTCGCTTGAAGTTGTCTTAAAGATATCAAGGTAAGTTGATGGGTCTTGATAGTCTGGACTCCAAATAACACCGTTTGAAATATCCCAGTCTTCTGCTGCCGCATTAGCCGCATTAAGAGTAGCATTTTGCATATCATCAGATGACAACTGGTTGATATCGATGACCACATTTTCGCTACCCAATGATTTTTCAATGGTTTGTTTCAAAGACTGGGCTTTAGAAACGTTGAGTTTTGCAGTTTGGTCAACTGGAAGGTCTAAGTGAATTGGGAATTGAACACCTTCACCTTGAAGAGCTTCTTTGGCTTTGGCAAACTCAGTCTTAGCTTTTTCCGCATTGTAGAGACCATCTTGACCATCCGCAAAATTGACACCAGACCATTCATCACCGTAAGTGCTCATCTTGTCTGTCACAAGGTCACCAAAGGTCTTATCACCTGCACTGACAAAATCAGAAGGAACAAAGAGGTTACGTATAGCAAGAGCAGCCCCATCTTTACCGTTTACTTGAGATTGATAGGCTGTACGGTCAATAGCGAAGTTGATTGATTGACGGAAGTCTTTGTTTAGAAGAGCCTTCTTAGTTGATGTCTTTTCAGCATCTGTCTTCTTAGCTGAGAATTTATAGTTTTGACGGTCAATATTCACACCAATAGCTGCTGTAGACGCACCTGGCGCTGTGTAATAAATATTATCTTTATATTTCTTTTCTACTGACGCATAGTTAGAGCTCATAGGGAAGACACGTGCAATGCTGAGACCGCCATCAGAGAAACTACGTTCTTGTGATTCCTGGTCAGATCCGTCATAATATGACAATTTGATAGCGTCGAAATGCACGTTCTTCTTATCCCAATAATTCTCATTCTTAGTCAACTCGATAGATGATTTAGCTGTCAAAGATTTGAGAAGGAAAGGACCATTATAGAGGATAGATGTTGGGTCTGTTGACTTACCAAAATCTTTTCCTTTGTTCTTAAGAAAGTCTTCGTTAACTGGGAAGAGCAAGCCATAAGTTGTTTTAGAGTTCCAGTATGGTTCTGGTTTTTTAAGGGTGTATTGCAATGTATAATCGTCGATTGCTTTGACGCCTACATTTGAGAAATCTTTATTGGCACCAGAGAGGTAGTCAGACAAGCCAGCAATAGAATCTTGCACCAAGTAAAGAGCTCCAGCTTTGCCATCAGCCGCATGCTTAAGACCAGTCACAAAGTCCTTAGCAGTCACATCAGCATATTCTTCACCATCAGAAGTATACCATTTAACACCCTTACGGATTTTATAGGTATAGGTAAGACCATCTTGAGAGACAGACCAATCTTCAGCTACTGAAGGAACAAGATTTCCATATTTATCTGCTTCCATAAGACCATCTACACCGTTAGTTACAGCAGTCTTAGTAGGTCCAGTATTTGACGTGATATAGTCTAAAGTTTCAGGATCTGAGTTATAAATATAACCATAAGTCGTTCCACTAGTACTTGACTTAGAAGAACAAGCCGCTAAGGCACCTACACTGAGGAGTGCCACACCCGCAAGGGCTAACCATTTGCTTTTTTTCATAAGATTTCTCCAAAAAATAAAATTTTACCTTTTCATTATAGCATAAATAATCAAGAATAACAGTCGTTGTCAGACTATTTTGAACAAGTATTGTACATGATAAAACACGATAAACTCAATAACCCCTTGTATTTCCTAGGTTTCTAGCCACCTCAATCAATTTATTTTTAATCACTCGTCATGCATAAAACAAAAAGGCCTAACACCTTGGTTAAACCTCTGTTTCTAAGTTAAAATTAGCCATTAAGAGCTTGAGCAGCTGTGATAATCGCCAAATTGTAAATATCTTCAGCACTAGCACCACGAGAAAGATCGTTTACTGGTTTATTAAGACCTTGTAAGATTGGTCCGATAGCTTCGAACATTCCCAAACGTTGGGCAATCTTATATCCAATGTTACCTGCTTGCAAGCCAGGGAAGACAAAGACATTAGCATGTCCTGCTACGTCACTATCTGGAGCCTTAATAGCTGCTGTTGCTGGAACAAATGCTGCATCGAACTGCAACTCCCCATCAATAGCCAAGTCAGGACGCATTTCTTTAGCAATATTTGTTGCTTGAACAACCCTGTCAACTTTTGGCGATTTAGCAGAACCTTTTGTTGAGAAGCTAAGCATGGCCACTTTAGGATCAATACCAAAAACTTTAGCTGTTTCGGCAGTATTAATTGCAATTTCTGCCAATTCTTGAGCATTTGGTTCAATGTTGATGGCACAGTCAGCAAACATCAAGCGATGATCAGTATTTTCACGGTTCATAAGGAAGACACCTGATGTACGAGAAATACCAGGTTTTGTTTTGATAATTTGAAGGGCAGGACGTACCGTATCCGCTGTTGAGTGAATAGCACCTGAAACCATCCCATCAGCAAGACCAAGTTTAACTAGCATAACACCGAAATAGTTGACATCATGAAGCAACTTTTCCGCATCTTCCATTGTCGCTTTCCCTTTACGGATTTCAAGAAATTTTTCCTTCATTTCCTCAAAACCTTCATAGGTTTCAGGATTAATAATCGTATAGTTAAAGTCTGCAAAACCAAGATCGCTCAAGATTTTGTGAACCTCAGCTGGGTCTCCCAAAATAATAGGATCCACCAATCCTTCAAATTTCAAACGGGCAGCAGCACGAACCACACGGTCGTCGTTCCCCTCAGGGAAAACAATCTTAATTCCTTTCCCTACAATACGTTCACGAAGTTCACCAAATAGACTACGCATAAAAAATCCTCAATCAATCTTTTTTAGTTTGTAAACTCATGATAACGGTTTCAAAATCATCTGTCAAGGAAGATGCATGGACCATCTCTTTTTTGGTGAACGGATCTATAAAGGCAAGTCGATGACAATGCAAGGCTTGTCGCTTAATACCGTAGTCTAGGGACCCGCCATAAAGGTCGTCTCCCAAAAGAGGCAAACCTAAGTGGGCAAAGTGCACACGAATCTGGTGCGTACGTCCAGTATGAAGATTGATATCCACCAACTTCACCCTACCATAATCAGCTACCAAGCGATAGCTCGTATGGGCATATTTCCCTGATTTATGAACCCGACGTGTAATAATTGAATCCACATCACGCGCAATCGGTGCAATGATTTCTCCCTGCTCCTCAAGTTTGGTATCACCTTCAACCAAGGCATAGTAATGTTTCTTAATAGACTTCTGCTGCAACTGCTTATCCATACGCGCGTGGGCATAACCATGCTTAGCAAACAACATAAGACCAGACGTGTCCTTATCCAAGCGTGTCACGATATGCACGCGCTGATTAGGATAATTATTGCTAACGAAGTGATGTTTGACGAAATTAGCCATGGTATTGTCATGGTTGACACTTGGAATACTGGCATAGCCATAAGGTTTATTAATCACCAAGAAGTTGTCATCCTCATAGACAATATCCAAGTCAAAAGGAATAGGTTTCAAGGTCTCGTGCGGTGCCTCATCAGGGATTTCAATGGCAACCACGTCTCCTTCATGGACAGGATAAGTCGCAAACTGCTCCTCGCCATTGACCCAAATATGACCGCCCTCAAACTTAATCTTGGCTAGTAGCCCTTTAGAAATATCGTGCTCCTTCAAAAAGGTCTTAACCCGACAAGAACGCCCAACTGTAAACTCATATCTCATTCTTGCATGTCTCCAATAAAGGAATCACGTACACGTTCCCAGAAACTTGTATGGCTGGCACTAGCCACAAAGGAAATCTTACGTTGGTCAATTGAGAATTCTACCTTTTTCACATTACGGTTGGTATAGGTTTTATTATCAACGGATAGAGTGTAACTTCCCATTCGGGTAGGATAAACCGTAATCTTCTCATGCTTAGGCACAATGAGGGGACTACCCAAGGTACGATAAACACGATTATTAAGACTGGCAATCTCAGTCAGTTGCAAGGCTTCAATGGTAGGATGAAGGACCGCACCACCTAAAGATTTATTGTAGGCCGTTGATCCTGTAGGCGTTGACACCGACAGCCCGTCACCACGGAAGCTCTCAAACAAGACATCATTAAGGCAAACATCTGCTGCCATGGTTTTCTCATTACGCTTGATGGCTGCTTCATTGAGGGCAATCGACGTAAAAGAACGCCCATCAGCAAGAGTCAATTTGACATTCAAAAGAGGGTAAGAAATCTTAGCACCACTGTCTTTTCGAAGCGTCTCGATTAATTGATCCACTTCACTGTCCAAATAATCCGTATAAAAGCCTAAATGACCTGTGTGAATTCCTACAAAACGCACACGAGCAAGCTCTTTTTCATACATATGAAAGGCCGACAGCAACATGCCATCACCACCAATTGAGATGACCACATCTGGATTTTTCTTGGTCAAATAAAAATCAGGATCATCTCGAAAGGCATTAAAAAGTTTTGAGGCCACACGCCTACTTTGGGGTTTGCCATTGGCAATAATAGCTACCTTCATCTCATCCGAAGAGGTCTTCATCTGTGTCATCACTATTTCCTACACTATCCTTCAAAGTTCTGTTAATTGGATCAAAGAGCAACTGAGCATCTCTAATATCATCACGTATCTTACGCATTTCTTCATCAAGTTCATAAGCCATACGAGCCGTAGTTTCCAAACGAAGTTTAATCTCCTCTGGAAAGTTCCCCTGATACTTGTAATTAAGGGAATGTTCAATGGTGGCCCAAAAGTTCATGGCTAGAGTCCTAATCTGAATCTCCGCAAGAATTTCCTTACGACCATCAATGGTATCAACGGGATAAGAGACGATAACATGATAAGAGCGATAACCCGAATGTTTACGGTTTCTGATGTAGTCACGCTCTGAAACAATGGTCATATCACTACGGCGACGAAGCAAAGCCAAAACTTCATCCACATCATCGACAAACTGGACCATGACTCGGAGACCAGCAATATCCTGCATATCTTGGGCCAGATTTTCAACCGAAAGGCCACGAAGGGCGATTTTCTCTTCAATGGAAGCCACTGACTTCACACGTCCCGTCACAAATTCAATAGGCGAGTGACGATTTTGCTTACGAAATTGTTTACGAATGCCTCGGAGCTTGATTTTGAGCTCACCTACGGCCTGAATATAGGGGTCTAAAAATTGTTCCCAATCCATGGTCAAGATAGGACTCCTCCTTGTCAAAAGCTTTAGTTTTTTATAAAATAAATACAATCTGTTATATTATACCACATTTGAAAGCACAAGGGAGGACACACATGAACCATTTAGAGATAGAGTACAAGACTCTACTCACCAAAGACGAGTACAATCGTTTAGCGATGCTTTTCTCCCATGTGACACCTGTTACGCAAACCAACTACTACATCGACACTCCTCAGAGTGACATGAGAAATAAAAAACTCTCCTTGCGTATCAGGACGCTTCCCACTCATGGTGAGCTGACCTTGAAGATTCCTGAAAAAGTCGGGAACATGGAGTACAACCTTACCATGGATTGTGCGGACGCTAAGGCTTTGACTAAGTCGCTGGACTTTCCTGATTGTCAGATCAAATCCATTCTTCTGGAACGTGGGGTTAAACTAGAGGACCTAACCATCCTCGGACATTTGACCACTACCCGTCGCGAGTACCAGACCAACATCGGCCTCATGGCCCTCGATGTCAATGTCTATGCTGATAAGAAAGACTACGAGCTTGAACTAGAAGTTTCGGATGCTGAGAAAGGTAAAGACGACTTTGATGCCTTCCTTAAAGAAAATAACCTGTCTCTTATACACATCTCCGAGCCCACGAGACTCGACGTCATCTC
>ERZ1027233.203-NODE-203-length-24842-cov-7.570097_pt1 | contig 24842 bp, 22 predicted proteins | sample MGYA00519244_ERZ1027233 | MGnify/ENA primary metagenome ERZ1027233 (study PRJEB26926, sample SAMN06164469) | human gut metagenome | biome: ENVO:00009003; feature: ENVO:2100002; material: ENVO:00002003 | host: Homo sapiens | place: USA | collected 2012 ... | reverse complement strand
GCTCCAAGCCCTCGGATTTCCAGCTCAGCAGCCTGCGCTGCCGGGGCGTGGCAAAGGGTGCGGCCCGGAGCCTCTGCGTCATCAACGAGACGCTCTACTATCTCTCGCCCGACGGCGTGATGGCGTGGGATGGAAGCATCCCCACCAAGGTCTCGACGGCCCTCGACCCAGCCCGGCTGCGGAACGTGAAGTCAGCTCTGGGCGGTGCGTTGGACGGGCGGTATTACCTGCATCTCGTGCGGGGCAGCGGCGAAGCCCAGACCGTCCGGCTGCTGGTCTACGACACCGAGCGGGGCTTGTGGCAGGAGGAGGACGTCTGCTCCTACGAGATGACCGGCAGCGGCGGACAACTCTACCTCTGGGATGGCAAGGCGGTCTGGGCGGCGGATGCGGAGCGGGAGGAGAACTGGCAGCGGGCCGACGGCCTCGAAGAGGGGGTGCGGTTCGAGCTGGTCAGCGGGGACATCGGGCTGGACCGCCCGGAAGAACAGTATCTTTCCCGGCTGACCCTCCGGCTCGAGGCCGAGGCGAAGAGCCGCTTCGAGCTGGAGGTGAGCTATGACGGCGGGGCGTGGGAGACACTGGCCCAGAGGACGGCCGACGGGCGGCACTGCTTCGACATCCCCTTCGTGCCCCGGCGGTGCGGGAGCCTGCGGCTGCGGCTGAAGGGCCGGGGGCAGATCACCCTGCGCAGCCTGACCCGGACGAGCGCCGCCGCGAGAGGCGGCATTCTGGCACAGGAGGTGAACTGATATGGCAAGTGTCACAGGGCTTTCGAAGATCGGCCTGCCCCATCTGAGCGAGAACATGGACGCGGAGGATGCCCGTGCCATCCGCAACTACTTATACCAGATGCAGGAGCAGCTGCAATATGTGCTCTGCAATCTGGACGTGGAAAATATGTCGGAATCGCTGCGCACCCGGCTGAACAGCATCCAGTGAGAAAGGAGAAGCTATGAGTACCGAGAAGAAGAAAGAACAGCAGCTTTTGGAGGAGCTGAGCGCCCAGCCTGCGGCCCGGTCTTCCTACAGCACGGCAGGCCTGAGCAGCCGCAGGGAGGTGGAGAATGCGCTGGCAAAGGCGGAGTACAGCCCCAGCCAGAGTGTGACCGACGCGGCGGCCGATTTGAAGAACTGGCAGCAGAACCGCCCGGGCCAGTATGAGAGCGCCTATCAGGGCCGGATCGAAGACCTCATCGGTCAGCTGCTGGGGCGGGACAGCTTCCAGTACAGCTACGCACAGGACCCGCTCTACCGCCAGTATGCCCGACAGTACACCCAGAACGCCCGCAATGCCAGCGCAGATGCCGCCGCACAGGCAGCGGCCCTGACCGGCGGCTACGGTTCGAGCTATGCGGTCAGCGCGGCGCAGCAGGCGTATCAGCAGCAGATGGGTGCCCTGAACGACGCTTTGCCCTCCCTCTACCGGCTGGCGCTGGACACCTACAACAGCGAGGGCGACGATGTCGTGACTCGCATCGACCAGCTCAATGCGCAGGAACAGAACGCACAGGCGCGGTATAATGCGGAGCTGTCGGACTACTATAGTCAGCTCGACCGGAAGGGCAGCGCCTACAACGCTGCCTACGAGCAGGACTACGGTCGCTATCAGGACTATCTGGGCCGGCTGGACACCCTGTACGGCTACTATTCCACTCAGGAGCAGCAGGCCATCGCCAAGCGCCAGCAGACGTTCAATAATGTGCTGAGCATTCTGGGCGTTATCGGCGACGCGGTGCAGCTGGCCATCACCGGGACCACCGGCATCGGCTCGCTGGTGGGTGCGCTGGCCAACACCGGATACAATATGTACGCGAAAGACCGCGCCTACGCGGCCGAGCGTGCCGACGCTGCGTGGGACCAGCAGATGCAGGAGACCCAGCGGCAGGACAGCCTTGCCCAGCAGAAGTATAAGAACGAGCAGGCGGAGCGGCAGTATCAGGACACCCTGCGCCAGCAGGAGTTCAACAACAATGTGACCAGCGAAAAGCTGAATATCGCCAAGGGCGAATGGGCGCTCAAGCAGTCCAAGGCAGCCCAGAGCGCCCAGCAGGCTGCGGCAAACGCCGGGGCAAAGAGTGCGGGCAGTTCGGGAGGATCGGGCAGCGGGTCAGTGCTGTCGTCCGGAGGCAGTACCATCGTACCTTACAGCGCCGCCCGTCTCTACCGGCAGGGCAGGAGCGATACGGCCATCCGGAGCGAGCTGCTGAAGGAGGGCTACTCCAACGAAGAGATCCAGAATATCCTGAAGCAGCTGGGAAGCTGAGAAATACGAAAAGGCCGCAGCGTGGAACACGGAAAGGTGTTCTGGGCTGCGGCCTTGGTTTGTTTGGAGATATTTATAAAGTGGAGGGGGAGGTTGTCATTGCTGCGATAGACATTCCTGAAGATTGGTTCGAGTCCTACTGGGGATTCCCACAATAGAAAAAGACCCGCAAGCATATGCTCGCGGGTCTTTTTAGTGGGGTGCCCAGTGGGACTCGAACCCACGGTCTCCAGATCCACAATCTGGCGCGTTAACCGACTACGCTATGGGCACCACATCAATGCGCCCGAAGGGACTCGAACCCCCGGCCCACTGCTTAGAAGGCAGTTGCTCTATCCACCTGAGCTACGGGCGCACGTTGTTATCCCATGGGGTACTTATCTGGCGGCAGTGTGCGTTCGGCACACGCTGCGAGAAGTATAATACCATACGCATAGGCTTCTGTCAAGCGGAATTTCAAATTTTTTTGGATTTTCCGGCGCAGGGGGCATTTTGGGGTCACAGCAGGTACATTCCGGCGGCCCCAAGGGCAAAGCCGAGCAGAGCACCGGCGGCCACATCCCGGACATAGTGCGCCCCGGCAAGCACCCGCAGGGCGCAGATGAGCAGGGCCACCACCACCATGCAGGCCCCGGCGGCGGGGTAGAAGTAGCACCACACAGCGGCCAGCACGGCGGCGCTCAGGGCGTGGCGGGAGGGGAAGGACTTGCCGTGGGTCTCCTTGGGCACCAGCGGCGTGAAGCCGGGCTGCTCATACGGGCGGGGAAAGTTCAGCCTGGCCCGCAGGAGCGTGCCGCCCAGAAAGACGAAGGCCGGCACAAAGACTGCCCGGGCGATGAGCTGCATAAAATCCAGAGCGGCGGCGCGGTTTGCGGAGAGCAGCCGGAACCACCGGACATTCAGCAGCACCAGCAGCAAAGGGTAGCAGGCAAAGGGCACGGCAGGCAGCCAGCGGTTCAGGGCGATCACCAGCTTTTTCAGGGCGGAGTGGGCCTCCAGCCAGCGCAGCAGGGCATGGTAGCGTTCCGGGGTCATGGTATCCCTCCCTCAAAAACAGGTGTCCAGATAGTTTTCAACATCAAACGGCTCGGGTGTGGAATCTTTGCGCAGGTAGAGCGGGTGATGGGGATGGCCCTTTTTGCTCCGCTTGCCAAAGGTGACCCACGGGATGTCCCGCTCTCTTGTCAGGGCCACCATCTCCCGCATCAGGCCGGGCAGGTAATCCCGCTTTTCGATCAGGGTGCCCCAGGCGGCCCACATGGTGGGTTCGGTCTGGGCCAGCACGGCCTGCAGCCAGCGCAGGTTCTCGTCGCAGAGGGCGCGGTCCGGCACCCGGTCCATGTCGTTGGGGTCGGTGGCGCGCTGGGGATATACGTTGAACATGATCCAGCTGTCAAAGCCGTTGGCGTTGGCCAGCCGCTCCACACTCTTTAAGGTGGGGTCCAGCGCGCCGGGCTGGGCGGTGCTGGGGTTGATGCCGATGCACACCAGCGGGTGCCTGCCCACCCGGCCCAGCACATAGCGGTAGGGCAGGTAGGTGTGGGGCTCGTAGTACCAGATGCCGCCGGGGTATTCCCCCGCTTCCAGGCGGGGCAGCTGTTCAGTCTGCATGAAAATGTACCTCACAAATATGGTTTCCTATTTATCGTACCTGAAAAAATTCTGTAAATCAACACCTTTGGCGGAGAAAGTCTCCCATAAATCCGAATTTCATGTTATACTGTTCTTGGACCTGTGCCGCAAACACGGCGGCGCGGGCCGGGAAAGGAAAACAGGAGCCATTGAAGAAGGGAGTTCTGCTATGGCCATGATAGAAGATTATAGAAGCGCCCTGCGCGCGGGCCAGCGTGCCTACCGCGCCTGTGTGGCGCGCGGCCAGTCGCCGTACCTTGCGGTGCTGGATGATATCCTGAACGGGGTGAACATCGTTGCCCAGGAGCCGCTGGGGCTGGTGGATATCCCAGCCGAGAGCATTGTGGGCACCAAGACCAGCGGGCGGCACACGGCCTTTGCGGCCAACTTCATGCCCCTGCTGGAAGAGGACACCGAGTTTGCCATCAAGTGGTCGAATCTCTGCGAGGCCCATCTGGAGGAGGGCATCCACACCCCCATCATTGCCTACGAATACCTGAACAAGTTCTATGTGCAGGAGGGCAACAAGCGGGTGTCTGTCCTCAAATACTACGAGGCGGTCACCATTCCGGGCACGGTCACCCGGCTTGTTCCGGCCCGGAACGACACGCTGGAAAACAAGATCTACTACGAGTTTCTCGATTTTTATAAGCTGAGCAAGATCAACAATGTCCAGTTCTCCCGGCTGGGCGGCTATGCAAAGCTGCAGACACTGGTCTGCAAGGCCGCCAGCGAGGTATGGTCGGATGATGACCGGCTGAACTTCTCGGCCCTGTATACCATGTTCAGCCAGCAGTTCTATGCGCTGGGCGGCTCCGCCCTGGAGCTGACCCCGGGCGACGCGCTGCTGGTGTACCTCTCGGTCTACCGGTATTCGGATGCCTGCCAGTCCACCCCCAGCCAGGTGCGGGAAAACCTGGCCAAGCTGTGGGATGAGATCAAGATCCTGACGGAGCCCCACGCCGTGGAGCTTTCGCTGGAGCCAAAGCCCGGCAGTGAGCCGCTGCTGAACAAGCTGAACATCTTCAGCAAGCCCAGCCAGCTCAAGGTGGTGTTCCTGCACGAGTACAATGCTAAAAACAGCGCCTGGGTGCGGGGCCACGAAAAGGGAATCGAGGCCCTGAAAAAGGAATTCCCGGACCGGCTCATCATCACCAACCGGGAAAATGTCTCCCCCGAGGTGGACGCGGAGCAGATCATGGAAGAGGTGGCCCACGACAACGCGGACGTGGTGTTCACCACCAGTATCCGGATGCGGCCCGCCTGCCTCAAGGTGGCGGCCCAGCACCCCAAGACCCGGTTCCTGAACTGCTGCCTGAACGCGCCCCATCCGCTGGTGCGCACCTATTACCCCCGCACCTATGAGGCCAATTACCTGCTGGGAATGCTGGCGGGTATCCTGAATCTGACCGACCGGGTGGGCTATGTGGCGGCCAACCCCGTTTATGGCGTGCCTGCGGCCGTCAATGCCTTTGCCCGGGGCCTGCGCACCGTGCGGCCCAACAGCCATATCCTGCTGCGCTGGGCCTGCCTGCAGGAGCCGGGGAAACCACTGGATTTCTCCGACTGCCCGGATATCGAGCTGTTCTACGCCTGCAGCCCCTTTGAGCCCACCGGCAGCGCCAGGGAATACGGCCTGTGCCGCCGGATGCCGGATGGCAGCATCCAGCCGGTGGCGCTGCCGGTCTGGAAGTGGGAAGTGTTCTATATCGGCATCATCCGCTCCATCTTCGAGGGCACCTGGGACAGCGGTTCCAGCGGCAAGGCCATCAACTACTGGTGGGGCTTCCGCAGTGACGCGGAGCGGCTGGATTACTACGAGACCCTGCCCAAGGGCACGCAGCAGCTGCTTGATCTGCTGGAAAAGAACCTTGCGGCCAACGAGTTCCCCATCTTCCCTGCGGGCATCTTTGCGCAGGGGCATATCCCCAAGGCACCCACCGCAGACACCTACACCCCCAAGGAACTGATGGAGATGGACTGGCTGGGCGAGTGCGTGGAGGGCAGCCTGCCCCGGTACGATCAGCTGGATGTCAGAACGCTGGACCTGCTGGAGATCAACGGCCTGAGCAGCCTGAAAGAGACGACGCTGTAAAAAGCTCAACAGAACGGAGTGTTGCGGACGTGAAGATACTTGCAATTTCCGATACCCCCTCCAAGGCGCTGTGGGACTATTGCTCCCGGGAACGCCTGGCTGGGGTCGATCTGATCCTCTCCTGCGGGGATCTTCCCAAAAAATACCTCGAATATATAACAAATTTTACAGCGGCCCCCATTTTGTATGTCCATGGCAACCACGATGGCTGCTACCGCACAGAGGGTGAGCCGGGCGGCTGCATCTGTGTGGACGATCAGGTGTATGTCTGGAAAGGGCTGCGCATCATGGGGCTGGGCGGCAGCATCCGCTACAACTGCGAGGAGACCTTCCAGTACACGGAGCAGGAAATGCGCCGCCGGATGCGGCGGCTCTGGTTCAAAGCCCACCGGGCGGGCGGCATCGACCTGCTGCTGACCCATTCCCCGGCGGCCGGCCTGAACGATGGCAATGACCGGGCCCATAAGGGCTTTGCCTGCTTCAACGACCTGCTGGAGGAGTACCAGCCCAAGTGGTTCGTGCACGGGCATGTCCACCTGAGCTATAATGCCAATCTGCCCCGGGTGTGCACCCACGGCCAGACCACGGTCATCAATGCAACGGAGCGCTATACGTTTGAGATCCCGGACCCGGACCCGGTGGCCCGGAAGCGCTTTTTCTGGAATGACCCGGCATTTCCCACCAAAAACTGAAAAAGGAGAAACACCCAATGGAACAAAATGAGAAGCTGCGGGCGCTGGAGACCCTGCAGAAGAAGCTGTACGCCTACAACTGCGCCTCCAACAGCCTGTATCTGGACGCTGTGACCGTGGCCCCCAAGAACACGGCCGAGGGCCGGGGTGTGGCCCTGAGCATTCTGGCCGGTGAACTGCAGAAGCTGATGACCGCCCCCGAGACCCTTGCACTGGTGGAGGAGCTCTATGCCCGGCGGGAGACGCTGGACACCCTCCACCGCCGCGAGGTGGAGGAGCTGCGCCGCAGCTGCCGGCAGCTCACCCGCATCCCCGCCGAGGAGTATATGGCATACAGCGAGCTGACCAACCGCGCCAGTGATGTCTGGCACAAGGCAAAGGAAGAAAACGACTTTGCCTCCTTCTGCCCCATCCTGCAGGAGCTGGTGGAGTATAACCGGAAGTTCGCGGGCTATTACGATGCGGAAAAAGCGCCCTATGATGCCCTGCTGAACGAGTATGAGCGGGGCATGGACACCCAACAGCTGGACGTGTTCTTTGACACCCTGCGCAAGGGGCTGGTGCCCCTCATCCGGGCCATCGGCGAGAAGCCCCAGATCGATGACAGCTTCCTGCATCTGGAATATCCGGTCGAGCAGCAGAAGGCGTTTGCGGACTATCTCATGGAGGTCATGGGTCTTGACCGGGGCCACTGCGGCCTGGGTGAGACCGAACACCCCTTTACGCTGGAGTTCAACAACAAGGATGTCCGCATTACCACCAACTACGACCTGCACAATGTGGCCTCCTCGATGTACTCCGTTCTCCACGAGGGCGGCCATGCCCTGTATGAGCTGGGCATCCGGGATGAGCTGCAGTACACCTGCCTGACCGGCGGTGTGTCCATGGGCGTGCATGAGAGCCAGTCCCGCTTCTACGAGAACCTCATCGGCCGTTCCCGCGCCTTTATCGGGGCCATCTATCCCAAGGTGCAGGAATTCTTCCCCGCACAGCTGGGAAATGTGACTGCGGAGCAGTTCTACCGCGCTGTGAACAAGGTGGAGCCCAGCCTCATCCGCACCGAGTCCGATGAGCTGACCTACTGCCTGCACGTCATGGTGCGGTACGAGATCGAGAAGCAGCTCATTGCGGGCACCCTGACGGCAAAGGAGGTCCCTGCCGCGTGGGCAGAGCTGTACAAGGAGTATCTGGGCGTGGAGGTTCCCAATGACCGCGAGGGCTGCCTGCAGGACAGCCACTGGTCGGGCGGTTCCTTCGGCTACTTCCCGTCTTACGCTCTGGGCAATGCCTACGGTGCCCAGATGCTCCACAATATGGAGCAGGAATTCGATGTGTACGGCGGTGTGGCCCACGGGGATCTCTCCGCTGTCACCGGCTGGCTGCGGGAAAAGGTGCACCAGTACGGCCACCTGTTGGAGCCTGCCGAGGTCGTCAGAAATGCCTGCGGCACCTTCGATGCACACTACTATCTGGATTATCTGACCAAAAAGTATACGGAACTGTACAATCTGTAATTGATCCGCACAAAACAAAGCCCTCCCGGCCAATCGGCCGGGAGGGCTTTGTTATATATGCTGTTGCAAAGGGCGGCGGGAAAGCTTCCCGCCGTCTGTTACTGCTGTGCGAAGATCTTTACTTCATCCTTGTCCATAAAGGCGGCACCGGCGAAACCGGAAGCCTCCAGCTGGCCCAGCTGCTTGCCCAGCTTCTTGGCCTGAGGCAGAACGGTGACGTTGTAGGTGTCGCGCAGCTGTGCGGCTTTGGCCAGCACGGCGGGGAAGTCCACATCGCTGTTGTAGAGCAGGGCGATCTTCTGCTTGGCACCGGGGATCTGATAACCCTGCTCCAGCAGGATGCCGCAGACGCGCTCGAAGCCGATGGAGAAGCCCACGGCGGGCACCTTGGTGCCCAGGAACTTGCCGATCATGTTGTCGTAGCGGCCGCCGCCAGCCACTGCACCGCTGAACTGCGGGCAGGTGATCTCAAACACCATGCCGGTGTAGTAGCCCTGGCCGCGCACCAGGCTGGGGCAGTAGGCTACATCGAAGCGACCGTTGGCCATGGCCTTTGCGGTGGCCAGCACATACTTCAGGTCATCGGCAATGGCGGGGTCGGCACAGCGGGAAGCTACGGACTCCAGTGTCACATCACCGGCGGCAATGAAATCGGCCAGCGCGTTGATGGCAGCTTCAGGCAGCTGCTTTTCGGTCAGCTCGGCCTTCACGCCCTCGGCACCGATCTTATCCATTTTGTCGAAGGTGATGCAGACAGAGTCCAGTGTGTCAGCGGCAAAGCCCATGCTCTCCAGCATTCCGCGCAGGATGCGGCGGTCATTGATGTTCACGGTGAAGCCGGTAAAGCCGATGCCCAGCAGGGCACGGGCGGTCACATCGATCAGCTCCACCTCGGCGTTGGGGCTCTCGTCGCCCAGAATGTCGATGTCGCACTGGACGAACTCGCGCAGGCGGCCCTTCTGGGGGCGCTCGGCGCGGAACACGCGGTCGGTCTGGATGACCTTGAAGGGGTGGGGGAGCTTGTCCTTGTTGGCAGCGTAGAAACGGCTCAGGGGCAGGGTCAGATCATAGCGCAGGCCCATGTCGGAGAGCTGCTTGGGGTCGCCGGATCCCAGGGCGCTGGTCAGCTTGTCACCGCGCTTCATCACCTTGAAGATGAGGTTCAGGTTGTCGCCGCCGTCGGATTTGTCCAGGTTCTCCATATCCTCCAGCATGGGGGTGGAGATGCGCTCAAAGCCGGAAGCACGGTAGGTCTCCAGGATCTTGCCCTGGATGTAGTCGCGCAGGGTCTGCTCAGCGGGCAGCAGGTCGCGCATACCCTTCAATGCCTGTGATTTCATAGTTGGTTCCTCTTTCTGAAAGTTAAACCCCTCCGTCACGCCTGACGGCGTGCCACCTCCCCTGATAGGGGAGGCCTTGGCAGTCCTCACAAAGTTTCCGGTTTCGCCAGAGGCTCCCCTACTAGGGGAGCTGGCGAGCGAAGCGAGACTGAGAGGTTAATATTGATATAACGTATCTATAATTATAAAGAATCATGCCGTTTTGTCAATGAAAAAGGGCACACTGACAGAACGAGGTGATAAAACAGATGAAGCAGTTTACAGCGCGCCACCCCTGGGCGATCCTGGCGGCGGGGGCGGCCATTCAGATCCTGACGGGCCTGCCTGCGGCGTGGGGCGTGTTCCAGCAGCCGGTGATGGACGAGTTCAGCCTGACCGAGGACGGCGCGGGCTATGCGTTCGGCATCCTGATCGCAGCGTTCGGGGTGGGATGCGTCATCGGCGGTTTTTTGCAGGATAAAAAAGGCCCGCGCTGCGCGGCGCTGTGGGGCACCGGCCTGCTCTGCGGCGGGTTCTTTGCGGCGGCCCTCCTGCCCGGGGAAAAGGGAGCATGGTTCTGGGCAGTGTTCAGCATTCCGGCGGGGCTGGGCACGGCGTTTCTCTATCCTTCCATCCAGTCCTGCGCCCAGAAATGGTACGCCGGGCGCAAGGGCCTTGCCACGGGGGTCATTGGCGGCGCGGTGGGCCTGAGCGGTGCGTTCCTGACCGGATTCGTCCGCACGGCGCTGAAGGGCTTTGGCCCGGTGCAGGGAATCCGGGGGGCGTTCTGGGCGCTGGGGGCACTCACGCTGCCGGTCTGCCTTGTGGGCAGTGCCCTGCTCACCGACCCGCCCCCGGCAAAGCAGAAGCCCGAGGAGCAGGGCAGGGGAAAAGGCACCCCGGCCCTCGACCTTGCCCCGCTGCAGATGCTCAGAACAAAACAGTACTGGCTCTGCGCCGGGGCGGTCTGCTTTTCCACCCCGGCGGTGCTGCTGTTCAGTCCCATCATCTTAAAGCTGGGCATGGAGCGGGGCCTGGACGAGGGCGCTGCCCTGTGGAGTGTGGTGCTGGGCAGCGTGGGCAGCGCAGCGGGCCGCTTGCTGATGCCCCTGCTCAGCGACCGGATCGGCCGCCGCCCCACTGACCTGATCCTGTTCGGCGTGTCGCTGGGGCTTTCAGCGGCCTTCCTGTTCGCGCAGGGGTGGCTCGTTGTGGCTGTGTACGCAGGGCTTACCTTCTGTTATTCGGCGCTGGCGGCGGTGCTGCCTTCCCTCTCCACCGACCTGTTCGGCCTGCCCCATGCCGGGGTGAACTACGGCTTTCTGGCGCTGGGACAGAGCGTGGGCAGCCTTGCCTTCCCCTTTGCGGCGAACCTCTGGGGCCTTGCCACCGGGCGGCACTGGCTGGCCATGGCAGGCGCGGCGGCGGGCTTTGTGTGCATCTGGGCGCTCCGGCCTGTCAGGGCCCAACAGCCGCCCAGAAAAAACTGAACCGGACAGCGCAAGATATTCCTTTTGACAAATATGATAGAAATGTGATGAACTGGGCGGCGAAAGCGGTGAAAGTGCTAGTTAGCGGCAAATAACCGTTAAAAATGCTTGTGAAAAAATCCGCAAAACGTCTTGCAAATTCCGCCAAGGTTCTCTATAATAAAATCATGCGTGGTAGTACCGGCGTGGCGCGGAAGAGAGCGGCGCAGCCGGTCAATGCAAACGGCAGGACACCCCCTGCCAATGGCATCAATTTGTCAAAAGGAGAGTATGATTATGACCTATTCGCAGCAAGTACAGAATATGTGCCCGATCACCAAAGGTCCTAAGCATGGTCCGGCTCCCATCCCCGAAGAGGGCGCATGGGTCAAGGCCTATGAGATCAAGGACATCAGCGGCTACACCCATGGTGTGGGCTGGTGTGCACCCCAGCAGGGCACCTGCAAGCTGTCTCTGAACATCAAGAACGGCGTCATCGAAGAGGCTCTGGTGGAGACCATCGGCTGCTCCGGCATGACCCACTCTGCTGCTATGGCAGGCGAGATCCTGCCCGGCAAGACCATTCTGGAAGCTCTGAACACCGACCTGGTGTGCGATGCCATCAACGTGGCAATGCGCGAGCTGTTCCTGCAGATCGTCTACGGCCGCAGCCAGACCGCTTTCTCTGAGGACGGTCTGCCCATCGGCGCAGGTCTGGATGACCTGGGCAAGGGCCTGCGCTCCATGACCGGCACCATCTTCTCCACCAAGGCCAAGGGTGTCCGTTACCTGGAGCTGACCGAGGGCTACATCAACAAGCTGGCTCTGGATGCCAACGATGAGGTCATCGGCTATCAGTTCGTCAAGCTGGGCAAGATGATGGAGGACATCCGTCACGGCAAGACCCCCAACGAGGCTTACGAGAAGAACGTGGGTACTTACGGCCGCTTCAGCAAGGAGCAGGGCGCTGTCAAGTACATTGACCCGCGTGAGGAATAAGAGAGGAGGAACAACTCATGGCAACTTTTGAATCTATGGATCGCCGTATGCCGAAAATCGAGGCATGCCTGAAGGCCAACGGCCTGGAGTCTCTGGACGCTTGCAACGAGATGCTCCTCGCTAAGGGCATCGACTGCGACAAGATCGTGCGCGGCGTGCAGCCCATCTGCTTTGATAACGCTGTCTGGGCATACACCCTGGGCACCGCCATCGCCGTCAAGCGCGGCCTGACCGACGCTGCCGAGTGCGCTGCTGCCATCGGCGAAGGTCTGGAAGCATTCACCATCCCCGGCTCTGTTGCTGAGCAGCGTCAGGTCGGTCTGGGCCACGGCAACCTGGGCGCTCGTCTGCTGAGCGAGGACACCACCTGCTTCGCTTTCCTGGCAGGCCACGAGTCCTTTGCTGCTGCTGAGGGTGCCATTGGCATTGCCCGCACTGCAAACAAGGTCCGCAAGACCCCCCTGCGTGTTATCCTGAACGGCCTGGGCAAGGATGCAGCTTACATCATTTCCCGTATCAACGGCTTCACCTATGTGCAGACCGAGTACGATATCCCCACCCAGACCCTGACCGTCGTCAAGGAGATCCCCTTCTCCGAGGGTGAGCGCGCTGCTGTCAAGTGCTACGGCGCTAACGACGTTATGGAAGGCGTTGCCATTATGAAGAAGGAGGACGTTCAGTGCTCCATCACCGGCAACTCCACCAACCCTGTCCGCTTCCAGCACCTGGTTGCAGGCACCTATAAGAAGTGGGCCATCGAGAACGGCAAGAAGTACTTCTCCGTCGCTTCCGGCGGCGGCACGGGCCGTACCCTGCACCCCGATAACGTGGCTGCAGGCCCCGCAAGCTATGGCCTGACCGACTCTCTGGGCCGCGTCCATGGTGATGCTCAGTTCGCAGGTTCCTCCTCCGTGCCCGCACACGTTGAGATGATGGGCCTGATCGGCATGGGCAACAACCCCATGGTCGGCGCTACCGTTGCCTGCGCTGTTGCTGCTGCACAGGCCAACGCCTGATCTTTTCCTAGTTCGGCAAAGGGGGCTGCCTTCCGAATGGGCAGCCCTCTTTTTATGCTGAGATATGTTCGCGCAGGCTAACTGCCTGCAACGTTGCTTCAACTAAGAAGGAAAAAGAAGAAACTATGAAAAACACGAAGATGAAACAGAGCATTGCAGCGCTGGCCATGGCCGCTGTCGTTGCAGTGAGCCTGCTGGGCTACGGCTGCGGCAGCAAGCCCGCCTCCACCACCGGCGCGGGTGCTACCGGCGATTTTACCGGCACTGCCAAGGGCTTTGGCGGCGATGTTACCGTTACCCTGACCCTGACCGACGGCAAGATCACCGGCTGCACCGCTGAGGGTGCCGATGAGACCGAGGGCGTTGGCTCCAAGGCAATCGAGCAGCTGCCCGGCGAGATCGCCGAGAGCGGCAGCATTGCCGTGGACGGCGTGTCCACCGCAACCATCACCTCCAATGCCATCAAGGAGGCAGCCGCTGCTGCTATCACCGCTGCTGGTCTGAAGCCTGAGGATTTCCAGACTGCTGTGGAGAACAACGCTGAGCCTGCTGAGGACTCTACCGTTGATACCGATATCGTCATCGTGGGCGCAGGCGGCGCAGGCATGACCGCTGCCCTGACTGCCACCAGCGAGGGCAAGAGCGTTGTCATCGTGGAGAGCCAGCCCGTGGTGGGCGGCAACTCCGTGCGCGCTACCGGCGGCATGAACGCCGGCAAGACCGTGTATCAGGATGAGAACGAGTTCGGCGAGTCTGCCGGTGTCGAAAAGACCCTGAAGACCGCTGCTGAAAAGTATGCTGACAACGAGACCATCACCGCTCTGGCTGCTACCGTGGCCGAGCAGTGGGCTGCCTACCAGGCCAACCCCACCGGCTACTTTGACAGCGTTGAGCTGATGGAGCTGGATACCATGATCGGCGGCAAGGGTATCAATGACCCTGCTCTGGTGGAGACCCTGTGCTCCAACAGCGCTGATGCCATCGACTGGCTGGGTGAGCAGGGCATCACCCTGCACAGTGTTTCCAGTTTCGGCGGCGCATCCGTCAAGCGGATCCACCGCCCGGTGGACGCTGAGGGCAAGACTCTTTCCGTGGGTTCCTACATGATCCCTCTGCTGGAGGAGAATTGCCAGAAGGCTGGTGTTCAGATGATGCTGAACACCACCGCCACCGAGATCCTGACCGATGACAACGGCGCTGCTGTTGGCATCAAGGCCACCGGTGCTTCCGGTGAGACCATCACCATCAATGCCAAGGCTGTGGTGCTGACCACCGGCGGTTTCGGCGCAAATCTCGATATGGTCGTTGAGTACAAGCCCGAGCTGAAGGGCTTTATGACCACCAACGCCCCCGGCATCCTGGGCCAGGGCATCAAGATGGCACAGGCCATCGGTGCTGACACCGTGGATATGGATCAGATCCAGATCCACCCCACCGTGGAGGCTAACACCGCTGCTCTGATCACCGAGGGTCTGCGCGGCGACGGCGCTGTGCTGATCAATGCCGAGGGCAAGCGCTTCATTGATGAAGTCGGTACCCGTGATGTGGTTTCCGCTGCCGAGATCGCTCAGACCGGCAGCTACAGCTGGCTGGTGGTGGATCAGGCTATGGTGGATGCCTCCAGCGTCATTCAGGGCTACATCAAGAAGGGCTACACCGTGACCGGTGAGACCTATGAGGAACTGGGCAAGGCAATGGGCGTTGATGAGGCTGCTTTTGCCGAGACCATGAACACCTGGAACGGCTATGTTGAGGCCAAGAACGACCCCGACTTCGGCCGCACCAGCTTTGCAAACAAGCTGGATACCGCTCCCTACTATGCCATCAAGGTCACCGCAGGTGTGCACCACACCATGGGCGGTCTGAAGATCAACACCAACACCGAAGTCCTGAACGAGAACGGCGAGGTCATCCCCGGCCTGTTCGCAGCAGGTGAGGTGACCGGTGGTGTCCACGGTGCAAACCGCCTGGGCGGCAATGCCGTGGCTGACTTCACTGTCTTTGGCCGCATTGCAGGCGCAGCTGCAAGCAAGTACGCTGCATGAAACGCCTGAAAGGCTGGCAGAAAAATCTGATCTTTGCGGCCGTGGTGCTGGCCGCGGCAGCACTCCTGTTCGTGCTGTACCGCGCCAACGCCCCCAAAGCGGAGCCGCTGGTGGCCGTGGTCGATTTCGGCGACGGCATTACCGAGACGATCCCGCTGGACGAGGACCACGATTATCTGTATGATGTGGGCGATTATATCGTACATCTGCAGGTAAAGGATGGGGCCATCGCCTTCCTCGACAGTCAGTGCCCGGACCATGTGTGCGAGCAATTCGGCTGGCTGAGCGAGCAGGATGCCTGGGCCGCCTGTGTCCCCGCCGGGGTCTATGTAACGGTGCAGGCCGCAGAAACAGAATAAAACAAAGAGGCCGCCGTGCAGGATCATCTCCTGCACGGCGGCCTTGTTGTATAGGGAAAAATGTTATTTCACGTATTTGCCTTCGCAGATATTCTTGCAGCAGGCGCTGATGGGGAACCAGCAGCAGTCCCGGCAGATATCGGCCAGCATCTCGGGGGTGGCTTTGGCATCGATCTCCCGGATGAGGGCCTGGTAGTCGTATTCCTTTTCCTCCAGCCCGAAATACTCCACGGTCTTGCGGTCGTACCGCTTGACCTTTTCCTGTGTGTCGCACAGGTCGGTGCCCAGCTTGTTGGGGCAGCAGGAGCAGAGGGTGTCGGTGGAGAAGGTGAGCTGGATCTTCGTCCCGGGCACCTCCCGCAGCTGGTGGACGACATCATTCATGTGCTCCACAAAGGTTTCGCTGTAGCCATGGCCGGAGTAGCCCTGGGTGCAGAGCAGGTGATGCGGGCGCAGTACGATGCTCATGCCTTTTTTACCCCCGGGATCCGCTTCCGGATGTTCAGGCCCAGCACGCAGGCCAGCACAGCCTTGATGATGGCGGTGGGGATGAAGGGAAGAACGCAGGCGGAAACAGCCACGGACACGGTGCTGTGGGCGACGATCACGAACAGGATGACACCCACGATATAGTTGACCACAGTGCCCACGACAACCGCCACGGGGAAAGCACCCTTGAAGGCATCCCTGTGCTCCACGCCCAGGCCGATGATGTAGGCCATGATGGGGAAGGAGATCAGGAAGCCGCCGGTGGGGCCGACAAACTTGTCGATGCCGCCGGAGAAGTTGGCCAGCACGGGCACGCCCACAGCGCCCAGCAGCAGGTAAACAAGCGTGGCAATGGCGGACAGCTTGGAGCCCAGCACCACAGCCGCCAGCGTGATGGCGAAGGTCTGCATGGTCATGGGCACACCCAGCGGCATGGGGATGGAGATCTGTGCCATCACGGCGATGACGGCGGCAAACAGGCCCGCGTAGCAGATATCGCGCACCGAGAACTTACTGTTCTGATTCATAGAAAAAATCCTCCTCTGGTTTGGTACAAACAACGTCCCGATTAAACCAGAAAGCGGCGGACAGGTCAACTTGCGATTTGCACAAAGGTTTACAATCTGTGAAAATTTGCTGAAAAGCGTTCAAACGAAATTTGGACGCTTGTGTATCCGGGTAAAATGCGATACACTACACCTATACATAGGAAAGGAATCTGACAGGCCGCCCCCGGCGGGCCTGAATCTGATAGGAGGAACATGATGATCTGGAATAAGAAGAAGGACGGCGCGGAGAACCCGGGTGCGGAAACGCCTGCGGCACAGACAACCAAGGCCCCGGTGCTGTTTTTGCAGAAGAACTGGAAATGGCTCGTGCCGGTGGTCTGTGTGGTGATCGCGGGCGGTGTGTTTTTGCTCAAGCCCAAGAGCGCCAGCACCACAGCCGTGGACCCCAGCTATCTGGAGGCCAGCCCTGAAGTGCGGGATGTCTCCAACACCCTGAGCGGCACCGGCACCCTGAACCCTGCCAACACCTACACCGTGAAATCTCTGGTGGAGGGCAAGGTGCTCACCGGCGAGTTTGAGGAGGGCGACGTGCTGGATGAGGGGACCGTCCTCTACACGCTGGACAGCTCGGATGCTTCCACCAATTTTGAAAAGGCCGAGATCGCCATGCAGCAGGCACAGCGCAGCTATGACAAGGTGGTGGACCGCCAGTATGTGCGTGCCGAGGTGGATGGCACCGTGAGCACCCTGAAGGTCGCCAAGGGCGACGAGGTGACCAGCGGGCAGGAGGTCGCCATCATCCGCGACAGCTCCAAAATGCTGCTGACGCTGGAATTCCCCGCCGCCGATGCCGCCAATTTCAGCGTGGGCCAGACCGCCCAGGTGACGCTGGACGGCACCTTTGAGCAGTTGGACGGCACCGTGACCAGCGTGACCGGAACAGATGCACTGAGCACCGGCAACCTGCTCACCCGCACCGTGACCATTGCCGTGCAGAACGCGGGCGGCCTGACCACCGCGCAGGCGGCCACCGCCTCCATCAACGGGGTCAGCTCCATCGGTTCTGCCACCTTTGGCTATCAGGCAGAGCGTACCCTGACCGCACAGGCCGCAGGCACCGTGACCTCCATCCATGTGCAGGAGGGCCAGACCGTTGCCAAGAACGATATCCTGATCGAGCTGAGCGGCGATGACCTGACCGAGAGCATCCAGTCGGCCTCTGAGACCCTGCGCAGCGCTGAGATCTCCCTGCAGAACCTGCAGGATACCATGGCCAACTATACCGTAACCTCTCCCATCAGCGGCACCATCATTGAAAAGGATGCCAAGGTGGGCGATGCGGTCAAATCCGGCGATACCCTCTGCGTCATCTACGACCTGAGCTATCTGGAAATGGTCATCAACGTGGACGAACTGCAGATCAGCTCCCTGTCTGTGGGCCAGAAAGTGCAGATCACAGCCGATGCCGTGCAGGATAAGAACTATGTGGGCACTGTGACCCGAGTCTCCATGAAGGGCGCTTCCAACGGCGGCACCACCACCTACCCGGTGACCATCCGCATTGACGAGACCGACGGCCTGCGCCCCGGCATGAACGCCAACGCTGAGATCGTGGTGGCTGAGGCTGCCAATGCCCTGACCGTGCCCAATGCGGCCATCGTCCGGGGCGGCTATGTGCTGGTGACCCAGGATTCCCCCAGCGCTTCCAAGGCGGATACCACCATGGAGGCACCCGAGGGCTTTGTCTATGTGGCCGTCAAGACCGGTGTCAGCGATGATGATTACACCCAGATCGTCAGCGGCATCCAGGAGGGGGACACCATTGGTTACGACCCCAACTCGGTCAGCAGCGACAGCTACTATGACGATGGCAGCAGCATGATGATCTTCTGATGGGAGGATGGAATGAGTGCTCTGATCGAATTTGATGCGGTCTGCAAGTATTACCAGATGGGCGACACCACGGTAAAAGCCGCCGACCACATCACCATGAAAATAGAAAAAGGCGAGTTTGTTGCCATTGTGGGCCAGTCCGGCTCCGGCAAGTCCACCTGCATGAACATCATCGGCTGCCTGGATGTGCCCACGGCGGGCACCTACCGGCTGAACGGCCGGGATGTGGGCAAGATGAGCCGGAACGAGTTGGCCTCCATCCGCAACGAGATGCTGGGGTTCATCTTCCAGCAGTATAATCTTCTGCCCAAATTAAACCTGCTGGAAAACGTGGAGGTGCCGCTGGTCTATGCGGGCATCCCCCGCGCCGAGCGCCACCGCCGGGCCCGCGAGGTGCTGGAGCAGGTGGGGCTGGGCGATAAGCTGAAAAACAAGCCCAACCAGCTTTCGGGCGGCCAGCAGCAGCGCGTATCCATCGCGCGGGCGCTGGTGCGCAACCCGGCGATCATTCTGGCTGATGAGCCCACCGGCGCGCTGGACAGCCACACCGGCCGCGAGGTGCTGGGAATGCTGCAGGACCTGCATGGGCAGGGCCATACGGTGGTGCTCATCACCCATGACAACTCCATTGCCGTGCAGGCTGACCGCATCATCCGGCTGGAGGATGGTCAGGTGGTCTACGATGGCGACTCCCGCGCGCCGGAAGCCATCGTCCAGCCGACGCTGAACTTTGAACCGGCAGAACAGGAGGGGAACAAATGATCATTGAGACCTTCCGTCAGGCCCTCCAGAACGTGTGGAGCAACAAGCTCCGCACCTTCCTGACCATGCTGGGCATCATCATCGGTGTCATGGCGGTCATCGTCATCGTGGGTCTGGGCAACGGCATGACCCAGAGCATGCGGGACAGCTTTTCGGCGCTGGGCACGAATGCCCTGTCCATTCAGGTCTGGGGCTACGGCTCCCGCACCGCCTCGGTGGAGGATGTGTATAAGATCGCGGATAAGAACAAGGAGCTCATCTCCGCAGTCTCGCCCCAGATCGATTTCAGCAACAACACCCCCAAGGTGGGCACCACGACCTACCGCTACGGCACCAGTGTTTACGGTGTGGACGAGCACTACGCCGAGATGAAAAACTATACCCTCGCCCAGGGGCGCGGCCTGCAGTACATGGACATCAAGGACAACAAGCAGGTCTGCATCATTGGCGATTACCTCAACCGGGTGGCCTACGGCGGCAACGCGGTGGGCCAGACCATCAAGCTGGGGGCCTACAAGTTCCGGATCGTGGGCGTGCTGAACGCCAAGGTGACGGACAAGAACATGCAGCAGGGCTCAGACGATGACTGCGTCTATCTGCCCTACACCACGGCCATGCGGCTCTCAAACCAGTCCAGTGCCAAAAACTTTGTTGCAATTATGACGGACGAGAGCCGGGCCAACGAGGCCAAGGCGGTGGTGGAAAGCGGCCTGTACGACCTGCTCAAGAGCGACAACGCTTATTACATCTACAGCGCCAGCGAGTGGCTGGAGGAGATGAACGAGATGATCAACATGGTCATCATCATCCTTACCGGCATTGCCAGCATCTCGCTGCTGGTGGGCGGCATCGGCATTATGAACATCATGCTGGTGTCGGTGACCGAGCGCACCCGGGAGATCGGCATCCGCAAGGCACTGGGTGCCAAGGAGCGGGTGATCCTGTCGCAGTTCGTGGTGGAAGCCGCCACCACCTCCGCACTGGGCGGCGTGCTGGGCATCGTCCTTGGCTATATCGTGTCCATGGCGGCAAACCGCATCCTGCCCATGATCTCCAGCAGCATTGATGTGACCGTCAGCCCCTCGTTCAACTCCATCGTGGTGGCCTTTGGTATCTCGGTGGGCATCGGCGTGCTGTTCGGCTATCTGCCCGCCAAGCGCGCCGCAAGGCTCAACCCCATTGAAGCGCTGAGATATGATTAAACCTCTCACCGCTTCGGTCTGGCTTTGCCAGCGCCTTGCGGAGCTCCCCTAATAGGGGCAACAACGACGACCGCCGCCAGTGGCGGATGAAGGGAGGAGTTGTTGGGGCCGCGGCCAGCAGGATGCAAGTGCAAAGCTTTGCACGAAGCAGATGCTGGGAGCCGCAACCCGGAATACATTAGAAACTATTTTAAGGAGGATTTTCCATGAAAAAGCGAATCCTTGCATTTCTGCTGGCGGTAAGCATTGCCGTGTCGATGCTGGTGCTGCCGGCATCGGCAGCGGGCAACGCCAACACGGCGGTCCAGCTGTCCATCACGCTGAACGCGATGGACAGCAGCCAGCAGGCTGCTCTGAACGCTGTGGTCACCCGCGGTGCGCTGGCCCGGATGCTGGTGTCCTACTCTACCTACCGCGAGAGCGTGGGCTCTCAGGGCACGGTGGGCACCCTGTTCACCGACCTGCCCGGCACTTCGCCCTATGCCCCCTATGTCCGCATTGCGGTGCAGAACGGTTGGATGAACGGCTACACCGACGGTTCTTTCCGGCCCGACAATGCCGTGACGCTGGAAGAAGCGGTCACGGCCATCCTCAAGCTGATGGGCTATAAGATGACCGACCTGAGCGGCTCCTTCCCCAACGCACAGCTGAACAAGGCCAGTGAGCTGGGCCTGCGCAATCAGGTGGACCGCAGTCAGGGCGAGGTGCTCAACTACGAGGAGTGCGCCCTGCTGTTCTACAACGCCCTGACAGCCAACGCCGCCAGCGGCAGTGCCTACGGCAGCAGCCTGGGCTTCACGGTCTCCAACGGTCAGGTGGATACCTCCAGCGTCATGCTCAAGAGCCTGAAGGGCCCCTTTGTGGCGGGCGATACGGTCCAGCTGCCCTTTGTTCCCAAGATGGTCTACCGCAACGATAAAGCGTCGGAATCTGCGGAGCTGAACAAATACGATGTGTATTATTACAGTGAGAGTTTACAGACATTGTGGGTCTACACCCGCCGCGCCGCTGGGCGCATCACGGCAGTTTCGCCCAGTGCCAGCGCCCCCACCAGTGTAACGGTGGCAGGCACCAGCTATACGCTGGGTTCCTCTTCGGTGGCCTCCCAGGTGTCCTCCCTCAACGGCGGCGGCGTGGGCGAGGTCGTCACCTTGCTGCTGGGCATGAACAATGAGGCTGCCGGGATCGTGACCGGCGAGGAAGCCGACAGCGTGTTCTACGGTGTCGTGCAGACCGCCACCCGCAGTCTGGTGGAAGAGAACGGCGCGGATGTTCTGCAGAAAGTCTCCGTCATGTGCACCGATGGCATTGCCCGCACTGTGAACGTGGACAAGAGCCTGAACTTTCCGCAGGGGTGGCTGGTAGAGATCAAGGTCACCCCGGAGGGCGAGAGCGTGGAACACATCGATGACCGCCGTGTCAACGGCACCATCAATACCAATGCCACTGCGCTGGGCGCTGCCGCCCTGGCCGACGATGTAGAGATTCTGGATACGACTTCGGAGGGTGTGGCTGGGACGGTTCGTCCCAGCCGCCTATCGGGGGTAACACTGAGTGACCTCGATGTCCGCTACTATACCGTCAACGATGCCGGACAGATCGACCGGCTCATCCTGAACGATGTGACCGGCGACCTGTGGAGCTACGGCGTGCTGGACGATGTGAAAAATCTGGCCATGAATTATTCTGACCTGAAGAGCCTCGTCACCAGCATTGCGGCGGGAGATTCCGCTTCCGGCACCACGACCACGACAGGCACCACCACCGGAGCGGCCACGGGCGGCACCGGCGGCTCCGGCTCCACCTCGGATACCACCACCACTGTGACCGGTGCCACGGCGGTAGACCGCCTGTCCAACCTGTTGGTGCCCACCACCAGCGAGATCCTGTGGGGCATCGTCTCGGGCGATATCCTGAGCACGGCCTGGCAGAAGCTGACCAGCAACACCGGCTCCCTGATGAGCATTGGCTTCCAGCAGATCGCGGAGATCACGGGCACCCCCTTCAAGCAGATCTTTAACTACATCGGCGGCGGGGCGACCTATGTCTGCTACGTCAACGGCGCGATGGCCAGCTACACCACGGCCATCAAGTATCCGGTGCTGGCGGGCGGCATTGCCGTGCGGCAGGAGACCACCGGCTCTGTCAAGGCCATGATGCAGCTGATGCCCCTGAAGATCGACAAGGTCGGCGCGGCCTCGGTGCTCTCGGGCAATGAACGCTACGAGATGGCAGACAATGTGCAGGTCTACCTGTGGTACAAGGGCCAGTATTACCCCACCAAGCTGGCCCAGGTGGATGCGGACGGCTACCAGCTGACCGGCTGGTACGATAATTTCGGCTGCGCTGCCGGAAAAAAGGTCCGCGTCATCATTGCGGTCAAGAACGACTGATGCTTTATTACAGCGGCCTGAGCCGCACACTGCGGCAGCTGCGCTGGGTGCTTTACCCGCGCCGCTGCCCTTTTTGTGATCGGGTGCTGGGAAACCAGCCTGCCTGCCCGGACTGCGCCGATGGGCTGGCAGAGCTGCGCCGTGCACCCTCCATGCGGCTGCGCGGCTCCGAGCACTACCTGGGGCGGCTGGATGGGGCAGCCGCGCCCTACCGATACACCGGCCTTGTCCGCCGCGCGGTGCTGCGGGCGAAATATCAGGGCGCGCCCTGGGCAGCTGTGGAGCTGGGCGTGGAGATGGCCCGCCTGCTCTTTGGCAGCGAGATCAGAATGTGCGGCTCTGAGCCCCTGCCCGAACCGGTGCCGGGCCTTGACCGGGGTTACGACTGCATCCTTCCGGTACCGGCCTCCAGCAAAAAGCGCGGCTACAATGTGCCGGAGCGGATGGCACAGCCCCTTGCCCGGGCGGTGGGCGTGCCGGTGGTCACGGACGCGCTGACCCGTGCCCGCTCCACCCGGCGGCAGGAGGGACTTTCCCTTGACGAGCGGCTGGCCAATGTGGCGGGTGCCTTCCGGGTGGCCCGGCCGGAGGCTGTGGAGGGAAAGCGCATCCTTCTGGTGGACGATGTCCTGACCACCGGAGCCACGGCCTCGGCCTGCGCGCAGGCTCTGCTGGATGCCGGTGCGCAGAGCGTGTTCGCTGTGGCGCTGGCTACGGTGGAGTTTCCGCAGCCGATGGGCAGCACAACGGCCATTGCCGAAAATGAAGAAGAAATTTGAAAATAGTGCTTGACAAAACACCATTCTTCGGGTATACTGATTGAGCTGTGAGCGACAAACTCGATCAGATGTCCGGGTGTAGCGCAGTTTTGGTAGCGCGCTTGAATGGGGTTCAAGAGGCCGTGAGTTCGATTCTCGCCACTCGGACCATAAATCCAACGATTTCACGTTAGAAATCGTTGGATTTTTTTGTTTATAGGCTGGCCTCATTTGGTTTTGACCACAATTTTGACCACAATAAAAGACTTCTTGAATTCCTCATATTTGTAAATAGGGCAGCAAAAAGCCGCTCACCGTGCAGGTTTCCAGCATGGTGAGCGGCTTTACGATTGCTTCGATTCATTTTCTTCTGTTTTGCGCCGCGCCAGGGCTGACACGCCTCCAAACAGCGCAGATTTCCTCCCTATTTTTCATGCAAATTATTGCAAGAAATCCCAAATTAGCTTGAAACGCTTTTCACACGATGATAGAATAATAACAATGCCTTTTATAGAAGAATCCGCACAAAATCAGTGCGGACAGGCCGCGAGCATGGGGATTCCTGTGGGGTGTGTAAGAATCACCAAAATCAAGGCAGCACTGCACCCCATTGGATTCATGCAGGATTGCCTCCGAAAATGTGAGGAAAATATTTGTATGATGAAAAAGATCTCCCGCCGCTCGTTTTTGCAGGTTTGCGGCATTACGGCGGCAACGGCAGCGCTGACCGCCTGCGGCGGCGGTAAGACCGAAACGGCGAAAAAAGACGATGCGCACGAAGCCATCACCTTTATGGCACCTTATAAGGAGATAGAAGCCTTTATTGAGCAGGTACACAGCGTTTACCCGAAGGAAGCCGGCATGGACGAACATCTCTCCAAACCCGTGGACATTGCAGCACTGGAACAGACGGTGAAACGCTTCCGCGTTACCTCCCCCTATTAAAAAATAGCGGAAAAGCGCGTTTCCGCAGATGAAACACACAAATGATGTAAATGATGTAGAAGAGGGTCAGAACGTGAATACACTTTCCGAGATCGAGGAATATTACAAAGCGCGTGAGCAGCAGCTGTTGAAAAAACTTCATCAACAGGAAACCGCTCTTGCCGCAGCGGAGCAGGCGCTGAAACAACTGACCGAAAATCAGAAAGTATCGGAGGACGAAACAGCCCGACAGCGCGCTGCACGGGAGCAGGCATTCGAAGAAAAGCTCTATCGGGATCCGCTGACAGGAATTTACAACCGCCGCTATTACGAAGAAGTTGCCCGCAAAACCATCGGCCCGGCGGGTGTCGCACTGATGGATGTGGATGATTTCAAGATCTGCAACGATACCTATGGGCATTACGCCGGAGATATGGCACTGAAAACGGTGGCAAATACCTGTCTCTTATACACATCTGACGCTGCCGACGAACTCTAGGGTGTAG
>ERZ1027233.199-NODE-199-length-25194-cov-8.187279_pt1 | contig 25194 bp, 15 predicted proteins | sample MGYA00519244_ERZ1027233 | MGnify/ENA primary metagenome ERZ1027233 (study PRJEB26926, sample SAMN06164469) | human gut metagenome | biome: ENVO:00009003; feature: ENVO:2100002; material: ENVO:00002003 | host: Homo sapiens | place: USA | collected 2012 ... | reverse complement strand
TGAAAATTTGTGGCCACGGGACGGTTCTTGCCCTCTACCGCTGCGCTCAAAACGCTTCATCAGCAAATGTTTCCGAATTGTTAAGACGCAAAAAATAAGTAGCGGGGCTCTGCTCATGTAATGGTGTCGCCGTTTACTCCGAACGAAGTTCCTGCCCCTGTTTGTGCAGCGGCGTTTTCCGGCTCGCTCACAGAAAGTGTGAGGTCGTGGCACGGTATCACGTTCAGACGGCTTATGAAGGAATCAAGGTGCGGTATGAAGAAAGCCGGGCGCAGTGCGGACACTACGTTCTGCTTCTTTCAAGCACAAGAATAACACTTTGGAGTTGTACAGTCAACAACTAAAAACAAATTTCAGAGACTTGTACAACCACATAAGATTTTATTTGTGAAAAAGAAAAATACCGCCCACGCAGCGCAGCGATGGATTTTGTCGGGGGAATCGGCGGCAAAATGAATCGGGTGTGTTGCGGGGCGGTAAATTCTTCGTGGACTTTTCCTCACGGAAGTGGTGGGTCTCACGGTGATAACCAACCACTTTCTGTGGCTGTGTTCAAAATGAACACGACCACATCTTGTAGATTATTCTAAACCAATCCACAAGAACGGTGGAATTTACAAGAAAAATACCACCGTATGTAGAATTCGTCAAGAGGGTTTTGAGAGATTTATGCCAGTAAAGTGGAGAGAGTAGGACTTATTTTATCCTGCAATCCCTGCCTTACGCCTGATTGATCTGGCCCAGGATGCCGTTCAGCTGCTCCTCGGTCAGAACGTGGAAATCGATCAGCGTGTTCAGCTGGATTCCCATCATCATGGACAGCGAGGAAGCGTCATCGTCCTTTTTCCCGGTCGCGCCGCCTGCGGCGGAGGCCATGCGCTGCAGGATCGGCCCGATGATCGCAGCACCGACCGGGTGGGTTATGACCTGCTTCAGGGTGGAGGCTGCGGTAAAGTGTACCGGCAACGGCTGCGCTGCCTGCCATTCCAGCGAACCGGTCAGGCGCAGATCCCGGCTGGATGCACCAACGCAGATCTGGTAAGTGCCGCTTTCTGCATAGAAATCATGCAGCTCCGGCTCATAATAGGCAAGGCTGCGCTTGTCCAGCGTGAACTGCACCTCCTTGCTCTCACCGGGCTGCAGGGACACCTTGGCAAAACCTTTCAGTTCCCGGACCGGACGGTGACGCTCACCCTTGGGCGGTGCTACATAGAGCTGCACCGTTTCCTTGCCGGCGACTGCGCCGGTATTTTTTACCGTGACGGTGACCTGCACTTCTTCACCCTCACGGACGGTGCTGCGGCTCAGCCGGAGTACGCTGTATTCAAAGGTCGTGTAGGAAAGGCCATGACCGAAGGGGAACAGAACATCTGCTTCCGTGGTGTCGTAGTAGCGGTAGCCGACAAATACGCCCTCAGAGTAAACGCTGGTCTCCCGCTCGCCGGGGAAGGAAAGATAAGCCGGGGTGTCGCTCAGCCTCCGGGGGAAGGTCTCTGCCAGCTTGCCGCTGGGGTTGACAGCGCCGTACAACAGATTCACGGCGGCTTCTCCGGCACCGTCACCGGCAAGGTACAGTTCCAGAACAGCCGGGACATCGTTGACCCACGGCATTTCGATGGCAGAGCCGTTGTGCAGGACGACCACGGTATTCGGCTGTACCGCAGCGACTGCGGCGATCAGATGATTCTGATTTTCCGGCATGGCAAGGGTGGTGCGGTCGTAGCCTTCGCTCTCGTACCGCTCCGGGAGTCCGGCAAAGATCACGGCGACCTCTGCGTCTGCAGCAGCAGCCACGGCGGCCTGTTCCAGCGCAGGATCAACGGTATCCTCATCGGTGCGGTAGCCCTGTGCATAGGCTACACCGGGAGCGTGCTCCAGCGCACAGCTGACCTTCGCACTGTTGACATGGCTGCTGCCGCCGCCCTGATACCGGGGGTGCTGCGCAAATTCGCCAAGGAACACCGCCTTGCAGCCCTTTGCCAGAGGAAGTACGCCCTTTTCGTTCTTCAGCAGAACCGCAGAGTTCTCTGCAACAGAAACTGCCATCCGGTAGTCTGCGTCCCGGTCAAATACGGCGCTCGCGTTTTCAGTTTTGGTCACAGAATCCACGAACCGCAGCAGGTTGCGGACGGCAGCGTTCAACTCCTCCTCCGAGAGCGTTCCTGCCTTGATGGCAGAAAGGATCGAGTTTGTGCCGCGGCCGCTTCCGCCGGGCATTTCCAGATCCTGTCCGGCGGCGATGCCCTTGGCGCGGTCTTTTACTGCGCCCCAGTCGGTCACCACCATGCCCTCATAGCCCCAGCGTTTGCGCAGGATGTCGGTCAGCAGTTCCTTGTTCTCCGAGCAGTGGGTGCCGTTGAGCTTGTTGTAGGCGGCCATCACGCCCAGCGGCTTTGCCTTTTTGACCACCGTTTCAAAGGCGGGAAGATAGATCTCGTGCAGGGTGCGCTCGTCCATCACGCTGTCGCTGACCATCCGGTCGGTCTCCTGATTGTTGGCGGCAAAATGCTTGATGCAGCTGCCCACACCATTGTTCTGGATGCCGTTGACCAGTGCCGCGCCCATCTCACCGCTGAGATAGGGGTCTTCGCTGAAATACTCAAAGTTACGTCCGCACAGCGGGCTGCGCTTGATGTTCAGACCGGGGCCAAGCAGCAGGGCCAGATTCTCGGCGCGGCACTCGTTGCCCAGCGTTTCGCCCAGCTTTTCTGCCAGAGCGGTGTCAAAGCTGGAAGCCACCGCCGCACTGGACGGGAAACAGACCGCAGGGATGCTTTCGTTGATGCCCAGATGGTCGCCCTGCTCGTCCTGTTTGCGCAGACCGCTGGGGCCGTCGCTCATCATCACGGCAGGCACACCGAGCCGCTCCACCGGCTGTGTATGCCAGAAATCCGAACCGGAGCAGAAGTCTGCTTTTTCCTCCAGTGTCATCTGCTGGAGGATCTTTTCAATGTCCATTCTGTAATGCCTTCCTTTCGTTTGAGGGCAGTCCGCAGCCCTCTGATTTTCTTGCCCAAAGTATAACAGGAAAACCGGAGACAGTACGGATGAAAAGTCGTGAAGTAAGATGAAATTTTTGGATTATAATAAATGACACGACTTTTTGACCGACAACACAAATTTTCGCACCCATACTCCGTGGGATTCCCTTTATAATAAGAGCAGAGATCAACCGGAAAAAGGAGATGTAGATGATGCAAGCAACAAATCTGAAAACGAACCATCTTTCTGCGCCGCTCGGCATGGATGCCGGGACGCTGTTTTTGTCGTGGCAGTGCGCCGGAGGTGTGCGCCAGACTGCCTACGAAATTGAAGTGACCGCCGGAGCCGGAACGCTGTGGACGAGCGGAAAGGTTTTGGGCAGTGGGATGCACACCGAAACGCCCGCCGCTGTACCGCCCAAGACGCAGGGACAGTGGCGCATCCGCCTGTGGGATGAAAACGATCAGCCCGGCGCATGGAGCGAAGCTGAGTTTGAAACGGGTCTTGCGCAGTCGGATTGGCAGGGCGTGTGGGTCTGCCCGGAAACAGAAGAGCCGGACATCGACTGCACCGATGCCATCAACGCCTTTGCAAAGCCCAACTGGGAGCAGAAGCAGGCGGCGCTGGAAGCCTCCGGCAAGGGGCAGGCGCAGCCTTATCAGCCCCACCGCCCGGCAAGCTATCTGCGCAAAACGTTCACCGCCCCGGCGGGAGAAGGCAAGCGGCTGTACATTACTGCCAGGGGGCTGTATGCGGCATGGCTGAACGGCAAGCGGGTCGGCGACATGGTGCTTGCCCCCGGCAGCTTTACTGCGGATAAGCACCTTGGGGCACAGACCTACGATGTGACCGCGCTTGTCCGTGACGGTGAAAATGAACTGCTTATCGCATTGGGCGACGGCTGGTACCGCAGCACCTCCGGCGTGGATGGTGACCGTGACCTGTTCGGCAGCGAACTGGCTGTCCTGTTCCAGCTGGAAGTGAACGGCAAGGCGGTCTGCGTTTCGGATGACGACATGGAGGCCACCCAGTGCGGCCCGATTCGCCAAAATGATCTGCAGCAGGGCGAAGTGTACGATGCCCGGCTGGAAGGGGAACTTTCCGGTTGGCATGGCGTAAAGACCGAGCCGAACACCCTGCCCATCACCGGCATGAACACCGTGCCCATCCGGGAGCAGGAAGCCTTTGCGGGCAGGCTGCTGCGCACCCCTGGCGGCGAGACCGTGCTGGACTTTGGGCAGAACATGGCTGGCTACGTGGAGATGAAGCTGACCGCCCACGCCGGGCAGAAAATCAAGCTGCTGTGCGGCGAAGCACTGGACGAGAACGGCAACTTTACGCAGGAGAACTTTCAGGACCGCAACCGCCACAAGGAGGGCGGCACGGCACAGCTGCTGGAACTCGTCTGCAAAGAGGGCGAGAACCACTACAAGCCCAGCTTTACCATTATGGGCTTCCGGTATGCAAAGGTGGAAACGGACATCGACCTGACCGAGGCGGAGTTTACCGCCCACGCCGTCTATTCGGAAATGCCGGTCACCGGCAGCTTTTCGTGCGGCAATGCCGATGTGAACCAGCTGGTGCAAAACAGTGTGTGGAGCCAGAAAGGCAACTTCTGCGATATCCCCACCGACTGCCCCACCCGCGAGCGCGCCGGTTGGACCGGCGATATGGGCGTGTTCATCGAGACCGGTCTGACTTTGATGGATTGCTACCCGGTGGTGGAAAAATGGCTGGCAGAATGCCGCCTGAACCAGTACCCGGATGGACGCATGGCAAACATTGCGCCGCCCACCAGCCGCCCCGGCTACATGACCCCCATGCTCTGTATGTCGGCGGGCTGGGGCGATGCTGCCATTCTGGTGCCCTACGCCCTTTATAAGCGCACTGGCGACCGCAAAATCCTTGCAGATAACTACGAGATGATGCAAAAGTGGTATGCGTTTCTGCTGGGTCGTGCCCAGCAGACCACCCAGGAGCAGCAGACCGGGGCATACGCCAAGTACACGGTGCTGAACGGTCTGGACTACGGCGAGTGGTGTGAGCCTGGCATTACTCCCATGCAGGCGATGATGAACCCGCGCAAAAGCGTGGGTACGGCGTATCTGGCTTATTCCGGGCGGCTTCTGGCAGAAATTGCACAGGCGCTGGGCAAGGCAGAGGACGCAGCGCAGTACCGCGACACGGCAGAAAAGGCGGTAAAGGCGTACCGCGCCGCCTTTACTGACAATGGGAAAATCACTTCTGACCGCCAGTGCGAATACGTCCGCGCCATTGCCTTTGCACTGCTGGGCGAGGAGGAGAGCCAAGCCGCTGCGGATACCCTGAACCGGATGGTGGCGGAAAACGGCTATCACCTGAACACCGGCTTCCTTTCTACACCCTTCCTCTGCGAGGTGCTGGCAAAGTACGGCTATGCCGACACCGCCTATAAGCTGCTGTTACAGGACACCGCTCCCAGCTGGCTCTATGAGGTCAAGCAGGGCGCTACCACCGTCTGGGAGACATGGACGGGCATTGACGCAAACGGCCACCCCAGCGAATCCCTGAACCATTACTCCTACGGTGCCATCTGCGGCTGGCTGTTCGGTGGCGTGTGCGGCATCCATCTGGCAGGGGAGACCCTGACCATCGCCCCCACCCCGAACCCGGCTCTGGGCTGGGCAAAAGCAGTGTACGATTCCCCGGTGGGGCGCATTGAAAGCGGCTGGCAGTATGCAGGCGATGCCGTGACCTACACCATCACCGTGCCCTGCAACAGAACCGCAGAAGTCACCCTCCCGGATGGCAGAAGCCTGACCTTGCAGCCGGGCACCCACACCCTGTAACGCAAAAAGATTCCCCGCAAAATACAACGCCCCGCACCGGAAGGAGTAACCGGTGCGGGGCGTTGCTTTTATGGGGATAATGAAGAAGAAAATAATGAGAGAATGGCAGATCAGAATTTTTGCGCAAGGTATTTTGCACTGAGCTGGAAGCTCTTGACGGGGGAGTTGTCCACCCAGTTGCGGTGGCTTTCCAGAATGACAGCATCCACATCCATGGCAAGGGCCTGTGCCATCAGGCTGTCAAGGTCCATATTGCCGGTGCCCAGCTCCATGCTGTCGGTTTTCAGGATGGGCGTGATGGCGCTGCCGGTGATGCGGGCACCCCGGTCGTTGATGTGCCACAGCTTCATGCGGGAGCCGAGCCGCTGCATCCATGCCAAGGCGTTTGCACCGCCCTCGGTGAACCAGTAGCTGTCAAACTCAAAGTTGACAAATTCGGGATTCGTTTCCTCGATTAAAATATCGTAGGAGCGCTTTTCTGCGTTCACATGCCGCAGCTCGCAGTTGTGGTTGTGGTAGAGCAGATGGATGCCCTCGGCTGCCAGAGCTTCCCCGGCTTTCTTCAGCCGCTGCGCAAGCTGGTGCATAACGGCTTCATCGCCGTAATCAAAGCGGTACATCCCGGTGATGACCACATACTGTGTGCCGAAGCTCTTTGCTTCCTCGGCCACAGCGTGAGCATCCCGCTCCAGAGAGCCAAGGTCGGTGTGCAGGCTGACCACCTGAAGGCCTGCCTCCTGCACCAGCTTGTGCCAGTCCAGATTACCGCCCTTGCCCACCGGCATACCGGCGGCCTTGGTCAGCAGCTTTACCACAAAGCCAATGGGGTGGATCATAAATCCACACAGTTCAATGCCGTCGTACCCGGCGGCTTTCATGGCAGCAAGGGTCTCTTTGGCCTGCTGCTCGTTGCTCAGTACAGTGCCCAGCATAAATTGCTGCACGGCTTTGATGGGCATGGTTTACCCCTCCAGTTTGAAAGTCTTACCCGGCATGATGCCGTTTTCGTTAAAGCTGTCCACGCAGACGTAGTATTCCTGCCCGGCGGTCAGGGTGGAAAGGGTCACTTCGTCTGCATCGTACACCAGCCAGCTCAGATAGAGCTTATCAGGCGCAACGCCGTAGCGGACGTTGCAGCCCTGTGCATTTTCGATATGCTTCCAAGTGATCTTTGCATCCAGTGCATCCACGCGAGCCCCGGCGGCTTCGGCCTGTGCGGGCTTCGGGCCCTCGCCGTTGCCGAACACCCGCAGGCCGCTGATGCGCAGCGCCTGTCCGTAGGGCAGTTCGCCGCCGGTGACCCGGACGTACCGGGCGCGGATGCCGTCGGCATATTCGTAGTAGCCGTTGGAGCACTCGCGGGCAACATTTTCGCGCAGCGTCCAGCTCGCTCCGTTCACACTGGTCTCCACCGTGTAGTGGGAGATCTGGGGCCGGGTCTCGATGTGGCGGGTCTTGCGGTCATCGCCGTAGCTGTCGGCAGGGAAGTCCACCACCAGCTTTTCGTCCGCCATATTTACCTGAATGGCGCGGACATCACTCTCTTTGCCAAGATCCACACACAGCCATTCACCCGGCTCTGCACCGGCGGCGCTCCACCAGCTGCGGCAGTCCTCATTGACTGCCCATTCCGGGCTGCTGTTTTCTGCGGTGCTGGAGGCCGTGACCGGCTTTTTGTAGCTCAGCAGCATCCATTCCGGCTGCTGTCTGGCGGCATCAAAGCGGTCTGCCGGGATGCGGTGGGGGTAATCGGCAAAGTTCTGGTTGCAGTAAAGCACGCCGTCCTTGTCGAACCCGGCAGGGAACAGCCCCACCCGGCGCTCAAAGTCATAGTTGACGGAAATGCGCATGGTGGAAGCGTGCCACCAGTTGCCATAGCGGTCGGCAATGGTACTGCCGTGGCCTGCGCCAGTGATGAATCCGCCGGGCTTTGCAGAGAACGGGTTGGATGCCTGCCGCACAAAGGGGCCCAGCGGAGAATGGGAGGTGTATACACCATCGGCGTAAGTGTTGTATTGGGTGCCGGGGCAGGCGTATTGTAGGTAATAGAGGCCGTTATGCTTTGTCATAAAGGCACCCTCAATGTAGGGTTTGCCGATGGCGTTGAACATGGCAGTCAGACTTTCGGCACTCAGGCCGGGGATGTTTGCCATCTGCGGCGGCAGATTCAGCTTGCCGCTTTTGGGGTCATAGAACTGCTTCATAGACTGGTACAGCACGCTGGCTTCCCGGTCCACAATGCCGTTGTTGCCGGGGCGTTCGTAGCCAAGGGTAGTTTCATTGCCGAAGATCAGCTCCTGCTTTTCACCGATGGGGGTCATGGTGTCCGGGTTCAGCTCCACCCCGTAGATGGGGGAGATGTTGGAGCAGCCCCAGTAGAAGTACACCCGGCCATCGTCATCGCAGAACAGATCCGGGTCCCAGAAGGCAAAGGGGGCAGACACTTCGGTAAACGGCTCAGTCAGGGGGTCAGCGGTGCGCAAAATGGGGCAGTTGCGTCCCTTGCGGCTGGCGCAGAAATAGAGGTAATTGCCCACCTGCCGCACATCCGGTGCGTAGTCGTAGATCAGCAGGCCGGGGTCTGCATGGAAGTCCCAGTTCAGCAGATCCTCCGAATACCAGAAGCCTGCCGACATGGAAACAAAGAGATAATATTTGCCCTTGAAATAAACCAGCGTCGGGTCTGCACCCTCCCGGAAACCCGCCACGCGCGGGCCTTCCTTCATGTGCTGATAGCGGTAGCCCAGATCAAGGGGGTTGCAATAAGTCTGTCTCATCGAAACTCACTCCTTGGAAATACTCTGCAATACACGGTTCAGCTGCTTGATGTCCTCCTCGGAAGCGCCTGCCTGCATCAGCATGGATTCAATGGTCATCCGCTGCATGGCGCGCTCCATCATGGCCACCAGAGCCGGGTTATCCTTCACGGCGGCGGCCACATCGCCGCGGGCAGCGGCGGCCTTATCGGAGATCTGCTTCAGGATGGGGCCAGCCTTGGGGTCTGCCATGGCTTTGGCCATGTTGTCCTTCACCGACCAGCAGCTGGCATCCAGCTCCCCGTCAAACCAGTTGGTCACATTCTTGCGGTTGTCCATGGCGTAGTCCGGGTTGGGGGTGTCCACCTTGTTCACCAGAATTACGCTGCTGTGCTCGCCGGAGCGCGCCTCAATGCTGTGCTTGCCGGTAATGGGCAGCTGGAAGGCGAACACCTTGTCGCCCTGCTTAGTCTCCACCAGCTGACCGTCCTTGTACAGCGAGACCTCTGGCAGATTGGAGTAGACCTTGATCTCGGTCACATCCTCGGCGCGGTCCACATAGCGGCTGCCGCACAGGTGCACGAAGGGCTCCTTGCTCCAGTAGGCCTTGTAGAGATAGAAGGGGTCTTTTTTCAGCTTGCGGTCAAAGGTGACAAGACCCTTCTGGTTTTCGCCGTGCTTGCCGCCCTCGTCCCGGCCATCGGCGGCAAAGTCGAACATATTCCACACATGGGTCGCCCACAGCCAAGGACGGTCGGCAATCATCCTTGCCATGTGCTCGTGGTAAATGCACTGGTAGCTCTCGGTGTAGTCGCCCTTTTCCGGGTGGCTGCTCTGGTACTGGGGGTTGGCATCTGCACCGTACTCCGCCAGACCGATGCACCGGTCCGGGTAATCCGCATGGTACTTGTCAAAGAACTCGTCGTTCTGCTCCAATTCGCCCAGATACCAGCCGAAGTAGAGGTTATAGCTGTTCACGTCCGGGATCTCCAGAATGGGGCTGTCGATGCCCAACATGAACACATTTGCCATGGTGGTCTTGCGGGTGGGGTCCAGCTTGTGGGCCAGTTCGTTCAGCAGACGGTGGTTTTCCAGCAGATCCTCGTTGACAGCGGAAGCGGCGGTAATCTCGTTGGACAGGCCCCACACGGCGATGCAGGGGTGGTTGTAGTTTTGACGGATCAGCTCCTCCATCTGGGTCAGGGTATTGGCACGGCCGTTGGTCATGTGCATGGTGATGTAGGGGATCTCTGCCCAGATGACAAGGCCCTTTTCGTCGCACAGGTCATAGAAATGCTGTGCGTGCTGATAGTGGGCCAGCCGGATGGTGTTGGCCCCGATCTCCAGAATGAGGGCAATGTCCTCCTCCATCATTTCGTTGGTCAGGGCAATGCCTGCGTCCTTGCGGTCCTGATGGCGGGAAACGCCACGCAGCGGGTAGCTGCGTCCATTCAGGAAAAAGCCCTTCTGGGGGTCAATCTCAAATTTCCGGCAGCCAAAGCGGGCAGATGCTTCCTCGCCGTTGTCCAGTTTCGCAGATACGGTATAGAGGAAGGGGTCATCAATACCATCCCACAGGTGGGCATGGTCCAGCGTGAAAACCGCCGTTGCGGTGCCGTTCTCTACCGGAGCAGTGAGGGCCTGTCCTTCCAGTGCAAAGGTTACGCTCTGTGCGCCCACCACGGCGGCTTCCACGGTGACCTCGGCGGTTTTAGCGGCAAGGTCGGTGACGATGGGGGTCACCTTCAGCGCGGGGGTACCGTTGTCTGGCAGGGCAAAGTGCTCTGCCGGGACGATGTGCAGGGTCACATCCCGGTAAAGGCCGCCGTAGAAAGTGAAGTCTGCCTTCTGGGGGTATACGGTGTCGTTGTCGCTGTTGTCCACGGAAATTGCCAGCAGATTTTCCTCTTGGAGGTGGTCGGTCAGGTCCACCCGGAAGGTGGAGTAGCCGCCCTTGTGCTGGGCCAGCTTTTCACCGTTCAGGTAAACGGCGGCGGTCATGGCTGCGCCGTCCAGCTGCAAAACAGCCTTGCCGCCTGCCGGGATAGTGGGCTTTGCCAGGGCCAGCGTATACCAGCAGGTGCCGCGGTAGTAATCGTTGCCGCCGTCCTGACCGTCCACCGCATTCCAGGTGTGGGGCAGGGTGATGGCCTCACCCATAATGGCGGTGGGGATGCCGGTGTTCTCCTTGGTAAAATGCCAGTTGCTATGATTCAGCAGGATGGTTTTGCTCATGGTAAAAACTCCTTTGTAAAAGATGGATTAAATCGGCAAAAACCGAAAGAGCGTATGAGCCCTTTCGGTCTTTGCAGGTTATTACTGCATGTTTTCTGCAATTACTTCATGGCGAAGGGCTTCTTTTTTGTCCGCGATGCGCTTCTGGACGTTGACCATTTCCTCCTTGGTCAGGGGGCAGCCGACCATGGCAAGCAGGGTGATGAGCCAGCCCAGCATCGGCAGACCGTATTTGATGGCAAGGGTCATCCAGAAGATGCCGGAGGTGTAGGCATCCGTGGGCTGGGGCATGGTTGTGGTGTAGCCCAGAATAGCCACGGCACCGGTGGCGACGACGGCAGCCACCGAGGTGATGAGCTTGTCGATGAGGCTGTAAGTACCGGAGACGACTGCCGGGATGTAACGGCCGCTGCGGTCCAGCTCGTAGTCGATGGTGTCAGCCATGTAAGAAGTGTTGGAGGTGGTGATGCACATGTTGGAACCGTTCTGCAGCAGGGTCAGCAGGACGTAAACGATCATGTTCCAGCTGCCCATCACGCCGATCTGACGGGTATCCGTGAAGATGAAGAACAGGATCAGCACAGCGGTGATGGCCATGCTGATGCAGGTCCAAGTCACGATGCCCTTCTTGCTGCCCTTTTTGCCCACATACTTTGCGCCGAAGGCGGCAAAGAAGATGGAAGGCACCATGCTGATCACGCCAAGGGTGGTGGCAAGACCCATGTTGCCGATCAGGATACCATTCAGCATGGTGTTGATGATGGCCTGGCTGCCTACCTGCTGTGCCAGCTTGTCGGAAGCGTTGGAGGCGATGTAGCACTGCAGGGGCTTGTTGTGCTTGAGCACTTCAAGGACATCCGCGATCTTCAGCGGCTCGTGCTTTTTGTTGGTGCCCTCAAAGCTTTCGGGCTTATCGTAGGCAGAGATACCGGCGCAGACGATCAGGGTGCCGATGCCGGCAATAATCAGGACGATGGTGCAGACCATGCTGAGAAAGTCCTGATTGAAGGTGCCGCCGCACTTGGGCAGGATGACGGTGTAGATCAGCATGCTCATGCCCATGGGCACGGCGTAGTTCAGGGCAGTGGACCAGACCCCGATGGTGGGACGCTGCCGGGGATCGTTGGTCATGATGGCAGGCAGGGTCTGGGCGGTCATGTTGGTGACGGTGTAGCCGATGATGTAAATAATGTAGGTCAGGGCAAACACCGGTAGGCCGAAGCCCTTGCTGGAGCACAGGTTGAACATGCACAGCAGGCCGACTGCTTCGATCAGGTAGCCGCTGATCAGCAGAACGCGCAGCTTGCCGAAACGGGTGTTGACGCGGTCGTAAACAAAGGCCAGCATCGGGTCGGTAAAGCCGTCCAGAATGCGGGCCAGCATCAGGATGAGACCCACGGTTGCGGTGGTGATGCCGTAGCCGATGCTGGCCGAATAACTGGCCATACCGATCAGGGAGTAGACGCTCATACCCACAAAGGCGTTGCAGGCATAACAGATGATCTGCCAGAGCTTTGCACGGCGGTACTGGACACCGTCTACCTCACTGGCGCTGGGTTTCTTTTGGAACATAATGATTTTCCTCCTTTTTGTGTGAAACGGGTTCCGCTTTTCCTGACACCAGAATAACAGAATGCAACAGGTACTGTCGGACAAAAAACTGGGATTGAGGATAAAAATTCGCGCAGTTCTGACCGCTCAACGAAAAATTCACCAATAACGTGAAAAATTATCCTTTTTGAACCGTGCAGACCTGTTACAATAGGCACAAGAGAAAACTCGGCTTCTGAATAATCTGAATAAAAGGAGAACCATCATGCAGAAATTTGAAAAAGGCTTTTTCATCGGTGCTGCAACAGCAGCCCATCAGGTAGAGGGTAACAATACCAACAGCGACTACTGGGCACAGGAGCAGCTGCCCCATTCCAGCTTTACGGAGCCCAGCGGCATTGCCTGCGACCATTATCATCGGTACGAAGAAGATATTAAGCTGCTGGCCGATGCCGGGCTGAATGCCTACCGCTTTTCTATCGAGTGGGCACGGGTGGAGCCGGAGGAAGGAAAGTTTGACCCGGAAGCCATTGAACACTACCGCAAGGTGATCGCCTGCTGCAAGGCACACGGCGTAGAGCCCATCGTCACCCTGCTGCACTTTACCAGCCCCAGGTGGCTTATCTGCAAGGGCGGCTGGGAAGCAGAATCCACGGTCGAGGACTTCAAAAAATATGTGACCTATGTGATGGAGCAGCTGGGCAGCGAGCTGCGCTATGTCTGCACCATCAACGAAGCCAATATGGGCCTGCAGCTGGCCGCCATCTCCAAGCGGTTCCGCCTGATGGCAGAACAGGCTGCGAAAAATGCCGCAGCAGCCGGAAAGTCTGCGGAGGGCACGGTGCAGGTGGGCATGAACTTCCAGAAGATGATGGAAAACATGAAGTTTGCCGCCATGGAAAACGCACAGGTGTTCGGCACACCCCAGCCCCAGATCTTTGTCAGCGAGCGCACCCCGGAGGGTGACCTGCTGGTGCTGCGCGCCCATGCCGCCGCACGGGATGCCATCAAGGCCATCTGCCCGGAAGTCAAGGTGGGCCTGACCCTCTCGCTCCACGACTTGCAGGCACAGCCCGGCGGCGAAGCCTTTGCCGAGGCCGCATGGCAGGAGGAGTTTACCCACTACCTGCCCTACATTAAAAAGGACGATTTCCTTGGGGTGCAGAACTACACCCGCACTCTTTATGGCCCGCAGGGGCAGCTTCCGGCACCGGAGGGCGCAGAGCTGACCCAGATGGATTACGAGGTCTACCCGCAGGCACTGGAGCACGTCATCCGTAAAGTGGCAGAAGCATTCAAGGGCGATCTCATCGTCACCGAAAACGGCATTGCCACCGCCGAGGATGCCCGCCGTGTGGCGTTTATCCGGCAGGCACTGGACGGCGTGCAGCACTGCATCGCCGACGGCATCCCGGTGAAGGGCTACTTCTACTGGAGCCTGATGGACAACTTTGAGTGGCAGAAGGGCTACGCCATGCAGTTCGGCCTGATCGCCGTGAACCGTGAAACCATGGAGCGGACCGCAAAGCCTAGCCTTGGGGTGCTGGGCAGTTACGCAGAAAAATAAGCTGCAATAGCAAAAAACAGGCTGCGGAAGATGCTTCTCGCAGCCTGTTTTGGTTCAGTGGGAAAGATGCAGACCATGGACACCATTTGCAACCACGGCGGCAATTACGTTGATGTGCTTTTGCGCCAGTTTGGCGTCGGTGTTCAAAAGCCCGGAAAGACCGTTCATTACAAAAATCAGGATGGCACCGACATTTTCATATTGGGACGGCTCGATATTGTCACCTTTGATTTTTTCCAGAATGGCATCCCGCAAATGCTGCGTAAAGCGGTTCATCGCGGATACCGGAACCACACCGAGGTAATCCGTTGCCTGCTGGAGAGCAGCAAACATTTCCTGCACAAAGGCCTCCGGTTCATCCAGCAGCTGCTGTGCGCCGCGCATATTGTCGCAGACGAGCTGGACTGTCTGCCGCTCCATTTCGGCGGTGAGTGCATCCAGCGTTTCATAGTGGGAATAAAAGGTCGTTTTGTTGATCTCGGCGCGTTCGGCAATTTCCTTGACCGTGATCTTTTCAATGGGCTTCTCCCGCAGCAAGTCGATAAACGTTTTCTGAATGGCACGCTTCGTTTTTTTGACCCGGATATCCATACAATTCCTCCGTCAATGTATTTCGTAAAGGATGCTTAACCAACGCTTGGAACGTGATCCGTTGCTTAAACACCGGACACGCCGGAAACTGCTGATTGCAGCCCCTGCGGCATAGTGCTATTATAACACCATAGAGATGGATAAGCAACTAAGAGTTGCAAATCTAGTTCGTGAATACGAAAAATAAAAAATGGAGGATGCTTTATGAAAATGATGAATTTCAACAGTGTCAGAGATAAAGTTGCTATCGTCACCGGCGCAAGCCGCGGCATCGGCCGCGCCATTGCCGAGTGCTTCGGCGAAAACGGCATGAAGGTAGTCTGTGCAGCCCGCAGTGCCCAGCAGGGGCAGGCTGTGGCAGACGGCATCTGCGCCAAGGGCGGCGACGCCATCTTTATCCAGACCGATTGCAGCAAGGCTTCCGCCATCAAAGAGCTGGTGGACAAGACGGTGGCACACTACGGTAAGCTGGATGGCGTTGTCAGCAACGCAGGCATCGGCATGGGCGGCACACCGCTGCATGAGTATGAGGTAGAGGATTACGAGAAGATCTTCTCCCTGAACAGCGAGGGCGTCTTTGCCGGGATGAAGTACGGTGCAGAGGCTATCCTGAAAAGCCACAGCGAGGGCGGCTTCCTCATCAATGTGGCATCGGTGGCAGGGCTTGTGCCCCAGCGCGGACAGGCATTGTACAGCGCCACCAAGTTTGGCGTGGTGGGCATGACCCGCGCAGCGGCACTGGATTATGCGGAATACGGCATCACCGTCAACGCCATCTGCCCCGGTTACACCAAGACCAGCATTTTCGGAGATGCACCGGCTGCGGCCATGGACTTTTTCGCATCCGACTGCCCGGCAAAGCGGATGGGCGACCCGGAGGAGTGCGCCGCACTGGCACTCTTCCTTGCCAGCGGTCTGGCACGGTACATCACCGGCGCAGCCATCCCGGTGGACGGCGCACTGTCTGCCGGGCACCAGAGCATCAGCAGCTGGAAGCACCCGGAAATTTTGACCGGCGGCAAGCTGAACAGCCAGAGCACCATTGCAGCCCTGATGGAAAACGAGGCTGCAAAGGCTATCGTGGAGCAGTATCTGCCCGGCTTTGCCGAGAATCAGCAGGCAAAAGCCGCCTACGGCATGACCTTTGGCAAGATCGGCCCCATGCTGGGGCTGCCGGAAGCAGCGCTGAAGGCACTGCTGGATGCGCTGGATAACCTGTGATAGATGCCGCTCTGAAAGCCCCATGACCGGGGCTTTCGTTCTGCCTGCGTGCGGTTGATTTTTGGAGGAGATCATGAAGAACGAAGCACTTTTCCGTACCGGCTCTGTCTGGAAGTCCATTTTTTCCATGGCAGTGCCCTCCATCATCATTATCCTTGTCATGGTGCTGTACAACATGGCAGATATGTTTTTTGTGGGCTGTCTGGGCGACACCGCACAGGTGGCGGCAGTCTCCGTCGTCGGGCCGGTGTTCTCGATTCTTGCGGCGGTGGCCACGATGCTTGGCGCAGGCAGCAGTGCCATCATCGCGCGCTGCTTTGGCGCGGGTGAGATCGAGCAGGGCAAGATCTGCTCCTCGCTCTGCTTCTGGACCAGCTTTTTTCTGGGCGTTCTGGTCAGCATCGGTCTGCTGGTGGGCAGAGTGCCGCTTTTGGGGATGCTGGGCTCCAATGCAGAAATTTTTCCCTATGCGGAGCGGTATCTTCAGGTTCTGGCACTGGGTGCACCGTGTTTCATCCTGTCCAACAGCATGGCGATGCTGGTGCGTGCAGAGGGCGCAGTAAAAGAGGGCATGATCGGTAATCTTCTGGGCACGCTGGTCAACTGCATTTTTGACCCGCTGTTCATTCTGGTGCTGAACTTCGGTGTCAGCGGTGCGGCTGCCGCCAGTGTGCTGGGCAACCTTGTGGCGACTGCCTGCTACCTGCGCTACATCGTTAAGCACGGCACGGTGCTGACCGTTGACTTCCGCCCGGCTCTGAAAAAGCCGCAGATGCTGGGCGAGCTGCTGGCCATCGGTCTGCCCAACGGCATCAGCAGCCTGCTGGCCGGGTTTGCGTCCTCCTTCAGCAACCGGCTGCTGGTGACCCACGGCACAGCGGCGGTCGCAGCCATGGCGGCGGCAGGCAAGACGACCATGGTCATCAGCATGATCGCCATGGCGATCTGTATGGGCTGCCAGCCGCTTCTGGCGTACAGCTACGGCGCAGGCGACGCGAAACGCCTGAAGCAGCTTTTGAAGAATCTGATCCTGCTGACTGTTGTCTTTGGCGTTCTTGCCGGAGCAGCCAGCTTTGCCGGACGCAATGCGCTGATCAGGATGTTCATCAAGGAAGAAGGCGCTTTCCGTCTGGGAACGCAGCTGGTGACTTATCTCGTTCTGGGCAGCCCGGTGATCGGCCTGACCTATCTGGCAACCAATTTGCTGCAATCTGTGGGCAAGGCAAGCGGTGCGGTGCTGCTCTCTCTTTTGCGGCAGGGGCTGCTGCTGATTCCGCTGCTGTACCTGATGAATGCGCTTTGCGGCGTGCAGGGCATTGCGGCGGCGCACCTGATAGCAGACGTTGGTGCTGCGGCTATCTCTGCGGGCATCCTGCTGCACTGGCTCCGGGCCTCGATGGAAAAAACGGCGGAAGTATGATATACTGTTTTTATCAATGAGCCGGAGGGGTTACACATGGATGTTCTCCAGAATATGATGCTGCTTTCCGAACTTGTCCAGTGCGGCGGCAATGTTTATACATGGTGCTATGATGCACAAGGTGTGCTCTTGCGGAGCAACTGCCCGGACGAGGCATTCCTTGCCAGCGCATTTGAGCTGTTCGGCTGCAAACAGCGGATGCTGGAGCATGGGAACCGGGACGATGTGCCCGTTACCTTGGGAACGGCGCTGGGGCTTTTGTGGGGCGCAGCCTTTGAAAAGGAAGAGGGAAAACTGAAGCGCATCTGGGTCATCGGGCCGGTGTTCTATCAGGATGTGACGCTGCGCGGGATCGAGGACGGACTGAAATATTACAGCAAGCTGGAGATCAGTGTGGCATGGACGATCCAGTTATACAAAGCTCTTGAAAAAGTCCCTACCCTGCAAAACACCATTATGAACCGCTATCTGCTGATGATGCACTACTGCCTCACCGGGCAGCGGCTGGAGCTGAGCTGTGTCAACAGCAGCACAGCGCAGGAGGAGCGGCTGAAAAGCTCTGCCATCCCCCACGACCGGCATAAGATCTGGATGGCGGAGCAGGGAATGCTGCAAATGGTCCGCACCGGAGATATGAATTACAAGCAGGCACTTTCCAATAGTATGAGTATGAGTGCGGGTGTGCCGGTACAGAGCAGCGATGTGCTACGCCAGAGTAAGACCTCCATCATCGTGTTCACCTCGCTGGTGTGCCGTGCTGCCATTGAGGGTGGTCTTTCCCCGGAGGAGGCGTACTCGCTGGGGGACAGCTACATTCAGGCGGCAGAATCGGCAAAATCGCTGGATGAGCTGAGCCCCCTTGCAATGATGATGTACGATGATTTCATCCGACGTGTCCACAAACACCGGACAAACCCGAACCTCAGTATGCAGATCCAGAAATGTGTGGATTACATCGAGATGAATCTGGACAAAAAGATCGTAGCGGAAGATCTTGCCGTGCTGGTGGGCTACACGGAATATTACCTTACCCACAAATTCAAGGAAGAAACCGGTCTGAGTGTGACGAACTATGTAAAGTTTGCAAAGGTCGAACGTGCGAAAGTTCTGCTGAAAAGTACACCGCTCAGCGTCCGGGAAATTTCCGAACAGCTTGGTTTTGCCACCCGCAATTATTTCAGCGCGGTCTTTCAGCAGGTCACCGGAAAAACGCCCATGGAGTTCCGGGAAACATAAAGCAGAACAGGCATCCTGCGTTACCGCTTGGCGGTATCGGACAGGATGCCTGTTCTGCTGTGATGAAGAAAAATGGGGGAGAATGGCTCAGTTGAGGAACTTCTCGTTCAGGGTCACGCCAAAGTCGTGGGCAATAGCACGGAGGTCGTCGTCGGTGATGGTCTGCCGGATGATGCCGCCGCCCATGGAGAGCACCTTGACGTAGATTTCTGCGCTCTTTTCAATGGTGTGGGCCAGACCAAAGGTGATGTCAAAGTCCGGGCCGGAGGCAAACAGACCGTGCTGTGCCCAGATGGCAGCCTGATAGGTTTTCATCAGCTCACTGGTGGCCATGGCAATGTCTGCACCGCCGGGCACCATCCACGGGCAGACGCCCACGCCCTCCGGGAACACCACCGGGCACTCGGTGGCGCTCTGCCACAGGGCACGGGTGAAATCCCGGTCGGTCAGGGGCAGAATGTAGGTCAGGGCAATCACATTGGTGGCGTGGCAGTGGTAGATGACACGGTTTGCGCCATTGGTGGCAGCCTTGCGGACACTGTGGTTCATAAAGTGGCTGGGGAACTCACTGGTGGGCTTCGCGCCGCCCTCCAAGCCCCAGACGATGCGCCAGCTGTCGCCCTTGTCGTTGATCTCCACAATACCGATGCTGTGAACAGGGTCCGGCTCCACGTTGCGGAAGAACTTGCCGGAACCGGTGGTGATGAAATACTCCCCCGCCAGATTATCCGCCTGCACCCCCATGTTCACCCATTCGCGGGGCTGCGGGTCAAAGAAAGGACGGCACTGTGCCACTTCCTCTTCCTTCATGCGGTAGGTCAGGTTGCCGCCGTTGCGCTCGTGCCAGCCCTGCAGCCAGCCATCGTTGCACATCCGCATAAAACCTTTGACGATCTCAATATCCAGAATACCCATCTTCAAAAACCTCTCTCATTCAAATGCGCTTGCTCAGCACGTTCTGCTCGTACTTTTTGACTTCCTCAAACCATGCACCGTCCACCGGCACACCGTTCCGGCGGCAGTATTCGTCCCAGACTTCCCCAAAAGGCAGGGTCTTCAGCTCCTCCTGCCGAACCATCAGCTCGGTGAACTGGTTGGTGTCCTGCAGCTTCTTCAGCACCGTATGCGGGGTGCACAGGGCAGACAGCAGCGCCTTTTCCACGTTGCGGAAGCCCACTGTCCATGCGGAGATGCGGTTGATGGAAGCGTCAAAGTAATCCAGTGCAATGTTCACCCGGCCGTCCAGACCGCCGCAGCGCACGATCTCCTTGCAGATCTCCTTCGTTTCGTCGTCAAACAGCACCACATGGTCGGAGTCCCAGCGGATGGGGCGGGTGATGTGGAGGGCAATCTCCGGGAAGAAGGCCAACAGGGCGGGGATCTTATCGCTGACCACCTCGGTGGGATGGTAGTGGCCGTTATCCATCAGCGGAATGCACTTTTCCCGGTTGAAGGCGGCGTAGCTCAGGGCAAACTCAGCGCTGCCAACGGTGTACGCCTCCACACCGATGCCGAACACCTTGCTCTCGATGCAGGGCTTCACCAGCTTGAAGTCGTAAGGCTCGCTCAAAATCTCGTCGATGCTGGCCTTGTAACGGTCGCGGGGACCTTTGCGATCCGCCGGTACGTCCTTAAAGCCGTCGCCCGTCCAGATGTTCATGGTGCAGGGCTGCCCCAGCTCCTCGGCCAGATACTGACTGATGCGGATGCAGGCCTTGCCGTGTTCCACCCAGAATTTCCGGGTCTCCTCGTTGGGGCTGGCAAGGGTCAGTGGGTCGCACTTGGGGTGGGAGAAAAAGGTGGGGTTAAAGTCTGCGCCCAGCCCTCTTGCCTTGCAGAAATCCACCCATTTTTTGAAGTGCTTCGGCTCCAGCCTGTCCCGGTCCACCCACGGGTTTTCCTCGTCAAAAATGGCGTAGGAGGCATGGAGATTGATCTTTTTGGTGCCGGGGCAGAGGGACAGCACCTTGTCCATATCTGCCATCAGCTCCTCCGGGGTGCGGGCACGGCCGGGGTAGTTGCCGGTGGTTTGGATGCCGCCGGTCAGGGGCTTGGTGGGGTCGGTATCAAAGCCACGGACGTCATCTCCCTGCCAGCAGTGCAGAGAAATGGGCAAGGTCTTTAACCGGGCAATGGCAGCTTCGGTGTCCACGCCAATGGCGGCGTAGCGGGCTTTTGCTTCTGCGTAACTCATACGGTTCCTCCTTCAGAAATGCTCATCTGAATTTTCAAATTGCCGATGGCGGTGGCTTCGATGGGCAGCGCCACCACCTGTTTTCCGGTATAGTGGGCGGTCAGCTCGTTCAGGGTAGCGTTCTTTGCGCCGCCGCCTGCAATGTACAGATTATCCCAGTGCTGCCCGGTGAGGGCTTCCAGCTCCCGGAAAGCCTCCCCATAGCAGTACGCCAGCGAGTGGTAGATGCTGTTGATGAGGTCGGCATCCGTGGCAGGGGCTTCGCCGGTCTCGGCGAGAGCCGTGCGAATCTCTGCGCGCATATCCTGCGGGGCAGAGAAGCGGGCAGCGTTCACATCAAAGATGCGGGTGTAGGTGCTGGTCTTGGCCAGCTCCACCATCTCGGCAAAGGAGATGCCCAGCTGTTTTTGCACACACTGGATGATCCACAGACCCATGATGTTTTTCAGGTAGCGGATGTACCCCACGCCGCCCTCGTTGGTAAAGTTGGCGCGGCAGCTTTCCGGGCTGGTGATGGGCTTTGCCAGCTTGACCCCCAGCAAACTCCATGTGCCGGAGGAGAGAAACGGCGCATCCCCCTGCTCCATGGGGATGCCCTCCACCGCGCTGGCGGTGTCGTGGGTGGCGCACAGCACTACCTTGGTCTGCCCGCCCACCTCGGCGGCAATGTCGGGCAGCAGCGAACCCAGAACCGTGCCGGGTGCGGTGAGCTTAGGGAACATCGCCTCCGGCAAGCCCAAAGCTTTGAGAATCTCCGGGTCGTATTCTTTGGTCTGAGCGTTCACGAGTCCGGTGGAGGTGGCGTTGGTGTACTCCCGTGCCTTTACGCCGCAGAGCTTCCACAGCAGATATTCCGGGATCATCAAAAAGTCCTCGGCTTGTGCCAGCCGCCCGACTTTTTTGTCGGCATACAGCTGATAAATGCTGTTGAAGGGCTGGAACTGGATGCCGGTGCGCTGGTAAAGCTGCGCAAAGGGCAGAATGCTGTGGACTTCGGGAATCACGGCCTGTGTCCGGTTGTCCCGGTAGGCGTAAACAGGGGAGAGGGGATTGCCGTTTTTCAGCAGCACATAGTCCACCGCCCAGGTGTCAATGGAAAGGCTCTCAATTTCCGGGAACTTTGCAAAGGCTTCCCGGATGCCCTGCTTCACGTTGAAAAACAGGCTGTCGATGTCCCATTCCAGATGACCGTCCACCCGCTGGACGCTATTGGGAAAACGGTACACTTCCTCGGTGCGGAGAACGCCGTTCTCCATCCATCCCACAATGTGCCGCCCGCTGGACGCACCAATGTCGATGGCAAGATGGTTTTTCTGCATAATGCGCCTCCTGTGTGGCTTTGACTGCTACCAGTATAGCGGTATGATGCGGGCAATTCCATCCGCAAAGGTGACGCATTCTTTGTGAAAAGTCTACTCTTGCACGGCAAAGACCGGTGCGCTATACTGAACACAGAAAGTGAGGAACCGGAAAATGTTGACTTATAACATGGATGTGACCCCGGAGAGTGTATGGAAACGCACTACCCCCAGCGAAGCAGAGCTGGCACAGCCCTATTACTGCACCGAGGCGGGAGTGTTTTACGCCCAGCAGCATTTTTCCACCGCCCGGACAGATAAGGAAAGTTACATCCTGTTTTATACCCTCCGGGGTGCAGGGCTCATCGAGCAAGGGGAAAGCCATGTGGTGCTCGGCACCGGGCAGGCGCTGCTGCTGAACTGCCGCACCCCGCAGAGCTACTGCACCGCCCCGGGGCAAAGCTGCTGGCATCATTATTGGGTGCATCTGGACGGCGCAGGGGTCGCCGCCATGGAGCCGCTGCTGCCGGGCAAAAAACTGACCCCGGTGCAGCTTACCGGGGTCAAGATGCAGGAATATTTTGAAATGCTTTTGGGGCAGATGGAGCGCAGCACCGTGGACAGCATGGTGCACACCGGATTGGCTCTCCACGAAATGCTTGCCTTATGTGCACAGAGCATTCTTGCAGAAGCTGAAACCACCAGCGCACGGCAGGTCATTTTGCAGGCAGCGGAGACCCTGCGCAAAAATTACCAGCAGGAACTTTGCCTTGCCGACCTGCTGGCAGAGGCGCACATGAGCAAAAGCTATTTTCTGCGGCTGTTCCGGCGGTATATGGGCACAACACCGTATAATTATCTGGTCAACTTTCGCATCACACAGGCAAAGGAACTGCTTGTCCTTACCGACCACAGCGTCAGCGAAATTGCACAGAAGGTAGGCTTTGGGGATGCCAGCAATTTTTCCACCCGCTTTGCAAAAGCCACCGGGCAAAGCCCTCTGCAATACCGCAAAAGTGCGCTGAAGCCGCTGGAGGGGGCATGGTGAGCGGAGGAATTGTGTCAAAATGACACAATTCCTCCGGGTGCTTTCATAGAACCATGGAATGTGAATGTTTTGCCTTTAAAGAGCGTTCGTTTTTTTGATGAATCTTATGAGAAACGTAAAAAATGCTTGCAATCATCTGTAAAATATGGTATATCCATTATACGAAACATTGCTTTGAAAAAACGATCCACCGTTCAATGATGTATAAATGGGAGGTGCCTGCCATGACTGCTGTGATCTATGCTCGTTATTCAACTGACAGCCAGCGCGAGGAATCCATTGAAGGTCAGATCCGGGAATGCACCGCCTATGCGGAAAAGAATGGCTTCACGGTGGTAAAGCATTACATTGACCGTGCCGTCTCCGCAAAAACGGACAACCGCCCGCAGTTCCAGCAGATGATTAAAGACAGCGAACGCGGCATCTTTGATGTCATCATTGTCTGGAAGCTGGATCGTTTTGCCCGGAACCGCTACGACAGTGCCCGGTACAAGACTCAGCTGAAGCGGAACGGCGTGAAACTGGTATCGGCAACGGAAGTCATTTCGGCTGGCCCGGAGGGCATCATTCTGGAATCGGTGCTGGAAGGCTACGCCGAATACTACTCGGCTGACCTGTCCGAAAAGGTCGTGCGCGGCATGACCGAGAATGCTCTCAAGGGTATTTATAATGGCGGCACTATTCCGTTCGGCTACATGATCGATGAGACCCGGCATTACCAGCCCGACCCGTTGTTGGCTCCGTATGTGGAGCAGACGTTCCAGAAGTATGCGGACGGTGCGACCATGACTGACCTGAGGGATTGGTTAAAGGCGCACAACATTAAGAACTCGATGGGCGGGGAGATGTCCTATAACACGATTCAGCGGATGCTGAGCAATCGACGGTACATCGGCGAGTTGCGTTTGCGGGATGTGGTACAGCCCAATGCAATCCCGGCTCTTGTGTCAGAGGACCTGTTCAACAAAGTACAGGAAAAGCTGGCGAAAAATAAAAAGGCCCCTGCCCGTCATAAGGCAGAGGAAAGCTATCTGCTTACCACCAAGCTGTACTGCGGTAAGTGCGGAGCGCTGATGTTTGGCGAAAGCGGTGTCAGCCACACCGGGAAGATGTACACCTATTATAAGTGTGCTGCTGCCAAGAAGAAAAAGACCTGCGATAAAAAGGCCGTGCGGAAACAGTGGCTGGAAGATCTGGTTGTCAACGAGACCATGAAACTGGTGGAAGACGATGCTTCCATGAATGCCATCATCGCCAAAGTGATGGAGCTGCAAAATCAGGAAAGCACGGATTTGCCCATCTATGAAAAGCAGTTGAAAGAAACGGAAGTCGGCATCACCAATATGCTGAATGCCATCCAGATGGGCATCCTGACCAGCTCCACAAAGGAGCGGCTGGAAGCTCTGGAAGAGCAGAGGAAGGAGCTGCAAGCCCGCATTGCCGAGGAACGGCTTGCCAAGCCGAAGATGAAAGAAGAATTCGTCCGGTTCTGGCTGCTCCGTTTCCGTAAGCTGGATATGACCCAGCCGGAGCAGCGGCAGGCACTGGTGGATACCTTCATCAATGCCATCTATCTCTACGATGATAAGGTGCTTATTACCTTTAACTATAAGGAAGGTACGGAAACGATCACTTTCGGGGAAGCTGTGAAAGCGGAGAAAAGTTCGGATATGAGTGCGCGAGGTGCACCAGATATTGAACGTCAAATCGTAAGATTTGGCGTTTTTTTTTTTTATGTAGGAAAGCGGCTGCACACTTTCTGCACACCGTTTGCACAGCCTGCTTTCCTTTGCATAAAAATGGAACTTGTCGGGGCGAGGCCCCTCCATCTGCTATCGCAGACCGTTCTGTCACTCAAACACCCCACTGGGGTGTTTGTTGCTTTCGCAAACGCGAAGGCGTTAAGCGAACAAGGCTCTCGTCAATTCTCTGCGTTCGTCTGCGTCCATCAGTCGGATGGCTTCAAGGATCTCCTTACCGGAGATTTTTGTTGCCGCCGACTTTTCGTTTTGCCGGGGCTGAGGTGCTGCCGGGGTCAGGTCTTGGGAATAGAAGTTCGCTTCAATCTTCTCGGTCAGCTCCAACCGGGGCTTGTCCTGCGTGTGAGCGTAGGTGTCCATGCGGTTGGACTTTTTGGTTTTACGGGGTCATCGCCGGGTATCCCATGCAGACGGTCATGCGGTTTTCAAGGTTCGTTGCTGATTTTGCAATAAAAAAATCGCCACACAACAACCTGAACCTGACCATCCCTTCTGGGATGGCCTTGG
>ERZ1027233.171-NODE-171-length-28353-cov-8.156972_pt1 | contig 28353 bp, 25 predicted proteins | sample MGYA00519244_ERZ1027233 | MGnify/ENA primary metagenome ERZ1027233 (study PRJEB26926, sample SAMN06164469) | human gut metagenome | biome: ENVO:00009003; feature: ENVO:2100002; material: ENVO:00002003 | host: Homo sapiens | place: USA | collected 2012 ... | reverse complement strand
ATAAGTCACAATTATATCGTTTTCCTGTCTGGAATACACACAGGCTGTGGTTTCCTGGATCACGGATAACTGTTCCAGTTCCATCATACGCAAGCCTGCTGGTATTCCACGCACAGATCCTCGATATCCGCATTCCATTTCTGTGTGCCTGATGTTCACAGCGTTTCTGGATATCCCGTTTTCTCCACAAATGCAGTTTCTGCTTCTTTCTCCCAGATATCTTTCCTTTTGTCTCAAGATATTCGAAAACAATTATATCTGCATGGTTCTCTTTTGCATATTTTGTGACTGCTCCTGCAATTTTTCTGTCCAGTTCGATATTCAGGCGTTTTACATAAGCCCATCTGCTCTTTACCTGTGCAGATCCATGTTCTCTCTGGAATCTCTTTATCCGTCCCAGCACACGGTACATCCGGTCTTTTTCACTGGGAAAGTTGATAAACTTTCTTCCCAGGACAGTTCCGTCTGACCGCATAATGGTACAGACTGCATCGGTGTTAATCCCCAGATCCACACTGCAGATGATCTGTTCTTTGATTGGTGTTTTTGTGAGTATCACATCTTCTGTATAAGAAAAACGCAAAAAATATTTCCTGCGTCTTTTCTCCAGTGTCGGGGCGGATGCCTTTTTCCCGGCCCAGTTCTTTCTCAGATACTCCATGTCGGTATGGCTTAACCATACACGGAACCATTTCCAGTCATGCCCGTCATATAGTTTCAGATAAGCAGCATCCTTCCCGGCTTCATCCTCCCGGTACATTACATCACGGTAAAAGACTGGCATGGCATGGCTCTCATATACAAGTCTCGGTTTCCCTTCTATCTGACTTGTTTTTTTCCACAAACCCAGTCGGGTTTTGTAAGAGGATACACTTCCCAGCGCATGCTGGATGGCAGCCCTTCTCAGGTAAGAAGGCATCTTTGGAAAGTGAAGATCAAAGCTAAAACGGGCCTGATTCTTTTTGGTTGTATGTATCAGATGTTCTGCTTCATTGAAACGTTTCTTTGTTTCCGGGATCCTTTCCAGTTCTTCCCATACCTGTGCATAGATCTCTGTCAGATAGCTGACTGCAGACCTATAGACATCCAGTGTCTGACGGATCGGGATATTCTGTTTTCGTAATTCCACTCCATAGCTGGATGTTATCTTCACAGTTGCTTCCTGCCTTTCTAACTTGTACTGGGCATAAATAAGTCCTATTTGTTCTTTTCTATCCTATTATAACTCTTTTTAGGTCCAATAAAACTCCCTTTTATATTTTTTGCAAAAAATTTGCGCATCGCATTCTCATCACTGAAGTAACGAGAATGCGATGCGCAGTTATTCAACCACTGTTTTAAAATCATATAATTTATCAATATACAGATGAATGATTGTCTGGCAATGCTGTTTCAGTACTTCTCTGGGAGAGCCTGTAACAAATCCGGTAATTGCATAATATTGTACCAGAATGTCTTTCATAACCTTCCATGCCAGATCAAACGTAATACTGAATTTTGCACTGGTTCCACTGAGTACAAACGAATCTGATAAATCACGCTCTCTGGCTTCTGCCAGCAAATCCAGGGAGTTTTGAAATGACTCAAATCTTCTTATAAATTTCTCGTCCGTATTGTTTAATGTCCTCCAGCAATAACTGATTTTTACAGGTATCAAGATCAACAAGATCAATTGTATACAATGTTGGAATATCTTCCAGAGCTTCCTCCAGTTCAAAAATATCACTTGATGCCACGCCTGACACTGCAATATCAATATCACTGCGTTCTGTTGCGGTGCCTTTTGCTCTGGATCCAAACAGGATTATTTTCTGTGCGCCATAGTTTCTGCATCTTTGTGTAATTTCTGCTATAACTTCATCGATTTGCATAATCTTCTCCTTATCTTTTCTCAATTATAACAGATTTCCAGTTATTTCTGAAATAGAATTATCTCACAGGTATTATTTCTCAGCAATAATCTTAATATCCCCATCTTCACTCTTAAGTTCCAGGGAATCCTGTGGTTTATTTTCTGTGATGAGTACTTGCTCACCGTCCTCATCTGTCATTACTTTTCCCAGCTTTTCCGGTATATCAATATCGCTTGCTTCTGCCTCTATGGAAAGATCTTCAGCCACTTCTTTTGGAATGCCAAGTTTGATGTTTCCCAGGGTACTTGTAATCTTGTTTTTGCCCTGGAATACAGTGTTTTCAGCTTTTACATCTCCATCATCCATTCTGATCTGGCTGTTTTTTACAGAAGTGTTTTTGAGATGCAGATCGCCAAGTTCCGTCTCCATTTCAAGGGAATTCAATGCACTGTCTTTAATTTTCACATCACCATCAGAACAGGAGATCACTGCCTTTTTTACTCCCAGAGATTCAATGTCAAGATCGCCATATCCCATCTTGCAGGAAAAACTACTCAAGTCGTTTTTTTTCGGAATATAGATTGTCACCTTATTAGAGTTCTCGATCACATGGCTCTGGCCAAGCATCTCCTGAAGAAAGTTAATATCAATGTGGATATATGAATACGACTCATGTCCTTTTTTCTCTACAATATTCAGTGTATCATCCTGAACCTGATAGGAAAGCGGAAGCATTCCGTCATTCGTTTCAATATTATAAGAAATATAAAAATTTTTATCATCGGATTCCTTTACATCCAGATCCAGATTCCGAAGATCGATATTCACGGCAGAAAACGCATCGAGCTTTGTCTTGCTCAAGATCGCATGACTGTCGCTTGAATCCATCGTTGCAGTTCCGCTGATTCTGTTCAGGTCTGCTGATTTTATATAATTTCTACCGCCTGATGCAACGCCAACACCAAAGAACAGAATACCCACTGCACAAAAGATACCACCGACTGCCAGTAAACGCTTATTTGTTTTTTTCATGATTTTTACCCCTCTTTCCAGCTAATACCTGGGCCAGCTTGACAAGAAGCATGCCTGTCCATTTACAAAGATAGATTCCGAGGATATACAGAAGGATCGCACATCCGATTCCAAAGAGTCCGCAGCCAGTCACTGTCAGTGCGCCTGATAACGAATACGGGAAGGAAACAAGTCCTCTCAGTAACAGTTTACCACCAATCAGTAACACGCCGAATGCAGCAATAAAATCACTGAAGATCACACAGACAACACAAATTGCAACTGCAAAAAGTACTGCAAGCAATGCGATAAAAAGCGGCACTGTCACAGGCGTTGACAGGATTGCAAGGACCGAGAGCGTAATAATTCCTTTTTTACTCTTTTTCTCCTCAATATCTGTGTCCTGTTCCTGTAACTTTCTATCCAGAAGATTACACATCAGATCCGCAGCCGCTTCCTTCGGAGTTCCCAGTTCCTCCATCAGTTTCTGCTGACCTTCTTCGTCCGTATCACTGAAATATTCATTAAAATATTCAATTGCATCTTCATAATCCTGCTTCGGAAGTTTACGAAGATATTTCTGCAATTTCGCCATATATTCTTCTCTGGTCAATTTCTGATCCTCCCTTCAATGATTCCGTCAATCGTATCTCTGTAAGAAACCCATTCTTTGTGAAGATACACCAGTTGTTCTTTGCCGGAACCGGTGATAGAATAATACTTGCGTTTACGTCCCTGAAATTCCTGAGAATAGGTTGTGAGATAACCGTTTTTTTCAAGTTTCTTCAGGATGGGATATAGAGTGGATTCTTTGATATCAGCCACGATCTTGACGGTCTGGCTGATCTCATATCCGTAGGAATCCTGTGATTCTACAACAGACAGAATCAGAAACTCTATAAGTAATGCTGATACGGGATAATACATCCGATCACCTCCATAAATAATATGTAAAATAATTATATATAAAAATTTTATATATAAAATATATACATATTCATACTAAAAGTCAAGGAGTTTTTTAACCAATGAAGAAAAAAGCATTTAAAGCCGCGTTTCCATACACGATTCCTATCGGTATAGGTTTCCTTTTTCTGGGAATGTCCTACGGATTTATGATGCAGAGCAAGGGATTTTCCGTATGGTATCCATTCTTTATGAGTATGTTTATCTTTGCGGGCTCCATGGAATTCGTGACAGCCAATCTTCTGCTATCGGCATTCAGTCCGATCGCAGCTTTCTTTCTGGCACTGATGGTCAATGCCAGACATTTATTTTACGGACTTTCCATGCTGGATAAGTACAAAAATACCGGCTGGAAAAAGTTCTACCTGATCTTCGGCATGTGTGATGAATCTTTCACCGTCAACTGTACAGTAACGCCGCCGGATGATGTAGACAGGGGATGGTTCATGTTCTTTGTCAATCTGTTAAATCAGATCTACTGGGTATCTGCTGCTACAGCGGGAGCACTTCTCGGATATGTGGTCCACTTCGATACAACAGGAATTGATTTTGTCATGACCGCCCTGTTTGTTGTAATGTTCCTGAACCAGTGGGAAGAAGCCAAAGATCATCGTCCTGCTCTGGTAGGGCTGATCTGCTCCGCTGTCTGCCTTCTGATCTTCGGAAGCAGCAATTTCATCGTTCCGTCCATGATCTTCATCATCATATGCTTTACAGCAGAACGTAAACTCTCAAAGAAACCGGAGGTGGCTGCGAAATGACAATGACAACAACACAGGCGATCAGCACCATTGCGGCAGTTGTCCTTGGAACAATGGCAACACGTTTTATCCCATTCATTATTTTCCCGGAGGGCAAAAATCCACCGGAATTCATCAAGTACCTTGGAACGGTACTCCCATATGCAGCAATCGGGCTTCTCGTTATCTATTGTCTGAAAGACGTCCCTGCAAGCAGTACACATGGACTTCCTGAAGCAATTGCAATTGTTTTTATCGTACTGCTCCACAAATGGAAAAAGAGCACTCTTCTGAGTATCGGCGGCGGCACTGTCCTGTATATGGTACTGATCCAGACCGTTTTTCGCTGAATTTCTTTGCCCAAACAAAAAAACTCGGTATCGATCGAACATTCTGTGTCCGGTCGATACCGAGTTTTGTATTTACTCAGCAATCTCATTGATCGCTTCTACTGTTTTGTTGTACTGATTTTTTACTTCTGCGTATAATGCCTCATATCCATTCAGTTCTCTTCCGCGAAGTTTCTCTGTCAGCGCTTCACCTGGTTTGTAAAGATTGTCAAAGCCAAGGTTCAAACATATGCCTTTCAGTGTATGTGCAGCACGGAATGCGCGTTCTGCGTCCCCCTGCTCGATTGCATCTGTAAGATCCTGGAAGCTTGGGTCTTTGAGGAATTTTACAGCAAATTTCTTGATCAGCATTTCATTTCCAAGTCTGGATAAAACTCCGTCATAATTTGCGCCCATTTTTTCATAACTTTCTCTAACTGTCATTCTGTATATTCTCCTTTAATTCTTATTGGTAAAATGCATTATGATTAATTAATTCCCCTGTGATCTTTATCAGTCAGACATTTTCTGAGGTAAGAGTTTACGTATTTGTCAATCATATTTCCGTTTTGCCCCCCCCAATAAAATCAAGGTCTGTATCATTTTCAATTTCTGAACATTCTTTCTGGATATCCTGTGTGATAGATTCCATCAGATGTTCTTTGGTACTTTCATATTCTTCCAATTCTCTCATTATATTGCGTTTATAAGAAGCATTGTAATCTTCACTTACTACGATGCTGTCCCTTACCTTCTCCTGTGCTTCTACAAGACACTTCAGAAGGATCGGATTGAAGGCTCCACATTCGCCGTTAAGAATCATTTTCATTGCTTCTCTGTGCGTATACTTCTTCTTATAAACCCGCCTGCTGACAAGCGCATCATAAACATCTGCCAGTGCAACGACCTGTGCGGAAAGAGGGATCGCATCTCCCTTCAATCCGTCTGGATAGCCTTTACCGTCATATCTCTCATGATGCCATCTGCATATCTGATAAGCAATCTTGACAAATTCTTCATCCTTGAAGATTTCCATGTTTTCCAGCATGGAGGCACCGATCACTGTATGTTCCTTGACGATCTCTGTCTCCTCCGGTGTCAGCTTGCCTGCCTTGTTCAGTATCTTGTCATCAATGCCGATTTTTCCGATATCGTGAAGAGAAGCCGCTGTCGTGATCATCAGTCTGTCTGACCATAAAACATTGTACTTATCCGTAACCTGAACCAGCTGTTCCAGAAGGATTCCTGTCAGGATATTTACATTCAGGACATGTCGTCCACTTTCGCCATTTCGGAATTCTACGATCTGGCTTAAAATCTCGATCAGGATACGGTTATTCTTCTCTTTCTCATATACCTGATTGGTGATCAGGGCGATCAGCTTGCGCTGCTTCGCATAAAGTTTGATCGTATTAAATACTCTCCGATGAACAACTTCTGCATCAAATGGTCTGTTGATGTAATCAGATACACCCATCTCGTAGGCTTTCTTGACACTGGTCGCAGAATCCTCACTGGAGATCATGATTACCGGAATATCATCAATCCACTGATATTTATTCAGAAACTCCAGAACCTCAAATCCATCCATGACAGGCATCACAATATCGAGAAGCACCAGCGAGATACTGGTTCCATATTTCCTGATGACAGAAATACATTCCTCACCATTCTCTGCCTCCAGGATCTCAAATTCATCTCCCAGAATTGCTGACAGGATCTCTCTGTTCATCTCTGAATCATCGACGATCAGAATCTTATATTTATGAATAGATGATGTATTTGTCAGTGCCGGTGTTTCGTTCAGCAGGTCTCCCTCGGTCACTACCATGTTCTTGGTTGTCTTTGCCTGATACATATACTGATCTGCCCTGCGTATTGCTGACTCTATTGTCCCGCGTGTAGACAATACCCCGCCTATGCTGACAGACATACGAAGCTGTAAATACCCGGGTACTTCTGCGATATGTATCGCTTCCTGTATCTGTTTCAGTTTCTTGCGGAAAGAGGATTCCAGAATATCCGGCATTACCAGAAGAAATTCATCACCGCCAAATCGAACCAGCATATCTGTCTTACGGATATTGTTTCGTATGATCTTGACAACCGTCTCCAGGACAAGATCTCCTGCATTATGTCCATAAGTATCATTATAAAACTTAAAGTCATCCAGGTCGATCATTGCAACCCCGGCAACCATATCAACAGATTTGAGCTGATCCTCATAGTAACGCCTGTTATATGCACCTGTCAATGCATCCATATACAGTTCTCTGTCGTACCGAATCAGTTTCTTGAGCATCTCATCGCGCTCTTTCTTGCTTACCAGCGCATCTCCGTCCAGTTTGTTTACCAGTTCTGCCACGTATGGAACGCCATCGATCTTGATATATTTGGACACTACCTGGAAAATGCCATCATCTATAAATTCAAGTTTTGTTCTCTTACCTTTTTCTGCAAAGGCCGCCCTGGAAATGCAGTTATCACAACGGGAATTCTTATTCCAGAGCGCATAGCATTCACATCCCTCTGACATATCTGTACTTCCCTGAAGCCTTCCGGTCCGCAGTTCCTCCTCGTTAAGAAGGCGTACAATTGAAAATACTTTCTTCAGTTCTTTGAGCATGACTTCCCATTCATGCCTGGTCATATCATTTTCGTTTTGTGCTTCCATGGCATCCTTTCTTTTGCATACTTCTTTGCGTCTCCTATAAGATTATATTATACCATTCTCAATTTTGCCCGTAAAGAAATTTAAGGAATCTTCTTATTATTTTCTGCTTTTCTTTTTGCTTTTTTTACTGCCATTTCCAGCTTTCTTGATATTTTTTCTCTTTTTTTGAAGTCTGCTTTTTTTACGTCTGAATATCAGACTTGCGCCATAGAGTATTATCAGGAAAAATATCCCCTTCACTACATTTATAACGGTATGATCTGGTGTCGTTTCTTTCTGCTCTTCCGGAACTGTCTGCACTTTTTCCGTGTCGACAGATTCTTCCTCTGCCTCTATCTCCTGTGTCTGCTGTTCCAGATATGCAAATCCATAATTAAAAAGCTTGATCGTATCTGTATAATGTGTCATCTCACTTTTTAATACTACTGCGATCAGATTTTTATCGTCTTTCCTGGCTGCTGTTACTAAGGTATTTCCTGCTGCATCCGTGTAACCGGTTTTTCCTGCATAGGCATACTTATAAGAATAGTCTGTCCCATTCAAAAGCTGATGTTCCATTTCAACGATACAGCCGTTCGGATTATTCAAAGTTACCGGAAGCTGGTATGTCTTTGCCGATGCAATTTCCCTTACAGTGTCATTAGAAAAAGCGGCTGCTGCGATCTTGGCCATATCTTCCGCTGTAACCTTCTGCTCTTCTGCATTTAGTCCGGAAGGGTTCACAAAATTACTGTCTGTGCATCCCAGTTCCTGTGCCTTTTCATTCATATGTTCTGCAAATTTCTCATTACTTCCGGCAACATATTCCGCAAGCGCATTAGCCGCCTGATTGGAAGATTTCAACAGCATTGCATACATACAGTCTTCTACTGTCAGTTTATCGCCCGTTTCTAACTGAAGTGCATTTCCACTCCCTTCTTCCACTCCATAGACAGCATCGTACGAAAAAATAACGATATCATCCAGCTTTCCTTCCTCCGCTGTCACCAGTGCTGTCAGAAGTTTTACAATACTTGCGGGATATAATTTTTCTTTTCCATTCTTCTCATACAAAATATCTCCACTGTCCATATCCATTACAACTACAGCCTGTGATTCGATCACCGGTTCTTTCAATGTCTGTGCCCAGATATTCTGTGTAAACAGAATCCCTGATAAAATGCCTATTGTCAAATGAATTCCTTTTCTCATGTTTCCATCCTGCAATTATTTTTTTATCTGATTATATCATATTTTCTTAATTATTACGAAATATTTTTTTAACAATTGTAACATGTATATAATATAGTATTCTGCAATAACTGCCCAAAAATACATCAGACCCGCGGAAACAGCATTTTGCCCCGTATGTCTCGGGATTTTGCCATTATTCATTGCAAAACACCTCGCGGGATACTACCTGTGAACAGTTACATTTGTCGTTCAATTCACAATATTGTGAATAAATTTTCACTGGTAGAATGGTGTCGTTTGTGGTAATCTAAGAATAGATATTTTATAAAAAATTGTAACTGTTCACGTGATAATGGTTGCAATAAATTTTGATTCAGAAGGGAGAATCCAAATGCTTCAGGATGATTTTATACTGCGCCAGATCCGTGAAATGGTTCATGCTGTTATGAAAATGCTGTTTCAGGTAAGCGCATCCGAGCTTACCCCGGAAGTGATCGAAGACAGTACTGCCAGAACGACTCTTGAGAATCTGATCGCCCTGACCGATGAGGGTAAGATTGACGAGGCAGAGAACCAGTTATACGAAATGACCTGTGATGGTGACCGCCAGAATCTGGAGATCGGTCTTCTTTTTTATTATAATCTTAATGGAAAGGACGATGACTTCCTGGAAGTCCACAATTTCAGCCGTGAAGAGATCATGACCGGAATTCAGGATCTTGCTGACCGTTATCAGCTCAGTGGAATTGCGGAAGCATTCCGCACAGAAATCTTATAATGCTTATAAGGGAGGGATTTTTATGGAATCAAGAATGACCAAAATCAGTGCACGCGGCGACAAGAAAATTCAGCTTAAGGTAATTCCTGGACATTTTGCAACACCGCAGTCTCACATCACCCATTATCTGGACCTTACCACTATGCGTTCCAGAAGTTCAGAGGCACTTCGTGTCGCAGAGGCACTGGCTGCCAACTATGAAGCAAGTATTCCTGTTGATACGATCATCTGTATGAGCGGACTGGAGGTTGTCGGTGCATACCTGGCAGAGACACTTACCAGAGCTGGTGTATATTCTATGAACTCACACCAGACTATTTATATCACTGCTCCGGAATACAATAACTCTGGTCAGATCATTTTCCGTGACAATATCCAGCCAATGATCAAGAACAAGAACATCCTGATCCTGGATGGTTCTATCACAACAGGCGAAACTCTGTCCCGTGCGATCGAGAGTATCTTGTACTACGGCGGCACGATCCGTGGTATCGCTGCAATTTTCAGTGCAGCTACCAATATTGCCGGACTGCCTGTTTATAGTATTTTTGAGCACAGGGATCTTCCAAATTATGGTTCGTATCCTGCTTCCACCTGTCCTTTATGTGCCCAGAAACAGAAACTGGATGCATTGGTAAATGGCTTCGGTTATTCCAAGATCTAAGCTGTTAAAAAGGGCCGTAAGGCCCTTTTTTTCTGGCAAAAATACCTTCTATACTTTCAAACACGAGGAGTTTTATTATGAATAAAAAAGAAATATCAGAAATCAAGAAACAGTTTACCCCCAACAACTGCGCCATCACACGAATCTGCGGCTGCTACGTTGACGGAGAAAAAAACAAAAAGACCAAGCTGAAAGAAGCATTTCTTTCTCTCTCCGAAGAAGAAATGTTCAAATACTTTGAAATCTTCAAGAAAACTCTTTCCGGTACTGTCGGCAAGAACCTGATCAATATGGAATTTCCTCTCGAGCAGGAAAAAGAAGGCGGCACACAGGAATTCCTTCTTCGTCTGCGCGGCAGTAAGTTACAGGATGATGCTATCCTGGATGAATTCTATGACAAAGTGATCGAATCTTACGATTACGGTGAGAATTATTATATCATCCTGATCCACGCTGTATACGATATCCCTGGTAAATCTTCTGATGGTCAGGAAATGTTTGATGCTTCCGATGAGATCTATGATCATATTCTGTGCAGCATCTGCCCTGTAAACCTTTCCAAAGCAGGTCTCTGCTACAATGCAGAAACCAACAATATCGAGGACCGCATCCGTGACTGGATCGTAGAAATGCCGGATCTTGGATTCCTGTTCCCGGTATTTAATGACCGCAGTACAGATATCCACGGACTTCTCTACTACTCCAAGAACGCAGAACAGCTCCGCAGTACTTTCGTAGATGAACTGTTTGGCTGCGATACACCGCTGTCTGCCGGAGGCCAAAGGGATTCTTTTAATGCCCTTGTAGAAGAAACTCTGGGCGAGGACTGTGCTTACGATACCGTCATGAATATCCACGAAAAACTGAACGAATGGGTTGAAGCACAGAAGGATTCTCCTGAACCCGCTGTTCTCACCAAACCAGAAGTGAAACGTCTCTTCGAGGAATGCGGTGTCGAAGAAGAAAAAATGGAAACTTTCGACCAGTGCTACGAAGCCACCGCCGGTGAGAATGCATCCCTGATGGTATCCAACATTACCAACACCCGCCGGACCGAGATCAAAACCCCGGATGTCGTCATCCACGTAGACCCGGACCGCGCGGCGTTAATTGAAACCCAGATTATTGATGGACGTAAATGTATCGTGATTCCGATGGAGGGTGATGTTGAGATCAATGGTATCCATGTGACGGGAAGTTTTTCTGAGGATAATGCGGAGGAAATTTAATATCCTTACATAATAGAGCCCCGCAGCGAATGCTGCGGGGCTCCGATTTTTACGATTTTTTATTCGTAAATTCCATTCACAGTAACATCAAATACTGCTTCTTTTCCATTAAGCTCATCCACACCATAATCATCCGGGAAGGTTACGGTTACTTCTACTTCATCTCCTGGGTGAGCACCTACGAGCTGATCTTCAAAGTTATCAATATAGCTTCCAGAACCGATCACAAGGTCTGTTCCCTTTCCATCAGTGCTTCCACGATCGAATGCTGTACCATCGATCTTACCAACATAATCAATGTTTACAGTATCTCCGTCTTTGACTGTCAGAGATGTGTCTGTGCTGTAGGAAGGTGCTTCCGTAGCTTCTGGTGTTGTTGTTGCACTTGCTGCCTCAGTAGCTTCCGGTGTTGTTGTAGCACTTGCTGCCTCTGTAACTTCTGGAGTCTCAGTAGCGTCTGCCTCCGGTGTCTCTGTTACCTCAGTATCTTCTGTTGTATCAGCAGCTTCCTCGGTCGGCTCCGGTGTTGCGGTTGGCTGATTATATTTATGGTTATCTGTTACTTTGAGAGTCTTGAGAACTTTCTTCTCTTCTTTGATATCTGCATCTTCCATCCACTTGTCAGTAGTCTCTGTATACAGATCCTGCTCTCTTGTAGAAATGATAGACTCTTTCTTGGTCTCTGTTGCTTCTTCATCGTTTTTCTGATTCAGTTTTACAACATAGTATGCTGTATCTGTTTCGATCACGTCCGGAGCAACTTCTCCATCATCGAGTGTTCTGAGGACTTTGATCACTTCATCCGGATAAGTACTGCTGGATGTACTGCTGTCTTCCTCAGAATCCTCATTCTCGGAATCTTCATCATCACTGGTATCATTTGCATCAAAAGTACCTTCCAGTGAAGAATAAGAATCATCTACAGATTTGGCGATCTCATCGAAATCTCCCTCTGGATCCTTGGTCAGTTCATCCTGGATCTTCTGTGCATCTTCTTTCTTCTGCTTAATCTCATCATCGCTTAAATCTGCTGTGCTGATACTTACATAACTGAAAGAAGACTGCTGTGCTTCCTCATCAGAAACATCCTTGTCTACATCTGCAATGATCGGATCATGAATTCTCTGTTTGTATGTCTCAAGTTCCAGGAAGGTTTTGACCTGATCTTCTGTAACTGCCAGGTCTGCAATTGCCTCATCAGAGTTTGCTTCCATAAAGGAAGCGGCTGCTTCTTCGATTGCTTTCTCATCATCATCTGTCAGTTCTACATCATAATCAACTGCTTTTTCTTTCATGATGTACATAAGTTCTACGTCTTCGAGGGCCTGTTCTACAAGCTGTTCACCATAGGTCTTGCCTTTCTCTGCTTCTGTATCCCAGATATCAAAATCAGAGCCGCCCATATAACTTCTGTACATAGCTTCTGTCTGCATCTGACCGTCTCTGACAGAAAGGCTTACAACGCCCAGCGGGATCTCTGTTCCATCTACTGTAGCAACCGTCTTGCTTCCGTCTAATTTCTTCTCACCGCATCCGGTAAGCATTCCTGCAGCCATAATGCCTGCCATAGCAACAACGGCTGTTTTTTTTGTCATTTCCTTCATATTTTCCTCCATGATTACCTGAATTCAATAGTATGAGTATAAACTTTTTTCCCCTTCAGGGCAAGGATTATCCATAAGAAACGCTGTTTTTTCACAAAATAGACACGTTTCGTTCCTGACTGACTTTACTCCTCCACCAGTTTCTCCAGTTCATTCAGAAAATCCGTAAGTGCTGTCAGAAGATTTCCGACCGGTGTCAGGATAAATTTCGGTTCCTGCTCATTCTTGAACTGAAGTCCGCGTCTGTATTTCTGCATCAGTTCCGGGAAACCTGCCGGATTCAGTTTCGCACGCTCATACAAAGTGATCTTCAGATCTTTGCCCATCTGCTTGATCTCCGTCACATAGCTTCTGTGTGCAAGAGCTTTGATCCGGGCAATCGTCAGAAGGTTCAGCACTGCCTTCGGCGGCTCTCCAAATCGATCCAGAAGTTCCTCCAGCATATCATCATAATCCTGCGTTGTCTCAATCCCTGCTGTCCTCTTATAGATGTCCAGTTTCTGGTACTCATTGCTGATATAGGTATCCGGAATAAAGGCATCCATATTCAGATCGATCGTTGTTTCAAAGTCCTCCATCGTGTGGATTCCCTTTGCCTCCTTGACCGCCTCACTGAGCATCTTGCAGTAGAGATCATATCCGACAGCATTCATATGTCCGTGCTGCTCCGCACCAAGAAGATTACCTGCACCACGAAGTTCCAGGTCCCTCATCGCGATCTTGAATCCACTTCCGAGGTCTGTATACTCACGAATCGCAGACAGTCGTTTCTCTGCTGTCTCTTTGAGCATCGTATTCCTTCGGTACATCAGAAATGCATATGCGGTACGGTTGGAACGTCCGATCCTTCCTCGAAGCTGATACAGCTGTGACAATCCATAACGGTCTGAGTCATGGATGATCATGGTATTTACATTTGAAATATCAAGCCCCGTCTCTATGATCGTTGTGGAAACAAGCACATCGATCTCACCATTGATAAACGCATACATAACCGATTCCAGTTCTCTCTCACTCATCTGTCCATGCGCAAAATCAATCCGCGCATCCGGGATCAGTTTGGAAAGACGCGCCGCCACATCCGCAATATCATTGACTCTGTTGTATACATAATAAACCTGACCGCCCCTTCGGAGCTCTCGGTTGATTGCCTCACGGACAGTCTCTTCATCGTACTCCATAACATAAGTCTGGATCGGAACGCGGTCCATCGGTGGCTCCTCCAGAACACTCATGTCACGGATCCCTATCATACTCATATGAAGTGTTCGTGGAATCGGCGTTGCCGTCAGTGTCAGTACATCAACGTCTTTCTTGAGCTGCTTGATCTTTTCCTTATGGACAACGCCAAAACGCTGTTCCTCGTCAATGATCAGCAGACCAAGGTTTTTGAAAGTGACATCTTTTGACAGGACTCTGTGTGTTCCTACAATTATGTCAACCTGTCCTTTTTTGAGATCACTGATCGTCTTCTGCTGCTGAGAAGGTGTACGGAAACGGCACAGAAGATCCACACGTACCGGAAACTCATTCATACGCTGTACAAAGGTGTTATAGACCTGCTGTGCAAGAATGGTAGTAGGTACCAGGTAAACGACCTGCCGGCTCTCCTGCACGGCTTTAAACGCCGCACGAAGCGCAACCTCTGTCTTGCCATATCCAACGTCTCCGCACACAAGACGATCCATGATCTTGGTACTTTCCATATCTTTCTTGGTGTCCTCAATCGCAGCAAGCTGATCTTCAGTTTCCTCATACGGGAACATTTCTTCAAACTCTCTCTGCCATACAGTATCCGGACCGCATACATACCCTTCTTTTTCCTGGCGGACCGCATAAAGTTCCACCAGTTCTTTCGCGATATTCTGGACTGCACCTTTCACTCTGGATTTTGTCTTTTTCCATTCCTGACCGCCAAGACGGTTCAGCTTCGGCGGTTTTGCAGTCTCCGATCCCGCATATTTCTGAAGCGCATCAAGCTGTGTTGCAAGGATATACAGATTACTGCCGTTGCGGTATTCGATCTTGATATAATCTTTTGCAACTTTATCCACCGCAACCTTCTCAATACCACGGTAGATTCCCAGCCCATGTTTTTCATGAACTACAAAATCTCCAATCGAAAGTTCCGAGAAATCCTGAATACGTTTTCCATTGTATTCTTTCTTTTTCTTACGCTTCTTCTGCTCTTTTCCAAAAATGTCAGTTTCTGTGATAATCGCAAATTTGATAAACGGATATTCAAATCCCTTACGTGCATGACCATAAGCGACCATGATCTCGCCCGGTTCCAGCACACGGTCAAAATCCTGTCCGTAAAAAGCACTTAATCCCTCATCCTGCAGATCCTTCGCAAGACGCTCCGCTCTTGTCCTTGAACCGGAAAGAAGCACGATCTGATATCCCTGTTTCTTGTACTGTCGGAGATCTTTGACGAGAAGTTCAAAACTACTCTGATAAGAACTCATGGATTTGACTGTCAGGTTAAACTGCTCTGTAATCTTCCAGTCTGCCCTCTTTGGTTCCATCAGTGATACAGAAATGCAGTTTCGATTATTCAGCTTGTGATTCAGATCTTCCCATCTGCACATCCAGTTCTGGGAAATATTTTCTTCACCTTTCTGCTGACGGTTTTCACAGCTCTGACGAAATTCCTCTTCTACTGCTCTGGCATTTTCCTCCAGGCGGTTCGGCTCATCAAGAAAAACAAGACTGTTTTTTTCTGCAAAATAATCAAGAAAAGAAACGCCGCCCTTTTCTGCCGGCTGTTCTGTCGCCGGATAGATCATGATCTCGTCAAGATTTTCCAGGGAACGCTGGCTCTGTGAGTCAAACGTACGGATCGAGTCGATCTCATCTCCCCAGAGTTCGATCCTCCACGGATTTTCTTCGGTAAGGGAATAAATATCCACAATGCCGCCCCGGACAGAAAACTGTCCCGGCATTTCCACCTGACCTACACGCTCATAACCCATATGCACAAGCGCATCTTTGAGTTTATCCATATCCAGCGTACTGTCATTTCGAAAATGGATCAGCTGTTTTTCTATTTTGTCAAGCGGCTGAAGATAATCCATACATCCGTCTATACTCGTGACAACAGTGATGTTTTCTTTCTGTTCCAGCAGAGCTTTGATCACACGCATTCTCTGGCGGAGCAGAAGGTTTCCATGAATATCTGCCTGAAAAAAGAGCAGATCTTTCGCCGGATAGTAATATACATTCTTATCATAAAAACGATAATCCTCGTACAGTTCCTTCGCAGCTTTCTCATCTTCTGCCAAAATCAGGTGAGATGTAAAAAGCCCGGAAAGCCCATATATTAAATGAGCTTTCTGGGACTCCATACAACCACTTATCTCCAGTATTCCACGATTACTTTTTGCTTTTGTATAAATTGCTTCCATCTCTGCAAGATTTTGCAGAGGATGCAAAAATGTTTTCATACAACCCCCGGTTTCTTGTTGAATTCATTCATGGCGGCATCCGGGCCATCGGACAGGATCAGTTCCACTGCCTTGCATGCACGGTCCTGCGCCTCATCAACGAGTTTGCGGTCTTCACTTCCAAATCTTCCAAGAACATAATCCGCAAGATCCCAGCCCTGCGGCTTGGCACCTACACCGACTTTGATACGCACAAATTTCTGTGTACCGAGCTCCTGAATGATATTTTTGATTCCATTATGCCCTCCGGCACTTCCCTTCTTGCGGATACGAAGCTGGCCCGGATCCAGATCGATGTCATCATAGATCACGATCATCTCTGTTTCCGGGTCAATTTTGAAGTAGTTTGCCATCTCCCGGACCGGACCTCCGCTGAGATTCATATAGGACAGAGGTTTCATCAGGAGAGCAGGCTGCCCTCCGATGATCCCCTTGCCGTACATGGCATTAAACTTCACACCGCCCTGTGGGATCTGGTACTCTTCTACCAGTTTGTCAATCACATCAAATCCCATGTTGTGGCGTGTCGCTTCATACTGCCTTCCGGGATTTCCCAAACCTACGATCAAGTACATTCAAATTTCCTCGCTTAATTAAAGTAAACCATTTCATCTGCCAGTGGCTCGCAGACTTCTACATGATCTGCGTAGAGAACGACACCTTCTTCTCCCTGGTACTCGTTTCTCTTCTCTACAGCAACTTTTGCAGTGACCTCTACCCATGATCCCGGGGCCAGTTTCGGCGCATAAGCACTCTTGCATACATAGCCAAGGAATGTTGTGTCATCTGCACAGCAGGTCATTGCGGTACGTCCCGGAACAAAGAATTTGCTTCCCATTCCGCGCGGTTTCATGACTCTTGCTTTGAATTTGACGGTTTTTCCTTCGTAATTTTCCGGATGGTCCATTGCATCTACAAACCAGATACCATAATCTTCCGGCAGGATGTCAATGACCGGTGCATCCATATCGAATGGCATCTCATCCTGGAAAATATCTCCCATCTCGCCTTCTTCATCTTCAAAGATGACTTCTGCTCTCTGGTTCGCAACCTTGATCCCACGACGGTAAGTCGGCAGCGGATCGTCTTCTTTGCAGCGATTGAAAATAACCATGTCAGTATTTTTTATCATGTCCATAAAAATGGATTTCATGTTTGCCATATACATCTGGAAAGTGCTGGCATCTACGCAGGTGATCTGCTGTTCTACGCCCCATCCTTCCGGAAGCTGCATTTTTTCGAAATTGCTTACCAGCCACATTCCATTATATTCGATGATAACACGTTCAGGCTGATGAAGGATACTCATTGCTACCAGTCTCTCAGTAGTGAATTCTTCTTCACTTTCGATGATCTCTACAACTGTATTATTTTTTTTGAGTGCAGCCTCATCGTATTCTTCTTCTCCTTCTTCGCAGAGGATCAGAAGGGTCTTCCCATCAATGTGGAAATAATCCTGCTGGAGAGTAAAATTCAGGAAAGAAGTCTTTCCACTTTCAAGGAAACCTGTCATTAAATAAATCGGCACTTTGATTTCTTCCATAGTCTGTATGATCCTCCGTTATTACAGGCCAAAAAGCTCAGCCAGTTTGTCCTCATTGAGTTTGGAACCGATTACGCAGAGACGTCCTGTATATTCCGGTGCCCCGCTGCGGATCTCTGTTTCTTCCGGAACCATATCAAAGTAGATCCATGTTCCGTCTTCTGCCGGAAGCATTCCTTTCGCACGAAGGATGATTCCATATTCTTCTGTCTCAGACAGTGTCTCAAGGATCTTTTCAAGATTTTCTCTTGTGTATTTCTTAATTGTCTCACGGCCCCAGCTTGTGAAAACTTCGTCTGCATGATGATGGTGATGATGGTCATGTCCGCAGCCGCATTCATCATGGTCGTGATCGTGGTCATGATCATGTCCGCAGCTACACTCTTCATGGTCATGGTCGTGATGATGGTGCTCATGGTGCTCATGTTCCTCGTGATCGTGGTCATGGTCATGTCCGCAGCCACACTCTTCATGGTCATGGTCGTGATGATGGTGCTCATGTTCCTCATGATCGTGGTCATGATGATGTTCATGCTCTTCGTGATCATGGTCGTGATGGTGATGTCCATGCTCATGAACATGTCCGCATTCCGGGCAAACTTCCTCTTCCATCATTTCCTGTTCCAGAGATACCGGATGTTCCATAACTTCCAGGATCTTTGCACCTTCCAGTTTCTCGATCGGTGTGGTGATGATTGCTGCCTTCGGGTTGATCTCACGAAGAAGCTCCATTGCAGCCTGTGCTTTTGCTTCATCTACGATATCGGTACGGCTCATGATGATCGCACCTGCATATTCAACCTGGTTATTGAAAAATTCACCAAAGTTTCTCATATACATTTTGCATTTCTTTGCATCTACAACAGTTGTGTAGCTGTTAAGAACCAGTCCTGTCTCTTCTGCAACACCCTGAACTGCTTTGATAACATCTGACAGTTTGCCGACACCTGATGGCTCGATCAGGATTCTGTCCGGATGATATTTGCTGATAACTTCCTTAAGGGATGCACCAAAATCGCCAACCAGTGAGCAGCAGATACAGCCGGAGTTCATCTCACGGATCTCAATTCCTGCTTCTTTAAGGAATCCACCGTCAATACCGATTTCACCAAATTCGTTCTCGATCAGTACAACCTGCTCACCTTTGAAAGCATCTTTGAGAAGTTTTTTGATCAGTGTTGTTTTACCGGCTCCAAGGAAACCGGAGATAATATCAATTTTTGTTCTTTCCATGATATATGCATGTCCTTTCTTATTTCGATTGTTTCATTAAGCTAACTTATAACGTAGCTTGACCAGGAAGTGCATGCACCCCCTGGTTAAATTTACCTTTTAATATGGTAATGGGGACATGAACCAGTCACGCCCCCACTGCATTTATTGTCTGATCAGCCGTTGATCATGAAGTTCAGAAGTTTATCAATGTCTTCTTTCTCGTAAGCAACGATCTCAAGTTCCGGGATCTCTCCGCCTGAGAAGATGTTTGCCAGAGATACATACTGGGATAATTTGGATTTGAGGTTCAGTCTGTCTCCCTCACCTGTTACAAGTTCTACTCTGCCTGTGCAGCTATCTACTACTTCGAAAAATTTCTCAACGTCTTTAATATTGGATACTTTCATCTTAGTTCTCCTTTCGAGATCTTATTATCAATTCCTATTTACTTTGTAATTCGCGCTCAGTATAAACCATATTTCCTGAAATTGCAAGACCTTTTACAACAAAATTTAGTATGTAAAAACAGCAATTCCATATGCAGGAAGCGGATATGCAAAAGAGAATTCTCTGTGGTCGCACTCCTGTGCTTCTGCCTTGAATACCTTCGGTTTGTCCAAAAGTCCATGCTCATCCATGATAAGTTTGTACTGTTTTTTCTTCGGAACGCCAACACGATAATCCGGACGTTCTACCGGTGTATAGTTTACTACAAACAGGAGGTTATTTCTCTTGGTCGGTGATTTACGAACCAGGCTGAAAATGCTTCTGTCTGCATCGTCTGCATTGATCCATTCAAATCCTTCTGGATCATTGTCACCTGCATACAGTGCAGGATATTTCTTATACATATGAAACAATGTCTTGACAAAATTCTGGAGATCCTTGTGGTTGTCCTCTTTAAGAAGATACCAGTCAAGTTCTCTCTCCTCACTCCACTCACGAAGCTGTCCGAAGTCCTGACCCATAAACAGAAGTTTCTTGCCCGGATGGAAGATCATAAACGCATATGCTGCCTTAAGGTTCTTGAATTTATCATCCGGATATCCCGGCATCTTGTTCAGCATGGAACACTTAAGATGTACGACCTCATCATGTGAAATGACAAGTACATATCTCTCACTGTATGCATATGTCATTGAGAAAGTCATCTTATTGTGATCGCCCTTACGGAAATATGGATCCAGTTTCATGTATTCCAGGAAATCATTCATCCAGCCCATGTTCCATTTCAGTGAGAATCCAAGACCATTGTCCTCTGCTTTACCTGTAACCTGCGGCCATGCGGTAGACTCTTCTGCGATCATAACCGTACCGTGGTTTCTTCCAAGTACAACGGTATTCAGATGTTTGAAGAATTCTATTGCTTCAAGGTTCTTGTTATCACCGTACTTATTGGCAACCCACTCGCCATCTTTCTTGCCATAATCCAGATAGAGCATAGATGCAACTGCATCTACACGGAGGCCGTCTACATGGCATTCCTCGATCCAGTACAGTGCGTTGGCGATCAGGAAGTTCTTGACTTCCGGACGTCCGTAATTGTAGATCTTGGTTCCCCAGTCAGGATGCTCACCCTGTCTCGGGTCTTCATGCTCATAGACAGCAGTTCCATCGAAATTGGCAAGTCCATGTGCATCCTTCGGGAAATGAGCCGGAACCCAGTCGAGTATAACACCGATCTTGTTTCTGTGCAGGTAATCCACCATATATTTGAAATCCTGTGCAGTACCATACCTGGAAGTCGGTGCATAATATCCTGTTACCTGATATCCCCAGGATCCGTCAAATGGATGCTCTGCAATTCCCATAAGTTCTACATGAGTATATCCCATCTCTTTGACATAGGCCGCCAGTTCATGTGCAAATTCACGGTAATTATAAAATCCCGGATCATCCTCATTCTCTGCCGGATGTTTCTTCCAGGAACCCGGATGTACTTCATAGATTGCCATCGGTTCACGTTTCTCGTCAAATTCCGGACGCTTCTTCATCCAGGTGGTATCTTTCCATTTGTAATCCGTAATGTCTGTAATTCTTGATGCCGTTCCCGGTCTGAGTTCTGCTTCATTTGCGTATGGATCTGCCTTATAAAGTTCTTCTCCATGATATCCGACAATAAAGAATTTGTACAGATCTCCAACTTTGGCACCCGGAACAAAGATCTCATATACTCCGATCTCACCGACTCTGTTCATTGGATTTGCCTGATTATCCCAGTTATTAAAATCACCGATTACAGAAACATATCTTGCATTCGGTGCCCAGACTGCAAAATAGACACCCTTCTTGCGATGCTGTGTGGTAGGATGAGCTCCTAATTTCTTATAGATGTCGTAATGAGTTCCCTGCCCGAACAGATACTGATCCAGTTCTGTAAACTGCATTTTCTCTCCCATCCAGAAATTCCTCCCTTAATTCAAAATTGAGCAGGCTGAAAATATAGAGTCCTGTCTGTGCAGTATATGATTATCGGTAATCTGCACATTTTACTCCTCTTATTCAAGCCGATTTATAGACATATTATACCAATCCAGACTGTTTACGTCAATTAAAAGTATGTCCTGTTACTACAATCTCCCTACAAAAAATGAGGGCAGAACTGTTATTTCTGTTCTGTCCTCATTTGTATTTCTTATTTAGTATGTATCGTACGAATCGTCGCCGGAATCCTCATCATAGTAGTCTCCGGAATCATCGTATCCAGAGTCTCCACTGTCTCCCGAGTCATCATAACTGGAGCTGTCATCGCCAGAGTCATAATCTTCTGAATCACTTCCATCTCCTGAAGAGCCGTCTCCGCCGGAATCCCCAGAACTGCTGTCACTGCTGCCATCAGAAGAATCTCCATCGGAAGAACTTCCGTCACTGACATCAGTACTGTCTGTAGAACTGTCGTCTGTAGATTCAGTGTCCGCAGAACTCTCAGATCCATCTGATGCATCGCTTCCATCTGTAGAATCCGTATTACCGTTATATCCCGGAACCGTTCCTGCCTGAAGCTGGCTGTCCCAGAACTGTGAGTATGTCGTATTCTGTAATGTTACATTCTTGGCTGCTGCCAGTTCACTGACTGTCATCAGTTTATAGCCCTGTGAAACCAGATCCGGTATCAGTTTCAATGCTGCCTGAACGGAAGGTTCATGAATATCATGCATCAGTACGATTGTACCATCTGTCAGATCGCCATTCATAACGGCATCATAATCTGCTGTTGCATCCATCAGCTTCCAGTCTTCTGTATCAAGAGACCACATGAAGAACGGCTTCTGTACTGCATCATAGATATCCTGATTGGCTGCTCCATAAGGTGCCCTGGCTACCATTGCTGCCTGTCCGCAGGCCTGTACAAGTGCATCGTCTGTCTTCTGGAATTCTGTGATAACATCATCAATCGACATATTTGTTAAAGTCTGACTTGGATGATCCCAAGTATGGTTACCGATCTCACATCCAAGATCGACCATCCTCTGTACGGTTGATTCCCAGGAACCTACATTCTGTCCTACCATGAAGAATGTCGCATGTGCATTATTCGCTTCCAGACAATCCAAAAGTTCATCTGTATATTCTCCAGGACCATCATCAAAGGTAAGTGCAATTCGTGGTTTATGTGTATTTGGATCATATGTACCGTCATCATTGAAGTAATAATCGTCAAATCCAACGCTTATCCATCCTGTCTGAATGTAACCATTCTCATCAAAATAATAGGTGGAACCATCTATTTCCTGCATACCTCCGGCAAAATAAGTGCCATCTGCATTCTGATACCATTTACCATTTTCATTTTCATTCCATCCAATAGACATCTGCGATGCCTTTGCCAGATCATTCTTGAGTGGATATCTTGCCGCTGAATTGACTGCTGATGTCGTCGTTGTATCCGCCGTGCTGTCTGTTCCGTCTGAAACTGTATCGGAATCCACATTCGTCTGATCAGTTTCTGCCTGAACCTGTGCCGGTTTATCAACACTCTTTCCACCGATTCTGTTGACAACGGGGATCAGAATTCCCCTTATAACAAATATAACTACGAGAATGACTGCAATGACATATGCGCCCAGGCGCATCATCTTACGTCTTCTCATCTGTTGCTGCTTTTTGCGTATTCGTTCACGCAATACTTTCTTATCCATGATTTCCACCTGCTGTATTTTATATCTCTGGCGTTACTGTTGCCTGTACTTCAGAAACGCATTCATCTTATTATCATAACGCATTTATTATGGAAATACAATTGTCTTTTCTTATTTATTCATTACTCTTCTACTGTATTGTCCTCAATTGACTCTTCTGACATATTCTCTTCCGTTTCATCCTGTGTTTTCTCACTTCCATCATATTCAGTGAGGTCTGAACCGGTATCTTCTGCTTCAGTATATGCATCTTCGTTTTCAATAGAATCCTCTGCACTTCCTGTCTTTTCGTTGACAGTAGACTGGTCTACAATAAATTTCTCCACACGAAGAAGTGCCAGTGATTCATTTACTTCATCCTCTCCATATGTTTCAATCAGCTCATCAATGCTTGCCACTCCATAGTCCAGAATCAGGTTATTCTTTAATTCTTCTGTCTCTGCATCACTCAGACTCAGTCCCTCAGCATCAATGATTCCCTGAACGATCAGATTCTGTTCAACTTTGGATTCTGCATAATTTTTGCATTCTTCATTAAATTCATCTTCTGTCAGATCCCATGCTTCCAGCAGATCACTCAGTTCCATTCCATTGTCTTTTGCAGTCTGTTCATTGAGTGCTTTATAGCTTTCTTCTGCTTTTTTGACATCTTCTTCCGGGTATTTCTTAATCTCAGATGTATCAAGTACCTCAGACCATGCTGTTGCATACAATTCATTATCTGCTGTCGTGGATGCCTGTTTTTCCAGTTCCTCTCTTACAGATTTCTTATAGTCATCTACAGTTTTGTAATCTGTATTGGAAGCAACCCATTCATCTGTCAGTTCAGATGCTCTTGTAAATTTCTGAAGAGTCACCTTAAAAACAGCTTCCTTACCGGAAAGAGAATCATCCTCGCTGTAACCTTCCGGTAAAGTAAGAGTCAGTTCTTTGGTTTCTCCCTTTTTCATTCCAACCAGACCATCTTCAAAACCATCGATTCCCATATCTCCTTCACCGACAACAAGTTCATAGTCATCGGCAGAACTTCCGTCAAACTCTTTACCGTCTACAGTACCTGTAAAATTAATGGTCACAATATCTCCATATTCAACAGTTCCATCTGTAACCTCTGTTCCCTTGTCCTGTAATTCATAGTTGATTTCTGCATCCACATCATCATCTGTTACTGCCTGTGTATAACGATCCAGTGTAAGTCCTTTGTAATCTCCAATTGTAACATAATCAGAAACATCTTTTACCGAAATAATTCTTGTCTCTTCCTTCTTGGAATCAGAAGTCTTGGAATCTGTCTTGTCCGTATCAGAATTGTCAGAAGCCGTTTCTGTTTTGGCGGTAGTCTTATCAGTCTTATCAGAACTGTCCTTGCTTCCACACGCAGTAAGAGATACCGCCATACAAGTTACTAACATTGCTGCTACTACTTTTTTCTTCATGAAAAATCTCCTTTCAAATCTGGTTATTATTTACATTTCCGGAACCGGAGTCGGCCGGGAAGAATCCCATACATCAGAAACATCAAAAAGGTCACTGAGCATATCCGGGTTATAGTACATTCTATATCCATCCAGGTTTCTTCTTCCCTGGCGGAAATACTGATCTGTGATCTGAACAAAATACTGACTGGAATCTACGTTGCAGAAATAATTGTATCCCGCGCTCTTGTAATACTGGAACTTCGGATTATCAGAAGAATATCCCTCCCAGTCACCAATATCCGCGCCAAACGCAAAGATGACCATATCTGTATCACCAAGGATCGGAGCCACATAAGCTTTCCATTTCTTATCATCAGTCTCAAGATCCTCTGCGGAACGCTCTGTTGCATTCATGTGTCCCCAGGTATGGCTCGCAAATTCCCATCCCTCTGCTTTCATGGCATCTGCTACCTTCGTTGCATCCTTAACATCCTGGTCATAATCAAAATCAGGATTGTCATCCAGGAATTTCTTCTGGTCATCCTGAAGATTTTCTTTGGTCTTGTAGGCTATATCCGTTCTGTATCCCAGTACCCCGTTATAACCGGTCATCGCAAGGATTCCCTTGCGTCCATGATAGGAAAAATCCGGATGTTCTTTGATAAAAGAATCCAACAGCGGAACAAGATCATAATCTCCTACCAGGACATTTCCATCTGCATCAATGTACTCTGTTTTTACATCTCCATTTTCATCGAGTACAAGTTTGGATGCACATCCATCACCATCCATATAATGATAATAACTGACATCGTCCTGAGAAAGTACAAACGGGATCTTGCCCTTCGGCACCATGATCTTGCCACGGCTCATCGTACCATCCTTGTTCACTGTTGCCATGTCATGCGGGCTTACCAGAACATAGCCCTTATCATACATGATCTGAATGATCTTATTGAACTCACTGACAGTCGTCATAACCTGATTGTAGTTTCCGGATTTGGAATCTCCGTCAAAAGCCCTGGAAGTGTCCTCGATCAGTGTGTGAAAAAATACATGTGTGATCTGTTCCAGTGGATACTCTACAAGTGAAGACTTTGCAATCTGGCACTTGGCTGCCAGATCCATATAGTCCTTGTTTTTCGTAAAATCTTTCTGACCCTTCAGAAGTTTGATCGCCTCATCGTAATTATACTGTTCGTACATGATCGTTGCCTGATCGAGAACTGTCTGATCCTTACTGGATTTCTCAGAATCAGTGTCCTCTGTGTCTCCGGCATCTGCCTCACTGCTGTCTGTCTCTGCTTCATCCTGAGAAGCAGTCTGGTAAGTTTTTACTGTTTTGGTTTCTTTTTCTGCTATATGATTCAAAAGCGGCAGAATATAACTGCCGCTCAGAAGTATCGAAGCTGACAAAATACATGTAAGTATCACAGCTCTTTTCTTCATAGTTAGTAACTCCTTCTTTCTTATTTGTTTAACCCATCGGTGGAACCGGAGTCGGTCTGCTTGGATCAAAAACATCTTTTGCATTGAACAGGTCTTCCAGAAGATCCGGATTATAGTACATACGATATCCATCCAGATTTCGTCTTCCCTGACGGAAATAGCGATCCCGGATCTGCACAAAATATTTGCTGGAATCTACATTACAATAATAATTATATCCGACACTCTTGAGATATTCAAATTTATCACCGGAATAGTCCTCCTGAGTGGTCAGATCCGTACCAAATGCAAAAATAATAATATCCGTTCCTCCGATCAGGGGATCCACATTATCCTTGAACTTCTGTGTATCTGCCTGAAGCTGTTCCAGAGAAATCTGTCCGATGTTTTGATGACCCCAGGTATGACTGGCAAACAACCATCCATCCTCTTTCATAGCATCAGCAACTTTCTTTGCTTCTTCCCGTTCTTTGTCCAGACTGAAATCCGGGTGTGCATCCAGCCATTCAACTTTGTTATCATCCAGATCTGCCGGACGTGTTTCATAGCTGATATCTGTGCGATATCCCAGGATTCCATTATATCCGGTCAATGCAACGATTCCCTTGGCTCCTCTGTAAGAAAAATCAGGATGTTCTTCTACGAAACGATCGATCAATGGAACCATATCATAGTCACCTACTGATACACTTCCATCATCCTCAATATATTCATTTCGAATCTTGCCTTCATCATCTACAACCAGTTTGGAGGCAAATCCATCACCATCCATATAATGGTAATAACAGACATCATCCTGAGAAAGTACAAACGGGATCTTACCTTCCGGAAGAAGGATCTCTCCCGGTGACATGGTTCCATCCTCATTTACAGTAGCCATGTCCTTGATGCTTACCATCACATACCCCTTATCATACATGGTCTGTGTGATCTTGTTGAATTCATCGATCGTGGTCATGACCTGATTATAATCTGCTTCCTTGTAATCACCATCAAAAGCTTTGCTCGGATCTTTGATAAGAATGTGATAAAAAACATGTGTCACTTCTTCCAGTGGCCATGATTTACAGGAAGCTTTGGCCTCTTCGTATTTCTTAACGGCACTCTGCATATCTGAATCGCTGCTATATGATGTATCTGCCTTAAGAAGTTCTATCGCACCGTCATAATCATACTGTGTCGCTTTAAGTTCAGCAGCTTTGAGTGTATCTTTCGGTGAACTTTTGCTGCTGGCGGTTTCCTGCTCTGTCTTGTCTCCCCCGGAAACAGAAGAACCGGAAGCATCTGCCGTCGTTTCTTTATCTGTACCGCTGGCTGACGGCTTCGACGAAGAAAAATGTCCTGCAATTCCACGGACTGCCACAGTTATAATAACTACTGCTGCCAACGCCATAACTATCAGGATCATCCTTCTCTGACGCTGCCGTTTCCTCTGCAGCGCCCGTCTCCTGCGCCGGCGTTCCCGAATCCGCTCTTCCTCGGTCAGATCTTCTTTTCTTACAGAAGCAGTCGTTCTTTCCCTGTATTGGTGCCTGTTCCGACTTTTACCATTATCCTTCTCCATACTAACTCCTTAGTCTTTTTTTTCTGTAATCCCCAGTATACCCGGGATTTCTGTATTTATCCCTGTCTTTAGATTTCTCTCTTTTTATTATACCTGTTTAACTATATAATTTCCACCGTTTTCCTTTTTCTTCACGGAATTTTCGTGAATTTATTTGCCTTTTGTAATAAATAATGATAGAATATATTTCGCATAAATATTTGTAATATACACACTGAGGAGGGTATCTATGAGTACACTTAGCATCGTCCTTCTTGTTATCTTGGTCATTCTGATCATTGCCCTGGTTGCACTTTATTTCTTCGGAAAGAAAGCTCAGAAGAAGCAAGAAGAACAGCAGGCACAGATTGAAGCTGCAAAACAGACTGTTTCCATGCTGATCATCGATAAGAAACGACTTCCACTCAAAGAATCCGGTCTGCCGCAGATGGTCATTGACCAGGCTCCTAAGCTGATGCGCCGTTCCAAACTGCCGATCGTTAAGGCTAAGGTTGGTCCGAAGATCTCCATACCTGTCTCTTATACACATCTGACGCTGCCGACGAACTCTAGGGTGTA
>ERZ1027233.166-NODE-166-length-28723-cov-7.209258_pt1 | contig 28723 bp, 25 predicted proteins | sample MGYA00519244_ERZ1027233 | MGnify/ENA primary metagenome ERZ1027233 (study PRJEB26926, sample SAMN06164469) | human gut metagenome | biome: ENVO:00009003; feature: ENVO:2100002; material: ENVO:00002003 | host: Homo sapiens | place: USA | collected 2012 ... | reverse complement strand
ATCTACACCCTAGAGTTCGTCGGCAGCGTCAGATGTGTATAAGAGACAGGCGGAGCACCGCGTCCCACAGGCTGTACCGGAACACGGCCTTCTGCTCCCCCATCCCCTTCATGGCACCGTCCACCATGCTTTCCAGATACATCAGCGGCATGGCCGGGCCCAGCACCCGCAGATAGAACCCGGCCTCCTGGCTGTGGTAGAGCAGCAGGGCCAGCGGCTCGCCCCACACCCAGAACAGCGCCCCCGCCAGCGCCGAGAAGCAGCCCGTCAGCCGGAGCATCCGGTCCAGCAGGCAGCCCAGCCGGGCGCGTTCGCCCCGGATGTGGGCCTGGGTGATCTCAGGCATCAGCAGCACCGAAAGGCTCCCCAGCAGCCCGAAGGGAAAGGTGAGCAGAGGCAGGGCCATCCCCTTCAGGCTGCCGTACTGGGCCACCGCGGCACTGCGGCCCCCGGCATCCAGCAGGCAGACCGTCAGGCAGGCGGGCACCAGCATGTTCTCCGCCGTGTGCAGGGCGCTGGCAAGGCACCGCCCGCCCTCCACCGGCCACAGGATCTCCCAGAGCCGCCGGGCAGGGTCCGCAGGCCGTCGGGCCTTTTCTGCGCCGAACGCACGCACCGCCTCCCCACGGTAAAAAAGCAGCAGGATGCAGGCCGACACCGCTTCGCTCACCGCCGTGGCGGCCAGCACCGCCGTGCAGCGGGCGCTCACGTCCGGCGCGTTCCCCCATTCCAGCGCGTACCAGATGATCCCGATGCGCACGCTCTGCTCCACCAGCTGGCTCAGCACGTTGGGCTCCACCCGCCGCCGGGCGATAAAGAACCCCCGCAGCACAGCCGAGAGGGCCATCCAGGGCATCCCGAAGGCCGACACCCGCAGTGCGCCCGCCGCCCGCACATCTCCCAGCCACCACCGGGCAGCGGCCCCGGCCAGCCCGTACTGCGCCGCCATGGCCGCCGCACCCAGCAGCAGCCCCGTGCCCGCCAGCCGCACCAGCATCCCCCGCGCCTGTGCCCGGCCCCGGGCCAGCTCCTCAGCCATCAGCCGGGTGGCCGCCACCGAGACCCCCGCCGTTGCCAGCGTGACAAAGAGCGCGTAGACCGCCAGCACCAGCTGGTACAGCCCCATCCCCTCGCCGCCCAGGGCGTTGGCCAGATAGATGCGCAGGCCCATCCCGGCCAGCCGCAGCAGGACATCCGCCCCGGTCAGGAGGGCGGCGTTTTTCAGGTAGCTCTGCCCCATAGTCTTCCTCCTTCCCCCGCACAGGCGTTCGGTTCAGTGTATGCGGCCTTTCCCGGGCAATATGCACTCTTGTGAAGATGAGCGCCCCTGTGGGTTGTTTCCCACCCGGTTTTATGGTATGATATGGGTTGGTCAAGACGATCTGTCTAATTAAGATAAAGGAGAAAAGGTTAGAGTATGAGCGAAGAATGTACCCATGACTGTTCCACCTGCGGGGCAGCATGTTCTTCCCGCACCGCCGTACCTGAGCACGATGCCCCCAACCCCAACAGCAGCGTGAAAAAGGTCATCGGCGTTGTTTCGGGCAAAGGCGGTGTCGGCAAGAGCATGACCAGTGCCCTGCTGGCCTGCGCCATGGCCCGCCGGGGCTACCACTGCGGCATCCTGGATGCCGACATCACCGGCCCGTCCATCCCCAAGCTGTTCGGCATCCATGGCCGTGCCATGGCCGATGAAAAGGGCTGCTGGCCCATCCAGAGCCGGATGGGCATTGATGTGATGAGCATCAACCTGCTGGTCGAGAACGAGGAGGACCCCGTTGTGTGGCGCGGCCCCGTGATCGCCGGTGCGGTCAAGCAGTTCTGGACCGATGTGGTCTGGAAGGACGTGGACTTCCTGTTCGTGGACATGCCTCCGGGAACCGGCGACGTGCCCCTGACTGTGTTCCAGAGCCTGCCCGTGGACGGCATCGTGGTCGTTGCCAGCCCCCAGGAGCTGGTCAGCATGATCGTGGCCAAGGCCGTGAACATGGCTGAGATGATGAAGGTGCCCATGCTGGGCATCGTGGAGAACATGAGCTACATCGTCTGCCCCGACTGCGGCAAGAAGATCAGCGTGTTCGGCGAGAGCCATGTGGATGAGGTGGCCGCAAAGCACGGCCTGCCCGTGCTGGCCAAGTGCCCCATCGATCCCCAGCTGGCTGCCTGCTCCGATGCCGGCATGATCGAGGCCTACCCCGGCCAGTACCTTGAGGGTGCCGCCGATGCCTGCGAGAAGCTGCTGAAGAAGTAAATCATGCGCCTGTCCCCCGCCAGCGCCAGCCGCCTGCGGGGGATTTTTTGAATATCCCTGCAGAAAGGAGAACGCAAATGCCGAACGAACTCAAGATCGGCCGGGTGTACCGGCACTTCAAGGGCGACTTTTATCTGGTAGAGGCCGTTGCCAACGATTCCGAAACGGGGGAGCCCTTTGTGGTCTACCGTAAGCTCTACGGGGACGGCGGACTCTGGCTGCGGCCCCTTGCCATGTTCCTCAGCCCCGTGGACAGGGCAAAATACCCCGATGCCGCGCAGGAATATCGCTTTGAATTGCAGGAGATCCCCAGCGCCGCCGGGCACTGACGCTGTGAAGCGGATTCATTTTTATTTTGGCTTCACTGAAACATTTTCCGATTTCCTCTATTGTAAATCGCTGCACAAAGCTTTATAATGATAAAGCGCTCTGTGATAGTGGGCAGAGCGAGTGTAAATCATGGGAAAAGGAGTATTCTATTATGCTGACGAATGAATACCTGAAGCGCGTTTACGATGGCCTTGCACAGCGCAATGCCAATGAGCCTGAGTTCCTGCAGGCTGTCCGCGAGGTGCTGGAGAGCATCCAGCCCGTGGTGGAGAAGCATCCCGAGTACGAGAAAGCCGGCCTGATCGAGCGTCTGGTCGAGCCCGAGCGCATCATCACCTTCCGTGTGCCCTGGGTCGATGATCAGGGCAAGGTCCAGGTGAACCGCGGCTACCGCGTCCAGTTCAACAGCGCCATCGGCCCCTACAAGGGCGGCCTGCGCTTCCATCCCTCTGTCAACCAGGGCATCCTGAAGTTCCTGGGCTTTGAGCAGACCTTCAAGAACAGCCTGACCACCCTGCCCATGGGCGGCGGTAAGGGCGGCTCTGACTTTGACCCCCATGGCAAGAGCGACATGGAAGTCATGCGTTTCTGCCAGAGCTTTATGACCGAGCTGTACCGCCACATCGGCCAGTTCGTGGACTGCCCCGCCGGTGATATCGGTGTCGGCGGCCGCGAGGTTGGCTACATGTTCGGCCAGTACAAGCGCCTGACCAACAGCTTCCAGGGCGGTATGCTCACCGGCAAGGGCCTGACCTTCGGCGGCTCTCTGGCCCGTACCGAGGCCACCGGCTATGGCCTGTGCTACTTCACTGCCGAGGCTCTGAAGTGTATGCGCAACGACAGCTTTGAGGGCAAGACCGTGGTCATCTCCGGCTCCGGCAATGTTGCCATCTATGCCTGCCAGAAGGCCCAGGCTCTGGGCGCAAAGGTCGTTACCATGTCCGATTCCAACGGCTACGTCTACGACCCCAACGGCATTGATCTGGCTTACATCAAGGAGCTGAAGGAAGTCCGCCGCGGCCGCATCAAGGAGTATGCCGAGACCCACGCCGGTGTAACCTACGTTGCCGACTGTTCCAAGGTCTGGACTGTCCCCTGCGACATTGCCCTGCCCTGCGCGACCCAGAACGAGATCAACAAGGAGTCCGCTGAGGCTCTGGTCAAGAACGGCTGCACCGTTGTCTGCGAGGGCGCAAACATGCCCAGCACGCCCGAGGCCATCGAGGTCTACCTGTCCAACGGTGTCCTGTACGGACCCGCAAAGGCTGCCAACGCCGGCGGCGTGGCCACCTCCGGCCTGGAGATGAGCCAGAACTCCGAGCGTCTGAGCTGGAGCTTTGAGGAAGTGGATGCCAAGCTGAAGGGCATCATGGAGGGCATCTTCCACGCTTCCTACGATGCATCCGTTGCTGCCGGTTCCGAGGGCAACCTGATGGTCGGTGCAAACTGCGCCGGTTTCCTGAAGGTCGCTACCGCCATGATGGCACAGGGCATCACCTACTAATTGTTCCAAAGCATTTTCAAGAGCTGCGTTCGCAAGAGCGCGGCTCTTTTTGTATCTATTCGCTGGCCGCATCTCCGGGAGCTTTTCCCGGCGGGTCAACGGATATTCCATGCCCGCCCCGCAAGCGGGGCCCCACCTCGGATACTCGCCGAGAAAACGCCCCTCGTGCGGCCTGTATAAAGCCCCGCCAACCCGTCCATACTGACCACATCAAGCGAAGAGAGGGTTCTGAAATGGACGAACAGATGTTTTGTTTTCAATGTGAGCAGGCGGCGCACTGCACTGCCTGTACCGGTAAGGCCGGTGTCTGCGGCAAAAGCGCGGACACGGCAGCGGCGCAGGACCGCCTGACCGGCGCACTCATCTCCTACGCCAGCCAGCTCATCGGCGAGGGGCGGGCCCCCGCCCCGGAACAGGCACTTCTGCTGATGGAAGGGCTGTTCACCACCATCACCAACGTGAACTTCGACCCGCAGACCGTGGACCAGCTGACCGAGAGCATCCATGCGGCCTGCCCCGGCATCGGGTTCGACTACGACATGGCAAACCTCTGGCACGAGCCGGACGAGGACATCCGCAGTCTGAAATCGTTCGTCCTGTTCAGCCTGCGCGGCATGGCAGCGTACAATTACCATGCGCGGGTGCTGGGCCGCATCGACCCGGAGCTGGACCGCTTCTTCTGCGAAGCATTGCAGGCCGTTGGCAGCGAATGCTCCATCGACATCCTCTGGGCACTGGTGCAGAAGACCGGCAAGGCCAGCTACCGCTGCATGGAGCTGCTGGACGCCGCTAACACCGGGGCCTTCGGCCAGCCGGAGCCGGTGGAGGTGCCGCTCGTCATCGAGAAAGGGCCGTTCATCGTCATTTCCGGCCACGACCTCTACGACATGAAGTGCCTGCTGGAGCAGACGGCGGGCAAAGGCATCCACGTCTACACCCACTCGGAAATGCTCCCCGCCCACGGCTACCCGGAGCTGAAGCAGAAGTACCCGCATCTGAAGGGCAACTTCGGCACAGCCTGGCAGAACCAGCAGCGGGAGTTTGAGGACATCCCGGCCCCGATCCTCTTCACCACCAACTGCATCATGCCCCTGCGGGAGAGCTACGCCGACCGGGTGTTCACCACCTCGGTGGTGTCCTATCCCGGCGTCCCGCACATCGGGCCAGAGCGGGATTTCTCCCCCGTCATTGCCAAAGCACTGGAACTAGGGGGCTACCCGGAAGACACCGTCATGCCCGGCATCAACGGCGGGCGCAGCGTCGTGACCGGCTTTGCGCGGAGCGCTGTGCTCTCCCACGCCAATGAGATCGTTGCGGCCGTGAAAAGCGGGCAGATCCGCCATTTCTTCCTGGTGGGCGGCTGTGACGGCACCCGGCCTTCCCGCCGCTACTACACCGAGTTCGCCAAGCTCACCCCGCCCGACACCGTGATCCTGACGCTGGCCTGCGGCAAATTCCGCCTGAATGACCTGGATCTCGGCACCGTGGCGGGCCTGCCCCGCATCCTCGATGTGGGCCAGTGCAACGACGCATACAGCGCCATTCAGATCGCACTGGCTCTGGCCGATGCCTTCGGCTGCACCGTCAACGACCTGCCGCTCTCGCTGGTGCTCTGCTGGTTCGAGCAGAAGGCCGTCTGCATCCTCATCGCACTGCTGGCGCTGGGCATCCAGAACATCCGACTCGGCCCTACCCTGCCCGCCTTCCTCTCGCCGGGCGTGGTGCGCGTTTTGCAGGAAAAGTACAATCTGATGGCCGTCACGACACCGGAGCAGGACCTGAAAGCAATTTTGGGCGAAGGATGAATCCGTTTCATCTCATCATCAAACCGCACAAGAAGTGCAGGCTTTGGTGTACTAAAGTTTGTTGCACCTCCCACTTGAACAATCTTCACGAATCATTATAATAAAGCTAACGGAACAAAGGCGTTCCAGAAGGGTGAAGTCTGCCCTTCTGGGGCGCTTTTTTTGTTTTCTGTGCAAGAGGCTGCGGATCGTGCCGCGGCCCAGAGGATATTTTGAGAGATAAGGATGGGAAAGGCAATGGATCAATTTACGGAAAACGCCACGCCTCTTGGCCTGTATGACCCTCAGTTCGAGCACGATGCCTGCGGCATCGGCGCTGTGGTGGACATCAAGGGCCGCAAGAGCCATCAGACGGTCAGCGATGCCCTGAGCATCGTGGAGCGTCTGGAGCACCGCGCCGGTAAGGATGCCGAGGGCAAGACCGGCGACGGCGTGGGCATCATGCTGCAGATCAGCCACAAGTTCTTCTCCAAGGTGGCCGACGAGCTGAACATCAGCCTGGGCAACGAGCGGGAATACGGTGTCGGCATGTTCTTCTTCCCCCAGAACGAGCACCTGCGGGCACAGGCCATGAAGCTGTTTGAGCTGGTCACCCGCAAGGAGGGGCTTGAGTTTCTGGCATGGCACAGGGTGCCGGTAGACCCCGATGCCGTGGGCCAGAAGGCCCGGGACTGCATGCCCTCCATCTGGCAGTGCTTCATCAAAAAGCCTGCCCGTGTGAGCAAGGGCATTGATTTTGACCGCAGGCTCTACATCATCCGCCGGGTGTTCGAGCAGGCCAGCAACGGCACCTATGTGCCCAGCCTGTCCAGCCGCACCATCGTCTACAAGGGCATGTTCCTGGTGCACGATCTGCGCCTGTTCTACCTTGACCTGCAGGACGAGGATTACGAATCCGCCATCGGCATGGTGCACAGCCGCTTTTCTACCAACACCAACCCCAGCTGGATGCGTGCCCACCCCAACCGGTTCATCCTGCACAACGGCGAGATCAACACCATCAAGGGCAACACCGATGCCATGCTGGCCCGTGAGGAGAGCATCGAGAGCCCCATCCTGCAGGACGACATGAACAAGATCCTGCCCATCATCAACACCTCCGGCTCGGACTCCGCCATGCTGGACAACGCGCTGGAGTTCATGGTGATGAACGGCATGGACCTGCCTCTGGCTGTGATGATCACCATCCCCGAGCCCTGGGAGAACAACAAGAACATCAGCCAGAAAAAGCGCGATTTCTACCAGTATTACGCCACCATGCTGGAGCCCTGGGACGGCCCCGCCGCCATCCTCTTCTCCGACGGCGACGTGGTGGGCGCGGTGCTGGACCGCAACGGTCTGCGCCCCAGCCGCTACTATATCACCAAGGACGGCCGGATGATCCTGTCCTCCGAGGTGGGCGTGCTGCCCTGCGCACCCGACAACATTCTGATGAAAGACCGCCTGCGCCCCGGCAAAATGCTGCTGGTGGATACCGTCAAGGGCGAGGTCGTGGATGACGAGAAGCTGAAGGAATACTATGCCAGCCGCGAGCCCTACGGCGAGTGGATCGACCGGAATCTGGTCCGGCTGAAGGACCTGAAGATCCCCAACATCAAGGTCCCCAGCTACACCGGCGAGGAGCTGACCCGCCTGCAGAAGGTCTTTGGCTACAAATACGAGGAAATCAAGGAGCTGATCCTGCCCATGGCCCGGGCCGGTGCCGAGCCTTCCGGAGCCATGGGCACCGACACCCCGCTGGCTGTCCTGAGCGACCAGCACCCCCCGCTGTTCAACTACTTCAAGCAGCGGTTCGCACAGGTCACCAACCCGCCCATCGATGCCATCCGTGAGAAGGTGGTCACCTCCACCAGCGTCTATGTGGGTGCCCACGGCAACCTGCTGGAGGACAAGCCCGAGAACTGCAAGGTGCTCAAGGTGCAGAACCCCATCCTGACCAGCACGGATCTGCTCAAGATCAAGCACATGAATGTGCCCGGCTTCAAGACCGCCACGGTGTCCATCAATTACTATAAGAACACCAGCCTGGAAAAGGCCATCGACCGCGTGTTCCTGGAGGTGGACCGCGCCTACAAGGACGGTGCCAACATCATCATCCTCTCTGACCGCGACATCGACGAGTACCACGTCTCCATCCCCAGCCTGCTGGCTGTTTCTGCCGTGTCCCAGTACCTCATCCGCACCAAGAAGAGCACGGCCATGGCCCTCATCCTTGAGAGTGCCGAGCCCCACGAGGTGCACCACTTTGCTACCCTGCTGGGCTACGGTGCCTGCGCCGTCAACCCCTATCTGGCCCACGACACCATTGCCCAGCTCATCGACGAAGGTCTGCTGGACAAGGATTACTACGCCGCCGTGGATGACTACAACAAGGCTGTGCTGAACGGCATCGTGAAGATTGCCTCCAAGATGGGCATCTCCACCATCCAGAGCTACCAGAGCAGCCAGATCTTTGAGGCGGTTGGCATCTCTAAGGATGTCATCGACAAGTACTTCACCGGCACGGTCAGCCGTGTGGGCGGCATCGGTCTGGAGGACATTCAGGCGGATGTGGAAGCTGCCCACAACGCCGCCTTTGACCCGCTGGGTCTGGATATCAACATGGAGCTGGCCGACGGCGGTGCTCACAAGTTCCGCAGCGGCAAGGAAGAGCACCTCTTCACCCCGCAGACCATCCATCTGTTCCAGAAAGCCTGCTTCACGGGCGACTACAAGGCCTTCAAAGACTTCACCCGCACCGTGGACAACATGGGTGCCGAGGGCATGCACCTGCGCAGCCTGCTGGACTTCAGCTATGACCCCAACGGCGGCATCCCCCTTGAGGAGGTGGAGCCTGTCAGCTCCATCGTCAAGCGGTTCAAAGCCGCTGCCATGAGCTACGGTGCCCTGAGCAGCGAGGCCCACGAGACCATCGCCATCGCCCTGAATCGTCTGGGCGGCCGGAGCAACACCGGCGAGGGCGGTGAGCCCGAAGAGCGCTACCAGAGCGAGAGCAACTCCAAGATCAAGCAGGTAGCCTCGGCCCGCTTCGGTGTGACCAGCAAGTATCTGGTCTCCGCCGAAGAGATCCAGATCAAGCTGGCACAGGGCGCAAAGCCCGGCGAGGGCGGCAATCTGCCCGGTGCCAAGGTCTACCCCTGGATCGCCAAGACCCGCCACAGCACCACCGGCGTGGGCCTGATCTCTCCCCCGCCCCACCACGACATCTACTCCATCGAGGATCTGGCCGAGCTGATCTATGACCTGAAGAACGCCAACCGCCACGCCAACATCAACGTGAAGCTGGTCAGCGAGGCCGGTGTCGGCACCATTGCCGCCGGTGTTGCCAAGGGCGGCGCGCAGGTCATCCTTGTCTCCGGTTACGACGGCGGCACCGGTGCAGCCCCCCGCACCTCCATCAAGAATGCGGGCCTGCCCTGGGAGCTGGGCATCGCCGAGACCCACCAGACCCTGATTCTGAACGGCCTGCGCAGCCGCGTCCGCATTGAGAGCGACTCCAAGCTGCTCTCCGGCCGCGATGTTGCCATCAGCTGTATGCTGGGCGCTGAGGAGTTCGGCTTCGGCACCTCCCTGCTGATGTGCGAAGGCTGCGTGATGATGCGTGTCTGCAACCTGGACACCTGCCCCATGGGCATCTGCACTCAGAACCCCGAGCTGCGCAAGCGGTTCAAGGGCAAGCCCGAATATATCATCAACTACCTGACCTTTGTGGCGCAGGAGCTGCGGGAGTACATGGCCAAGCTGGGCGTGCGTACCATCGACGAGCTGGTGGGCCGCACCGACCTGCTCCATGTCAAGCCCAGTGCTGCCGGCAGCCGTGCCGCCAAGATGAATCTGGACTGCATCCTGCACAACCCGGCCATTGCAAACAGCAATGTCCACTTTGTGCCTGCCGACACCTATGACTTCCACCTTGAGAACACCCTCGACATGAAGGTGCTGATGAAGAAGTTCAAGCTGGGCAGCAAGGCACCCCAGAGCGTCCGGCTGGAGGTTTCCAACACCGACCGCGCCCTGGGTGCCATCTTTGGCAGCGAGATCACCCGCAAGTACGGCAGCTCCCTGCCCGACGATGTCTACACCGCCGAGTGCATCGGTGCAGGCGGCCAGAGCTTTGGCGCGTTCATCCCCAAGGGCCTGACCCTCAGCCTGACCGGCGACTGCAACGACTACATGGGCAAGGGCCTGTCCGGCGGCAAGATCATCGTCCGCCCGCCCGAGGGCATCGGCTACAAGCCCGAGGAAAACATCATCACCGGCAATGTGGCCCTTTACGGTGCCACCAGCGGCAAGGCCTTCGTCTCCGGCGTGGCCGGTGAGCGCTTCTGCGTCCGCAACAGCGGCGCGACCGCCGTTGTCGAGGGCGTGGGTGACCACGGCTGTGAGTACATGACCGGCGGCACTGTCGTGGTCCTGGGCCAGACCGGCAAGAACTTCGCAGCCGGCATGACCGGCGGCGTGGCCTACGTTCTGGACGAGAACTGGGATTTCTACCAGCGGGTCAACAAGGAGACCGTGAGCCTGGAGCCTGTGGAGCACAAGTACGATGTTGCTGCCCTGAAGGAGCTCATCCGTGAGCATGTGGAAGCCACCGGCTCCCCCCGCGGCAAGGAGATCCTGGACAACTTCAGCGAGTACCTGCCCAAGTTCAAGAAAGTCCTCCCCTACGATTACGACCGGATGCTCCGGGTCATCGCTTCCATGGAGGAGCGCGGCCTGGACGGCGAACAGGCACAGATCGAAGCATTCTACGCTGTGCAGAAGAAGAAGTAAGGAGGGCTGGATCATGGGCAAGATCACTGGATTTATGGATTACACGTGCAAGACCAGCACGGATGTCCCGCCGCTGGAGCGCATTGAAAATTTCAACGAGTTTCACGTCTGGCTCTCCCGCGAGGAGCAGCAGACCCAGGCCGCCCGCTGCATGGACTGCGGCGTGCCCTTCTGCCAGGCCGGCATGATGATCGGCGGCATGGCATCGGGCTGCCCGCTGAACAACCTGATTCCCGAGTGGAACGACCTGGTCTATCAGGGCAAGTGGGAGCTGGCGCTCCACCGTCTGCGCGCCACCAACCGCTTCCCGGAGTTCACCAGCCGGGTCTGCCCCGCCCTGTGCGAGGCCGCCTGCACCTGCGGTGACGTGACCGGCAGCAGCGTGACCGTGCGCGAGAACGAGCACGCCATCGTGGAAACGGGCTACGCCAAGGGCTGGCTCCACGCCGCCCCTCCCCCGGCCCGCACCGGCAAGAGCGTGGCCGTCATCGGCAGCGGCCCGGCCGGTCTTTCGGTGGCCGAGTACCTGAACATCCGGGGCCACGTCGTCACCGTGTTTGAGCGCGCCGACCGCGTGGGCGGCCTGCTGATGTACGGCATCCCCAACATGAAGCTGGACAAAGCCGTCATCGAACGCCGCATCAGGATTATGCAGGCCGAGGGCGTGGAGTTCCGCACCAGCATGGATGTGGGCGGTGCCGTGGATGCCGAGAGCATCCTGAACAGCTACGATGCCGTGGTGCTCTGCTGCGGTGCCAAAAAGGCCCGTGACCTGAACGTTCCGGGCCGGGATGCCAACGGCGTGCACTTCGCCGTGGATTACCTCACCAGCGTGACAAAGAGCCTGCTTGACAGCAAATTTGCCGACGGCAGGGCCATTGATGCCAAGGGCAAGAACGTTCTGGTCATCGGCGGCGGCGACACCGGCAACGACTGCCAGGGCACGGCCCTGCGGCAGGGCTGCACTGATCTGGTGGCTCTGGAAATGATGCCGCAGCCCCCCAAGGAGCGTGCCGCCAGCAACCCCTGGCCCGAGTGGCCCCGGGTGCTCAAGGTGGACTACGGCCAGACCGAGTGCATGGCAAAGTTCGGCAAGGACCCCCGTGTCTACCAGACCACGGTCAAAGAATTCCTCAAGGACGATGCAGGCAACCTGACCGCTGCCGTCATCTCCTACCTCAAGCCCGAGCGTGACCCCGAGACCGGCCGCTCCAACATGGTGCCCACCGGCGAGGAGTTCACCTACAACTGTGAGCTGGCCTTCATTGCCGCCGGTTTCGTGGGCTGTGAGAGCTATGTGGCCGATGCCTTCGGTGTCAGCCTGACTGGCCGCGGCTGTGTGGACACCGATCACTTCCGCACCAACGTGGACAAGGTGTTCGCCTGCGGCGATATGCGCCGGGGCCAGAGCCTTGTGGTCTGGGGCCTGCGCGAGGGCCGCGACTGCGCCGCTGAGGTAGACCGCTACCTCATGGGCTACACCAATCTGTAAGCCCGCATCCCGGCCATTACTGAACCATTCTCTTTCCTATCCTAAACAAGCGGAAAGCCCCATCGGTATTTTTCGTACCGATGGGGCTTTCTGCGTTATTTTCTTGGGTTTCTCTCTTCGTGAAGGGGAGCGGGCGAACCCTCTCCGGGCAGTTGCCTTGCCCTCTCAGTCAAAGCCTAACAGCTTTGCCAACTCCCTCAAAGGGGGAGCCAAGGGCGGCTCATGGATAGGTTTCTGCTTTGTCCAACCTCTCCGTCATCATCGCTAGCGCTCGATGCCACCTCCCCCTACTAGGGGAGCTGTCGCCGCAGGCGACTGAGAGGTTGTACGAAGGATCACTTCATCTCTTTCACCCTATTCCACCCCCGGATCACTTCCCACCGGCCCACAGAAGCGTCTGCGGGCTTATCGGCGGAGATGAGCTGGCTTTCAACAGCCCAAGTCAGAGCCTTCTGCTCGTCGGTGGCATCCTCAGCCATCACAGCGGCAGGGGCGGGTTTGCCAGCTTCGGTCCAGAGGAGTTTTGCCAGTTCGGTGGTGTTCTGGGGGATAGCTGCACCGGCAGGCAGGACAGTGTTCAGGTACAGTTCCGTGCCGATCATGTAACCGGTATAACCCAGCACAGCCGTACCGGCACCGGCAACACCGATCATGGCAGCGGTACCCAGCACGCCGGGACCTTCGCTTTCAATGGTGGCATCCTGCGTCATGGCCTCGATGGTCACAGCCTGTGCAGGCATCGTAAAGGTCAGGGGGTTCTCCTTGACGTTCACATCCAGCTTCGCATCACTGTTAATGCTCCACAGGTCAAACACAATCGCATCGGTGGGGGCGGTGTATTTCACCGTCACTTCGGCATTTTCGGGAACTTTAGCCGTCAGGGTGCCATCCTCGGCCTTGGTAAATTCCACTGCCTTGCCGTCAGCATCCTTCACGGTCACTTCGGCGTTCTTGACGGTCAGGTCGTACCGCTTGACAACAGGAGCAACCGGTTCGGTATCTTCCTTCTTGTCATTGTCCTTGTTGGTGTCATCCGGCTTGTTGTCGCCCGGCTTCGGGGGCAGGGTGCCGCCGTTGTTGGTCAGCTGGCTTTCGTCAAACTTGCCGCCGGAGATCACACCGGTTTGCTCATTGGTCACAGCACCGGTAAAGTTGCCGTTGCCAATGGTTCCGTTGTTTGTCACCTTGCCGGAAAACGTACCATCGTTAATTGCGCCATTATTGGTCACTTCGCCGGAAAACGTACCATTCTCAATTTTACCATCGCTCTCGTTTGTCACGCCTCCAGAGAATTGAGTCGCCTTTTCTCCGGTCGTTGTGATTGTGCCCTTATTGGTCACTTCACCAGTTACGGTACCGCCGTTGGCGTTCAGGGTTCCGTAGTTTTCAATGGGAATGTTCAGGGTACTACCCGTACCACTGTCAATCAATGTCAGATTACCATAATTGATGATTTTCTTTTCGGCGTTTTCTCCAGCAACCTGCTTGCCCGTCAGATCAACAGTAACTGTAACGCCCTCGGGGATGGTCAATGTATTTGTCATCGTAGGTGCAGACACATAGCTCAAAAACTTCAGCGAAAAACTACTGCCCGGTTGCGAATTGAACTCCGGCCAACCGGTATTAATCAGGTGAACAAATTCGTCACATTGGATATTACCAAATGTGCCGCCTTGGCGTCTATCTTCAATTCGATTGAATATTCCGGATTCGATCTTGCCCGTACCTGCATTTTCTACCGTACCGGTAAATTGGGCAGTTCCATCTCCCTGAATCGTGCCCCTCATATTGAATACTTTTCCACTGACAGTAACACCGTTGTTCGCTGTCAGTGTAGCTCCAAATCGGATATCAACATTAAAATTCTCCGGGTCTGTGTATTTAATTGTACCACCATTCAACGTAATAGATGCGTTATCCTCAAACGCACACACACCACGACCTTTTGTGCCCTGAATGGTGCCACCGTTCATGATAAATTCAGATTTCTGGCCCCCAGCAGCCGAAGTAACCGATACACCATCATTGCTGCAATTTTTGATTTCAGCCGAACCGCTCATGGTAAAAGTGCAAGTCTTACCAGGGTCAGGGTACACCTCTACGCCTGCGCCCTCATGTGCTGTACAATTTTCAATGGAACCACCGCTCATATCAAAGGTTCCTTCGGCCATATATACGCCGCCGCCAGAAAGATTCGTACCGCTGGAGCTGCAATTGTAGATTTTACCGCCGGTCATCGTAAAAGTACCGCCACTCATATACACACCACCGCCATGCGCACTGACGGTAAAGCCCTGAATGGTGCCGCCACTGATCGTCAGGGCACTGCCGGAGCCTTCCATATAGATTGCTCCGCCGCGCCCTGTTACCGTACCATTGCCCTGAATGATACCTTTGCCCACACTATCCTTGATTTCCAGCGTGCCGCCATTCGAGATGTTAAACGCTCTCTGGTTATTTGCCGCTGTAATGGTGTGGCCGTTCAGATCAATGCTCAGTTCTTTATTATTGATATAGAGAGTGCCTGTTAACGTAATATCGCCGCTCAATTGGACATTTCCGCCGTTTGTAGCAGCAGCTGTCAGCCCCGTCAAATCTGAAACCGATGTAGCTGTACCGCTCGAAGTGCCGCCCGTTGCGTCCGACAGCGTTATCGCATCATCTCCCAGGGTTGTACCCCCCCCCCTACTGTTGCCAGAGCGGGTGCAGGCATTATGCTGACTGCCATACTGACTGCCAGTGCCATACTAATCAATCGTTTTTTCATCTGCAAAAGCCTCCTTATAAAAATACGTTCTGCAGATCTGCCCCGGCAGGAAAGCCGGACGCATCCGTTGCTTTTTTGCCCACGGTGGGCAAATCATCAGCACCATTGTAACAAATTTTGGAGCATTTGGCAATGTTTTAAGGCAAATTGTCGAATATCCGGTAAAATGGCCTTTCAGCCTGCATTTCGTCCCGAGGAAGGCGGTGATTCTGTCAAGCCACTTGCAAATGACAAACCCACACAGAAACAGCAACAGCGCTCTGCCTTATCCGGCAGGCTGCTTTGCGTCAATCTTCTCTCTTCAATTCTTCTTGCAGCAGCCGTTTGAACAAAACCGGGTAATTACTTGCACCATGCACGATATGGTAGACGAACACAGTATCCACAATCAGCCGATAGACGCAGAGATACTGCCCGGCGATCACATAGCGATAGCCGCTTTTCAGCAGTTCGGCATCTCTTGGAAGCGAACCCGACAGCGGGAAACGTTCCAACCGCGAAAGAGAATCCAAGATCCGATCCGTGATTTTTCGGGCAGAATTCGGCCCTACCAGATTCATGTGAAGCTCTGCGATTGCTTCCAGTTCCCGCTGTGCCGACTCCAGAATTTCGATCTTAGCCACGACGATAGATCTCCTCCAGCCGTTTTCTGGAATCCTCCAGCGTGTAAGCCGGAGCACCAGCAAGCCTTCCCTGTTCCGCTGCTTCCAGCTTTGCCCGGAGTTTCAACGCCTCTTCCCGCTGTTCAAATGCTTCAATGCTCATTACAACAAGGTCACCCTCTCCATTTTTTGTAATGTAGATTGGCTCGCCCGCTCCGTGCGCCAGATTTGAAATGGAACCGTAGTCATTGCGAAGCGCCGTAGACGACTTAATGATCATAGTGCGCACCCCCTAAATGATTCTAATATAATTCTATCAGAATCATTCATTTTCTTCAAGCGTTCTCATCAAAAAAGCGGCCCGCCCTCTCCGGCAGGCCGCTTTGCGTTCAGTCCGTATCGTTTTCGGTACCGGCCCCACCGGCCGGCGGCTCCGTCTGCGCGGCAGACGGTGTGGTACCGGCGGAAGGAGTCGTGGTCTCGGGCGGGGTGGCGGGCACCTCGGCCTCGACCTCTGCCGCCATATAGACGATGATGGTCGAGCCGACCTCCACCATGGCACCGGGCTCCTCGCTGCAATAGGCCACACAGCCCGAAACATAGGAGCCATCGTTATAAATGGGATAGAAGCTCGCATTCAGCCCCACCTGCGCCAGCTGCTGCTCCGCGCCGTCCCGGGTAAAGCCTGCCACGTTGGGCATCTCCACCATCTGCGGGCCGCGGCTGACCACCAGATCGATGGTGCTGCCCTTTTCGATGACCTCTCCGGCTTCGGGGGTCTGACGGATGATCTTGCCCTTTTCCACAGTATCACTGTATTCCATGGTCACATAGAACAGGTAATCCCCGGCATAGCTGTTGTTGTTGCGCACCTGCGAATCGTAGTTCATCCCCACAAAGTCAGGGGCCAGATTCACCGGCTCTGTCACCAGCGAGCTGGCCGGTTCGGAGGCCGGGGTGGATTCCGCAGGCTTTGCGGTGTGCAGCCCCTGATTCACCAGCCCCCACACGATGAGCAATGTCAGGATGGCCAGCAGGATCAGGATGGCCGCCAGCAGGTTGCGCAGGCTGAGGATATGCTTTTTCCGCTCCTCTTCCTCGGTGGACTGAGGGCGCGGGGCGGCCTGCTGCAGGGTCTGGGTAAGCTCCGTGGTATACTCCTGGCTGCTCAGTGCCCGGAACAGCTGGGGCACGGTCTGGATGCGCTCGGCAGGCCTGAGCTGCAGGCCCATCCAGAGCACATCCGAAACATACTCCGGCACCGCCCGTTCCAGCGTGCGGGCGCGGGGGTTGGAGTCCGACACCAGCCGCTGTGCCGCAGGAACAGGGCTCTGCCCGCAGACCATCCGGTAGACCACGGCGGCAAGGCTGTATTCGTCGGTGTAACGACCCTCGAATTCGGTGGTGGAATACTGCTCCGGTGCCGAGTAGCCCTCGTACAGCTGCTCGTGCAGGCCGCTGCCCGCCGTGCGCAGCCCCACGGTGGCGTAGCCCGTCAGGCGTGCCCGGCCGTTTTCCAGCACCCGGATGTTTTCCGGGCAGATGCCCCGGTGCACCAGCCCCACCTGATGCATGGCCGCCACGCCGTCAAACACAGGCTGCAGCATATTGCGGGCCGTCTCGGCCGAAACCGGGCTGGGGCGCTCATCCAGCCACTGCTGCAGCGGGATGCCGCCGGGATTCTCCATCACAGCGTAGACGGTGTTGTTCTCCTCGAACACGTCCAGCACAGCCTCCAGACCGTTTGCGGGGGTGATGCGCTGGATGGAGCGGTAGAGATCGGCAAAGTCCATCCGGGTGGTCTTGAACAGCACCTCGCTGCCCAGCTTGGGCCGGAGCAGCGCGTCCGTGCCCCGCTCCGCCGACAGCGTCAGGGGCATATACTCCTTGATGGTCACCCGGAACCGCCCGATGTTCTCCACGCCCCGGTACAGGATGCCCTCGCCGTCGATGCTCTGCATCTCGCCCACGGTATACCGCCCGGCCAGCAGCGTGCCCACCGGCAGGCTGCCCGCCGGGTTGCGCCCGGCCAGTACCCCGCCGCAGTGCGGGCACACCGACACCCGGCTCTCCAGCTCGCCCATGCAGTACGGGCAGATGCGTTTTGCTTCCATGTGCGCCACCTCGTTTCATCGTGGTCTGTTTCAAATCATTGTACCATATTTGCCCCCGCCGCGCAATCGGCAAAGCAAAAAAGCGCTGCCCTCTGAGTTTTTTCACAGGGGCAGCGCTTTGATTTTCTATTACAGAGTCAGCAGGCGCAGATACACCTTATTCCGGCAGGTCCTCTTCGTTCTCCAGGCTGTGCCAGACGTTCTGGACATCGTCGTTGTCCTCCAGGGCATCCAGCAGCTTGCCCATTGCCTTGAGCTGATCGGGGTCGGTCAGGCGGGTGGTGGTCATGGGGACCATGGCCAGGTCGTCGCTCAGGATCTCGTAGCCCTTCTCTTCCATGGCCTTGACCACAGCAGAGTAGTTCTCGGGATCGGTGGTGATCTCAGCAGCCTCTTCGCCTGCATCAAAGTCCTCGGCACCGGCATCCAGAGCATCCATCATGGCCTCATCGGCATCCTTATCCTCCAGAGAGATGTCAATGACACCCTTCTGGCTGAACAGGAAGGCCACACAGCCCATAGCGCCCAGGTTGCCGCCGTTCTTGTCGAAGTAGTGGCGCAGGTCGGCAGCGGTACGGTTGCGGTTGTCGGTCAGGGTCTCCACCATGACAGCGACGCCGCCGGGGCCGTAGCCCTCGTAGGTGATTGCCTCGTACTCGGTCTTATCGCCGCCCTCGGCTTTCTTGATGATGCGCTGGATGTTATCGTTGGGCACGCTCATGCGCTTTGCCTTGGCGATCAGGTCTGCCAGCTTGCTGTTGGAAGCCGGGTTAGGGCCGCCGTCACGGACGGCAACGCTGATCTCGCGGCCGATCTTGGTAAAGACCTTTGCTCTTGCGCCATCGGTCTTTTCCTTCTTGCGCTTAATGTTGTTCCATTTGCTATGTCCAGACATGGGAACCTCCTAAAGTTTTATCGAAATCTCCGCCTGCGGGCAGACGGGCTGTGGTCGCCCGCTTGTGGCAGCACACAAAATCTAACTCTATTATTGTAGCACAATCACGAATCCCATTCAAGGGCTCCGGGCGTGTTTTTCGCTTGTTCGTGTTGGAAAACCGGCTTTTCAGGCCGGTTTACAGCAGCCGCAGGGCCTTGGGGTAATGGTTTTTGACCCGTCCGCCCGACACCTTGCCGCCGCCCATGGGGCAGCCATCCACGGTCACGCAGCACCAGCCATCGGCGGCAGTGTCCGCGGCGATCTCACGGCCGGAAAGGTACTCCGTTACCCGCGGGTCGGCAAGGGTCAGTGCTTCACGGTTGGTGCAGAGCGCACCGAACGCCGTGAAGAGATGGTGCTCCGGCACGAAACGGCCCTTCTGCACGCTGCCCACGAACACGCCCGCCCGCAGCACATGCAGGTTCGTCTGCGGGAACGGCACCGGCAGCAGGACTCCGCCGCCGTGCACCACCGCCGGGCGCCCGGCCAGCGCCGGGAAATACTGCCGGGCAAACTCCTGCCAGGCAGCAAGGCTCTGGGCCGGGGTGGCCTCCCCTGCCCCGGCATCCCGGCTGCGGGCGCTGCGGCCCTGCACCGCCTCCCGCAGGGCACGGCTGTTCTCCCGGCGGGCGCTGCGGGCATCCGGGGCCTTGGCAGGCTTGCCGCCCTTGCTTCCCTTCTGCTTTTTGCTCTGCTCTGCGGCAGCAGCCAGCCAGAGCTCTTCCTCTGCCGTATAGGTTCCGGGGGCAGGCAGCGCCCGCGGCGTGCCAGCCTTGACCAGACGGGCAATAAAATGCCCCTCGCCGCCCTGACAGGGCCAGATCCGGCGCACTTTATTCACATCCAGCGGCAGGCCGCCGGTGCGGTTTGCCTCACCCGGGCTGCCAAAGCTGTAATCCACATTGCCGAACACATCGGCCAGCGTGAACTCCGGGTGGCGCTGCAAAAACGCCGCTACCTGTCCCTCGTCCTCTTCCGGGGCAAAGGTGCAGGTGGAGTAGATCATCTCGCCGCCGGGGGCCAGGCAGGCCGCCGCGTTGTCCAGGATCTGTGCCCCCAGTGCGGCGCACTGCTTTACCAGCGCTTCACAATGCTGGGTCACAGCCACGGCTTCCTTGCGGAACATCCCCTCGCCGGAGCAGGGCGCATCCACGAGAACACGGTCAAAAAACTCCGGCAGAGCGGCGGCAATGCGGCCGGTGTCCTCGTTCAGCACCACGGCGTTGGGCACGCCCATCCGCTCCAGATTGCTCCGGAGCACCTCGGCGCGGGCGGCAACGAACTCGTTGCTCACCAGCAGCCCCTGCCCGCCCAGCGCTGCCGCCAGCTGGCTGCTCTTGCCGCCGGGGGCCGCGCAGGTATCCAGCACCCGCATCCCGGGCCGGACCCCCAGCAGGGGCGCGGCACTGGAAGCGGAAGGCTCCTGCGAGTAGAACACGCCCGCATGGTGGTAGGGGTGCCGCCCGGGCTTGAAGGCGGGGTCCTGCACCACAAAGCCCGCCTTGCAGAAGGGCGAGGGCTCCACCGGAAAATCTGCCTGCGCGGCAAACTGCTCCGGCGCAGCACGCAGGGCCGAGACCGTCACGCCCCGGGCAGCAGTCTCCTGCGGGGCGGCATAGAGAGCATCGAACCGGTCGCCCAGCAGAGCGCGCTCCCGGCGCTCAAAATATTCCGTAGGCATGAAAGCTTATCCTCCCATGAATAAAGCCGCCGTTCGCGGCAAAACTAAGGCTGTGAGGGAAAGCCCCCTCACGAAAGGAGTAACGAACCATGAAGGACCACAGCGAGAATCGCACCGAAAACCGCACGAACAACTGCAAGAACCAGAGCCAGAACCGCACCACCAATCAGACCACCAACGAGCACAAGCACCCCAACCAGTATACCAAGGGCGCTGACGACGAGGGTGCCAAGAACAAGAAGTAACACCGCATAAGAAAGCCCGCTGCCTTCCCTGCACTGTTTTCCAGTGCGGAAAGCAGCGGGCTTTCGCGTTTTATTTCTGGTTCGGGTCAAACTGCTGCCACAAGGCATCGAACAGCTCTTCCACACGGGACATCTGCCCGGTGAGGTAAAGCCAGCCCAGCAGGCACTCAAAGCCGGTGGAAGCGCGGTATTCCTCGGGGGAAGCGTGCTTGGCCACACTGGCCTTGCTGGCGTTGCGGCCCCGTTTGAACACGGCCAGCTCCTCCTCTGTGAAGAGCGGCTCCAGCAGCTGCTCTTCCCGGAACTGTGCCCGGGCAGAGACATACTTGACTTTTTCCACATTGAGCTTGCCTGCGGACATCCTGTGGTGCCGCGCCAGACGGGTGCGCACCAGCAGTTCCAGCACGCTGTCCCCCACAAAGGCCAGCGCCAGCGGGTTCAGCTCACGGGGGTCGATGGTTTCGGGTTCGTTCATAAGGTTAAACCTCTCAGTCCGCACAGCTGTGCGGACAGCTCCCCTAATAGGGGAGCCAAGTTTACTGAATCAGAAGATATAATCGAACTGATACTCACCAATGAGGATGGTGTCGTTCTCCTGCACGCCCTTTTCCACCAGTTCGGTCAGGATGCCGCTCTCATCCAGCTGACGCTGGAAATACTGCAGGCTCTCGTAGTCATCCACATTGCTGCCGGCCAGGATATACTCCAGCCAGGGCGCGTCGATGCTCCACACATGGGCCTCCATCCGTTGGATGGTATAAGCACGGTCGTTGGCCTTGGGCTCGGGCTTCTTGTACTCGGGGGTAAACACGGGCACCGGCGGGATATCCTTCAGGCGGTTGTAGACCAGGCCCGGCAGCTCCCGCACGCCCTGCATGGTGGCGGCAGAGATGGGCACAAAGGTCAGGCCCTTGCCCTCCACGTAGCTGCGGAAGCTCTCGATCTGCTCCTCGGTGGCCAGGTCGCACTTGTTGCCCACCACGATCTGGGGGCGCTGTGCCAGCTCGGGGCTGAACTTTGCCAGCTCCTCGTTGATCTTTTCAAAGTCCTCCACCGGCTCACGGCACTCGCTGCCGGAGACATCCACCACATGCAGCAGCAGGCGGCAGCGCTCCACATGGCGCAGGAAGTCGTGGCCCAGACCGACACCCTCGCTGGCACCCTCGATCAGGCCGGGGATGTCGGCGCAGACAAAGCTGGCACCCTCACCCACCGACACGACACCCAGGGTGGGCACCAGCGTGGTGAAGTGATAGTTCGCGATCTTGGGCTTGGCCGCGCTGATGGTAGAGATGAGGGTGGACTTGCCCACATTGGGGAAGCCGATCAGGCCCACATCAGCAATCAGCTTCAGCTCCAGCGTCACCTGGATGTCCTCACCGGGCATACCGGGCTTGGCAAACTTGGGGATCTGGCGGGTAGGCGTTGCAAAATGTGCGTTGCCGTAGCCGCCGCGGCCGCCCTTTGCGATGGTGACGGGGGTGTGGTCGGACAGGTCCGCGATGACCAGCCCGCTCTCCGCGTCCTTGATCACGGTGCCCAGCGGCACCTTGATGATGAGGTTCTCGGCATTCTTGCCGTGGCAGAGGCTTGCGCCGCCCTTGCCGCCCTCGGGGGCAGTGTACTTACGCTTGTAGCGGAAGTCCATCAGGGTGGAAAGATGATCGTCCGCCACAAAGATGATGTCACCGCCGCGGCCGCCATCACCGCCGTCCGGGCCGCCAGCGGCCACGAACTTCTCACGATGGAAGCTCACTGCGCCATCGCCGCCCTTGCCCGCATGGAGCCAGATGGTGGCGATATCGATAAAATTGGTTTGTGCTGCCATACAGCCCCTCCTATTCTTAAAAAGCCTTTTACCTATATTCAGCTCCCCTACTAGGGGCAACGGCAACGACCACCGCCAGTGGCGGATTAAGGGAGTTGTTGTTGGGGCCGCGGCCAGCAAGATGCGAGTGTCAACCTTGACACGAAGCAGATGCTGGGAGCCGCAACTCGTAGCTGGCCGCGCCAAAGCGCGGACTGAGAGGTTTGATTTCCAAACAGAAAAGGCTTTTTCGTTACCTAAAAAGAGCCGGGCCACGAGGGGCCGGCTCTTCGGGTTGCAGTTTTTCAGGCAGAAGTTACTGCTTCACGCTGCACTTCTTGCCGCTCTTGCCCACGCGCTCAAAACGGACAGTGCCGTCAACCAGAGCAAACAGGGTGTCATCGCTGCCCTTGCCAACGTTCTCACCCGGCATGATGTGGGTGCCACGCTGACGAACCAGGATGTTGCCGGCCAGAACGAACTGACCGTCTGCACGCTTGGTGCCCAGACGCTGTGCTGCGGAATCGCGGCCGTTCTTGGTGCTGCCTACGCCCTTTTTATGTGCCATTGTAATTTACCTCCTTAGCCGTTGATCGCAGTGATCTCAACCTTGGTGTAGGGCTGACGATGGCCCATGCGGCGAGCACTGTGCTTCTTTGCGCGATAGGTGATGATGTTCAGCTTCTTGCCCTTGCCATTCTTGATGACCTTGGCAGAAACGGAAGCGCCCTCAACAACAGGAGCGCCAACCTTGACCGAACCCTCCTCGCCAATAGCGAGAACCTGATCAAACTTCACTTCGGAGTCGGCCTCAACGTCCAGCTTTTCGATGTAGACGATGTCGCCCTGCTCCACGCGGTACTGCTTACCGCCGGTAACAATGATTGCGTACATTTGTTTCATTCCTTTTCGTTGTACTCGCTGGTCGTAAAGGCAGGCCCTCACGGGGCCGTTTCCGGTGCCCACACCATGCGGCTAGAATATTATAGCAGAAAAAAGTCCGCTTTGCAAGGGCTTTTTGCACTTTACTCCGGATTTTTTTCGTTCTTTTCCGGGCGCTCGCGCCGGCCCAGCGCTTCCTTTACGGTTTCATTCCACGCTGCCGTTTTCTCAACGAACTCCGCGCGGGATGCAGAGGCCGGCAGGGCAGCGTCCGTCCCCGCAAAAGTGGTGGGGCCGTCCTGCTTTTTCATCCGTGCCCGGTTCTCGCTGTTCAGGGGCAGCTCTACCATCAGGGGCTTGTCCCTGAACTTCCTTGTCAGGAGGATCTCGGCGATCACGCCGCCCACAACGGCAACGCCTGCCACCAGCTGGGACACCCGCAGGCCGATGCTGGGCACCAGCAGCAGGCTGTCGGTGCGGAGGGCTTCGATCCAGAAGCGGCCCGCGCCGTACCAGACGAGGTACCGCAGGGCGATATCCCCTGCGAACCTGCGTTTTTTGAGGTAGCGCACCAGCAGAAACAGGCCCACAAAGCACCAGATGCTCTCATATAAGAAGGTGGGATGCACCGGCAGGTTCGGGTCGATGGTCACGCCTTTGGGCACCGTGACCACGCTGCTCGTCAGGTAATCGTGGGTCGCCTGGCTGTACATGCCCCAGGGCAGGGTGGTGTTGCAGCCAAAGGCCTCCTGATTGAAGAAGTTGCCCCAGCGGCCGCAGCCCTGCCCGATGAGGAAGCCCATGGCCGCCAGATCAAACATGGGCAGCACGGGAACTTTCCGCCACTTACAGGCCAGACCTCCGAACAGAAAGGCTCCGATGATGCCGCCGTAAATGGCAAGACCGCCATCCCGGATGGCCAGCACATCTTTCAGGCTGTGGTACTGATAGGGCGAAAGGGCCACATAGTAGAGCCGGGCACACAGGATGCCCATGACCACACCGATGAGGATGACATCCACCATGGCATCGGCATCCACACCAAACTCCACACTGTGCCGGAACGCGAACACCAGCGCCAGGCACATGCCCACGGCAATGCAGACACCGTACCAGTAAATGTTCATGCCTCCGATGGAAAAGGCCACGCGGTCAAGCTCAAAGCTCAACCCCAGTCCCGGAAACTGCACCAGATTCGTCATTCTTCCATCTCCTCCTCATCGTCCGGCTCTTCCCCGGCCGTGCCGTCGGGCTGGATGTACATCACAGCCATCCGCTCCTCGCTCAGGATCTTCTGCAGCGCTGCGTCGGCATCCTCTGCCGTCAGCGCCGCCAGCGTGGCGATCTGCTGGGCCACGGTCTGGCCGCTGAGGGCAAAATCTGCCATCTGGCTGGCCGAGTCCTCCACGTTCTCCAGATTTTCGATCAGCTGGCCGTATTTTTCATTCTTGCACAGGGTAAAGATCTCCCGGTCCACGCCCTCAGCACGGATGCGCCGGATCTCCTCCAACAGCAGCTGCTTCACAGTGTCGGGCACATCGCTCTCGCCGGTGAACAGGATGCAACAGCAACCGTCCACCCGGAGCACCTCCCCGCCAAAGCCGGGGTTGGTCAGGCCCTCATCATAGAGCTTCCGGTAGAGCCTCGACATGCCGCCAGAGATGCAGCAGAGGATGAGGTCATACAGGATCTCGCTGCGCAGGTCGTCATGCTGCAGCGGCTGCTCCTTGAAGCCGATGCCGAAGCAGGGCTTGGACACCGGCATTGTAATGGTCTTTTCTGCAGCGGCCAGCGTCATGGGTTCCTCTGTCCAGAGCCGCTGCACCCGCTCCACCGGGCGCGCTTCCATCAGGCCGTGGCGCGCACAGGCCGCCAGGATCTGTTCCATGCTGGTGCTGCCTGCGGCGGCCAGCACCATGTTGTTGGGGGCATAGAACGCCTTGCAGCAGTCGTACAGCATCTCCGGCGTGATCTCTGCAATGCTTTCCACTGTGCCCGCAATGTCGCTGCGGATGGGGTGGCTGTGATACAGGCACTCGCACAGGCCGGTGATGAGCCGCCAGTCGGCGCTGTCATCATACATTTTGATCTCCTGCCCGATGATGCCCTGCTCCTTGGCGATGGTCTGCTCAGTAAAGTAGGGACGGCCCACCATGCCCAGCAGCACATCCAGGCTTTCGTCCAGCTGCTCGGTGGCGGTAAACAGGTAGCAGGTGCGGTCAAAGCTGGTAAAGGCATTGGCGTTGGCACCAGTCTTGGCGAACTTTGCAAAGGCATCGCCGTCCTCATCCTCAAACATCTTGTGTTCCAGAAAATGCGCCACACCGGCGGGCAGGTGCACTTCCCTGCCGTCCACCCGGAAATCCCGGTCGATGGAGCCAAAGCGGGTGGCATAGATGACATGAGTGCCGGAATAGCCCGGCATGGGCCGCACCAGCACCGTCAGGCCCGAGGGCAGCACCTTCCACTCATCGGCGGCGGCCTCGGTCAGGGCACGGTTCGTGTTCTGTTCAGGCATGGGCGCTCTCCTCCTCTCGGGTCAGAAGATAGCTGACTGAAAGGGTCAGCTGCCGCAGGACGGTGCGGACATCCTCCTCGGTCACAGCCTGCAGGGCCGCGCGGGCATCGTCCGGGGTCTGCACCGGGCCGCCCCGCAGCACCTCCATGTAATACCAGGTCTCAATGCCGCCCAGCGTATCCTCAATGCCGGCCATCCCGCTCAGCAGGGAGCGGCGGCAGTCCTCAAGCTCCTCAGCCGTGATGGGGCCGCTGCGCAGGTCATCCAGCTCCTTCAGGATCGCTTTTTCGGCCCGGGCCGCGTCGGCGTGCTCCACGCCGCTGTTCACAGCCATGCTTCCGGTAAAGCTCTGGAAGCTGGACGAGCAGTAATAGCACAAATGATCCCGTTCCCGCACGTTCAGGAACAGGCGGCTGGTCACACTGCCGCCATACAGCGCCATGGCAAGCCGCACCGCCGCCATCTGGTCGGGGCGCATGGGCACGCCCAGCGTGAACAGCATGCAGAGCTTGGCCTGCACCGTGTCAAAGCACTCTACCCTGCGCACGGCATCCTGCCGGGGCATGGCAAGGTTCTCGCGCAATGGCAGCGGGGCCCGCCCGATGTGGGAAAGCTCTTCCAGCAGGGCCTGCTTCACCTGCTCGGTCTCCGCTTCCCCGCAGCCCAGCACCAGCAGCTCGATGCTGGCGGTGCGGAGCATCTCACGGTAAGCCTCTGTCAGCGTTTCCGGGGTCAGGCCGTCCACCTCGTCCAGATAACCCTCCTGCCGGATGCCGGCGGGGCTGCTCCCAAAGAACTCCCGGTTTGCCTGCCGCTGGCAGTAGATGCGCTTTTCGTTGATCTCATCCTCCAGCGCCTTTTTCAGCATCTGCTTTTCGATGGTGACCGCCTCCGGGTCAAACACGTCGTCCACAAAATAGGGATGGAACGCCGTGCCCAGCGCCAGCGCGGCATACTCCCGGGTCAGGGCCTCGCCCTCCAGTGCAAAGCGGTCCTTGATGCCGGTCACACTGACGCAGAGGTTGTGGTTTGCGCCCAGCGGGCGGGCATCCACGGTCAGATCCGCACCGTACAGCCGGGCAAGCTTTTGGGTCATCTGGGTCATATCCGGGCAATCCGCATAGCCCCGCTCCATCAACAGGGGCAGCAGAGCGTGGGCGGTTGCCGTCTCCCGCCGTGCCGGAAACGCAAAGTGGATGCTGATCCGGCAGCGGTTGAATTTCTGCGCCGGGTCCCAGGAAAGATGGACCCCGGGCGCGATCTCGGTTCGTCTCAACAGTCGTTCTCCTTTTTTGTTACAGCTTTGTGCGCTCCAGCGCAAGGAACTCCTCCAGCGAGAGTCCGGACGCGCGGATGGCGAGGGCATTTTCCACCCCCACATAGCGCCAGTGCCAGGGCTCGTATACCATGCCGGTGGCGGCCTGCCGCTCCTCCGGCCAGCGGAGGACAAAACCATACTCCGCAGCGTAGGCGGTCAGCCACTCGTAGGCGCGGGTATCGGCAAAGAGGGTGGTCTTTTCGGTGCAGTCCAGGCTGAGAATGTCCGCCGCATAGCCGGTGGCCTGCTCGCTGGCATTGGCCGGAGGGCAGACGCTGGCGGCATAGGCCGCTGCCTCCTCTTCGGAAAGCCCCTTTTCCAGATACACCTGCTTCCGGGCATCAAAGGCTGCTTCCCGTGCGGAAACATCCTGATAGCCCGTCACCAGTTCCAGCGTGATGCCGTCTGCCGCCGCAGCTGCCGCCATGGCGCGGTACTCCTCTGCGGCTTCCGCTTCCAGCTGCTGGCCCGTGGCATCATCCGCCACCGCAAGGGCCGGGGCAGGCTCTGCGTCCAGCGGCAGATTCCCGTTCACCAACACCAGCCGGGCATCGGCAAGGTTCAGCTGGTATTCGGTGCCATCGTAATTTCTGGCCACAAAGGCCTCCGGCCCCGCGATCAGGGCGTGGGCCTTGGGCAGCAGCCATAAAATGCCGCTGGTCATCAGGGCAACAGCCGCGCCGCAGGCCGCCAGAAACACGGCCCAGTTCCGTGCCAGACGCAGGCAGCGCCGGATTCTCCACTCCCGCCGGGTCATCCGCCGCCGGGGCGCTTGCTTGTTTTGGTTCATCGATATCGGTTCCCTTCTCACATCATTTCGCAATGCACAGCCGCACAATTACATTATTTTATTATACACTTCTTTCGCCGGGGTGTAAACGGAAAGGGATGTTAAAAAATTGTGTCTTTCAAAAAAGGGAGTTCCGTTACGGACGAACGTCCGAACAGAACTCCCTTTGGGGTTTATAAAAATCCCGCGTTAAAGCGCTTTCCTCAATTCAGAATTTTCCCGTCAATGGAGAGGGTGACCGGCTGCCGTGGCAGAGGACTCGTTCAGGACAGCTTGATCTTCAGATCTGCCAGCAGATTCATGGCCTCCGGCAGCGAAAATTTTGCATCTTTCAGGCGGCTGCCCAGAATATCCGCCTTATAGCCTGTGGCATCCCGGAAGTCGGCTTTCCGCAGATCGCACTGGTAAAATTCCGTTTCGTGCAGCTCTGTGCCCATGAAATTCACCATCTGCATCTCGCACTTGGCAAACATGGAACCCACGATCTCAGTTTTCTTCTTTGATAAATCAGAAGTTATTGATTTTCTGAATCCAATCCAAGCTCTTTCAATTCTTTTTCGTTTTTGATGTCTTCATCAGTTTTCTTTCCGGTGATAGCACTGTATGCTTCTTTCATACCATTTTTCACTGCCCACTTGATAACAAAATACAGCGCAATTAAAATAACGATTGCGGTTCCACCGCTGATTCCTAGTTCATTCCACATAATAATATCAATGCCTCCGATTTCATAAATTCCGAGCTGTCGTTCTCAGTATACCATGATCTCTCTGCGGAAAAGATACCAGGAAACAAAAATGGCCCCGGAGGGCTTGTTGCAGCTCTCCGGGGCCATTTTATGTGCGTGTGTGACTTGGCGCACACGACCGGCGTTTTACTCGATTGCAATCAGATTCGGGTTCTCAGG